>OGFG01004038.1_pt1 | contig 9801 bp, 8 predicted proteins | sample 1570761 | NCBI WGS metagenome assembly OGFG01 (sample SAMEA2581938, study PRJEB24529) | metagenome | biome: Human gut stool | place: China | collected 2011 | reverse complement strand
TGCTCAATCCGGGCGGTCCCATTGCTCAATTCAAGCGGAACCGCTGCTCAATTTCTCCGGTCGAGGTGATTTTGCTCAGCGGTGTACGCAGTATGCGCTTTGCATTATATTGTTCGTGCTTCAACTTTTCATTCCTGAACAAGTCTCCTTTCAGATAATTAAAAAACAAAAGCGACCAACTTTTTACGGTTGATCGCCTTTGCTCTGGTCATTCTTTGTTTCTTTCAAATCAAAATATGCATCACAAAAAAGTTTTTGGTCTGTCATCTTCGATTGAATACTTTATAAAATCGAATTTTTCCTTGTTATTCTTGTAATAGTCCTCTGCCGCAGTACAAAGAATGTAGCACAAGTGGGATATATGTACTTTCAATTCTCTCCGCACTATGTTCATATCTTTGCCATAGGCGACCATGCTCAGATCACCGTTAGCACCATCTTCTCCGGTTATGACAAGCTCAAATTTATCAACCTTGCACCGAGATTCGTGAATTCTTGATTGCTCTACATTTGGTGTGCTTTGGTGAAGCAGACAATTACGCAAACTATAAATAATTTCCTCGTTCAGATAGGGCATATCATATCCGTATGAAGAATCACATCTATCTGTAATAACATATTGGCTGCACCAGTTTTTATAGCGCACGCCGTTGTAATCCTCGTTGGGATATTCAGCTTTTCCACAGGTGTCAGGTAAAGTCAGCGCAAGTGCTAATGCTGACAAATACAGTTCATGGGACAAAGCCATACGAATCTCATGTACAATTCGGTCTATCAAGCAAATCACCTCATTTCAGCCATTGACACAACAGCGAACATTTTAGACAGTTTTTGTATGATTAAAATTTTCTGTTTGCAATTTTCTTCAGTTTTCTGTAACCCTCACAACCTATAACTTGTATAGCATTGTACTTCTTCAATGCGTTTTCGAGAGTAATCCGAATTTGGACGGGAATGTAATGTGTAAGCGCATTTTGATTGATTACCGAATGAAGATTGGCTTTGCTCTGATTATAAGTATTCCAAAATGTATTTGGGTCTATATTCTGATTTGACGCAGTCATTCGTTTCATTAGATTCTCAAAAGCATTTTTTTCTCATCAGAAGCATCAGCTGGGAGACTTCCTTCTATTGTCTTGAGGAGAGTCGGTACATCCACAGGATTCTGCGCACACATTGCCAGTATCTGCAAAATGTAGTTCGTTTCGGACTGCATTAGCATCTGCTGTGTTAAGAACAGAGAATTCTTTTGCAGGTTCTTCATCAACTGTTGCTGCTCAAGAATTTCTGATGCACAATTATAGAATTCATCAAACATTCTGAAGCTGAATGAATCCATTTTTCTTACGAAGTAATGCTTGTGCTTGTCCCAATAATCTGTTTTGAAAAGCATTTGAGACTCATAGAAAGCACCATCGTTTAATTTGCCTTCTGAAATATAAGATCCTACTTCTGCAATGCTTGTTTGCAGTTCTTCTACCTGCAAGACAATCAGCGATGCTGCTTCTGAAATCTTGCGGCGTTCTTGAACCCAATAAATGATAAACGCTGATGCACCTACGATAACCAGCAATATATCAATCCAGTTTTTACTGACAAAATTAGCAATATTAGCCCACATATTTTGTATATTCACCTCATTTCAACCTTTCGCACAACGGCAAGAGTTCTTTGTTTTTGAAAAAGATATGTTTATTCGGAATCTTCCTTTTTCGTGTTTTGGACACTTAGGATTTGCGTTATGCCTTTGAGCTCATCACCAATCCTTTTCACAGATTTAAGCAAATCTTCCTCATCGGTTGTTGATGAGAAAAATGTCATATAGTGCTCCAGATCCACAAATAGATCACTTTGATAGGTTTTGACTTGTGATTCATATTCTATTGTTCCTGTTAGCGGCTTCATGTTTGGATTTCCACGAAGTTTATTGCTGCCGATATACAAGTCATAATGCTGTCCAGCGCCTATAATGCACTCTTTGCCTTTTATCCGTTCTAATTCTTTTCTCATTGACTCTTCCGGAAGACTGTCAATGAATTCCTGATCTAAATTGATTCTAACATGCTGGGCACTCAGGTTTCCACGGTTTACAAAACGGGCGATATACCATGTTCTTCTGCTATAGTGGAATTCAAGCTCGATAATAGGTCTGTTCGTTTCTGCAAATTGCTTTTGCATCTCCCTCAACTGTTCTTTAGATGCATTGGCAGCCTTGATATTTGCCCAACAGATGAAAATGGTTGCTATAACATAAACCCCTGTGATTATGACCATTACCCAATCTGCATTCATATTTATTCACCTCATTTCAACCGTTCACACAACGGCAGGATTTCTTCGAGTTTGGCAACAATACGCTTCTGTTCGGCAAGAGGCGGAAGTGGTATTAAAGTTGCGGAAACAATACCTTGGTTAATTTTTGGCATACTTTCTGATGTTCCGGATGCGGTTTTTGAGAAATAGTTTCTTATCAAAGGCGACTTTAACACATGATCCACATACTTTACATCCACACCATTCATCACCCTAAGTTTCATCATCAAGTCTGGATAAATGAAGGCGTCATCATCCCCAGTGTAAATGCAACTTGTACCAACAAGTTCCCGTGAATTACTTCTTTGAATGAGGAGGTCATCTTTCTTCAGCCAATACTTGGAGTCGGGTTCGAGTTGTATGTCCACATACTTAAAGGCATCCGCCTTAAAGTAGCCGCTGGTTGTTGCAGTAAGCGTAAGATTTTTCACTGCGGTCTGATAATCAACGCCTTTAGGCGAAAAACCATTGGCAGGTTTTTCTTCAACCACATCCAATAGGCGAACCCACTTCCAACTCTCAGGAATGTCAAACGGAATCTCGTCCTCTACAATTTCAGGCAACGGCTTTTCCTTTTTGATCTTACCTTCTTTGATCAGCTGCTGTTTTTCTGCCTGAATTTGACGGTATAGTTCTTCTCCTGTTCCTTCTTCCGCTCTTTGCTCTACGAGCTTGCCTTGAATGGCATATTCAAGAATGGATTTCTTCATATCATTCGGGAACTTGGCGTTAAACTGCTCCAACTTTTCATAAGCTGTGGCATACCTGTCAACATACGGAAGGAGTTCTTCGATCTTGGCAACGATGCAATGCTGTTCTTCGAGCGGGGCTAACGGCAAAACAACCTTATGGATTGCTTCATTAGATAACCCTTGTATTGCAACGCCTCTGCCTCTTAATCTTCCGGTGTTTTTGTAAAGATAGAACAGGTAATAGAAATAATAAATGTTCACATCTCGATATGGTCTAAGTCTGTGCACATGATTTTGAATACAAACTTCTTCATCATAGTCCCAAACCGCAGACCTGCCGCAATCGCCACCCTCACAAACAAGCAGGTCTCCTCTTTTTACAGTACATCTTTCCAGCTCTGTGTCGGTAAAAGGCATTTCTTTTACTTTTGTAAAATCAAATTCACCCCAATAGAGATTTGAAGTGGTTATAAATTTTCTGATTATACCGTTTGTTGAACCAGAAGAATTTTGTGCCTTTCCCGTGTTATGTAAGAATAAATCTCCAGCATAACACCATCGCCAATTATCTGGGATGTCAAAGGGGATTTCATCAGCAGAGATTTCAGGCAAGGGCTTTTCTTTTTTGATTTTCTTTTCACTTATTAGTCTTTGCTTTTCAGATTGTATCTGCTGGTATAGATCATCCGCAGTTTCGTTTGGCACACATTCTCCCGTGAGCTTACCTTGGAATGCTGATTGCAAAATGCTTAATTTCAACTGCTCGGGAATCATTTGATTACACCTCCCGTCAGCAATGCTTCAAGCTCTGCAAGCACCTTGTCGATTTCGGCATTGAGGGAGGTTCGTCTCTCCTGATACTCTCTGATCGTATCGAGAGGATCGAGAACTTCTTCTTCCTCGTGAGGATAGCCACAAAGGTCGATATTGCAGCCCTGTTCATTCAGCAGATAATCAGCGGTAAACTTCTGTGACTTGAAATATTCTCCGTCGGGAATTACCTCTCTGTTGTTCCACCAAGCAATACAATCATCAAAGTGCTTTAACTCCATCGGCTTGGTTTTGGAAAAGTGCTTTCTGTCAGACGGAATATCCACTCTATAGAACCATGTTTCTGTTGTCGGCTTTGTGTTATCGAAGAACAACAGATTGGTGGTAATGGAAGTATAGGGGCTGAACACAGAGCTGGGCAGTCTGACAACGGTGTGCAGATTAAACTCGCCAATGAGCTTTTTCTTGATGTTTACCTTCGCATTGTCCAGACCGAACAAGAAACCATCCGGCACGACAACAGCAGCTCTGCCGTTTTTCTTCAAACGGTACAGGATCACCGACATGAACAGATCGGCGGTCTCAGAGCTTGCCAGATCATCGGGGAAGAATCCCTGAATGGACTTGTCCTCATGTCCGCCATAGGGAGGGTTCATCAAGATGACGTCGAACTTATCCGCGTCCGTATAGTCCAGCAGATTATGCTTCAACGAGTTCATGTGATAGATGTTCGGAACCTCAATGTCATGCAGCAGCATATTGGTTACGCAGAGCAGATACGGGAACGGCTTTTTCTCGATTCCGTAAATGCTGTCATCAAGCTGCTTTTGAGCAGAAGTATCGGTTACCTGCTTGGATAACTGTCCAAGCCAGGAGGTAATAAAGCCACCCGTACCGCAAGCGAAGTCAGCCATCTTTTCTCCCAGTTTCGGCTTGATCATCAGCGCCATGAACTCGGTGACTGCTCTCGGCGTGTAAAACTCACCGGAGGAACCGGCAGACTGCAATTCACGAAGGATTTCTTCATAAACAAAACCAAAAGCATGGCTTTCCTTGACGTCATCAAATTCGATTTCATCAATCACATCAATGACCTGACGGAGATAAACGCCGTCCTTCATATAGTTGTTGGCGTCCTCAAAGGTCGATTTCACGATCGCTTTCTTGATCGGAGTGTCAGGTGCAACCTTGATACCCTCATAGACAATCGTGTCGCCTTCTTTTACATCATTGCCTTTCAGCACCGGGAACAAAGTGTTGTTGACAAAGTTCAGCAGCTTGTCTCCGGTCATAGCATGACCGTTGCTGTCGGCCTTTGCCCAATTTCTCCATCTGAGGTCTTCGGGAATAATGGATTCGTAGTTGTCCTCATTCAGTTCCCAATCGTCTTCTTTGGCATCGTAGACTTTCAGGAAGAGCATCCATACCATCTGCTCAATTCGTTGAGCATCGCCGTTGATACCTGCGTCCATACGCATAATATCACGGATTCTTTTTATAAAACCTGACTGCATCGCCATAATTAACTTACCTCTAATTCATAAATGTTCGCTTCAAGCTCCTTAATAGCAGCCTCATACTGCGCTTTGCCGCCGAACAGCTTAACGATTTTTGCAGGCTTTCCAAAGTCGGCAAAGTCTGCAAGAGAAAGGACCTTAATATCCTCAACCTCAGTGATGCCTTGGTTCATATACTTGTCCAAGAGGATGGAGAGAACTGCCTGCGCTTCGACGGAATACTTGCTGAAAAAGTCCTTCTTCTTGACGTTGTTAGCCCGCTCTTTTCTCGTCAGCGGCTTCCTGCCGTATGCCACATAGCAGATAAAATCAAAATCATCGACATCAGACATTCCTTGTTCCGCTTTCAGAGCCTTCAAATCAATCCCCATCGCAATAAAGGATTGTTCAATCGTTTTCTTCTTATCCGATGCTTTCCACTTGTGTATAAAGTCAGAAAGGGACGCATATTCGCCTTTGATATTGGTTCTCGTGTAGTCGATAATATCTTCCTGACGAAGCAGCTTGCCGTTGGCATCATACACAGAAACAGTCTTATTGATAATCTTCACACTGCACCCGTCTTTATCAACGATAGGCGTTTCAACGGGGTCAACGGGCGGTTCCTCTCCAATGCCGCCGGGTTCACCGCCTTTGGGTTTGTTTCCTCCGCTGCCGTGTTGGAACCCCTCAACCTGTTCTACGGGACCATCCCAATCAGGGTCGCTAAAGAGCCTTGTCACATTTCTAAAGTCCATAACGACAAAGTGTGTCTTACCTTCCTTTTCCCTGATACGGGTCCCTCGCCCGATAATCTGCTTAAAGGTAGTCATGCTCTCAACCGTCTTGTCCAGAACGATCAGCTTTGTCATCTTGCAGTCTGCTCCGGTGGAAAGCAGTTCGGATGTCGTAGCGATAACCGGATAAGGGCTGGACACGGAGATGAAATAGTCAAGTTTGGATTTTCCGTAAACATCAGAACCGGTGATTCTGACACAGTAGTCCGGATTTTCCTTGACCATATCAGCGTTATGGTTGATGAGGGCAATTCTCATTCGCTCGGCATGATCTTCGGAAGCGCAGAACACAATAGTTTTCTGCATCCTGTCGGTGCTTTTCAGATACTCGGTAATCTCCCTTGCAACCTCGTCAATACGGTCTTGGAGAATGATATTGTAATCATAATCCCTATTGTTATAGATTCGGTCTTCGAGCACATTGCCGTATATATCGGTTTGCCCTTTGTGCGGCCTCCAGCCGTCACCGATGTTGGTCGTGATATTGATAACCTTGAACGGAGCAAGGAATCCGTCTTCGATGCCTTGCTTTAAGCTGTAAGTATAGACAGGCTCTCCAAAGTAATCTATATTCGATACCTTTTCGCTCTCTTTTGGAGTAGCGGTCATACCGATTTGGGTTGCAGAGGAAAAATACTCCAAAACTTTACGCCAGTTGCTGTCCTCCTTGGCACTTCCACGATGACACTCGTCTACGATAATTAGGTCAAAGTATTCTGCGGGAATCTGTTTGAAGTGTTCTTCATCATTCTGCCCGACCATCTGATGATAGAGGGCAAAGTTTACTTCACGGGATGCGATCTTGCTCAAACACGCCTTGTCGGAAAAGTCCACTTTATAAATGGTCTTTTCAAGCGGTGCAAAATCCTGTAAAATGCTCTGGTCAACAAGAATATTTCTGTCAGCCAGATACAGGATTCTCTTTTTAAGGTCAGAGCGGAGCAGGCGATAGACAATTTGAAAAGCGGTGTATGTTTTGCCTGTGCCGGTAGCCATCACAAGCAACAATCTTTGCTGTCCTCTGGCGATTGCTTCAACGGTCCTGTTTACTGCGTTTCGCTGATAGTATCGTGGAGGGTACGTGCTTTGAGAAGAATAGTACGGCTGCGAGACAATTTTCTTTTCCATATCGGAAATGCCCTTGCCGCTGTGCAGCTCAGCGTAATATCTCGCCACAAGCATCTCTTGAGTTGGAAATTCCTCCAATGCAATTTGCTGCTCTTGTCCGGTCAAGAAGTCATGCTCATAGAAAGCATCTCCGTTTGAGGAATATGCAAATGGGAGATCCATCATCTGAGCATAAGTCATTGCCTGCTGCAAACCATGAGATACAGAATGATTATTATCCTTTGCTTCGACTACAGCGATGGGCTTCCCGTCATTGAGGTAAAGCATATAGTCGGCAAACTTAGGCTTACTACGAGCAACGATATTGCCACTAATGTTGATCCTACCATCCGTGATCTTGGTCTCCATCGTAACGTGACCCTTCCATCCATCAAGAATGACCGGAGTAATATAATTCAATTTGATGTCTTCTTCCGACATCTGTTTCTTGCCCAATATGGTCATGTCAAAACCTCCTAATCAAATTCTTTGGCGTTGGTTAGTCACGAACCGTTTCAAGAATGTCTTCAATCCGGCAATCCATTACCTCGCAGATACGAAGAAGAACATCCGTGGTTATGTTGTCTCCTTTGCCGAGCTTTGCAAGGGAGGCAGAACTGATGCCGGCTTTTTCTCTCAAATCACTCTTTTTCATATTTTTGTCAATAAGCATCTTCCAGAGCTTGTTATAGCTGATGCGCATATTGGGAAGTCCCCCTTATCAAAATACATAGTCACATTATAGCACACATTTGTGAAGATTGCTACCAGATTCGCAAATTGAAAATCTGTAAACGCAAATGAATTTTTGCATTTACAAATCAGATGTTTATATGCCATGTGCAATGCGTGTTCTACGCCTGCAACATATTTTGGATATTGAAGATATACCGGCGTGGCGGTGCTTCTATGTGTTGTTGCGGTCAAAACATTCCGATTATTGGTGAGCCCTGTTCTCATGCAAGCTCCTTTCTGCGTCCCTGTTACGCAATACGGGTGTTTTTCGGCTGTTTTCTCCGGCTCATGACTTGGGGAAAACGGAGATTTTCAAACAGGAGCACGCCGGACAACGCCCGGGTTCGTCCGACGCGCTCCTGTTGGCTATTTTCGTATTTTTACAGCTCTACACCGTAGTTGCTCACAGCTCCATGTCGCGCTTCTTGCGGCGCGGCATATCACGGTTTCCGGACTGTTCAGGTTTCTCCGGCTCGGTGTGGAGCATGAATTGTATGAACTCCTTGACCTTGCGGGGCGCTCGTTTGAGTGCCGCCATGAAGTCCTTTGTCTGCTCTTGCAGCTTTTCATATTTGCGTTTCCATACGCTGACATCGCGCTTGAGCGTTTCCACTTTATTCTTCAAATCTCCGATCAGCCCGCGAGAGGCGATGCCCTCCTTGGCAAGCTCCTCTGCCGCCGTCAGCGCACGACTGACCATAACGCCGTAGACCACTATGCTGACGTCCTTCCCCTCACGGGCGATACGTGCCTTACCGATGGGAATGGTGTACTCTTCGTCCGGCACCTCGCCCTCCATTTTGAAGAGCGTCTTATGCTCAAAGAACATGACCGGATTGTCGTTGCGAATGGCAGTCTTGAGCAGGCCCTTGCCCTCGGCAGGGCTGGAGGGAATGACTACCTGTAGGCCGGGCATATGCGCAAACCACGCCTCCAGACAGTCGGTATGATGTGCGCCCTGCATCTTCAGGATACCGTCGGGACAACGCACGACCATATGCACCTTACCCTGTCCGCCAAACATATAGCGAGACTTCGCTGCCTGATTGGTCAGCTCATCCATGCATACGGGAAGGCAGTTAGAGAAGCGCATATCAATGACAGGACGCATTCCCGCCAAGGCCGCGCCGACGGCGCTTGCCACAATAGCAGTCTCGGAGATCGGTGCGTCAAGCACACGGCTCTGATCGCCGACGGCCTCGCCGAGACCAATATAATGGCCCATGGAGCCACCGTTCCCGATGATGTCCTCCGCCATCGCGTAAACGGACGGGTCGCGGAGCATCTCCTCTTTCATCGCTTCCCAAGTTGCCTGCTTATATGTCTTAATGCTCATGTTCCGTCCCCCTTAGTCGTACATATCCGTAAACAGCTCCGAAGCATCGGGATACGGGCTGTCAATGGCAAATTGCTTCGCCTCTTCGATCATAGCGTCGACCTTTGTCTGCACAGCGTCAAAATCAGCCTGCTCCAGCCAGCCAGACTTCAGGCAACGGCGTTCAAAGTTCTTAATGCAGTCGTCCGCTTCCCAGCGAGCCTTTGCCAATGCCGGATCACGGTAGCGCTGTCCATCCCCTACGATGTGGCCGAAAGGACGATGTGTCTGGCATTCAAGGAAGCCACAGCAATTGCCCTCGCCATTGCGAGCACGCTTGGCAAGGCGCTGCATTCCGTCGTAGACTTCGAAGAAGTCATTTCCATTGACTACATAGCTGTCCATACCGTAGCCAAGCGCGCGCTTGGACAGATCCATTACTGCCTGCTGTCCGCCGGTCTTATGCGGCGTGGAGCAGGCGATTCCATTGTTTTCGCAGACAAAAATCACCGGCAGATGCCATGCCGCCGCCATGTTGGCCGCCTCATGGAACGTGCCTCGGTTGGATGCGCCGT
>OGFG01004035.1_pt1 | contig 9808 bp, 8 predicted proteins | sample 1570761 | NCBI WGS metagenome assembly OGFG01 (sample SAMEA2581938, study PRJEB24529) | metagenome | biome: Human gut stool | place: China | collected 2011 | reverse complement strand
TACACATGCATGGAAGTGAATATCTGTTAATCCCGGTATAACATACAAGCCCTTGGCATCAATGACCTCACCTGTAGCTTCTGTAGAAATTCTATCACCATCTATGAATACATCTTTTTCCTCAAATCTTCCTTCTTCGTTAAATACTAATCCGTTCTTAATAATCATCTTTATTACCTCAATATATGTGTTTCTATAAGCAATGCCCTACGCATTACACAGCTAAACTACTTTTTCGAATTTCAATCTCTATAATATTTCACACAATGCATCTCTGTCTCCAACTAATGTAACATCATTATGAAGCTGTAATACTGAAGCCGGAACCTCCGGTGTAACCGGTCCAAAGAATGCTTTCTTTACTATGTCAGCCTTTCCCTTTCCTGAAACAACTATCAAAATCTTCTTTGCCTGCATTATTGATTTTATTCCCATTGTGTATGCCTGCTTTGGAACATCCTCTTCTCTTTCAAAAAACCTTTTATTTGCTTCAATAGTACTCTTTGTCAGATTAACACAATGTGTTTCCTTTTCAAAAGCCTCACCCGGTTCATTAAATCCTATATGACCATTATGTCCAAGTCCCAAAAGCTGCATATCAATTCCGCCTGACTTTTCAATAATATTATTATACTGCTGACATGCCTTATAAGAATCCTGTTCAAGACCATCCGGTACATATGTTTTATTCTTATCAATGTTAATTCTGTCAAACAAATGCTTATTCATAAAATATCTATAGCTTTGATCATTGTCTCCTGATAAACCTTTATATTCATCCAGATTAATTGAAACTACATTCGAAAAATCCAAATCACCCTTTTCGTACCATTTTACAAGTTGATCATATATGCCAATGGGTGTTGAGCCTGTTGCAAGACCAATTACGCTATCCGGTTTTAAAATAATCTGGGCTGACATAATATTTGCTGCCTTTCTGCTCATCTCTTTATAATCTTCACCAACATAAATCTTCATATCTAACACCTCTTATGAATTTTTATAATCCACTTTCCATTACCATTATTTTTATATTAACTATATTATTTTTCATCATTAAACAAATCTGATATAGTCATATTTCTTGCCATTAAAGTATCACTAATATATCTCTGATTCCAAAGGTCATCCTTCTTGCATCCGGACGCATCAATATAGACCTGTTTTCCTTCAAAATCCACATTTACTAATGTATAGCTTCCTGAATATTTCCAACTTCCAATAGTCATATGAGCAGAAATTCCGGCCTTATTACACAACCTGGTTAATACCTTTGAATATCCTGTAGCTACAGCCTTACCCTCTACTACACATGAAGTGCAGCCTTCAAAATAATTTTTTTCGAAAACCTCTGTCATATTTGAAAGTTTATCCGTGTTTTCCATTGTATCACTATCTAAAATCAGATTCTTATCCATCCAATCCAGAAAATAATCGATTGCCTGCTTTTTCCCATATTCCTTAGGCATATCACTAACTACCTTATTAAGTATTTCTTCTGACGCCTGCTGCATTTTCAAAACCGTCGACTTTTTATCTTCATTCATGGTTGCCAATGGATTTTTTAAATCTTCCAGATTTTTTACGTATCCCTGATCGTCTATATCACCCTGTTCATTGATTCCCTCTGCAGGATACAATAAAATAATGCATTTTACTATTGTCTGTTCTTTTATATCCGTAATATTTTTTGTTACTGAGCTTACGCTTTGATTATTTTCTGTCATTGGCACATTTACAATTGCGTAAAACAAATCATCCTCACCACAATACAATGCCTGAGTAACTCTTGAGTATTCTTTTCCATTCAATGGACTGTCAAATGTAAGTTCTCCACCTTTAAAATTAACTATTGCATCCTTTATTTTTTCATATGCTTTTTTTTCATTATCAGTAAGCTTTTCATAATAAAAGTTATCATCAAATACTTTATTTTCTCTCGGAGGATTTCCTATCTGCTTTTCATACGGATTAGCCTTATATTTCTGTTTCTCATAAACAGACAGTATGCTTACCACGATTATTATAATTATTACTGCCCAAAAAACCTTTGGATGCTCTCTTACTACTTTAAACATTTCATCCTCCCTGTGTCTATCTTATAAGTTTTATTTTTGTTAAAAAATTGTCTTATTAAAGTCAAAGGGATGCCTAAATGACACCCCTTAAACTTTAATTATTTACTTTTATTTGCAAAGTTTCTTAAATTCATCAGCTACAAACTGTACTTTTGTTCCAATAATAACCTGAACATTATTCTTGCCCGGTCTGAGAACCCCTGCTACGCCTGCTGATTTAATCTTCTTTTCATCTACGATTGTATTATCTTTTACTTCGAGACGAAGTCTTGTAATGCAGTTATCAATTTCAACTACATTTTCTTTTCCACCGATACCTTCTAATATAATAGAAGCAACCTGTGTATAATCATTATTTCCAAGTTCTGCCTGCTTTTCAGCTTCAACATCGTCATCTTCACGACCTGGTGTCTTAAGGTCAAACTTTGTAATTGCGAATCTGAATACTACATAGAATACTATAAATGCTGCAATTCCCAAAGGAATGATTAACCATGTCTTTGATGCTGCAGGAAGTGTTGATGAGAATACTAAGTCTGTACAACCTGCTGAGAATGAGAATCCTGCTCTAAATCCTACATAATATGTAATTACTGTAAAGATACCGTAAAGGATAGCATAAATTAAGTAAAGTACAGGTGCTAAGAACATAAAACCAAATTCAAATGGTTCTGTAACACCACATACGAATGCACAAATTGCTGCTGAAAGTAAAAGACCTGCTGCTACTTTCTTCTTATTATCCTTTGCACAGTGAAGCATTGCTAAAGCTGCACCCGGAACACCAAACATCATACATGGGAAGAAACCTGACATATACATACCAAGTGACCAGCTTACATCTGCTGAAGTCTTACCATCCCAGAAGTTTGTTAAATCACCAAGTCCGATTGTATCGAACCAGAATACATTGTTAAGTGCGTGATGTAATCCTGTTGGAATTAACAATCTGTTAAAGAATGCATATAAACCTGCTCCAACACCACCTAATTTAACGATTCCTTCACCTAAAGCAATAAGTACACCGAATACTAATGGCCATACAAATAATAATACTACTGATACAAGAATTGAAACAACTCCTGCAACAATTGCTACACATCTCTTACCACTGAAGAATGATAACCAATCAGGTAATTTAGTATCTTTAAACTTGTTATAGCATGTTGAACCAATAATACCTGCCAAGATACCGATAAATGGGTTTACAATCTTGTCAAATGCCAATGTCTTATTAGCATTTTCAGCAATTGCCGGCATAATAGTTGTAACAAATCCTGTGTTTAATAATGTTGTTATCATTAGCCATGATGCTAATGCTGCAACACCACCTGTACCATCATTATCCTTGGATAAACCAACACCAACACCGATTACAAATAAAAGTGCCATATTATCAATTAAAGCAGCACCGGCCTTAACCAAAAATAAACCAATCAAAGGAATAAGTCCTTTGATATCACCACCCTGCATTGCTGCAGGACATAATGCGTAGCCAATACCCATTAAAAGCCCACATATTGGAAGTACGGCTACTGGAAGCATTAATGCTTTACCTAATTTTTGAAGATATTTCATCATAAAAACATCCTCCTTTCTCATTATTATAATATTATTTTTAAAATCCCGTCTTTTAGGACTTTATTTACTTTATTTTGTAAGTTCAATTATTGTGTCACCCACATTAACTTCCTGACCAACATTTGTTTTCACTTCTTTATAGATGTCCGAATTGCAGATTATAATAGGGGTAATTACATCAAATCCTTCACCTTTAAGTGCATCAATATCAAACTCTAAAATCAAATCTCCTTTTTTAACCTTGTCTCCTACACTAACTTTAGGTGTAAAATACTTTCCTTTTAATTTTACAGTATCAAGGCCTACATGCATTAATATTTCTGCTCCATTATCTGAAACAATACTTAGAGCATGCTTTGTATCAATAACTACTGCCACGCTTCCGTCTATTGGGGAATATAGTTTCCCTTCACTAGGCTCAATTGCCATTCCTTTTCCTAACATTTCCTGACCAAATGTTGGATCGTTAATACTTGAACTTGGAACAGCCATTCCTTTTATTGGTGCTACCAAAACATCATCAGGCGCTACCACTTTTTTTTTCAAAAAATCAAACATTTAATAATCCTCCTATCGCTTATATTTCAATATGTGGCTGAATACGTTTAATGTAAACTGCCAAATATACTTTTCCCTCTTTAGGAATATCATATCCATATTTACTTTGTACAAACTGACTTATTTTCTCACTTATATCATATTCCTTAGGATACTTATTAATAATCATATCTAAAAATTCCTGATCCTGATTGTCCAACAATTCTCCGGCAAACATACGTTGTGCAAAGAATTTCAAATGCGTTATAAACCTTGAGCAGTGTAAACCTAATTCATCAAGTTTTATACCTAATTCTTTTTCAACAATACTGATACATTCCCTAATCATTGTTGTAGCATTAACTGTATCACTCATTCCCATATTGTACTCTGCAATTACAAAATGAAGTGCTATAGATGCAGCTTCATCTTGTGGCAATTCTATTCCTGCCTCACTCTCAATAAGTTCTAGTGCCTTTTCACCAACCAAATATTCACTAGGGTAAAAGCTCTTAATCTCATTAAATAAAGGATTTTCAAATAATTCTCCTTTGGTTGACCGTTCAAGCAAGAAATTAATATGATCCGTCAATGAAATATATATACTTGGACTTAATCTTTTAGGCATAACCTGCTGTGCATATGAAATAATGTCTACAGAAAGATTCAAATAATTATGTGGAATCATTTCAATCAATTCACTAAACTTACCAACTTCATCTTCACTATCCAAAACGAATTTCTTTTCAATCTTATCCTCAGCTACTTCGTCTCCAACCTTCTTTTGAAATCCTATTCCTTTCCCCATAAGAACAATCTCCCTATTGTTTTCGTCATGGGTACTTAACACATTATTGTTTATTACTTTGTTTATTATCATAATTTTTCCTATTTTATTATCTATATCATATAATAGCTTTACTAAATCATTTGCCTTTTTTCATAAAATTGTTTTTGTAAAAAAAATAGACCTGGCCCCGCAAAAAAACTTGATCTGCGAAATCCGGTCTTGCCTAACGAAATAGTAACAATCCATAATAACGTTCTCTCAACTGTTAAAATTATTTTAGCATTTATTTCCAAATATGTCAACAATTTTTCAAATTTTATTCACACTTTTGCACAATCATTCAAAAAAAGGGTCTGACATTGCCAGACCCTCAAAAATTCAATTCTTCCTAATTTAATTTTTCTATTATTTTTACTATTTTCTTACTTTAACTTTCTTAATTTTACTCCAATCACCTGTTACTTTCACATTGCCTGACTTAACTACATATGCACGTACCTTAATATAATAAGTTTTCTTCTTAAGCTTCTTCAAAGTCTTTTTTACAGATTTTGTTGTTACTGTTTTAGCCTTTTTCAACTTTTTGTTTGTTGAATATTTTATCTGATAGCCTGTAACACCTTTTACCTTTTTAATATTTATCTTAATATTTCTGTTGTTCTTTGAACGTACTACCTTTTTTACGCTTACTTTTCCCGGTCTGCTTACTACAACCTTAGATGTAGTTGTCCCTCCATTACCCGTTGTTGTCAGTCCGTTATTAGTTGTTGTCACTCCATTATTAGTTGTTGTCTTTTCTTCACTTGGTAGTGTTGGTTTATTTGTTGTGCTTTCTCCGTTATTATAATTAGGATCAGGAATCTGTGTTGTTGTCTTAAATGATACATTAGATAAAGTAATGTTTGCTGCTGAATTAGTTGCTGCTGCATCACCATCACACTTTCCCATTCCAAAGTATAAGTCAAGAACGCCTTCCATATCTTCTGCCAAAGTTACTTGTCTTGAGAAGTTATAAGGCACTCTGGCTTTTAAGTCAATATATTCACCAAATATTTCTTCGTCGCCATCTCCAGCTACTTTTACAAAAACCCTCTTATTCACATCAGATTTCATTGTAAAACTATAGTTATATGTTCTGCCCGGATAGTAATGTAATCCTTTTAAGTACTGCTGAACTCCCCACTGTGAATTACCTATTGATGTAATGTTCATTGTTGCGCCTGTTACTGCTTTGTCTGTAGATTTTAATGTACCTGAAGCTCCTGCCCAGTCAGAGCCAAAATAAGAACCCCATTTTCCACTACATGTTTCAACAGCATCTTCTGTTACAGTAATCATAGGTCCCGTATACTTAGTTGTTGTTTCTTCAACTTTCTTATATGCTCTAACCCAGTCAACTTCCATTGTTGCCGGGAAAGCTGTTTCATCAATGTTATATCCCGGCCACTGACCGCCAATTGCCATATTAAAGATAACAAAGTATTCCTTTCTTACCTCGCTAAATGAGTCGTTTGAAACATCCATGGTTCTATAAACTTTACCATCCACATACCATCTTAACTTGTCTGCTGTCCATTCAACTCCATATACGTGATATTCTGTTCTGTCAGCCACTGCTACTGAACTTCCTGAATCTGCGTTATTATTTCCCGGATCATTAAACCAATGCAATGTTCCATATACAAGATTTTCATCATTGATTGCTTCCATAATGTCTATTTCACCACATTTAGGCCAACCTACAGAATCCTGATTTGCTCCAAGCATCCAAAACGCAGGCCAAACACCTTTAAACTTTGGCATTTTAATTCTCGCTTCAATCTTTCCATATTTGAAGTTCTTCTTATTCTTTGTTGTAATTCTTGAAGATGTATATTTCATTCTGCCATAGTCTTCACGCTTGGCTGTAATCTTCATAGTACCATTACTTACCGTAATATTTCTGTCAGTATAATACTGCTGTTCGTTATTACCCCAGCCCCAGCTTCCTGTTCCTATTTCATAGTTCCATGTGTTAGTGTCAAGAGAATTACCATTAAACTCATCTGACCAAACCAATTCATAATTGTCTGCTGCTTTAACAGTATTACTAAAAGCAAATACCGTTCCAATGACAGAAAATGTCAATAAAGCCTTTGTCAATAAACTCTTCTTCATATCATTCTCCTTAATTTTAATTATACGTTCCAAGGTCTTCGTCCACCATTATTCAAACATAGGTAGTACAATACCCTTTGATTCCATAATATATCTAAACAAATAAAAACGTTTTTTGCAAGAGTTTATTGTTATTTTGCACAAAAAAATAACACGCAGGTAATTTCCACGTGCTATTTTACTTAATATGTAATTATTTTAATATTATTCTATGATAAATCTATGTAAATAAATATATATATGAATAAATCTATATAAACAAATCTTTGTAAATAAATCAATATGAAAATTAATCTACTGAATTAATAATCCACTGACCATTCTTAGTTGTAGCAGATACTGTAAAACCATCATAATAGAAGAAGCCATCATACTCACCTTCTTCAAGACAGCTCTTATCCTTATCCATACTCTTATACTTTCCAATTGCAGCTACTAACTCATCCATATTCTTTCCAATATACTTTTTAGCAGTACTCTTACCATTGCTATTTGACTTAGCCTTAGTTGCCTTTTCAGAGCTCTTCTTTACAACCTTCTTAGCCTTCTTAGTTGTGGTTTCAACCTTTTTAGTTACCTTTTCAGTAGCCGTCTCTGTTACCTTCTCCGTTGTTTCTTCTTTATTTTTTTTCATAATGGCTGTTTCACCCTTATCAGCCTTCTTCTTTGTTTTCTGTTTTGCCTTTGTAGTAGCCTCTTCCACAGCTGTAGTTTCAGCAACAGTAGTTGTTTCCTCCACAGTAGTCTCCTGCACAGTTGTTTCTGCAACCGTAGTTGCTACAGCTGTAGTTGCCTCTTCCTTCTTGCCATTTCCCCACCCTACTGTTAAAACCATGGCTGCCATAACAGTTCCAATCATAAAATACTTTCTCATTCTCTATTATCTCCTTAACTTACAATATTTAACAACTTAATATACGTTATTCCATATTCCAAAACATTTTTTAACGCAAACACGTTGACTTTCTTATATAAAATGTTTTGAAATATACCGACGTATATTAAGTTTTTTATTCTTCTAGTTCTAATGATGTTTTTACACCGGAAGAATAGTATTTGTTATCCTTTTGGGTTATTACATCTATGTCGTATGTTCCTGCTTCTACTTGGGATGTGTCTAAGTACATGCCGTAGTCATATCCTTCGTTTTTTGACGTTACGTCTATTGGTGCCGGAAATGCTTCATATGTGTATTCATTGTCTTTACTTTTTAGGCGTACATAGATTTTGCTATCGTCATCTATGTATTTTGAATCCACTTTTCCACTTATTGGTACATATTCTTCATCGTCGCCAATTTCTGCAGTTGTGTTGCTGTTTACTTCCATTGTGTTTAAGTTACCTGCTCTTAATGGGGCTGCCATATATGGTGCCTCTTCTATAAGTGAATGTATGTGTCTTTCTACAAGTTCAATTACTACTTTGTCTGCTTTTTTTTCATTTTGCAGATTCCAGTTGTATGGAACTGCCTTTGTAAAATAGCCATTGTGAAATTCATCTGCCACAAACGGTATTAACGCATTTCCAAATGAGTCACGGTACATTACAATTGATTCTTTTTTGTCTTTGCTTTCTGTTTCAATTGATATATCTGTAACTTTTTTGTTGTTTGAAGTTACTTTGTACGAACTTTTTTTATTGTAGATTACATTTGTATCTTTTTTGTTTCCTTTTGGAAATAGCATTCCATACAAGTCCCCTGAAAAGTTTTTCTTTATGGTGTGCCTTTCATTAATATAATCGTAGTGGTCTTTTCCTAAATAGTTAAGTATGGCATTACAGCCCATTGCCGCTCCCTGATTATTCCAATGGCTATCCAACTTGTGATACACTTCTTTTCCGGAATCAATGAACATTTTCTTTAAATCAACTGTGTTTATATTTTCTTTTTTCATTTCTGCCTGTAATAAGCTGTAATTATTCTGCTCACTTGTTTTTATGTATCGCTTTGGCATATATTCAGGATAAAGCGAGTTCTTATTTGGTGCTATTACAAATAGAAACTGTCTGTTGTTCTGTTCCACATTTTCCTGCAATAAAGATAAAACTCTTCCACAGGAATAGATTTCTCTTTTTGACAAAGTATTTTGTCCAAGATAATCATCTAATGTTTCACTGAAAAACAAATAGCCTTTACTGCCAACTATAACTTTCTCATTTCCTGATTGTCTGAAAACATTCTTCTTTATTATAGCATCTGCTTCAATTAAATTCTGCCTAAAAGCAAAATTGTCTGAAAAATAGTCGTTTAACTGATCAAAAAACTTTACATTTAACTTTCCGCCTGTCTTAATTGACGGGAAAATCTGTACCTGTCTCTGCTCCACACTTACATCTGTTTTAAAAAATAACATTCCAAGAGATGGTATACACAGTAAACAGAAAAATATTATTATAAATATTTTTTTCTTCATTTCGGTCACCTCTTAAAATCTAAAATAAATAAACTGAGATGGCTGAAAGCAGACGAAAAGAATTTTTTCCAGAAGTAACAGATGAACAATGGAATGACTGGAAATGGCAAGTGAAAAACAGAATTGAGACTGTGGATCAATTAAAAAAATATCTTGATCTGGATCCCAGCGAAGAAGAGGGTATTCGCAATGCATTAAAAATGTTGAGAATGGCAATCACCCCGTATTATTTAAGTTTAATCGACAAGAAT
>OGFG01004028.1_pt1 | contig 9827 bp, 11 predicted proteins | sample 1570761 | NCBI WGS metagenome assembly OGFG01 (sample SAMEA2581938, study PRJEB24529) | metagenome | biome: Human gut stool | place: China | collected 2011 | reverse complement strand
TCCAAAGTTTCCAAGACAAACGGAAATTATGGTAAGACCATCGGAAATGCGAAGCTTTCTGAAGAAGGGGTAAAGTATTATCAGGAATTAAAGAAAAAGTATTCTAATATGGACTTTATTCTGGTGAGCAAAGAACAGAAAGCCAATGCACAGGCAAATGCAGCATCCTATGCAAATGGAAACAAAATGGTCGTTTTGATTGATGAAGAAAAAATCGAGCGGATGGCGACAGATGAAAATTATAGAAAACAGTACGAGGGCATTATTAAAAATGCAGCGTCCGGCTTATCACAGTTAAAATCCCAGATTGAATCATCCGGTCAGAGTCAGAACGTTGTAGGCTACGGAATGAAGGTTAATGATGGAGGAACAGCATCATTTTTTGCAGTTCTGAAGAAATCTTCTGCGGATCAGAAAGCGCGTATCGAGAAAAAAGCAGTCGAGAAGAAAGAAGCAAAGAAGGCAGAGGAAAAGAAAGCTGAGAAGAAGGAAAAGCAGGACAAGTTAAAGGAAGCACAGCAAACGTCAGATGATGACGATACCATTACGATTTCGGCAGGTTCGATTGAGGAACTGATCAAGAAAATCAATGATTATACGTTTTCCATGAAGAGCGACAATGTTCAGACAGAAGCAGAATTGCAGGTCGGACAGCATATTGATTTCCGTGGATAAAAAAGTTTATATAGTGTACAGAAAGGCTTTCGGAAATACAGAAAGTCTTTTTTATGTACTGGGAAACTTCATTCCTATTACATAAAAAAAGCTCGGCGAGGATGCACGATATTCAATTCGCACACAGAAATGATTTATGGTATAATAAAGACTGCCGAGCGAAGCGAATGCCCGTCAGCCAGGGAAATCTCTGATTTTTCTGGCGTGCACTGCAATCTTAAATTAATCATATAACGATTATGAATCGTTTTATAATAACAAAGGAGCAGAGATAACACAATAATTGTCTCCAGACGAGAATATGAAATCAAATTTGATCAAAGATACAACAAAAGAGGAACGGATCGCACTGATCAAGGCATGGATTCCGGATGATGATGGTTTACAGGACTGCGATATGGATCTCTGGGATATCTATGCAGACTACATTAATGGAAAGCGTGAAATTGCAGAGATCAATGCATTGATGACAGGTACATTTTATACAGAAGAAGATTTAAATGATTGAGAAAGTGCCAATATTATAAGATATAACAAAAGCTTACATGGAGATGACCGAATAATGCAGTATACACCGAGAGATATTTTAAATTATGTTTATGAAAAAGAGTTAGACACGCAGTTTCTTCTTGCAACGGCAAATCATGTGCAGGATTTTTCCATTGGAGAGATTACGGATAAGAAGATTGAAAAACGTGGGGAAGATTTTTATCTTATTTCAGGGGCTTATCATCTGGATATAAAAATTACAGATGATGAGGTGATGACCGCAGCGATAAATGGATTGTATATCAGTGCATTTATTTCAAGGAAAGATGACAATTACCGTGTACATTTTCTGGTGCATCAATATCCTGACCAGATGAAAGCAAGGTTTGAGGAGGAGATCACGAAAGATGTGGTCGATTATATGATCTATGGAACCATCATGGCTTTACGGCTGGATACACCGGAGAAAGTGAATGCATATTTAGGTATATAAGAGATGTTTGAAACAAATTTTGATAGATAGGAAAGGAATAAAGAATTATGAACATGAAAGAACAAATCCACACATTATCAGAGGAAATGATAGCAAATTTAGGAAGATTAGTTGCAATTGATTCACAGCTCGGTACACCGGAAGAGGGAAAACCATTTGGTGCAGGTCCGGCAAAGGCACTGGAAGAAGGATTAAAAATTGCAGAAGAATTAGGATTTAAGACTGTAAATCTGGATCATTATTGTGGTTATGCAGAGATGGGCGAGGGAGAAGAGATCGTTGGTATTGCAGGACATTTAGACATTGTGCCGGTAGGCGGTGACTGGACTTATGATCCATTTAAGCTGACCAGAGATGGAGATCATGTATATGGACGTGGAACAACGGACGATAAGGGACCTGTTTTAGAGGCGCTCTATGCGATGAAACTTCTCCGGGATTCGGGTGTAAAACTGAATAAAAGAGTCCGCCTCATCATGGGATGCAACGAGGAGACCGGCTCAAAATGTATGGAGCATTACAACGAGGTCGCAGAAGAGTTATCCTGTGGATTTACACCGGATGCCAATTTCCCATGTATACATGGCGAAAAAGGTCATATGTCTATGACAGCTTATTCAAAAAATACGCAAATCATTTCCATGAACGGTGGATTTGTGTCAAATGCTGTATGCGATACCTGTACAACTGTGATTCCGACAGAGACGGGACTGAAAGAAAAATTAGAGGCTTCTCTTGCAGAGACAAAGCTTCAGCAGTATCGTGTGACAGAGGAAAATGGACAGATTACTATTTTTGCAAAAGGTGTACCTGCACATGCAAGTATGCCGGAACTTGGTGTCAATGCGGCCGGTGTGACATTTGAGTGCATGGAAAAAGCCGGATTTGAAGATGATTTTGTAAAATTTTATAATGAACATATCGGAACGTCCTGTGATGGCGCTGGTGTAGGACTGAAATTTGAAGATGAGTATGGTGCCCTGACTTTATGCAACGGAATTGTCAAAACGGAAGATGGTATCATTTCATGCACGATCGATATCCGTGTGCCGGTGACATTGAAAGCAGCAGATGTCCGTACAATGTGTGAGGCAAGGTTAGAGGATGAAAATGGACGGATTGAGATTGGAGAAATTGGTGATCCATTATTTTTCCCAAGAGAATCTCCACTTGTAAATGCGCTGTACAAAGCATATGTAGATGTGACAGGTGACACAGAACATGAACCAATGGTGATCGGTGGCGGTACTTATGCAAAATCATTGAAGAATATCATTGCATTTGGACCGGAAAAAATGGGAATGGATTATCATATTCACAGCGCAGATGAATTTATCCTTGTTTCTGAGATGGAAGAGGCGGTTCTTATATATATGGAAGCGATTAAGAATCTGCTTGCTATTTAAGATTGGGAAGAAGCAAAGGAAGAGAACGATATGATCAACAGATTACATTATGAAATGATTCGTTTATACAGTGGAGATCCAATGCGAATCCAGCATTTCTGCAAGGTGCACAGCTATGCGAAGCTGATCGCGGAGATGGAGCACGTAGATGCAAGCACTTTATTTATTCTGGAAGCGGCTGCGTTGACGCATGATATTGGTATCCATCTGTGTGAGGAAAAATACGGCAGTTCAAACGGAAAGCTTCAGGAAAAGGAAGGACCTGCGATTGCAGAAAAATTGTTAAAAGAGCTGCAGTTTGAGGAAAACGTGATCGAGCGTGTGAAATACCTGATCGCACATCATCATACTTATGATGCAATCGATGGTATTGATTATCAGATTCTTGTGGAGGCTGATTTTCTGGTGAATATTCTGGAGGATGGACTGGCGAAAGAAGCAGCTTTGCAGGCATATCAAAATAATTTTAAGACAGAGAGTGGAAAGAACATCTGTCAGGAAATGTTTGCGCTGTAATGAAAAAGCAGAAAATGATATTAATTTAGAATTTTACAGAAAACAACAGAGACGGGCGGCAACATGAATAGAAAAAAATTATCAGTCATTTTTTTTGTGGGTTTTGCTATAATTTCAGGGTGTGGTAAATCTGTATCGGAGATAAAAGACAGTAATCTGGTCGAAAATGACACGTTAGAAGGAGATATTACGTTTTCTACAGAGGAGACAAGTGGGGATTCAAATGAAGGTTTTGTGCAGATGTCAGCAGATGAACTGCTGGACAGATTTGTAAATGGAGAAGTCAGTGCGCATTGTCTGTATGACACAGCGAAAACTTTTTATATTACAGAATTAGATATGGATAGCGAAGAGTGGGATGCTTATTCCATTGGAGATCGGGAAGATCTTGATAATGATGGAGAAGAGGAACTGATACTTTGTGGACCTTATGGCGGAAAATATTTGGATGCCAGAGATGGTGAAGTGTATGAATTTGCTGCAGGAGATGGGACAGCTGAAAGTCTGTCTTATACCTATTATCAGGGATATGTATGGATCTTGTACAGCAATGAGATGAACAGTGGTTACAAGGTTTATCATATGGAAAGATATGATGGGGCTGACAGCAAAGTGAATGAGATGGATTTTTCGGAAGAATACAGAGATGAAAATGATCTGGAAAAAGGTTCAATATACGTGATCAATAGCGACGAAGTTTCCGAAGAAACATATAATGAGCTGTGCAGCAGGATTTTTGCGGCGCAGATGAATACTTATTAACCGAAAGTTATTCAAAACAAACAGATTGTCATGTGGATAGCAGCAACAAAACCTTGAATTTCAGGGAAAAAATACCTGCAAAAAAAGTTTTTCCTAACCTTACATTTCCATTGACTAACAGGGCATACTGTTCTTACAATGAAAGAAAAGGGGGCATTTTTATGCAGAAATTATCAAAGGCTGCAATCGGAAGAAGCTATACGATCCAGTGGATGTTTGGTGTGCCGGAAGTCATGGATTTCCTGCGCGAACATCATGTGGAAGAGGGAGATAATATACAGATTATCCGAAAGCTGAAGGACGCATTGATTGTTGGGGTAAAAGGATCGAGATTTGCAATGGGAAATGAAATTGCAGACCGGATTCAGGTGTAGAAAATAATAAAAAGGCAGAGAATAAGAAGTGGGCGTGCTACAACATGGCAGATTTATTTTGCGATGGTGTGGCACGCCTTTCTTGACCAAAAGATGGATTCATAATAGACTGGAAATAGAAAACAGATTGGTTTTAGGGAGTAAGATTATATTGAAAAATTGGGCGAAAAGAGCAGCATGGGGAATGTGGGATATTAAACCAGCACTTTATGATAATGAAGTGAAAAACTGTCTTGTTGCCACTTATGGGATTCAGGGATTAGCAGAAAAGCACGATTTTTTCGGCTACCTGGATGTATATTTTAACTATGACAGCGAAGAAAATTATCAGATCCTGGATCTGCAGTTTGAGGAGTATGGCCCCATAGCGACGGTAACAGACAGCAGTACAGACGGGGATGAAACAGAAGAACTGATCATTGCAGCAGGAGAACCGGGTATTGGAGTGAAAAATCCAAGGTTTCAGCCGAAAAATTATGATATTTACACTTACAGGGATGGAAATATAGTGCATGTATTTGATAATTATGAATTTGGATACCGTACTAACTTTGATCTTTGTAGCGGTGGTCTTATCGAGGTTACATCCAGTGTCAGTGCGGCAGAATATGATGTCGTATTCTATCGGATCGGAACAGACGGTGTGTCACCGGTAGTGGAAGATGTATTTCGCTGTGTGGGAGCACAGACAGGGAATGATACGGTAAGTTTTCAATACACGGAGAACGGAAAAGAGATCACGGAAGAGGAATATAACCGGAAGATAGAAGATTATGCGAAACCACTTGAGGGGCTTGAGTGGAAGGAAATTTACTAGAGAGAAAAAGCATAGCTGGCTGTAGGAGAGAAAATCCTTATGTGTTATGGTTGAGATATAGCACATACGGATTTTGGGTAGAAATGGGGGGAATGCATATGTCAGCAAGAAATCACGAAGTAACAGCAAAGCAGCAGTTATTAGATGCAAATGGCAATATCGCAGAGACAGTCTTAGATGCATTCCCAATGGGAAAATTGCAAATGCCGACAAATTCTTCAGAGGGCGATATTGTTTATGAGAAGAAGAATTTGCGGTTAAAATATGTATTAGAAAAAAATCCTGAAAATCTATCAGAAAGAAGTGCAGTAGGGAAATCAATAGCTGGAAAAGAAAAAAAAGGAAGATTCTATTATAACCAGAAAATCAATTGTATGCGCGCGGGAGGTTTTGCAGAATATAATGGAAAGCGGTACGAATTTCACCCGGAAAAACATTTCGGAACGCTCGACTGGGGACGAGGTGTGTGGACATATGATAACACTTGGTACTGGGGTTCCGGGAACTGCGATGTAGATGGACATGCATTTGGGTTTAATATCGGCTATGGATTCGGAAATACGAAAGCAGCTTCGGAAAACGTGATCTTCTATGACGGCGTGGCACACAAAATCGATGATGTGACCTTTGTGATCCCGGAGGATGATTATTGCAAGCCGTGGAAATTCACTTCCAGTGACGGAAGATTTGAGATGGATTTTATGCCGCTTCTGGACAGATCCGCATGTCTGGATTATAAACTGATCGTATCTGACCAGCATCAGGTGTTTGGACGGATGAGTGGAACCACAGTGCTGGATGATGGAACGAAAGTTGAGATTAAGGATGTTTTATGTTTTGCGGAGAAGGTGCACAACCGGTATTAAATGTAAAAAATACATTGATTCATATGAAAAAGTGTAATATAATACACTAAAACACACGAATGCAAGGGTGATGCATATATGAAACGAAAAATAACGGATAAATTATGTGAATGGAAAAAGCAGACAAAGGGGCGCATGCCACTTTTGATCTATGGGGCAAGACAGGTTGGAAAAACATTTGAGATGCGGGAATTTGGGGCACTTTATTATAAAAATACCGTGTATATCAATTTTGAAACAGACGAGAAAATAGGAAGTTATTTTGAAACAGATATACATGCAGATTCTGTAGTGGTTCTTTTGGAAAAATATTATCAAGTAAAAATTGTGCCGGAAGAAACTCTTATCATTTTTGATGAAATACAGATGTGTGAGAGAGCATTGACATCTTTGAAATATTTTGCGGAAGAGGCACCAGAGTATCATGTAATGGCAGCTGGAAGTTTATTAGGAGTAGCTGTAAATCGTGAAAAATACTCATTCCCAGTAGGAAAAGTACAAATGTTGACAATGTATCCAATGGATTTGGAAGAGGTGTTGTGGGCAAAGGGAAAACAAATACTTTCAGATACCATCCGGGAACATTATAATAGTAATGTACCATTAGAGGATGCACTTCATGAGGAGGCTATGCAGGAATTTGAACACTACTGCATCATAGGTGGAATGCCGGCAGCAGTGAAAGCTGATATTATGAGGAATAGTTCAATTGGTCAGGAAGAGATAAGACAAATGCTTTTGAACTCATATATTGCTGACATGACAAAGTATGCAGACAAGGGGGATACAGTACGTATTTTTGAAGCATATGATTCTCTGCCAGCACAGCTTGCAAAAGATACAAAAAAATTCCAATATAAGCTTATAAGATCGGGTGCACGTGCATCCCAGTATGGAGATGCGATTGACTGGCTGATCCGTTCAGGAATTGTGAACAAATGCATGAAGTGCACACAGGGATTTTATCCAGTTGTTGCATATCAGGATTTAAGAGCATTTAAACTATATTATAGCGATATGGGAATCATGTCTGCGAGGATGGGAATGAGTCTTGAAGCATTAAGGAGCAGAGAGACAGAACATTTTCGTGGGATTATGACAGAGAACTATGTTTCGATTGCATTAAAAACGAATGGTTATCAGCTTTATTATTGGGAATCAGATAATACAGCAGAAGTGGATTTTCTGATACAAAAGGAAAATCATGTAATTCCGGTGGAATGTAAAGCAGGAAATCATGTAAAAGCAAAAAGTATGATGGTTTACATGGAAAAATATGCGCCTGCATACGCAATCAGAATTTCACCAAGAAATTTCGGTATGGTGCAGGGAATAAAATCTGTCCCACTATATAGTGTATTCTGTATTTAATGCAATTCTTGAAAGAAAATAGCCTGATGGGTAGTAGAGAGGCGGTAGCGATGGTAAAAATAGACTTAATCACAGGCTTCTTAGGAGCTGGAAAAACAACCTTTTTGAAAAAATATGCAGAATATCTCATTGCCAAAGGACAGAACATCGGAATCCTTGAGAACGATTTTGGAGCCGTGAATGTTGATATGATGCTGTTACAGGATCTGATGGGAGACAACTGCGAGTTGGAAATGGTTTCCGGTGGCTGTGACGCGGACTGTCACAGAAGACGTTTTAAGACAAAACTGATTGCAATGGGAATGTGTGGCTATGACCGTGTCATAGTAGAGCCATCCGGTATTTTTGATGTGGACGAATTTTTTGATGCGCTGAGGGAAGAACCGTTAGACCGCTGGTATGAGGTGGGAAATGTGATTGCGATTGTGGATGCAAATCTGGAAGAGCATTTATCTGAGGAGGCAGAATATATTCTGGCTTCGGAGGTGGCGAATGCAGGAGAGATTATCTTAAGTCATGCGGATGAAGTGTCAGCGGAGCAGGCAGACACCACGGTCGCACACCTAAACCGTGCATTGGAACAGATAAAGTGTCCGCGCAGGGTGGACAAAGAGGTGCTGCGCAAAAGCACACTGGATCTGAATGAAGAAGATTTCAACCGGCTGATTAGCTGCGGCTATCAGATGGAGAGCTACCGCAAACTGGATATGGAAGAGAAAAAAGGGTTTGAATCTGTCTATTTTATGAATGTGAAAATGACGGAGGAACAGTTAAAGACTACTGTGGGAAAACTGATGAATGACAGGGAATGCGGCGAGGTATTCCGTGTAAAAGGTTTTTTGCAGAAGGAGGATGGAAGCTGGATACAGCTGAATGCAACGCATAATGGAATTACCATGAACCCGATCGAGAAGGGGCAGGAAGTGATCATTGTGATCGGGGAAGGATTAAAGGAGCAGGCTATTAAAAAATACTTTTTGAAGCAGGATAATTTATGATTGGAACGAGCTATGGATCCACAGTAATGATATTTTAGCGCCGACAGGAAGCGTGAGGCTGGCAGGTTGCCAGAAGCAGATGCATCCGTTATAATAAAAAGAGTGGCTTGTCAGTTATTTATAATTAAGAAAGAGAAGGGAAAAGAAAGTATGAAAATTGCAGTAACTTATGATAACGGAGAGGTTTTTCAGCATTTTGGAAGAACAGAGAATTTTAAAGTGTATGAAATAGAGGATAATAAAGTGATCTCCAGTGAGGTGATCAGTTCTAACGGAGTAGGACATGGCGCACTTGCCGGAGTACTTGCCGACAGGAACGTGAAGGCGTTGATTTGCGGAGGAATCGGTGGCGGTGCGATCAATGCCCTTACAGAGGCGGGGATTGAAGTTTGCTCAGGTGCATCCGGAGATACTGACAAAGCAGTCGAAGATTACTTAAATGGAAAACTTATAGATGCAGGACAGACCTGTGACCACCATGGGGAGGGACATACCTGTGGAGATCATGAAGAGGGACATGGATGCGGACATCATGATGCAGAGGAAAATCACAGTTGCGGATGCGGTTCCCATGAAGGAACAGAGAGCGGAGAAGGCTGTGGATGCGGCTGTGGAGAACGCAGCAAGATCGAGGGAGCAAATGTAGGAAAGACATTAAAAGTCCACTATACAGGAACCTTTAACGATGGAACAAAATTCGACTCATCTTATGACCGCGGTGAGCCATTAGAGTTCGTGTGCGGAGCCGGTATGATGATAAAAGGATTCGACCGTGCAGTGGCAGATATGGAGATCGGACAGATCAAAGACATCCACCTGATGCCGGAAGAAGCATACGGTCTGCCTGATCCAAATGCAATCTTTCATGTGGAGATCAGCCAGCTGCCGGGTGCAGAAGAACTGGAAGAAGGACAGCAGGTTTACCTTCAGAATGAGATGGGACAGCCATTCCCGGTTACGGTTGTGGCAAAGGAAGCCGGAATTATTACGTTTGATGCAAACCATGAGATGGCAGGAAAAGAATTGAATTTCAAGATCGAACTTGTGGAAATCTGCTAAT
>OGFG01004024.1_pt1 | contig 9830 bp, 8 predicted proteins | sample 1570761 | NCBI WGS metagenome assembly OGFG01 (sample SAMEA2581938, study PRJEB24529) | metagenome | biome: Human gut stool | place: China | collected 2011 | reverse complement strand
CAGTGGATTTGTTCGGCGGAAAAGCCCCTTTAGGGGATTTTTCGACGGTCTGAGGGCTGCAATTTTTTGCAGCCCTCTTGTCTTGTTATGGTATCAGTCCACGTCGAACTGCATCATTTCAGCGATCTTCTGTTGAACTCTGTCTGCGACGTCTGCCGGAGCGAGCTTCTCGCTGAAGCTCTTGTCCCGGGCGGATATCTCGATCACGCCGTCCTTGAGGTTTCTCGGGCTGACGATCACGCGGAGCGGAACTCCCAGCAGGTCCGCGTCGGAGAACATTACGCCGGCGCTTACTGCACGATCGTCGTAGATCACCTCAACGCCGCGCTTCTGGAGCTCGTCGTAGAGTGCGTCAGCCTTTTCCTTGACCTCGGCGTCGTCGGCGCGTACTGCGCAGATGTGAACCTGCCACGGAGCGATAGCCATCGGCCAGATGGGACCGTAATCATCGTGGTGTACTTCGCAGACGGAAGCCGCAAGTCTGCCCACGCCGATTCCATAGCATCCCATGATCGGCACCTGAGCGTTGCCGTCCTTGTCAAGGTAGGTCATGCCCATGCTCTTGGTGTACTTGGTGCCGAGCTGGAATATGTTGCCGACCTCGATACCACGGGAGATGGTGATGTGCTTCTTTCCGCAGCTGGGGCAGATTCCGCCCTCGATGATCTTGGCGAAATCGCGGTACTCAACGTTCTTCACATCGCGGTCAAGATCCAGTCCGGTGTAGTGGTACTCTTCCTTGTTTGCACCGCAGGAGAGGTTGTTCGTGTTCTGGAGGGACTTATCGAACAGCACTGTAATGCCTTCGGGAAGTCCTATTGGTCCGATGTAGCCGGGATTCAGTCCGCACTCGGGGGTGATTACTGCCGGGTGGATATCGCAGCCCAGGAAGTTCGTGAGCTTGGTTTCGTTGATGTCCAGGTCGCCGCGGATAAATACGACAACGTAGCTGTCGTCGTGGTTACGCTGATAAACTACTGCCTTGCAGCTCTTGTCCTGCGGAGTGTGCAGGAACTCGCATATTTCCTCGATGGTGTGGATATTCGGGGTGTAGACCTCAGTGAGAGGCTGGCTTTCGGCGTCGCGTGTGTTCTCGATGATGGATTCTGCCGCTTCCATATTAGCGCGGAATCCGCAGTCCTTGCAGATGGCGATGGAGTCCTCGCCGATGGGGGTGAGGAGCATGAACTCGTGGGAAATGCTTCCGCCCATCATGCCGGAGTCGGACTTGACTGAAATCACCTCGGGAATGCCCGCGCGCGCATAAATACGCTCGTAAGCCTTATGGCAGCGCATGTAGTATTCCTCAAGATCCTCCTGGGAGGTGTGGAAGGAATACGCGTCCTTCATGGTGAACTCGCGCACTCTGATCAGACCGCCGCGCGGACGCGCCTCGTCGCGGAACTTGGTCTGGATCTGGTAGATCATGAACGGGTACTTTGTGTAGCTGTTCGCGTATTCGCGGACGAGCTGAACGGCTGCTTCCTCATGGGTCATACCGAGTACCATCTGCGCCTTGTTGCGGTCGGTGAATCTGAGGAGCTCGCTGCCGATGCTCTCATATCTGCCGGATTCCTGCCAGAGTGTCGCAGGCATAACAACCGGGAAGGATACTTCCTGACCGTCGATGGCGTCCATCTCCTCGCGGATTATCTGCTCGATCTTGCGTGTAATGCGCTTTAAGGGCATGTAGCTGGAGAAAATTCCGTTCGCAACGTACTTCATGTAGCCGCCGCGGATCATCAGGGCATGGCTGTCGATGTTGCAGTCGGAGGGGCGCTGCTTGAAACGGTCGCCGACTAACTTTTCAAGTTTCATGATTTACTTCCTTTCAGATGTTGAATGTTGAATTTTTTCAGAATACAAAAAGCCCCGAGCATTTCTGCTCAGGGCGAACTGTACAGAGTCCGTGTTACCACCTGAATTCGGGTGTTACCCGCACTTCACGTCATACAACGCTCCTCATTTAACGGTGAGTTCCGGCGCCGCTTACTGCCGGGGATTCCGGGTTCCGGGCGCAGCTCAAAGACGGGTTCGGCAGATCCTCAGTAACGGCTCGCACCGACCGCCGCTTCTCTGGAAAATCAGAAGTGCCTACTGCTTCTTGTCACAGCTTTTCGTATTCATATAGATTGATTATAGCACGATTTTGTTGGGTTGTCAAGTATTGTGTCACCAGTATTTTTCTTTTATATCAGTAAGACAAAGCAGATAATCGGTTGATACGTCAAAAAACTGTGCAAGCGTGATGATATGACGGCAGGGTATCTCTTGAATATTGTTCTCGTATTTGCTTATCTGCTGCTGAGTGGTTTTCAACAGGTCTGCAATCTGCTGCTGGTTTGCTTTTCCCTCGCGTACTTCTTTCAGGCGTGTGCCGATATCCATAATCATCATCTCCTGTAAGTGTCAATTTATGTTTATTATTTTTGTTAATTATGAACAAAATTATTATACACCATGAAAATTTGCTTGACAAACATCTGAAAAGGTGTATAATATATTTGTACACCTAAAAAGGTGTGAAATGAATGGAGGATTAAAATATGAAGATGAAGAGAATACTTGCTGTTTCGGCTGCTCTTGCTGTCTGCGCTGGGCTGTCAATGCCTGCATATGCAGCTTCCGGCAAAATGAAGCTGTACACACAGCCGATATCTGAGCTTGGTATCAATGGCGGTGACGGCTTATGGAATCGCGGCGATCTGTATGGCATTGGAACATCTGATGGCATAGAGAAGTTAATTTCCATTACAGGAATAGACGCAAAAAAATGGCGCTCCACGGGAGAGTTTTCTTACAGCGATGTTACTGTTAACGGTGAAGTTGACTGGAACAACCTGGGCTTGTATCACAATGCCAATGAGTTATTCAATTGGGCAGACGATGGCAGTGAAACGGCAATATATCCCTTTGATTTCAACGGAACGGACGAAATAACAATTCGGAATACTTCGTTTGACCGGAACGGCTGGATGTATGTTACAGATGACGGCTACATTTTAAACGTTAATAACGGCACTATTAAGGGAGATTGTCGTGGCTTTTCATATGAGCAGGTTGGTCCGGATGGAGAATTCGATTTTGTGATGACAAATTGCAGTGGGTGGTCTTGTAGTTTGGACGCAGCTAGTAACAAGTACAACGCATATTTTATGTATTTCAGAGAGCCTCAGAACATTGATGAATCCAATGACGCTGATGAGTATGATATAAAGGCGGTAGGAATTAAAAAGGATTGCACGGAAGAAGAAATCTATTCCACCACCGCGATGAACGGTGGCGTATCTGGCTGTGGAAAAGGATATGTTCAGTTCTGGACACAGAATGCTTCTTATGCGGCGGTATATCATCTTTTCCTGACAGAGACCCAGGAAATGATGGACTTCTCGCTTGATGATCTGGGTCAAATGGAAATATCAGAGCTGAACGGCGACAGGTTTGTTGCAAGCTGGGATACAGGCTCGGTTCTCATGCAGATAAGCGATGAGGCGGGCGCTACCGGTTTGCATACAGTTACAACACTGAGCGACACTTATAAGTATATTTCAAGCGAAGACGGTGAAATATACCTGGTACAGACTCAGGACGATAAATGGGGCTACATGAATTCTGACGGAGAGCTTCTTGCTACTTATGATGACGCCGGTTCTTTCATTGGCAAGTATGCGCCTGTTGTAAAGGACGGCAAAGCGTTCCTTGTAAACAGAAATCTCAAGCGCGTTTCTGAAAAGATAGACGCAGATGGAGTTAGAATCTGTGACAAGGGTCTTTACGTGGTTGAACTCGACGGCGAGTATTACTTTATGACATATGCTGACGATGTGAGTGATGTATCCGGAGATGAGCAGGGCGATATCTCAACGCCCACTGAGCCTACAGCTGAACCAACAGGCACTGCTGAAACAACCGATACCGCTCATGTTGATAACAACAATGACGAAAACAAAGCAAATCCCGATACCGGCGCGTCTGGCTGTGCTGTCGTAGTCGGACTGACTGTCGCTGCCGGAGGAGTGCTTCTTCTGAGCAGAAAGCACAGATAATATCCATATGTGCAGATGAAATTCTCCTAAAATAAGATCGCGCTCTGCGGAAAATCACCGCGGAGCGTGATTTTTACGCAGAATTTTCAAAAAACCTATTGATTTTCCGAAAAGAACGTGGTATAATACGATAAGATAGATTAGACTGAAGACTGGGGTTTCGCTCCAGTCTTTAAGTTTTAATCGGGGGTACGGCGTATTCGCGTGCCCGGCTGCATATTCTGAAAGGAGCTGTCTGAATGGCACTGGCAAAGGGTCTTTGCTCAATTGAGGCGGCGGCGGACGCTGCTGTAAGACCGATAGTAGAGAGCCACGGCTATACGCTGTGGGACGTATGGTTCGCCAAGGAGGGCGCGAAGTGGTATCTGCGGATATTCATCGACCGTCCCGGCGGAGTTTCCATCGACGACTGCGAGTCGATTGACGGGCTGATAAATGCCGAGATTGACAAGCAGGATTTTATTGACAAGATCGACTACCTGGAGATAGGTTCCGCAGGGCTGGAGCGCCCCGTGCGCCGTATTGCCCAGCTTGAGCCGTCCATCGGCAAAAAGATCATCGTCAAGACCTACAAGCTGTGCGAGGGCGCTCCCTCCAAGGCTTTCAGCTGCGTGCTGAGCGGCTTTGACGGCGAAGTCCTGACCCTTACCGGAGATTTCGGCGAGCTGGCGCTTCCGGTCGCTGATGTTTCCGCGATAAATTACGACGATTTTGACGATTCTGATTTTCTCCATGGCGGAGAATGACCGGCGTCACATTACTTTAACGGAGGAATAATGGAAAATGGCTAAGAAAAAGGTACAGCCCAAGGACGATATGATGGACTTTTTCACCGCGCTGACTGAATACGCGCAGGAAAAGGGCATTGACAGAGATGTGTTCGTGTCAAAGATAAAGAGCGCTATCGAGAAGAGCCTCAAGACGAACATGCACCTCGAGGACAAGGATAGCGAAGTCGTATTCGTAAACATAGACTTCGACAGGCATATATTTAATGTAAGCGTACTTAAGGAAGTCATCGAGGTGGTTGACACCCTGTACGAGCCGGAGATCGAGATCGTCCTCGAGGACGCGCGCAAGATCGACCCCAATGCGCAGGTCGGCGACCACATCAGGGTTCCCGTGGATACTCACGAGTTCAAGCGTATCGCCGCAAAGAACGCCAAGGACCTTATCAAGCAGGGATTCCGCGATGTTGAGCGTCAGCAGCTCAGCGAGATGTGGGGCGAATACGAGAACGAGGCGGTTTCCGCTATCGTCACCAAGATTGAGCCCAAGACCGGTCACGCTACCATCGAGGTAAATCACAACGAAGTACTTCTCATGCGCCAGGATCAGATCCCGGGCGAGGTGCTTCATGTCGGCGACGTTATCAAGGTATATATCACCGGCGTTTCCAAAGAATATAAGGAAGGTGCGAAGCGTCAGTCACTGCGTATCACCCGTACTGACAAGGGGCTCATCAAGCGCCTGTTCGAGCTGGAGTGCCCCGAAATTTACGATGGCACCGTGGAGATCAAGTCCACCAGCCGCGCTCCCGGATCCCGTTCCAAGATCGCGGTTATCAGCAACGATCCCAATGTTGACGCAGTCGGCGCGTGCATCGGTACCCAGAAGTCCCGTATCAACGCCGTGACCAAGGAGCTCAAGGGCGAGAAAGTGGACGTTGTGCTTTACAGCGACGATCCCGAGGAATTCATCAAGCAGGCGCTCAAGCCGGCTGAGGTCCTCCGCGTGGTAATCAACGATCCGCATGTGAGAGCATGCAAAGCGATCGTTCCGGACAACCAGCTTTCCCTCGCCATCGGCAACAAGGGTCAGAACGCGCTGCTCGCTGCAAAGCTTACCGGATTCAAGATCGACATCAAGGCTGAGAGCAAGGTAACTCCCGAGGACCTCGAAGTGATCGAGTACCCCGAGGAAGAGGAGCAGGCTGAATCCGCCGAGAACACTGCGGCAGAGCAGACCGAGGCTTCCGCAGCTGCTGAGGAAACAGCAGGCGCAGAGGAATAAGGAGCGTCATATGCAGGAAAAGCACATTCCGCTGCGCAAGTGCATCGGCTGCGGCGAAATGATAGGCAAGAAAGGGTCCGTGAGGATAGTCCGCAGCAAGGAAGGCGAACTTTCCGTTGACCTCACGGGTAAAAAGCCCGGACGTGGCGCGTATCTCTGCCGTAACAGGGACTGCCTGGAGCTTGCGAAAAAGGGCAGGAAGCTGGAACGCGGACTGAAATGCGCCATACCCGATGAAATATATGAAATTCTTGAAAAGGAGCTGAGTTCGGATAAATAAGGAACTTTCGACGATCTGCCTTTGCCGCCGTGCCGGGAAGCTTGTAATGGGCTTCGACGCGACAGTGCAGGAGATGACTGCGCCCAAGTCAAAGGCGGCAGGTATCATTCTGGCGGCGGACGTGTCGCCCAAGACAGAAAAGGAGATCTGCTTCCACGCAGAGAAGTGCGGCACGCCGGTCGTTCACGGTGATTTCACCATGGATGACGCGAAGGACGCTGTCGGAAAGCGCACGGGCATCTTCCTGGTGCTCGACGCAGGATTATACGGCTCTATCACAAAACATATATCAGAATCCCGGGGGTAACGTCAGCTCGCACAGGAGCGTGCTTACCGGGTGACACAAGTAGTATGGAGGAAAGTTACATTGCCAAACAAAAAGTATCGTGTACAGGATATTGCGGCTGACATGGGTGTTGACCGCAGTGAAATAATTCAGCTGCTGGACGGTGCGTTCGAGGGGTCCAAGAAAGCGCAGACCTCCCTTACCGACCAGGAGATAAGCTATGTTCTGGAGAATTACTCCAAGAAGCATGAAGTAAAGAGCTTCGACGACTATTTCAAGGCTACCGCAGGTCAGAAGACCGAGAAGCCCAAGGCAGAGGAAAAGAAGCCGGCAGCCAAGAAGAAGCCTGCCGCAAAGAAGGAAGAAGCTGCCGCAGAGCCTAAGGCTGAAGTAAAGGCAGAGACTAAGCCGGAGGTAAAGGCAGAACCCAAGCCCGAGGTCAAGGCGGAGCCGAAGCCCGAGGTGAAGGCAGAAGCTAAGCCTGAGGTGAAGGCAGAATCTAAGCCCGAGGTTAAGGCAGATCCTAAGCCTGAAGTAAAGGCAGAGTCCAAGCCTGAAGTAAAGGCAGAGCCCAAGCCCGAGGCCAAGACAGAGCCGAAGCAGGAGGTAAGACCTGCGGCTCCCAGACAGAACGACAGACCGCAGAGCCGCGACAACAACGGCAGACCCGGTGAGCGTCCGCAGTTCAATAACAACAGAAACGGCGACCGTCCGTTCAATCGCGACAATAATGTAAGACCCGGCGCGAACGGCGACAGACCGCAGTTCAATAATAACAGAAACGGTGACCGTCCGTTCAACCGCGACAATAATACACGTCCCGGCGCTAACGGTGACCGTCCGCAGTTCAACAATAACAGAAATGGCGACAGACCGCAGTTCAACAACGGCAGACCCGGCGACCGTCCCCAGTTCAATAACAACAGGAACGGCGACCGCCCGTTCAACCGCGATGTACGCAGGGAGCAGGTAAATCCGCTGGCGGACAGCTCCAAGCAGAGCATCAAGAAGCCTGCTATCGACTCCTCCAAGATCAAGGTCAACACTCCTCCTACCCAGAAGCAGAAGGGCGAGGCAGTTCAGCGCGGCGAGCAGGTAACAAAGATGGTAGACACCCGTGGCAGCTACGTTGAGCTGGATAAGTACAACGAGCGCTATGAAACCATTGCTCCGGCAGGAAGAATGTCCAACGACAGCTTCCAGCGCAAGCAGAAGATTCAGCAGAAGTCCCAGAACAAGGGCAAGCCGTTCAACAGCAAGCGCGAAACCGAGGCTCAGAAGCTCAAGCGCCTGGAACTCGAGCGCGCAAGAAAGCAGCAGCTCAAGGTACAGATCCCGGACGAGATCGTTGTGTCCGAGCTGGCTTCCAGACTGAAGGTAACAGCTACCGAGGTAATCAAGAAGCTGTTCAACCTGGGCGTAATGGCTAACCTCAACGAAACCATCGACTTCGACACCGCTTCCCTGGTTGCAGAGGAACTCGGCGCAAAGGTCGAGAAGGAAGTCGTTGTGACCATCGAGGAGCGTCTGTTCGAGGATACTCCCGACGATCCCGAGAGCCTTCAGCCGCGTGATCCGGTCGTAGTTGTAATGGGTCACGTTGACCACGGTAAGACCTCCCTGCTGGACTACATCAGACATGCCAGCGTAACCTCCACCGAGGCAGGCGGAATCACCCAGCACATCGGTGCGTACAGAGTACACATCAACGACCGCGACATCACATTCCTGGATACCCCGGGACATGAAGCATTCACCTCCATGAGAGCGCGCGGCGCAAGCATCACGGATATCGCTATCCTGGTAGTTGCAGCGGACGATGGTATCATGCCGCAGACCGTTGAGGCGATCAACCACGCAAAGGCAGCCGGCGTTTCCATCATCGTTGCCATCAACAAGATGGATAAGGAAGGCGCAAATCCTGACAAGATCAAGGAAGAGCTCACCAAGTACGACCTCGTATGCGAGGAGTGGGGCGGCGACGTTATCTGCGTTCCTGTTTCCGCTAAGACCGGTGAGAATATAGACACGCTGCTCGAGATGGTTTGCCTGACCGCAGACGTACTCGAACTCAAGGCTAATCCGAACAGGCTGGCTACCGGTGCTGTTATCGAGGCAAAGCTGGATAAGGGCCGCGGCCCCGTTGCCACCGTCCTTGTGCAGAACGGTACGCTCCATGCGGGCGATATCGTCATTGCCGGCACGGCAGTCGGCCGCGTCCGCGCGATGATTGACGACAAGGGCAAGAACATCAAGGAGGCAGGACCCTCCGTTCCGGTCGAGCTGGTCGGTCTTGACGCAGTTCCCGAGGCAGGCGACGAATTCGGTGCGGTCGAGGATGAGCGCATGGCGCGCACCCTTGCGGAGCAGCGCCGCGACAAGGCAAAGGACGAGCGCTTCAAGGCAAACGCGGTCGGCAAGCTGGAGGATCTGTTCTCCCGCATGTCGGACGGCGTCAAGGATTTGAACATCGTGGTCAAGGCAGATGTCGGCGGCTCGGCAGAGGCAGTCAAGCAGTCGCTCATGAAGCTGTCCAACGACGAGGTCAAGGTCAATGTCATCCACAGCGCAGTCGGCGGCATCACAGAGAACGATGTCATGCTGGCGGCGGCATCCGGCGCAATTATCGTCGGCTTCAATGTCCGCCCGGATAAGCAGGCGATCGACGCGGGCGAACGCCAGGGCGTGGATATCCGCACCTACCGCATCATCTATGAGTGCATCGAGGAGATCGAGAAGGCGATGAAGGGTATGCTTGCCCCCACCTTCAAGGAGAATCTGCTCGGCCACGCGCAGGTGCGCCAGACCATTCATGTGCCCTCGGTCGGCACCATCGCAGGCTCCTATGTCCAGGACGGCAAGATCACGCGCAACGCGCAGATCCGTGTTATCCGCGACGGCGTCGTCGTCTTCGAGGACAAGATCGCATCGCTGCGCCGCTTCAAGGACGATGTCCGCGAGGTTGCCGCAGGCTATGAGTGCGGTATCGGCCTTGAGAAGTTCAACGACATCAAGGAAAACGATGTGCTCGAAGCGTTTGTGATGGAAGAAGTAGAGAGATAAATTTGATCGCGACGGGGGACCGGAAAAAGCGCGCAGACCGCGAAACGGATTTCGCTCTGCATCCCTTTTTCTGCGTCCGATTCGTCAAGTTTTTTGAAAGGGTGTGGGGAAACTTTTTGTAAGAAAAGTTTCCCCACTATTT
>OGFG01004020.1_pt1 | contig 9837 bp, 8 predicted proteins | sample 1570761 | NCBI WGS metagenome assembly OGFG01 (sample SAMEA2581938, study PRJEB24529) | metagenome | biome: Human gut stool | place: China | collected 2011 | reverse complement strand
AGACCGGCGGCGGTAACGGCGTAGCTTTCCACCGTGCAGCCGGTAAAAGTGCGGCCGCGGCTCTCAAAACTCATGGAAGTGAACACCGGCAGGTTACAGTTTTCTTTGGCGGCCAGGATGGCGGCTTTCAGCTCGTACAGGTCGGTCATCGTCTCCAGAAAGACGAGGTCGGCTCCGGCAGCAGCACCAGCGCGGATGACCTGGGCAAATTCTTCGTAGGCATCCTCAAAAGCGAGGGTACCGGCGGGGGCCAGCAGTTCGCCCAGGGGGCCGATGTCCAGTGCTACCAGTGCGCTGGTCTCCTGCCCGGCACGGCGGGCACAAGCGATGGAAGCCGAGACGACTTCCTCGACACTATGGCCGCAGCCAGCCAGCTTTTTGGCGTTGGCGCCAAAAGTGTTGGCCAGCAGGATGTCCGCCCCGGCGGCCACACCGGCCCGGACGATACGGCCATACTCGGCCACGGCGTCCTCAAAGGCCAGCGTCCCGCTGGGTTCCAGCAGCTCGCCCAGCGGGCCCACATCCAGCGTGACCAGCGCGCCATACGGAGCCACGGCCTGCTTGCAGTTGGCAATGCCCGCCGTGATGACCTCTTCCAGCGTGTACTTGCTGTCGGCCAGCTTGTGGGGCGAAGCGCCAAAGGTATTGGCGTTGACGACGCGGCTGCCAGCGGCAGCGTATTTTGCATGGATGCTCCGGATGAGCTCCGGGTTTTCAATGTTCAAATCTTCCGGCCGGGTCCCCAGCTTCATCCCGGCTGCCTGCAGCATGGTGCCCATGCCGCCATCCAGCAGGATGGTATTGGGCTGATGGAACAGTTCACTCGCTTGCACAGGTCTTCCCTCTCTTTCGATATTCGCACTGGGTACGGAGCACGCAATGCCCGCAGCCCGCCAGATGTCCCTTGACCGGGTGGTCACTGAGGCCCAGAATGGCCGTCACGCTCTTGCGGGGGGTCATCAGGTTGGTGTTCAGCACACAGATGCCCGCCCGCCGGGCGGTGTCCAGAACTGCCGCTACTTTCGGCTGCACCGTGATGGGCCAATCGCCGTAGCCCGGCGAGAAGCGGCCCGTGAGGTACTTTTCCTCCCGCGCGGCCCACTGCCGCAGCTCGGCTTCGGCGGCATCCGCCGCCTGCTCCGCCAGGGCGGAACCCAGCGCGTCCGACGCCACGGAGGCGGCAATATCCCCCACCCCGGCCCGGCGGATCTGTGCATCCACGCCGGGGCCCAGAGTAACTGCCAGCATCAGTGCCTGCGGGCAGCCCTCCAGATGCTTCATCACATCCCCGCCCTGCAGGATCCCTGCTTCCAGCAGGCTGTCCACATCGGCTTCCAGCCAGACGGCCCGGGGCGTGGCGGCTGCCAGAATGGGCACCGCGCATTTTTCCAGCAGTGTCCGAGTGGCCGTGTCCGGCTCCCCCCGGGCTCCAAAGTAGCGCGCCGCCTGCGGGATATCGATCTTGGCCGGTTTTTCCAGCACCAGCGGCCTGCTTGGCCCGATGGACATTTCCGCCGCCCCCTTTCCGTAGAATCTGTTTCAGTATACCGCACCGGTGGGATTTTATCAATCCCGCAGACAGAAAAACACCCCTGCACACGGGGCGCAGAGGTGTTTTGCATCCGGTATCAGAATTTGATCTTCCACACATGGTCGGTGCGGAACAGGCCATTGGCGTAATGGATGGCGCCGGACTCAAACAGCACATAGATGCTGCCGTCTCCGGTATCCGCCAGCGCCTCGGTCATGGGCATGGCCGTGACGCTCTCCTTGAGGCGCTTGCTGTCCAGAATGTAACCCGGCACATCCCTGCCCTGCACGGTCAGCATGGTGTCCAGCGTCTCTCCCAGTGCCAGCGAGTAGTGGAGCAGGCTGGCGTTGTTCTTCCGGCCATAGGACTGGCTCAGGGTGACGGTATCGTCCTCCCCGACCACGACACCCTGAATTTTGTTGGGGCCGACCAGTACCACATCCGGCTGGGCGTAATCGTCGCCATCCGCCACGGAAAGGCTCCCCTTGCTGAGGTCATAACCCATGATGTAGCAGCCGTAGTCCTCGCCGTCGGCGCTGGCCGTGGTGTACTTCATGCCGTCCGAGAGGGGGTAATCCGCACCCGGGTGGTAGAAGTTTCCCACCCACAAATAGCCGTGGGAACAACTCAGGAACGAGGGCGAGACCGGCACCGGGATGGTCTGCTCCAGCTTCACCTCGTGGCTGCCCTCGGCGGGCAGGTCTTTGAGGGGAATCGCGCAGATGGTGTACAGGCCGTTTTGCTTCTGGCCCGAGACGTAGAGGGTGTCTTCACTGACAGCCACGCCGCCCACATGGCCGTCAAAGGGGGTGCCACCTGCATTGAGCAGGATGTACTCCGCCGTCAGCTCCCCGGTGGCGGTGTCCACGGCCAGAATGGCCGAGGATTTTCCGTCGGTGGTGTAATAGCCGGAGATGTACAGGATGCCTGTTTCATCGCACTGGTCCATGCCCTGGGGGATGAGGTTTTCGGCCAGGCCCGGGATGACCAGCCCCGGCTCCGCCTTGCTCAGGAAATCCGCAAAATCCGCTTCCTCTTTGTAGGTCTCCGTGGGCACAGTGGGGGTCTGGGTGTACTTCATGGCAGGTTCTTCCGGCTGCTCTGCCGTCTCCGAGGAAGCCACAGACGATGCAGGCACGGAAGAAGCCGAGGATGCCGGAGCACCGCCGCAGGCCGTCAGGAGCAGGGCCCCTGCCAGCAGGGCAGCAGAGAGGGATAACCCTTTTTTGAAACAGGACATCGCTTTCATCCTTTCTGTTTTGTTGTTTTGTTCGTGTTTATTCTGTTTTGTATGATCTTTTCCAGGCTATTCCGCAAGCTCTGCCCGCCGGAACGCCCGGGTATGGGCGGCTTTTCCATCGGCCGTGTAGACCGAGAAATAGACGTACTCGCCGATGGGCGGCAGGTCCAGCTCCGCGCGGGTGATGGGGCTGCCGTCCGGGTTGTAAAAGCTCTTGCCCAGCTTGGGGCTGCCGTGGACGACGATCCGCTGGGCCGGGCTGCAGCCGATCCGCACATGGCTGCCGTCAAACGTCAGCTCGGTGATCTCGGGGCCGGTGGTGGCATAAAAGCGGCCCTCTTCCAGCGCCCGAATGACCGCCGGGTAGGTCAGCTCCTCGGCCAGGACCTGCGTCCATGCCCCGAACGAATCGCACATCAGATCCCCGAACGGCGCTTTGTTGTGGTTGTCGTCCGCGCCATGGACATAGAGGAATTTGCCCTTGCGGAGGAACTTATCGTACAGGGCCATGTTGCACTCGTAGCCGCTGATCTTCTCCGAGCCGGTGTTGAACACCTCCAGGCTGAAGCAGCCGTCATAGCTCAGGGTGTCTTCCTCGGCCTCCATGGACCAGCAGGGGTGGTTGTAGGTGACGAGATATCCGCTGGCCCGGGCCGTATCAATAAACCGCTGGATATATTCCCGGCTGTATTTCCGGGGGCCAAGGTCGCCCTTGTGCTCCCGCTGATGCTCGGCCACTTCCAGCGGCATATACTTGCAGAAATTGGGGTCCCAGCCGATGATGGCGGTGTTGTGCGGATCCTTTGCCAGCAGGTTGAGGTGAATTTCCGGCTTGAACAGGTCAAACTCGCAGGTGGGCGAGGGGCGGATATAGGCCTCATAGCCCGTCAGCATGAGGAAATCGTCTGTGGAAAGGGCCGTGTGGTCATAGGGAGCCTCGTGGTCCGTGATGGCCAGGATGGAGTAGCCTTTTTTCTGATAGGCTTGTACCATCTGTTCCGGCGTCAGGGTGCCGTCCGAAAGGTTGGTGTGGGAGTGCAGGTTGGCGCGGTACTGCTTCGCGCCCGGGGCAATGTACGAGAACATGGCATGTGCCTCCTTGATTGCTTTGTGCCAGAACGGCAAAAGGGCAGCCGACGTGGGCTGCCCTTTTCCGGTTGTGTGGGAGGAATTTACTTCATTGCGGCCTTGGAGTAGCCCGTCATCATATATTTCTGGAAAATGAGGAACAGGATGACCACGGGGATGATGGCCAACACGGCGCCCGCCATGATCTCGTGATAGTTGGAAACTGCCTGGCCGGCAAAGGTGTTTTTGAGCTGTGCCAAGCCGACGGTCAGCACGCGGCGGACTTCGTTCTTGGCAATGATCTTGGGCCAGAAGTAAGCGTTCCAGCCGTTGGTAAAGGTGACCAGCGTCACGGTGAAGATGGTGGCCTTGCTCATGGGGACCAGCACATACCAGATGGTACCCAGACGGCTCAGGCCATCAATGCGGCCTGCGTCGATGTAGCTCTGGTCAATGGACATGAACGTGTTCCGCAGCATGAAGATGTAGTAAGCGGAAACTGCTTCCGGCAAAATCAGGCCCAGGAACGTATCGCACAGGTTCCAGTTGGCACACATGATGTAGATGGGGATGAACGTGACCTGCAGGGGGATCATCAACGCGCCCAGCACCACATAGAACAGGACGTTGCGGCCCTTGAAGCGGCCCACCGCGAAACCATACGCCGCCAGGACGCCGGTGCCCACCTGCAGCAGCAGGATGCCCGCCGTCATGACGATGGTGTTCCAGTAGTATTTCATGAAGTTGGCTTTCTGGAGCACGTTGAGATAGTTTTCGGGGTGGAACTCATGCGGGAAGAGCGTGGGGATGACCAGCTGCACTTCCTCGGCGGACTTGAACGACGTTGCGATCATCCAGTACAGCGGGAAGAGCATGATCAAGGTAACGATGACAGCCACAACGGTCTGTGCATGGTAGCCCACGGAATATTTTTTGTGCTTGTGCGCCTCGTTGACCTCTTTGATCAGAGCCGCGTTGTCCATAGCTGTATTCTGCGTAGCCATGTCTGCATTCTCCTTTCAAAGCATTACGAGTCGTAAGTGACCGAGCGGTCGGACACTTTCATGGTCAGCACGGTGATGACCAGCAGGATGAGGAAGAACATGACGGCTGCGGTGGCCGCGCGATCCATCCGGAAGTCCACCATGGCGTAGCGGTAGATGAGGTAGACGAACACTTCCGTCGAACGGGCGGGGCCGCCGGACGTCAGGATATCCACCGACTGGAAAACTTTCATGGAAGACAGGAACGTGGTGACCAGCAGGAACAGCGTGGTGGGAGACAGCAGGGGCAGCGTGATGCGGAAGAACTTCTGGACGCCGTTTGCGCCATCCAGAGAAGCCGCCTCGTAATACTCCTGCGAAATACCCATCATGGCCGAGAGGTAGATCATCATGCCGTAGCCGATGACACGCCAGCCGGTCAGCATCAGCACCGAGGGCAGCGCCGTGGACTGCTGGTTGAGCCAGTCCACCGCCGGCAGCCCGATGCACTGCAGCAGGTAGTTGAGAACGCCGGAATCGGTGTTCAGGATCCACAGGAAGACCACTGCCGCGGAGGACATGGCCACATACTTGGGCACGAACACAAAGGCACGCATCAGGCCGAACGAGCGGGTCATCCGGTTGAACAGCAGTGCCAGCAGCATGCCGCCCACCATGGTGACGAGGATCTCGCCCATCGAGTAGAGGAACGTGACCTTGAGGGAGTTCCACAGGTATTTGGCACCGCTGCCTGCGAACAGCCACTGCCAGTTTTTCAGGCCGACATATTTCCAGGTGTCATTCAGCAGGTTCCAATCGGTAAAACTGATCTGCACCAGCTTCACGATGGGGTAGTAAGTAAACACGCCCAACAGGATCAGAGCAGGCAGAACGAAGAGGAAATCAATAAACTTGGAAAGGGTGCGCTGGGAAAAAAGCGGCTTCTTGTCGGCTTTCACGGCCTGTGTGGCAGAAGCTGCGCCCGCAGCGGCTTGTTTCATGATCTCACGTCCTTTCAGGAGGTGTCGAATACTTATTTATCAAGCGTGGTCCGCCAGGATCTCGTCGATCTCCGTGACCATGTCCTCGGAGTTGGAGTTCACGTCGCCGCCCTGGTTCATGATGACTTCCATGTAGTTCTTCCAAGTAGTGGCCAGCTCGCTCCAGGCGCTGTTCTGGATACGCGGGTTGATGAGGTTCAGGTTATCAAAGATGCACTGGAATGCAGGCTTCTTCTCCAGGAACTGCTTGCCCTCATCGGTCTCCAGCACGGAGTTACGGGTGGGCAGGTAGCCGGTGCCCTCGGCCCACTCCATGTTGACTTCCTTGCCGCAGAGGAACTGCAGGAACTGCCATGCAGCGTTCTTGGTGGCCTGGTCGTTCTTGGAGGGGATGCCCAGCACGCAGCCGCCGACCTCAGAATTCTTATCGCCGGTAGAAGCGGCGGGATACCATGCCATGCCGACCTCGAAGTCCGGGCACTTGTCAACATAGTTGTTGTACAGGGAAGAGGTGTGCATAACGGAGAACGTCTTCTGATCGTAGAAGTTCTGACGCATGGTAGCGGAAGCATCGGTGCCGGCTGCAAAATAGGCATCGCCCGCGTCGCACCAGTCCTTGATCATGCTGGTCACGCCCAGAGCGGTGTCGCTGCCCAGGTCGCAGGTGTTGTCATCGGTGATGATCTGCACGCCCTCATTGAGGTACATGGTCTCGAAATACCACTGGTCCCAGCCCGGAACCACGGTGCCGTACACACCGGCGGTCTTGTGGACCTCGGCCAGGAACGGGGTAAAGTCCTCGATCTTTTCGGGGATGGTCCAGCCGTTGGCGTCGGCCATGGTCTTGTTGTAGTAGATGACCTGAGTGGAGTGCAGGAACGGCAGAGCCACCTGCTTGCCCTCGAACTGGGAGCTCAGCAGCAGACCAGCGGAGAAGTCATCGGTGTCATAACTGGTGCCCTCGATGTAGGGGTCCAGGTTCTCAAACAGGCCGCTGTCGCCGTAGGAAGCAACGTAGTCGGTGTTGGCGACGGCGATCGCGGGCAGGCCGGTTCCGGCCGCGTGGGCAGCCACCAGAGCCTCGTTGATGTCCTTGTAAGAACCGATGTACTGGGCCTCGACGGTGATGAGGCTCTGGGTCTCGTTGAACTTCTTGACCACGTCGGCCACCAGATCGTCGTACTGAGACTCCAGCGCGTGCCACCAGGTAATGGTGATGGGTTCGGTGACCTCATACTTGCTGGGGTCCGCAGCCTCGGAAGCGGCCGCGCTGGATGCGGGTGCGGAAGAAGCCGCCGCGCCGGCCTTGCCGGTGGAGCCGCCGCCAGAGCACGCGGTCAATGCTGCAGAAGCCGTCAGGATACCAGTAGCGGTCAGAAAGCTGCGACGAGAGATCTTTTTCATAGTTCTTCCTTCTTTCCTTCGTGTTTTGGTTGTTCTTTTTTCTTTTTTAAAAGCGCCCGTTCCATAGAGCGCAGGGTCCATGGTAAATCGGCATCCCATTCCCCGCTCTTCCGTTTTCAGGGATAAAAGAAAAGCGAACAATCCAAAACCGCTTGAATGGCTCTTCAAGTCTCTTTCTGGTTGTCCGCTTGGCGCTCTCATCTCTGCAAGCTAGATACAGGGTTCGTGATGCAATTCTCTGGTTTTGATGATATCATATCATCTTGGATTTTTCAACGGGAAAAACGTATTTTTTACAATTTCTATTGTCTATCTTGACTAATTTCGTCTACTTCGCCTAAATCTAACGCAAATTATAGGCAGATTTTACAATTGACAGAGCTGCTGGCCCATCTCGCCCAGTGAGGCAAAGATGGCATCCGGCTGCACCTCGGAAGTCGGCACATCTTCCAGATGTGTCTCCCCTGTCAGCACCAGCAGGCCGACGGCTCCGTTTTTCACGCCGGTAGCCACATCTGTATACAGGCGGTCGCCCACAAAGGCCACTTCCGGGGCGGCAAAGCCGGTCTTGTCCAGTACCATCTCCACGGTTTCGGCAAAGGGCTTGCCCAGGTACTTGGGCTGCTTGCCGGTGGAAAGGCTGATGGCGGCACAAAAGCTGCCGCAGTCCGGGATAAAGCCCGTCTCGGTGGGGCAGTTGATATCCAGATGGGTGGCTAAAAACAGCGCCCCCTCCCGGATGAACGTGCAGGCGTTGGAGAGTTTCTCGTAAGTCAGGGTGGTATCAAACCCGATGACCACAATGTCCGGTTTCTCATTGACCAGATGGATGCCCGCCTCCTGAAAGCTCTCCACCAGCGGGGGCGTGCCCACCAGATAGACGGTCTTCTCCGGGTAATGGGTCTGCAAATAGCGGATGGTCACATCGCCACTGGTCATGATCTGGTCCCGGGTGATGGGGCAGCCCATCTTTTCCAGCTTTGCCATGTAGTCCCGGGGCGAGCGGGAAGAATTATTGGTAAAAAACAGGTACTGCTTGCCTGCTTTTTCCACAGCTTTCAAAAAATCAGCCGCTCCGGGCAAGATCTGGTTGCCCAGATAAAAGGTGCCGTCCATATCCAGCACAAACAGCTTGGTGCGCTTGAGAAGTTCCATTTTGTCGGTCATACTTTATACCACCCTTTCGGTGATGCCCGGTGCGGGTCACTCGTTGACTTCCAGCACCCACGGTAGCTTCTCCAGCTCGCCGATGATGGTCAGCTGGTCCACATTCTTACCGGGCTTGATCCGCATTTCCACACGGATGATGTCGTTTTTCTTCTGCGTTACCGTCAGGTCCACCAGTTCGCCGCCCAGTGCCTGGATCTGCTGGACAGTCTGGCTCACGGTGCCGTTCCGGCCATCGATGCGCAGGACCAGGAACATCAACCCGCCGCCGATGATGTGCTCGTTGTGGAGCAGGCTCTGGGCCGTGATGAGGATCATGGTACCGGCCACGGCAATGAGATACATCCCCGCGCCCATGGCCATGCCGATGCCGGCGGTGGTCCAGATGCCGGCGGCAGTGGTCAGGCCGGTAACACAGCGGTTGCGCTCAAAGATGATGCCCGCACCGAGGAAACCGATGCCCGCGACCACGCTGGACGCCACGCGGGAGACATCCGCCTTGAAAAACTCGGTGAGGGGCGAGACATCAAAAAAGCCATATTTGGAGACCAGCATCATCAGGGCCGCGCCCATGCAGACGATGAGGTGGGTACGGATGCCCGCGTCTTTCAGGCGGTTGGTGCGCTCAATGCCGATGCACAGGCCACAGCAGGAGGCCAGGATCAGCCGCACGGCACAAACCATCTGAAACTCAAACGAAGACATTTGCTGCACGGTGGTCATCATGGCAGAGCCCTCCTCAACCGTCTGCGGGGTTCATAGCGATCAGCAGACCTGCTGCCCCGCTCCCGCCCCCGGTACACAAAAAAAGAGCAGACCTACAGCTTGAGAGGATAAAACTTTCCCGTTCTCAAGCCGCTGCTTCTGCTCGTTGCTCTTTCAGGCGGCTGTGCCACATCTTCTTTTCTGTCCGGCGCGCGTTCTGCCGCAGGCCGAAGTCCATGCACAGAGAGTAGCACACGATGTTCATATTTGTCAATACAAAGTTCTCATAATGCAAAATCTTTGTATGTTTTGTCGAATCCGTTCTCCAAAAAACCAGCATCTTTACCAGTGTCATTGTTGAATTTTTCAAAAAAGATTGCTTTTCTTTGGCAAAACCGTCATAATGTTTCTGGAGAAGAGAGAATTTTAGAAACAGGAAAGTGAGGAATCTCAATTTCATGAAACAGGAACTGATGGACGCCATTCAGGAAACGCCCGTCATCGCCGCGGTCAAGGATGATGGCGGGCTGCAGAACGCGCTGCAAAACGAAAATATCCGGGTCGTGTTTATCTTGTACGGAGACATCTGCAGCATTGCCTCCATCGTGCAGCGGATCCACGCGGCGGGCAAATTCGCCATCGTCCATGTAGACCTCATTGCGGGCCTTGCCAGCAAAGAGGTGGCCGTGGACTTTATCCGCAGCCAGACCGAGGCCGACGGCATCATCTCCACCCGCC
>OGFG01004009.1_pt1 | contig 9860 bp, 7 predicted proteins | sample 1570761 | NCBI WGS metagenome assembly OGFG01 (sample SAMEA2581938, study PRJEB24529) | metagenome | biome: Human gut stool | place: China | collected 2011 | reverse complement strand
GGATGCTGGCAGCCTTCCCGCAGGAAATCGTCATGGCAGCCGAGAAGTACGACCCCAGCCGCATCAACCGCTTTGTCATTGATCTGGCCAGTGCCTTCCACCGCTTCTACGGCAGCTGCCGCATCCAGGGTGCAGACCCTGCCGTGCAGCAGGCCCGTCTGGCTCTGTGCATCGGCGTGAAGAACGTCATCTTCAACGTGCTGACCATGTTCAAGATCACTGTGCCGGAGAAGATGTAAAACACCGGACAGATGGCCGGAGCATAAGCAGACAGAAACGGCTTTGCGTGAAAACTGCATTTTACGGTTGCAGCCTTTTTTGTGAAAACGCAATTCCGGGCAGCCCGCAGGCTGCCCGGAATTGCTCTTATAAAAACAAAATTCCGCTGTGATTGCCAGAGCGCAGCGGAGGCAATTCAAAATCGTTTTCTCTCTGGTCATTCAGAACAATCGAGGAACACCAATGGAACCTTTGAAAATCGGAAACATCGTTCTGCCCCACCGGGCAGTATTCGGACCAATGGCGGGCTTTACCGATGCGCCCTGCCGCCGCCTGATGGCGCAGCACGGCGCAGGCTTTACGGTCAGCGAAATGGTGTCCAGCCGGGCACTGGTGTACGGCGACCATAAGACGGTCGGCCTGCTGAAGGCAGAACCCAACGGGGCACCCTATGGCGTGCAGATCTTTGGCGAGGTGCCCCAGATCATGGGCGAAGCCACAGCCGCTATGGAACAGTATGAGTTCGACTTTGTGGACATCAACATGGGCTGCCCGGCCCCCAAGATCGTGTCCGGCGGCGCGGGCAGCAAGCTGATGCTGGACCCGGACCGCTGCGGCCGCATCGTGGAGCAGGTGGTGGCCCACACCAGCCGCCCGGTCACGGTCAAGATGCGCAAGGGCTGGGACGCCGACCATGTGACCGCCGTGGAGTGCGCAAAGGCCTGCGAGCAGGCGGGTGCCGCCCTCATTGCGGTACACGCCCGCACCCGTGAGCAGATGTACACCCCGGGCATCGACCCGGAGATCATTGCCCGGGTAAAGCAGGCAGTCCATGTGCCGGTGCTGGGCAACGGCGACATCCATTCGGCCGAGGATGCCGTGGCCATGATGCAGCAGACCGGCTGCGACGGCGTGATGATCGCCCGTGCTGCGCTGGGCGACCCGTGGCTGTTTGAGCGGGTGAATGCCGCCATCGAGGGCACCCCGGAACCCAAGGCCCCCAACCTGCAGGCCCGCATGAACGCGCTGCGCCGTCAGGTGGAAGAGATGGTGGAGCAGAAGGGCGAGTTTGTGGCCATGCCGCAGGCCCGTGCCCAGACAATGCACTATATGAAGGGGCTGAAGGGCGCTGCCGCCCTGCGGCGCTACTGCTGCACCCTGACCCATCTGGAAGATCTGGACGAGCTGATCGCAGCCGTGTTCGAGGAGCAGCGCAAAGCCGGTCTGGACCCCGACGACGTGCGGGAAGTGCCGTTTCCGTAAAAAATATTATCCGTCCTGCCGGGTCAGCTCATCCAGATTCTGGGTGTAGCAGGGCAGGCAGTGGGCCATGAACCAGTCGGCCTCCGGGCAGTGCATGGCTTCCAGCACGGCTTTCTGCTGGGCCAGTGCCGCGTCAAACTCGTGGTTGCCGCTGCGCTGCTCTTCCAGGCACTTGACCAGGGCACTCAGCCGGTCGGCAGCCTTGAGCAGCTTGGTTTCCTCTGCCGTGAGCAGCTCTCCGGTGAGGAAGGGCGCGACCTCTTCGGCCAGCTCGTCCGGCAGCATGGCCGTCATGCTGGCCACGCTTTCCCGCTCCATGGCCTTGTAGGCGTCGCGCAGGGTGGCGCTGTGATACTTGACCGGCGTGGGCAGGTCCCCGGTGATGATCTCCGGGGCATCGTGGTACAGCGCCGCTACCGCCACCGTTTTGGGGCGGCAGGGGGTGCCGGTGTACCGCCGCGCGATCAGGCACAGGGTATGGGCCAGCAGGGCAGTGTCGCAGGTGTGCTCACTGAGCGACTCGGCCCGGGTGGAGTGCATCAGGCTCCAGCGGGTGATATACTTCATGCGTGCCAGCAGGGCATTGAACGGATACAGCATGGCAGGGAAACCTCCTTGGATGTGTTTTCTCCACCATACCTGCCCGGCAGGCGCTTGTCAAGGGGCAGCGGTGAAGAAACGTCCTTTTTTTGGGCCGACCTGCGTGGTATACTGATAAAAAAGCAGCTTCCGCCCCGGCGGCGGAGAAAGAGGGTCCCATGGAACAATTCGGAATGTCCCGGCAGCTGCGGCTGCCCGGGCAGCAAAAGGATCGGTTCTGGCGGGCGGTGGTGCTGTGTGCGCTCACCGCAGCCGTTTTTTTCCTGCCGTTCTACATCATGGACGGCGGATTTTTCCACTATGCAGGCGACTTCAACAGCCAGCAGATCAGCTTTTACCGGTACATGAACGGCTTTTTGAAGGGGGCAGGCTACCCGGACAGCACCTTTGCCGGGGCACCCCGCAACACCTTCTCCTGGGCAACGGACCTGGGCAGCGGTGCCATGAATGCCTACTCCTTCTACCTGTACGGCTCGCCCTTCTTCTGGTTCTCCATGCTGTTCCCGCAGCGGTGGCTGCCCTACCTGATGGTGCCGCTGCTGGTGCTCAAGTTCGGCGTGGCGGGCGGTGGTGCGTACCTGTACCTGAAGCGCTACGTCAAAAACTGGGATTACGCCGTGCTGGGTGCCTGCCTGTATGCACTGTCCGGCTTTGCGGTGTACAACGTGTTCTTCAACCACTTTGTGGATGTGGTGGCGCTGTTCCCGTACCTGCTGTGGGCGCTGGATGAGGCCATGTACAACAAGCGTCACGGGCTGTTTGCCTTCTGGGCGGCGGTGAACCTGCTCAACAACTACTTCTTTTTTGCCGGGCAGGTGGTGTTCCTGGCCATCTACTTTGTGTGCAAGCTCACTACCGGCGACTACCGCCTGACCGTGAAGCGGTTTGTGCAGCTGGCGTTTGAAAGCCTGCTGGGTGTGGCCATGGGCTGCCTGCTGCTGATCCCGGCGGTGCTGAGCCTGCTGCAGAACCCGCGCACCATCGACCTTGCGTCCGGATGGGGCTTTCTGACCTACGGCAAGGTGCAGCAGTATCTGGCCATCCTGCTCAGCTGGGTGATGCCGCCGGATTCTCCCTACCTGACCTCCATCTGGTCGGAAGGCGTCATCAAGTGGACCAGCATGTCGGCCTATCTGCCCCTGTGCAGTCTGGCAGGTGTGCTGGCCTACTGGCGTGCCCGCCATGGCGACAGCAAAAAGCGCATTGTGGCGGTGTGCGCCGTGTGCGCGCTGGTGCCCATCCTGAACAGCGCATTCTACGCTCTCAACTCCAGCTACTATGCCCGCTGGTACTATATGCCGGTGCTCATCCTCGCGGCGATGACCGTGAATGCGCTGGAAGATCACAACACCGATCTGGACACCCCGGCCCGGGGCCTTGGCTGGATCATGCTGGCTACGCTGGCCTTTGCACTGGTGCCCGTGCTGGACAACGACACCGGCACCTGGTCGCTGGGTGTGCTCAAGAACCCCGGCCAGTATTTCGTGGTGCTGGGCTTTGGCCTGGGCGGATTGCTGCTCTACCGTCTGATCTGCCAGAAATGGCGGGCAGACAGCCGCTTTGCCCAGCGCATGACGGCGGCGGTGGTGGCCTTTGCCTGCGTGTTCAGTATGGTGCACATCGGCATCGGCAAGTTCGGCCAATGGTACACCGACAGCGATCTTGTGGAGCAGGACAACAACGCCCTGCTGCTGAAGGAGAATCTGCCGGAAGGCGATTACCGCGTGGACACCTACAAGATCCACGACAACATCGGCATGTGGCTGGACAAGAGCTGCCTGCAATATTTCGGCAGCACGGCGGCCCCCAGCATCCTCAGCTTTTACCCGGCCCTGGGCGTCAAGCGGGATGTGCGCAGTGAACCGGAACTCTCCAATTATGCCCTGCGGGGCCTGCTGAGTGTGGAATATCTCATCACCACGCCGGAACAGCAGGCGGACTTTGAGAGCCAGGCCGACGACGGCTGGGCCTATTATGACGAGCTGGACGGTTTTGTGCTGTACAAGAATAAAAATTACGTTCCCATGGGCTTTACCTACGATTACTATGTGACCGAGGAGACCTACGGGCAGGTGAACAAGAACTCCCGTGCCAACCTGCTGATGCGGGCACTGGTGTTCAGCGATGAGGACGCTGCCGTTTACGGCAAATACCTCGCCGAGCTGCCCAACGAAAAGCAGAGCGAGCTGACCTATGAATCCTATGTGCAGGACTGTGCCGACCGCCGCGCCCAGGCGTGCAGCATGTTCCAGATGAACAATGCCGGCTTCCATGCGGAGATCACGCTGGAGAATGCAAACCTCGTGTTCTTCTCGGTGCCCTACGATGACGGCTTCACGGCCTATGTCAATGGGGAGCAGACCGACATTGTGCGGGTGGATGACGGTATGATGGCGGTGCTGTGCCCGGCGGGCACCAGCAGCATCGACTTTGTGTATCAGGCCGACGGCCTTGCCCTGAGCCGCACGGGAACGCTGGCCGCCCTGCCGGTATGGCTGGTGTACACGGCATACTTTGTGTGGCGCAAGCGTAAAAAGAGCAAAGTGTGACTTTGCCGGAAACCTGCAAAAAAATTTTTGCATTGCCTCTTGACTTTACGCAGATAAAGTGTATAATGCAATCAAACCGATGAGGCGGAAGAGGAACTGCACAGCGCATCTGCAGTGAGCCCGGACAGTGCAAACGGGCGAGAGCGGGGCAGAGTTTCGTGGGCCGCCGAGGGCCGGGCAAACGGGAAAGTTCCCTAGTAGCTTGGGACGGAAGCCTCCGTTACAGGGCAGGGGAGTGTTGGCTCTCCGTGAGAGGCTCTGTGTTCACAGCAGGGCAAGCAAGGTGGCACCGCAGAATCGTATTTTACCGATCCTGTCCTTGTGGATAACACACAGGGACAGGGTCGTTTTTCGTTGGAAAGACCCGTCCCGCAAAGGGAGCGGGTCTTTTTTATGCCGCCCGCTCCGGGAAAGGAGTTAACCACTATGAAAACCATGAACATGATCTCCCGCCGCAGCTTCCTGAAGGCCGCTATGGCAGCTTCCGCCGTTTCCGCGCTCTCTGTCTTTGCCATGTCCGTGCGCGCCGTACTCTCATACTGCTGCCATATTCCGTAGGAACCTCCGATCAAAAGAAGTGCCACGCAGGCAGCCATCTGCATAAAGTGCTTTTTCCGTGCTCCGAGATAGCGCACGTCCTCGGCTTCCTGTATGTATGTCGGATCCGCTTCGCCGAGCGCATCCAGTAAATCGTCCGTCTTCATATTTTCCGCTCCTTTCCGCCGCTATGAAAGCAGCCCCTCGCGCTCCAGATGCATCCGCAGTTTTCCCCGGGACCGGTACAGCGAAGATTTTACCTTACTCTCGCTGACCGCAAGCCTCCCGGCAATCGCTCCGATGCCATCCATATACCAGTATCTGCGCATGAAAATAATCCGGCTCTCACGGTCTAACCCCTCCAGGAACCGGTTGATGGACACCGCCAGTTCCTTTCGCTCTATCTGCGTCAGCGGCTCCTCGCCCCCGGCGCAGTCATGCAGTTCTTCATATATATCCGGCATGACGCCTCCGCCTCTCTTTTCGGAATGCTTTCTGCGGTAGCAGTCCAGCGACAGATTGCGCGTGATCGCACCCAGGAAAGCCGCCAGAAGATGCGGGCGCTCCCTGGGCATGGAATTCCACGCGCGCATCCAGGTGTCGTTCACGCACTCCTCTGCATCCTGCGCATCATGTACAATGTTGTGCGCGATGCTCCCGCAGTAACGTCCGTACTTCTGCTGTGTCTCTGCAATCGCCGTCTGATCCCTGTCCCAGTACAGCGCTATGATTTTTTCATCCTCCATGCCTTCTCCCTCTCAGTTAAAAGCTCTCCACCGTTCCGATGAACACCGGAATACCGGTGTCCTTCTCCACGATCGCATATAAAAACGGCCTGTCTAAAATAATGCGCTCCGGCTGTTCAACCATTGCCGTCTCCTTGCACATCTCCACAACCGTGGCCGCTCCGGCTTTCGTTCCAAGCCCGTCCACATCGATGTGGGTCTTGTGCAGCACCCTGCTGATGCTGATATTTCTTCCGTCCGGGCAGTACCCCATTTTGGAAAAATCCGCCTGTTCCTCATCAAACGCGAGCGGCATTCCAAGCGCCGTGAGCGTATCTTTTAGTTCCAGGTCGGTCTCGCCTGTAAATTGCGGCAGACCCGTCTCTATCATTGTATCATTTTCCTGCCGGATTGTCTCGTGAAACGTTTCCCCGTCCAGTTCTTCCAGCCATTTGCTCAGTGACAGTCCCTCCTCCGGAAGCAGCGCCACAAAGTCATAGCCCTCCTTGTAAGCCCGGCAAAAGCCCTTGGCGTGTTCCATGGTCAGATAGCGGTACGTGGTATCGTACATCATGGAAACCTCCTGCCCGCTTCCGTCCTCCGCATAAAATGTGGCATCCTGTATCTGGCTCTCATCATAGGGCGTTTCCCACTCCGCATCAAACGCCACCGCATTCACCAGGTACATGACCGCAAGCTCCGGAATCTGATCCAGAATCTCTGTTATCATGCCGTCTGTCTCCTGCTCCACCAGGCGGTTGATGTCCCGGCAGGTCGTCTCGTCAAACGGGGCGCCAAAGACTTCTGCGTCATACGCCGTTTTTACGGTGTCAAGGAAATTCTCATCCGGCACAAATGCATCGTCCGCCGTCTTCACCCACACCGAATCAGACATGTGGAATCTGGCGCCCTCTGCATCCGGCAGGCTCTTGCAGATCCTGCCAAGCACCATACTGCCATCCTCCGCCGACATTCCCGGGTACAAAACCGCTCCCATCTGCTGCTTCGTGTCGCCGTCCGCTCCGGTCCGCGCCATCTCGAGCGCCATCATCACGGAAAGAGGACACACCATCGTATTCTTCGCGTCCTCGCCGTTCTGCACCTGCTTTCTGCTCTCCCGCAGCAGATTTAAGGAAAACTGCGTATAGGAATACTCAAATGCTTCCCTGATAGCACCGAGATCTTTTTCTTCCATTGCAGTATCCTCCGTTCCTGTATCTTCTGCCTGTCCTGTCTGTCCGTTTGCTCCGGTTCCTTCCGTCTGACCTTCCTCTTTGGTCCCGTATTGTCCGGTAAGATCAGCGGTTGTACCGGACATTCCGCTGTTCGCACAGCCTGTCATCCCCACTGCCATCACTGCCGCAAGCACACCTGCCGTCACCCGTTCCATTCCTTTTCTCCTCATAAGCTTCTCCCTCTCTTTTCTATCATCCGGTTTTTGTCTTTCATATAATAAGACGCAAAAAACCGGAAACGGTTGCATCCATTTCCGGTTTTTGTAAAAATTTTCTATCTCACATCTTCTGTTCTCTCTACAGCCTTAAATACTCAAACGCCTGATAGACATCCAGCGCACCGTACCCCCACTCCCGGTTCGGGTACCCCCTGTCCTCCGAGCGCTTTGCACCGCGGATGAGCATATTTTTGATCGCGGCGTTGGACATCACCGGATCGTTCTGCTGCACCAGCGCCCACTGCATGATCTGTGCGACCGCCCCCGCCGTCACCGCCGCCGCGGCGCTGGTTCCCGTGTAGGTCACATAGTTTCCACGCAGCCCCGGTCCGTACACATTCACCGCGGGTGCCACAAAATCCGGCTTGATCTCCCCCGCCACTGTGTAGCCGCGCCCGGAATCCGCATACATGCTGTTATTGGAGACCTGGTATCCGCCGACCGTGATGACCTGTGCCGCCGTCCCCGGCGCAGTGAGCGTCGTGTCCGGGTTGGATCTTAGGAAAATCACATTTCCGTCCGTAAGCTTCTGCATCGGGAGCCACATATTATAGTTGCCGCTCACAATATTTTCCGGGTAAACCCGTACAATCCACAGTCCTCTTCTCACATCGGAAAAGCGCAGATAGATTAACTGGTTTGCCGTCTCCTTTGTCTCGATACGGTAATCCACCGACACGGTCGTTCCCTCAAAGACGAACCGGAATGACTTGGAGGCACCGGAACGCAGCGACACTTTCGGAATCCGTTCGCCCGTCGGCGAAATCACAGATATCGCGTACAATTCCGGCGCGCCCGCCCACAGTTCTATGAAAAAGCCCGCCATATCCTGTTCCACGCTGATCTCCACATCCTCATAGTCCATCTCACGGCGGAGCGCCCCCTGAAAGTGGTGCCTGGTGTTCGCCTCGTTTCCCGTTGCCGTCACAATCGAACGCCTCCGCCTGGTACTGATATAGTTCAGAAAATTGGGCAGCGGACCGTCCGTACCGTGTCCCCCCATGCTGTTGCCGAGCGCAAGACAGATCACAAGCGGCATATTCAACACATTTGCAACGCCATTTAAATAGGATACCGCCATCATCAGATCCGTCTCCTGAAAGGCAGGAACTCCCTCCGGAATGAAGAAAAATTCCCGCAGATAGCGCTTTGCCTCTTTTAGCTTTACAACGGCAATCCCGGCGTTTGGCACCGCCCCGATAAAGCCATTCGGGATATCCTCTCCCCCACACACGACTCCCGTCACGAACGTCCCGTGCCCGTTTTCATCGCGGGACGGCACCACATCATACGGCTGTTTTTTTTGCAATGCTTCATCAATCTCCTCTTTGCGGTACTCTGCACCGTACAGGATTCCCTCCGGCGGCGTTCCATCCTGTATCGTCTGATCCCAGATCCGCAGGATTCTGCTGCTGCCGTCCGAATACCTGAACAGCGGGTTCGTGTAATCGACGCCGGTATCAATGACGCCCACCAGAACCCCCTCGCCTTTCAGTGCAAGCACCGGCTGATTCTGCAGCCGGGTGATTCCCGATGCATCGAGCGCCGTCGTATCGAGCAGTGCGTAGCATTTTGGTATCGCCGTGTAGGTATAATTCCCGATAGAAAGCGGCGGCAGTCCCTCTCGCGGGTAGAAAAAAATGTCGTAATCCTCCGCGATGCGCTTCACGCATCCGGGCGTGGACGGAACCTCTGCCTCCACCCCGTACGGAATCAAAAAATCATAATACTCCTCTGAATATACCTGCTCCATGCAATTTGGCATAAAAAACTCCGGTCATCCATTGCTTTCTTAACAATAGATGCCGGAGTGTAACTATTTATTCCATATTATCAGTTGCTAGCTGCAATCTGCGGATTCTCCGTACTCCCAATACCGATGCAGCCGCGCAGTGTGATGACCGGGCTGCCCTTCTTCTCCACATAGTCCTTCGTGATCGTGACCATGCCGATGTTGTCGTCCTTCGGAATCTCATACATGATATCCAGCATGAATTCCTCTATCACCGCGCGGAGCGCACGCGCTCCCACCTTCTTCTCTTTCGCCTTGTGTGCGATCGCGCGCAGCGCATCCTCATCGAACGCCAGCTTGACCTCGTCCATGGCGAGAAGCTTCTCATACTGCTTTAAGATCGCATTCTTCGGCTCCTGCAAAATCCGCACCAGCGTATCCTCCGAGAGCGGCTCTAGTGTAAACAGGATCGGCAGACGTCCCAAAAACTCCGGGATCATACCGAACTTGCGCACATCCTCCACCGTAACCTTGGAGAGCAGCTTCTCGTCCTTGTCGTACTCATCCTTTAACTTCGCGCGGAATCCGATCGAAGCCTCCTGATTCAGTCGCTCCTTGATGATCTCCTCCAGCTCCGGAAATGCTCCGCCGCAGATGAACAGGATATTCTTCGTGTTGACCATCGTCATCGGCACCATCGCGTTTTTGCTGCTGGCTCCCACCGGCACCTCGACCTCGGCACCCTCTAAAAGCTTTAACATTCCCTGCTGTACGGATTCTCT
>OGFG01004007.1_pt1 | contig 9869 bp, 4 predicted proteins | sample 1570761 | NCBI WGS metagenome assembly OGFG01 (sample SAMEA2581938, study PRJEB24529) | metagenome | biome: Human gut stool | place: China | collected 2011 | reverse complement strand
GGCTTCCAGCCGGGTGGCCGCCACCGAGAGCCGGGGCCGCTCCTCCTGCGGGGTCTCGCCGGGCGGCTCCTCCGGGCCAGCCGGAGTCAGCCATTGCCGGGGCAGGAAACAGACCACCCCCAGCCCGGCCCCCGCACTGAGCAGGGCGGAAAAGGCGTTGCCGGGCGGCTGAACGCAGAGCGCCCCGGTCACGCAGCCGCCCGCGTAGGCGGCCAGCGCTTCCACCCGCCGGCCCGGGGCCAGCAGGGCTGCCGCCCCCGTGGCGCAGGAGAGCCCGGCAGCCGCCGGGGCAAGTTCCGGGTCCACAGCGCAGAGCGCCGCCCCCGTGGCCGCACAGAGGGCCAGCGCGGCCCGGCCCTTTCCCTGGCAGCAGAGGAGATATTCAGCCGCCGCGCAGGCGGCCACCCCCAGCACCAGCGGGCCGAGCGCCAGACTGCCCAGAGCCGCGGCACAGGCCATGGCGGGCAGCAGGGTGCCCGCGCCGGGCTTTTCGGGCGGGAAGCGCCGCAGCCCAAAGCCGATGGCCCCGGCCAGCAGGGCATCCGCCCCGCAGAAGAGCAGCAGTTCCACGCCGCCGCCCTCCGCCCCAAGGGAGAGGCAGAACGCACTGCACGCCAGCGCGGCCCCGCCTGCCGCTGCCGCCGGGAGAAAGCGCCCCGGCCAGAGCCAGCGGCCCGCCACGATCGCTCCCAGCCCGCAGAGCAGGCAGATGCTCTGCAAACTCAGCGCCCCAAAACCGTGGAGCAGCAGCCCCAATGCCGCCCCGGCCGCGCTGGCCGCAAAGCAGTCCTCCCCCAGACCCAAAGCCAACCCGGGCCCAAAGGGGAGCAGCGCCCCGTATAACACAGCCCAGCCGCCTGCCAGCCCCACGGCCAGGGCAGCCCCCTGCCGCAGGGCCGGGCGCACCGCCGCCCGCGTCCGCAGCGGCGTATGCCACAACCGCGCCGCATTGCCTGTATTCCCGCCTGAGATGACCCGCATGGATTCCTGCATAGAAAAAGTCCCCGCTTTCCGGCGGGGACCTTTTGGTTCTTTGTATTTTGGTTCTGGCTCCCGCGCCTGCTGCATATACTGTAGCAGGCCCGCGGGGCGTTTTTTCGGGCAGAACAGGGAAATGCCACCGTTTTGCCAAATGAGCCAGAATATCAGCCGTTCAGCTTTTCGATGGCGGCCTTGACCCGCTCCAGGGTCTTCTCGCGGCCCATCATGCAGGCCAGGTCGGTGCCGCCGCCGGGGGTGCGCTGCTTGCCGGAGAGGGCAATGCCCAGCGGGTAGAGCAGCCAGCCGTTCTTCTTGCCCAGCTCCTCGGCCTTGGCCTTGCAGGCGTCAAACACGGCATCCCGGTTGGTAAAGTCCAGTGCCTCGTCGCTCAGGACAGGCAGCAGGGCTTCCAGCGCCTCCTTGGCGGACTCCGGCGTGGTCTTCTGCTTCTTGTTGGCGTACAGGCTCACATCGTACTCCGGCATGGCGTCGAAGAAATCCAGCTGCTCGGGGATCTCGCCCAGCACCTCGCAGCGGGGCTGGAGGTTGGCGCAGAGCAGTTTCTTATCAATGGGGGTGTGCACGGCCTGGTCGATCCAGGGCTCTGCCTTGGCGAGGAACTCCTCGGGAGACAGGCGGCGGATATACTCGGCGTTGATGGCGCGCAGCTTGAGGGGGTCAAAGATGGCGGGGGACTTGGAGATTCCCTCCGGAGACCAGACCTTGACCAGCTCGGGCAGGGAGAAGATCTCCTGTTCGGCATACTCGCCCTTGGGGCTCCAGCCCAGCAGGCAGATATAGTTGAGGATGGCCTCGGTCAGGTAGCCCTTTGCCACCAGATCCTGATAGCTGGCGTCGCCGTTGCGCTTGGACAGCTTGTTCTGGGCGTCTTTCATGACAGGCGGGCAGTGGATATAGGTGGGGATCTCCCAGCCAAAGGCCTGATACAGCAGGTTGTACTTGGGGGTGGAGGACAGATACTCACTGCCGCGGATGACGTGGGTGATGCCCATCAGGTGGTCATCCACCACGTTGGCAAAGTTGTAGGTGGGCATGCCGTCGGTCTTGATGAGGATCTGGTCGTCCATCTCGCTGTTGTTCACCTCAATGTGGCCGTAGACCACATCGTCAAAGCCGGTCACGCCCTCGCGGGGGATCTTCTGGCGGATGACATAGGGCTCCCCGGCAGCCAGACGCTTTTCCACTTCCTCCTTGGGCAGGTCGCGGCAGCAGCCGTCGTAGTGGGTCATCTCGCCGTTGGCGCGCTGCTCGGCGTGCAGGGCTTCCAGACGCTCCTCGGTGCAGAAGCAGTAGTAAGCCTTGCCCTCGGCCACCAGCTGCTGGGCATACTGCTTGAACATGCCCATGCGCTCGCTCTGCACATAGGGGCCCACAGGGCCGCCAACGTCCGGGCCCTCGTCCCACAGCAGGCCGGTCTCGCGCAGAGTGTTGTAGATCACGTCCACAGCACCTTCCACATAGCGGCCCTGGTCGGTGTCCTCAATGCGCAGGATGAAGGTGCCACCCTCGTGCTTTGCCATTAAATAGGTATACAGCGCAGTGCGCAGGTTGCCCACATGCATATAGCCGGTGGGCGAGGGGGCAAAACGGGTGCGGACTTTGTTGCTCGGCATAGAAAAACGCTCCTTTTATACTCATGCAAAAAATGCGGATAGCTACGTCTTAGTTTACCTGTTCTGCTGCGATTTGTCAACGGAGGAACGTGTTTTGTGCGAAGCTGCGGTTTTTGGGACACAAGGCGGGACATTTTGTCGAAATTGCCCGCAATCATTGACGAAGGCTGTATTTTTTTGTATACTAATTTCAAACGGTGCTGGCACAATTTTCCTGTTGTGCCAGCTGCCTGCCTGTATGGAGAAAACGTTGAAGGAGAATGATACCTATGAAAAGCACCGGGATCGTCCGCGGCATCGACTCGCTTGGCCGCATCGTCCTGCCCAAGGAGCTGCGCACCACCCTGCATCTGGACGGGGACACCAAGCTGGAGATCTTTGTGGATGGCGACGCCATCGTGCTCAAGAAGCACCGCCCCGCCGGCAGCTGCGACTTCTGCGGCGACGTGGACGCCAACGCCATCCAGTTTGCCGGGTACTGCATCTGCCCCGCCTGCCGCCGCAAGATCGGCGCGCTGTAAACCAGAATCAAAAGGAGGCCTGCGTCCATGAGCCGCATGACCGATTTTACTGTCCCTTCCACCGTGCCCGGGCGCACCCTGCATGCGTTCTGCTGTGAGCCGGAGGGCGAAGTGCGGGCGGTGCTGCAGCTGTCCCACGGCATGGTGGAGTTCATCGACCGGTACAAGCCGCTGGCGGAGTATCTGGCCGGGCAGGGCATCGTGGTGGTCGGCCACGACCACCTGGGCCACGGCGGGTCCATCCGCACCAAGGCCGACTACGGCTACTTTGCCGAGCCGGACGGCAACCGTGCCGTGCTGGACGACCTGCACGCCATGACCCTGCGCACCAAGGAGCGCTACCCCGGTGTGCCGTACTTTCTGCTGGGGCACAGCATGGGCTCGTTCTATGCCCGGCAGTACCTGTGCGAATACGGGCAGGAGCTGAACGGTGCCATCATCATGGGCACCGGCCACCAGCCCAAAGCGCTGGTGCAGTTTGCCCGCAGCACCTGCCGGGCGCTGGCGGCCGTGCACGGCTGGCAGTACCGCAGCAAGCTGGTGGCCAACCTGTCCTTCATGGGCTACAACAAGGGGCTGGAGGGCCGCACCACCCACGACTGGCTCAACCGTGACGCCGCCGAGGTGGACAAGTACCTGGCCGACGAGCGCTGCACCTTTACCTTTACGCTCAACGCCTACTACAGCATGTTCAGCGGCATCCTGCGCCTGCACGACCCGGCTTTTCTGGCCCGGATGCCCAAGGACCTGCCCCTGCTGTTCCTGGCTGGTACCGCCGACCCGGTGGGCGACCGGGGCAAGGGCGTGCTGCGCGCCATCCAGAGCCTGAAGGCCGCAGGCGTGCAGAACATCCGCTGCAAGCTGTACCCCGGCGCCCGGCACGAACTGCTGGTGGAGACCAACCGGCAGGAAGTGTTTGCCGACATTGCCGCCTGGCTGAACGATCAGCTGCGCTGACCACACTGCACCGCACCTTCTTTGCATTTTTCAAAGCCGCTGCCCGGCACACCGGGCGGCGGCTTTTCTGCGTTCTACAACAAGAAATTCCAATGCGTATCAAGACCATTTCAACAGTGCAACAATAGCGTACCCCTCTCTCTGCATTCTGCGTAAAATCTTGCTGCATTTTTTTGCATTTTGCCAATTATCCGCGTATTTTCGCAATCTTATTGACAGTGTAGCCATAAAATAGTATACCATAAGCAGAGTTTATTGCTCTGTTTTATCTCCGTATAGATACAATTTATGGTATCTTTTGTGTGCAGAACGGAAGGAGCGAATCTTATGACGAACAAGAAATTCAAAAAAGCCGCAATGGCTCTGGCCCTGACCGCCTGTGTTGCAGTCACCCCTCTGGCCGCCAACGCTGAGACCCCTGAAAACGCAGTCCCTGTAGAGAACAAAGAACGTTCCGAAGCAGAAACTCCTACACAACAGGCTTCTGAAAGTGCAAACACTGCTCCCGTAGAAAACCAGGAGCACGAAAACGCCGAGGGCATTCTGGAGGACCGGGAGACTGAGGACAAGAAAATCACGACCGATGTCGAGTACACCGACCGCGAGTTCACCTATAATGAGGACGGCACCGTCAAATCGGAGGAATCCTCCGGTGATATCGTCCAGAAGGAGATGGATAAGAGCACCGAAGCCGCTTCTGGCGAGACCACCGAGGAAGGCAAGGGCATCAAAGCTCCCGATGCGGACATCTCCGAACCGGTCAAGGACGCCGAGGGCAAGATCATCGGCACTGCCTCCAAGGAGGAGCGCACCGAACAGGAAACTACCATCACACCCACCAGCCCGGACTCTGAAAAGCTGGTAGACAGCACTGTCAACCCGGACGGTTCTGTGACCAACCGCTACGAGACTTCTCACACTGCTGATAAGACTACAACCAACACAACCACCGGCACAGTTACCGCAGACACCAAGGAGATTTTTGTGACCGATGGCAAAGAGGTTGACCTGAAGCAGGAGTTGGGCGAGGATTATCAGGAAAAACTGAAGTGGGACACCGTCGATGGCACCTCGTTCAACGGCTACACCGTGGGCAGCATGGAAGAAGACGGCGACCGCCAGACCTACACCCTGACCAAACACACGGAAGACACCGACCTTGAGATGACCGGCGAAGATCTTGCCAAGCTCCTGGAAGCTGACTACACCAAAACTGAGAACGACGATGGCAGCTACACCCTGACCAAAAGCATCCGTACTTCTGCCGGCGAACAAACTGTGTACATCACCGTGACCGGCAACAAGGCCACCCGCACGGTGGACACTACCCTGAAGGTGGACGTTAAAAAGGGCGAGCACTCTGGAACCGCCGACGTGAAGCAAGATGACGTGACGCTGCCCAACAAAACAGATAAGACGCTGACCTTTACAGACAAGAACAGCAACACCTTCAATGTGGATCTGGATGAGCTGCTTCAGAAGCCGGACAAAACCGAGAGCACCAATGCTGCCGGTGACAAGGTCATCACTGTGAAGGACGGCAGCAAGACCTATGAGATCATTTACCACGAGACGAATGAGTACACCGATGCACAGGTCAAGGATCTGTCTGCCGACGAGCTGGCCGGTCTGTTGAACAGCAATTCCGCTAACGGCGAGTTCATTGTCAAAGATGGCAAGGTCTGCAAGGTGGTCAACGGCGAAGCCTGCGAGATCAGCTACGATGATGCCACACAGCTGCTGAAAAAGGTCCAGATCTCCGTCACCATGACCGATGCCGACAACCAGCTGTCCAAGGACAACGGCACGCTGGAGGATGCCGAGCTCCGCGCCAAGAAGGCTGCTTTGCAGAAGGCTCTGGCAGACGCGATCGAAGCCTGCACTGGCACCAAGGTGGATCCCTCTTCTCTGAACATTACAGACGAGGATGTTTCTCTCCCCGAAGGTGTGGAAAATGTCTTTAAAAACAAAGACATGCTGAAGCGCACCTATATCTATACGGCCTCGGACGGCAAACAGTATACCTTTACTTACAATTTTGTTTATAATGACAAACCGAGCAGTGTCTCAGGGGCAGGATATAAGGGCGCCGGCTATTTTATGGATGGTATCCATGTTGGAACCGAAGAGATCGTGGCGGATGCCGACGGAAAGACGGATCACAAGAGCACTCTGATCGAAAGCGGTGTTTTTGTCTCCGGCAATGCCACCACAGATGCCAACGGTGCTTATACCACCATCACCAAGGACAGCCCCCTCTATGGCCTTGGCGTGGACTTCAAGACCGCTCCGAAAAACGCCGTTGCCGGTTCCATCAAGTATGATGATACCGGCCGCATCATTGAATACCAGACCACCGACGGCAAGACCATTAAGCTGTCTTACGAAAGCGTTAAGGTTCCGGATTCGAATCTGCCGTCTTATGCGCCTGTTGACGGAAAGACCAATATCAACAGCCAGTCCTTCACCAGAGTGACCTGGGAGGCCTGGGATCTGGGCGAGATCCGCAACGAAGAGCAGGCGGATGACCAGTGGACGATCTCTTCCGGCAAGGATGAGAGCGGCGGCCTGACCTATACCATCGTGGACAAGAAGAACAATGTCACCTATGACGATCTGATCCGGGTCGGCAGCAACAGCTACACCAAAACCGTGACCGATGAAAACGGTGTCAAGACCACCTACACCATCACCGTTGAGCCCGGCAACCTGGATGAAGACATGACCCTGGCCAAGCTGGCCGAGCGCTATGGCGTGGAGGCCGCTGCCATCACCGTGAAAGACGGCGTTGCCTCCTTTACCAAGGACGGCAAGCAGTATCAGGTGGGCTATGGCAGCCAGCTGAAGATCGAGACCGTTCTCACCACCGAAGGCACGGTCACCACCGACGCCGATCAGGCAGAGCTGCTGGAAAAGATCCAGCAGATGCAAAAGGATCTGCAGGATGGCGAAATTCTGGATGTGGGCGGCTACCAGGTAACGATCTCGACCTCGAAGGATGAGATCATTGAGATCCTCCATAAGGTCGGCGAGACCACCGACTTCACCCGCTTGACCCGCGAGGAGCTGAAGGCTCTGCTGGAAAAGGAAAAGGCAGAGGCCGATGCCGCCGGCAAGAGCTATACGGGCGACATGGATGTTTCGCACCCGGAGTACAGCAACAAAAACCTGTACGGCAGGCCTGACACGGGTATCTTCGCCACCAAAAAGAAAGAGTATCTGTCCTATGATGGCAACTACATCCAGCATCTGGAGCTGAACGCAACGACCAAGGCCGACCTGCTGAAGGACGCTGACGGCAACGTCAGCCAGACCGACTGTGTTCTGGTGGACAAGAAACTGGAATACAGCGACGATCTGGATAAGCTCATTGACAGCCAGGGCACCAGCGTGGTCAACCTGCAGGATAAGATCGGTTACGACATCCCCATGGATCGCTATGAATATGCCCGCACCAGCTTCAGTGACGGCGACAAGCTGAACTGGAATGTCCGCAACAACCACCCCACTGCCAGCACCTATTACAAGGTGTCCGGTACGGTGGCCTACAACCAGTACAAGCTGGAGGACGGCACTTCTGAGCTTACGAAGGAGCAGGCCGAAGCCCTTCTGAAGCAGCTTCAGGCGGAGGGTTATGCCGATGCTTCCATCGTGACCTTCTACACGACCGAACATGAGCATCAGCAGACGGAAAGAAACGCTTCTTACCGCATCTATCTGAACAAGAGCGAGCTGATTTCCTACGGTTACCTGTCCTACGACAGCAACACCTGCACCAATGCCCACAATTGGAATCAGGCGATGTACGGCTTATCGAAGAACAAGTATTTCAACTCTGATGCCTACTGCGGCGGCTACGACCTTGGCCTGACCGGTTTCCGTCAGGTGGAGGACGGAACCTTTGTGGCACAGGGCAAAAAGACCATCACCGTGTCCCGCATCCTGCCTGCCACCACGCTGACCAACAACCACCTGACCATCACCGATTCCGCACAGAAAGCCGATACCGGCAGCGGAGTCAGCGGCCGCTACAACTATACCACCACCGTCTCCGGCTCGCGAGTGAATTACTCCGCCCTGGGTACTGCGACCCACGAGACCTGGAAGGAAGCTGCGCAGCAGACCACCGAGCGCACCGGCGAACAGGTCGATGGAACGTTGTCTTATACCTACCGTTCCACGCAGGATGCCAGTGTAGATGCCGAAAGCGCCCACAAAGAAGAAACTGTCGTCCGTCACGGCACTGCAGACTACGAATACACCTACACCGCCAGCAAGGACGAAGTAGAGATCACCACCGACAGCCGCACCGAAACCACTACACCCGAAACGCCTGAAACTCCGGATACCCCCGTCAGCCCGGAAGGCCCCACCACGCCTCCCGTGCAGGACGCCACTCCGGATGATGCCGAGACGCCTGTGACCCCGGAGAACCCCGCCAATCCTTCTGTGCAGGATGCCACCCCCGATACCGTGGCCGCCCTGCCCAAGACCGGCGTCAACTGGACGGCGGCTCTGGCCATGGCCCTGAGCGGCATGGCCCTCACCGTGGCCGGTGCCTTCACCAGCCTGTTTGCCAAGAGCAAGCACTGATGCGCTGACAAGACCAACCCCCAGTGAGCCGTAAAAAGCTCGCTGTTCCTCGCACACAACAACAATGCCCCCGGAGAGTTCTCCGGGGGCATTGTTGTTTCTATCGGTTTTTATTTTCTCAGCCAGCCGTCCACAGCGGCCACCAGCGCCTTGCCGCGGCGGCCCAGCAGGCGGGGCAGCAGCACACGGGCCATAGCCCACACGCCTGCAAAGTTGATCAGGATGACCACCGCGGTGATCAGGCCGGTCCACAGGCCGTACAGCGGGGTCTCGGCCAGCAGCACAAAGGCCTCGAACACCAGCAGGCCCACGTTCAGCAGCACCCGGCCCGGATGCACATGCATATGGATCATGCGGTTTGCGTCGATGGAGCGCAGGGTGAACACCAGCGCCAGCCCCAGGAAGGAAGCGTATGTGGCACCGATGGGGCCCCACCATTTGATGAAGAAGTAGTTCATGATGCAGTTGCTGATGGCACCGGCCATCATGGTGACCATGCTGCGGCTGGACTTTTTGGTCACCACATACACGCTGTTCATGAACTGGTTGAAGCAGCTGCAGGTGGAGGCCAGCACCAGGAAAGGCACAAAGTGCCAGGCGTAGTAGTAGTTGGACTTCATGATGTGCATCACCGGGCGGCACAGCCAGATGATGCCCGCCGCACAGCAGAACAGCACGCTGGAATAGGTACGGAAGATCTTGGTAAAGAACCGCGCCCGGCCCTCCTCCTCGGTGACAGCCGAGAGCTGCCAGGCGTCGTAGAAGATCAGGCCCAGCGTGGTGAGGATGGTGGGCAGGAAGTAGCCCGTGGATAGCAGGCCGCTCCAGGCGTTGCCGTCGCGGCCGTCCAGCCCGTTGCACATCTCACGCACAAAGAACAGGTCGGAGGCGTTGATGATCCAGAAGCTGATCTGCGCGGGGATCATGGGCAGCGAGAAGTGGAGCATCTGCTTCCACAGGTCCTTGTTGATGCCCTTGAGCTCCACATAGTTCCACAGCTTGCCGGTGACCATGAGGAACAGCACGCTGACCAGATCACCGCTGATGATGGCCAGCAGGTAGCCGTTGGCACCCCACTTGAAGCCCACCAGATACAGCACATAGAACGCCATGGTGGCCACGGTGCACAGCACGCCGTCCACGGCCACCAGCTTGTTCCACTGGCGGCTGCGCACGAACTGGG
>OGFG01004000.1_pt1 | contig 9881 bp, 10 predicted proteins | sample 1570761 | NCBI WGS metagenome assembly OGFG01 (sample SAMEA2581938, study PRJEB24529) | metagenome | biome: Human gut stool | place: China | collected 2011 | reverse complement strand
AGACGGCAGCCACGGTGACCCATCATCGGGTTGAACTCGTGCAGGGAAGCAATGATGTTCTTGATGGTCTCAACGGACTTGCCCTGTGCCTTAGCCAGAGCCTCAATGTCAGCCTCTTCAGTGGGAACGAATTCGTGGAGAGGAGGATCGAGGAATCTGATGGTTACAGGGTTGCCCTCGAGTGCCTCGTACAGCTTCTCGAAGTCGCCCTGCTGCATCGGCTCGATCTTAGCCAGAGCAGCTTCTCTCTCTTCAACGGTATCGGAGCAGATCATCTCGCGGAATGCAGCGATTCTGTCTGCCTCGAAGAACATGTGCTCGGTACGGCACAGACCGATACCCTCAGCGCCCAGCTCTCTTGCCTTCTTAGCGTCAGCAGGAGTATCAGCGTTGGTTCTTACCTTGAGCTTTCTGTACTTGTCAGCCCAAGCCATTACACGGCCGAACTCGCCGGCGATGGAAGCGTCAACGGTCGGAATGATACCATCGTAGATGTTACCAGTTGTACCGTCGATGGAGATGAAGTCGCCCTCGTGGTAGGTCTTGCCTGCCAGCTCGAACTTCTTGTTCTCCTCGTCCATCTTGATGTCGCCGCAGCCGGATACGCAGCAGGTACCCATACCACGAGCAACAACGGCTGCGTGAGAGGTCATACCGCCGCGAACGGTCAGGATACCCTGAGCAACCTTCATACCTGTGATATCCTCAGGAGAAGTCTCCAGACGAACCAGAACTACCTTCTCGCCCTTTGCAGCCCATGCCTCAGCATCGTCAGCTGTGAACACGATCTTACCGCAGGCAGCTCCAGGAGAAGCGCCCAGACCCTTGCCTACCGGAGTAGCAGCCTTCAGAGCCTTGGAGTCGAACTGCGGGTGGAGCAGTGTGTCGAGGTTTCTGGGGTCGATCATCAGAACAGCTTCCTGCTCGGTCTTGTGGCCTTCGTCAACGAGGTCGCAAGCGATCTTCAGAGCAGCCTGAGCGGTTCTCTTACCGTTACGGCACTGGAGCATATAGAGCTTCTTGTTCTCAACGGTGAACTCCATATCCTGCATGTCGTGATAGTGGTTCTCGAGGGTGTCGCAAACCTTGATGAACTCTGCGTATGCCTCGGGGAACTCCTTCTCCATCTGAGCGATGGGCATAGGGGTACGAACACCGGCAACAACGTCCTCGCCCTGAGCGTTGATAAGGAACTCGCCCATGAGCTTCTTTTCGCCAGTAGCAGGGTCACGGGTGAACGCAACGCCAGTACCGGACTCGTTGTTCAGGTTACCGAATACCATCGGCATTACGTTTACTGCGGTACCCCAGCTGTACGGGATATCGTTGTCGCGGCGGTATACGTTTGCACGGGGGTTGTCCCATGAACGGAATACAGCCTCGATAGCGAGCTTGAGCTGCTGTACGGGGTCGGACGGGAAGTCCTCGCCGAGCTGCTTCTTGTACTCAGCCTTGAACTGCTCTGCAAGAGTCTTGAGGTCAGCAGCGGTCAGGTCGATATCGTACTGAACGCCCTTCTCAGCCTTCATCTTGTCGATGAGCTGCTCGAAGTACTTCTTACCTACTTCCATAACTACATCAGAGAACATCTGGATGAAGCGTCTGTAGGAGTCGTAAACGAATCTCTCAAACTTAGGATCGGGGTTGCCTGCGATCATAGCGTTAACAACGTCGTCGTTAAGACCGAGGTTAAGAATGGTATCCATCATACCGGGCATGGATGCGCGTGCGCCGGAACGTACGGAAACGAGGAGCGGATTCTTGAGATCGCCGAACTTCTTGCCGTTGATCTCCTCCATCTTCTTTACGCCTTCCATAGCCTGAGCCATGATCTCGTCGTTGATCTTTCTGCCATCTTCGTAGTACTGGGTGCAAGCCTCAGTAGTGATGGTGAAGCCCTGGGGAACCGGCAGACCGATGCTGGTCATCTCGGCAAGGTTTGCGCCCTTACCGCCGAGCAGATTACGCATGGTCATGTCGCCTTCGCTGAACATGTAGACCCACTTGTTTGCCATTGGTATATACCTCCTGAAATTTTGATCGCTGAATTGCCCGTGCACGAGCAGGTCCAGCGTTTTTGATTTTTTCATGGCAAATTGCACCATTTATCACAGCACACTCTACCACATCTTTTATTATAGCAGATAATCCGAAAAAATGCTAGATGTTTTTTGATTTTTTTTGTGGATTTTTTCTGCACACCGGAAAAAACGGGGAACGCCGCGAAACGTTCCCCGCTGATATCAGTAAATATCCTTCTTATTCTTGATGTGGCGCCGGATAAGCGTGAAGATTATCAGCCCCAGGCAGAGAAGCAGGAACACCGGAACTATCCACCGGTTGGAGGATTCCGTTTCCGCGGATTTCATCTCGGTCCAGAGGGTCTGCATCTGTAGGTTCGCCTCGTCCGAGAGGTTGACGAAGATCGCCGTATTCTCGTCCAGGTAGTCGTCGCCGGGATATGATACGGGATTGTTCCGCGTTTCCTCGTCCAGCATTTCGTACGCTGCGCTGTGCGGCGTGGAATAGCAGATGTAATCGATGTTCGCATAGGCGATATCCGGCTCGCACATGAAGTTGATGTACATTTCGGCGGCTTCCTTCTGCTTTGCGCCCACGGGAATGCACATTGCGTCCACGAACAAGTTCGTGCCGCTCTTCGGGACTGCGAAATCCAGGTCCTCGTTATCCTCCAGGATCGTCAGGGCGTCCCCGGCGTAATACGGCGCGAGCCACGCGTCGTTCGCCGCCATCTTGTCGAATATCTCGTCCATGACATAGGCCTGGACGACGCTCTTCTGCTCCTTGAGCTTATTGGCTGCGGCGTTCAGCTCCACCGGGTCCTCGGTGTTGAGGGAATACCCCATCATAATTTCGGCTATGGCGAATGCGTCCCGGGGGTTGTCGAACATCAGTATCTGGTCGGCGTAATCCGGGTTCCAGAGGATATCCCAGTCGATGTCCTCCTTGGGAATGTCTATCATGGAGGTGTTGTAGATTATCCCGACAGTTCCCCAGGTGTAGGGCACGGAATACGCGTTATCCGGGTCGTATGCCGGATCGACGAAGGTCGGCATGATATACCTGAAGTTCGGGATATTGTCCATATCCAGCGGCTGGAGCATGTTCTCCTTTATCATCTTGGAGATCATGTAATCCGACGGGATTATGACGTCGTAGTAGGCTCCGCCGCCCTTCAGCTTAGCGTAAAGCTCCTCGTTGGTGGCGTAATTGGTGTAGTTCACCTTGATACCGGTGAGCTTCGTGAACTCCGCATTGACGTTAAGCGTACCCTCGTCCGCGCCGGTGGAGATGTATTCGCCCCAGTTATATACGTTGATGGAGATATCCTGCCCCCTGAACCTGGTGTAATATTCCAGGTCGTCAACGGTAAGGGTCTGGGCTTCGCTCTCCTCGGTGGATTCCGCGGTGCTGTCGGAATGATCCGCGCCGCCGGTGCCCGCGCAGCCGGCAAGCAGAAGTCCGCACAGCGCTGCACATACAGGTCTTATATACTTTTTCAACCCTCGTCGCCTCCGTTCGCTCTGAGCTTCTGCTCCTGCCTGGTTTCGATTATGTGCTTCACGACCAGGACGATGACCACAACGATGAATATTATGGTGGACAGCGCGTTTATCTCCGGGGAGATCTTGCGGCGCGTCATGGAATAGATGGTGATAGGCAGCGTCTGCGATGTGGAGCCGCTGGTGAAATAGCTTATGACGAAATCGTCCAGGGAGAACGTGAACGACATCAGGAATCCGCTCACGACGCCGGGCATGATCTCCGGGAGTATGACCTTACGGAGCGCGGTGAACGGACCGCAGCCCAAATCCTGCGCCGCCTCGAACAGGTTGGGATCCATCTGGCGGAATTTCGGCATTACGTTCAGGATAACGTACGGCACGTCAAAGGTGATGTGCGCAATTACCAGGGTAACGAATCCGAACTCAAGGTTCATTCTTGCAGCGAAGAACACGAACAGCAGCATAAGGGACACGCCGGTGACTATTTCCGGGTTCACGATAGGCATGTTGGTGATGTTCATTACGACGGCTTTCGGGACTTTTCGCATGGAATTTATGCCGATTGCGGCAAGGGTGCCGAGTACTGTTGCCGCAATGCTTGCGATGACCGCAATGATGATCGTGTTCATCAGCGAGGAAATAATGACCTCGTTGCGGAACAGCTTGATGTACCAGTCCAGGGTGAATCCGCTGAACACCGAACGGCTCTTCGTTTCATTAAAGGAAAACACGATAAGCACGAATATCGGTACATAAAGGAACATGAGCACAAGCGCCATGTAGATTTTAGACAGGGTTTTCATAATAACACCTCTTGATCAATTCGGAATTCGTAATTCAGAATTCTGAATCTTTGTGTCGGCTCCGCCGACGATTTATTTAGATGCATGTTTAGTTATTGCAACAAGGATCTTTATCAGTTCCTGACAATCACTGTAAATGCTGTCGAATGAAGAAGCTTCAATATAGTCGCTTTCATATAGCAATTCCAGCCAGTATTCCGTTTCGCTGGCTTCTTTCAAAGCTATGTTCATTCTTGCATAAAAATCCGCGTCTGATTGACCACGAATAGCTTCCTTGACATTTGCGCCAATACTTGTACCGCTTCGTAACACCTGCTTCGACAAAATGTTCTCATGTTTCTCGATCGACAGGAATTTATACATTCGTATGATCCGCAGCGCAAATGCCTTTGACTTGTCAACGATTAAATTCTGCTTCATAATTTTAATAGCGGCGAAGCTGCAACCTTAATTCCGAATTACGCATTACGCATTCCGAATTATATCAGCACCTGATCGTCCGGATTGAACTGGTTCATTATCGTCATGATAACCAGGATAATCACCATCAGGACGAGGGAAATTCCGGCGCCGAGGTGAGGATTGTAGGCATTGCCGAGGAACTGCATTTCAATAAGGTCGCCGATAAGCAGGTTGGAGCCGCCGCCCAGCATTCTGGAAATGATGAACGTACTGATGGCAGGGACGAACACCATTGTGACTCCGGACATGATCCCCGGCACGGAAAGCGGAACCACCACCCGGAACAGGATCGACACCGGATTGCACCCCAGGTCGGAGGCTGCCTCGATAAGGCTCTTGTCTATCTTCACCATGACGGAATACAGCGGCAGTATCATGAACGGCAGGTAATTATACACCATGCCCAGTACGACTGCGCCCTCAGTATTGATGAGCTTGAACGGGCCAAGTCCCACCAGACCGAGGATATGGTTGATTATGCCGTTGTTTCCCAACAGTGTCATCCAGGCGTAGGTGCGCAGCAGGAAGTTCATCCACATCGGAAGCATGACTATCATCAGCATTGTGCCCTGATGGTGCTTTTTCATTCTGGAAAGCATGAACGACACAGGATATGCGAGTATCAGGCATATCACGGTCGCTATGACCGCAAGCCAGATGGAGCGCACGAAAATGTTCGTGTACTGTCCCACATTGGCGATGTAATCCAGCGTGAAGCGCCCCTCCTCGTCGGTGAACGCGAAGTAAGCCACCATCAGCAGCGGCACCACGATGAACACCGCCATCCATATAAGATAGGGAGTGGCGAACACTTTAAGCTTCTTCATTGTTCTGCACCCCCATGAGCGCAGGGTAAGCGCCCTCCTCCTTGGACTTCTTCATGATGTGGATATCAAAGGGATCAACCGACATGCCTATGGTGGTGCCCACCGGCTCCGCCTTGGTGGAGTGTATCAGCCATTTGTGCTCTATGCAGTCCACGGTCATCTCGTAATGCACACCCTTGAACACCACGGATTCTACCATTCCGGTGAGCTGCGCCTGCTCCGCCGGAATAACCTTGATGTCCTCCGGGCGGATAACCACGTCCACCATCTCGTTCTTGCCAAATCCCTTGTCAACACATTCAAAGCGCTTCCCGGAGAATTCCACCAGGCAGTCCCGGAGCATGCAGCCGTTGACTATGTTGCTTTCGCCGATGAAGTCCGCCACGAATGCGTTCTTCGGTTCGTTGTATATATCTGTAGGGGAGCCTATCTGCTGGATATGTCCGGCGTTCATGACGACAACGGTGTCGCTCATGGTGAGGGCTTCCTCCTGGTCGTGGGTGACGTACACGAAAGTAAGCTCCAGCGCCTGCTGTATCTTGCGCAGCTCCGTCTGCATGTCCTTGCGGAGCTTCAGGTCCAGCGCGCCCAGAGGCTCGTCCAGCAGGAGTATCTTCGGGCGGTTCACCAGTGCGCGGGCGATCGCCACACGCTGCTGCTGTCCGCCGGAGAGCCGCTGCACGGAGCGCTTCTCGAATCCGGTCAGATTGACAAGCTCCAGCATTTCGCCGACGCGGCGGACTATTTCCTTCTCACCGACCTTCTTTATGCGCAGCCCGAAAGCGATGTTCTCGTATACATTAAGATGTGGGAACAGCGCGTATTTCTGGAACACGGTGTTTACGTCGCGCTTATGGGGAGGAAGGTCGTTTATGCGCTTCCCGTCCAGCATTACGTCGCCGGAGGTAGGTGTGAGGAATCCGCCGATGATACGCAGCGTTGTTGTCTTTCCGCAGCCGGAGGGTCCCAGCAGCGTGACAAACTCCTTGTCCTTTATGTCCAGGTTGATGTTCTTGAGTATCCGGTCGCCGTCAAATTCCACGACGATGTTCCGCAGGCTTATAATATTTTCCATTGCAGACCTTCCTTTTATTTATAAAGTATGGTACACACGCCAAATAACAGTTTATAATAAAATGCCCGTATTGTCAATGAGATTTTTTAAATTTGATGATTTTTTTAGAGGCTGCCTTATAATTGTGCCACAGAGCCGGCGAAAAAATCCGTTTTACCCCCTTGACAAAGCGGAATATGCGTGATATAATAGTATCGTTGCTGTAAAGCATTTTTACTTGACACCCGAACGGAGATCACATGGAACGCACAGATATCGTAATACTTCTTGATATTTACGGAGAGCTGCTGGCAAACTCCCAGCGCGACGCGCTCGACATGCGGTACAACGATGATCTTTCCCTGGCGGAGATCGCCCAGGAAATGGGCGGGATATCCCGGCAGAGCGTGCTCTGCTCCATTCGCAAGGGCGAACAGAAGCTGGCGGAGTTTGAGAGCAAACTGGGGTTCCTCGGACGCCTGAGGGAGCTTTCCGGAGAGATCGACCAGGCAAGACGGCTTGTCGAGGATATGAAAAAGGACGACGGCGACGCGCGCCTGCAAACGCTCGGCGATCTCCTCGCAGAGATCCGCGGAGGGATATAGGCGCATTCAGACGGATTACCATTCATGTGATATAAAGGCGGTGAGTACATGGCTTTCGAGGGACTTTCTGGCAAGCTCAACAGCGTTTTCGGCAAACTCAAGGGACGCGGCAAGCTTAACGAAAAGGACATCAAGGACGCTATGCGCGAGGTGCGCATGGCACTCCTGGACGCAGACGTAAACTACAAGGTCGCGAAGGACTTTGTTGCCAGGGTCAGCGAAAAGGCAGTCGGCGAAAAGGTCATGGAAAGCCTTACTCCGGCGCAGCAGGTCATCGACATAGTTCACCGCGAACTCATTGAACTGATGGGCAACACCACGGCGAAGCTGAACTTCCCGTCAAAGCCCCCCTGCGTTATCATGATGTGCGGCTTACAGGGCGCCGGCAAGACCACCCACTGCGCGAAGCTTGCAAAGCACCTCATCGCGCAGAACCGCCGTCCGCTGCTGGTTGCCTGCGACATCTACAGACCTGCCGCTATCGACCAGCTGAAGATCGTCGGCGAAAAAGCGGGCGCTCACGTTTTCGAGATGGGTCAGACCGACCCCGTCAGGATCGCGAAAGAGGGCATAAAGTACGCCAAGGACAACGGATTCGACGTTGTGATGCTGGATACCGCCGGCAGACTCCACATAGACGAAACGCTGATGGGCGAGTTAAAGAACATCAAGAGCGAGGTCAACCCGGACGAGATACTCCTGGTGGTGGATTCCATGACCGGTCAGGACGCGGTGAACGTTGCGCAGAGCTTCAATGAAGCGCTCGACATCACCGGCGTTATCCTCACTAAGCTCGACGGCGATACCCGCGGCGGCGCCGCGCTGACAGTCCTCGCCATAACCGGAAAGCCGATAAAGTTTGCCGGAATAGGCGAAAAGCTGGACGACCTCGAGCCGTTCCACCCGGACAGAATGGCAAGCCGTATCCTCGGCATGGGCGATGTGCTCACCCTCATCGACAAGGCGAAATCCTCCATCGATGAGAAGGCGGCAGCCAAGACCATGCAGAAAATGCAGGAGAACAAGTTCGACCTCAACGACCTGTATGCGCAGTTCGAGCAGATCGAAAAGATGGGCAGCATTCAGTCCCTGCTGAAGATGATCCCCGGGGTTTCCGGAAAGATAAAGGAAGCGGACATCGACGAAAAGAAGATGCCGCGCACCAAGGCGATAATCTCCTCCATGACCGCGAAGGAGCGCGAGAAGCCCTCCATCATCGACGCGAAGCGCAAGCGCCGCATCGCAGCCGGAAGCGGCACGAGAGTAGAGGACGTCAACCAGCTGCTGCGTCAGTTTGAACAGATGCAGAAAATGATGAAGCAGATGGGATTCGGCGGCAAGGGTAAGGGCAAGAAAATGCGAATTCCCATGAACATGATGAGGCAGATGGGCAACATGGGCGGTCCTGGCGGATTCCCGATGTAACAGGAGGCTGTATGGCAATCTTAATAGGAATTGTCAGTATACTATTAGGCGCATTCAGCATTCTGATGAGTATTCGCGACTGCGAATGGTTCATCGTTCCGAAAAGGCGCACCACACGATGGTTCTACGATCTCGTTGGCAGAAAGGGCATGAGGATATATTATATAGTTCTCGGCATAGTTATGATTGTTATAGGACTTGGCGTTGCCCTGAACATACTTGAATAATGTCATCATTGCGGGCGACCGCATTGTATATTGCCAGCCAATTCAATCCTCATGGGATTTGACTTAAGAACACCGATTTTGACCGACAGCCGTTGATCGGCGGTGTTTTCCTGTTATCCCGGAAGTTTTTTGGAAGCAATAATAAAAAACAGCCCGAAAGGGCGCGAACTGATATGATTTCACTGTGTAATACACATGAATATATCAAGGCTGAAAGGAGAAAAATAAAATGGCAGTTAAGATCAGACTCAGAAGAATGGGCGCAAAGAAGGCTCCCTTCTACCGTGTAGTTGTCGCTGATTCCCGTTACCCCAGAGATGGTCGTTTCATCGAGGAGATCGGCACCTATGATCCCACCAAGGAGCCGGCTCTCGTAAATATCGACACAGCTAAGGCTGACGAGTGGATCAAGAAGGGCGCACAGCCCACCGATACTGTTAAGAGACTTCTCAAGAAGTAATCCTGACAGAAGGTACGCGGGCATTTCTGCCCGTCAAGAAGATTATCGGGGCGATGTTTCACCGCCCCTTTATTCCCACAGGAGGGACGATATATGAAAGAACTTCTGATCACTATCGCTTCTGCCCTCGTTGAGGACAAGGACGCAGTTCAGGTCACCGTTGACGAGCCGGACGCCGAGGGAGTAGTGGTTTACCACCTTCACGTTGCCCAGGACGATATGGGCAGGGTCATCGGCAAGCAGGGCAGGATCGCAAAGGCGATCCGCACCGTGATGCGCGCCGGTGCTGTCAGAGCGGATGAGAAGATCTCCGTCGAGATAGACTGAACAACAGGCTGAGGGGCTGTAAACGACAGCCCCTTGAGACCGTCGAAAAAGTCACTAAAGTGACTTTTCCGCCGAAACATCTCAGCTGCGCGCACGGTTTAGCGGCTTTGCCGCAAAACCGCACACTTGCTGAGATAGAAGTGTTTTTTGCCCCGGGAGACCCG
>OGFG01003992.1_pt1 | contig 9895 bp, 9 predicted proteins | sample 1570761 | NCBI WGS metagenome assembly OGFG01 (sample SAMEA2581938, study PRJEB24529) | metagenome | biome: Human gut stool | place: China | collected 2011 | reverse complement strand
TGACAGCTCGCTGGCAGGTTTATGAATGTAAGAAATGCAAGGCTGAACTGTTACATTTTTTGTTAAGTAAGTCATTTTATGTAAAAAAACCATGCAGCACTTAAAATGATTAAGCACAGCATGGCATAATATTTATATATTCCGTGCAATTATATCTTCGCACAGCAAATCATTTACAATATGTATTGTAGTTCCTTTCATACCCGATGATTTAGTTTCAATTATACCTGCACTCTCACACTTTTTCAAAGCATTTACTATAACAGATCTGGTTATACCAACCTTATCAGCAAGCCTGCTTGTAATAAGTATCCCCTTTTTTTCTTCGCCAAGCTCTGCCAACACATACATCATCGCATGTGCTTCAAGTTTTGACAATGTTTTTATCGCAGCATATATATCATGCTCCTTGTGATGCTCCTCAGAATTTTCTTCACTTTCCGCTCTCTGCATCGCAAGTCCTATAACTGTAGCACCATATTCTGTCAGTATTATATCATCTATTGAGAAATCATTATTTTTACGATAGACAAACAAGGTACCCAGCCTTTTGCCTGACATACATACCGGTGCTATCATTGCCCGATACTCTAATATATTATCGCATTCTAACCCAATAGTCAACAGATTTACATTTTCCTTTGTGGATAAGATATTCATAAATCTGTCTCTTATGGCACTGTCTATATAGTCTCCATATCCTATATCTTTTATTTTCGGAAATTCCTCGATGCCCTGACATTCCTTTAATCCAAGTACCTTTCCTTTTTTACTCGTGAGCAGTACATTGACATTAAGCTCATTTGACAACACATTGCAAAACTGTCTGAAATCAATTTTATCTGATTCCTGTTCAGTCAAAAGTTTATTTATCTTTCTAGTCTTATCCAGTAACTCCAAACTCATTTTATTTCTTTTCCTTAGCCTCTACATAACCACATTGTTCATCCATGCACACAATTTTATTTCCTTTTTCAACCATTGCTCCGCCACATTTTGGACATTTCTTTTCTGATGGTTTCTGCCATGACATAAAGTCACATTCAGGATTGTTGATGCAGCCATAGTATCTTCTTCCTTTTTTGGTTTTCTTTATTACAATATCATCACCACACTTAGGACACATAACTCCGATTTTTTCATAATAAGGTTTTGTATTCCTGCAGTCTGGAAATCCCGGACACGCAAGGAATTTTCCATGAGGTCCATATTTGACGACCATATTTCTTCCACATTCCTCACAGATAACATCCGTAACCTCATCCTCGATCTTTACCTGTTCAAGTTCCTTTTGTGCCTGTTCTACTGCCTCATGCAAATCCGGATAAAAGTTTCTGACAACCGTCTTCCATTTTACTGAACCATCCTCAACTCTGTCCAAAAGCCCTTCCATATATGCTGTAAAATTTACATCCACGATACTGGCAAAGGATTTTTTCATAATATTATTTACAACCTCACCAAGCTCTGTAATATAAAGATTCTTTTGTTCTTTTGCAACATAATGTCTGTTTATTATCGTTGAAATCGTAGGTGCATAGGTACTTGGTCTGCCTATACCAAGTTCTTCCAGCGTTTTAACAAGTGATGCCTCCGTAAAGTGTGCCGGTGGCTGGGTAAAGTGCTGCTTTTTGTCAACCTCTTCAAGACCAAGCTCCATTCCCTTTTCAATCTTCTTAGAAAGAGCCTTTTTATCTATTTTATCCTCATCTGTCTGATATACAGTAAGATACCCCGCAAACACAACTTTTGAAGATGCAGATGTAAATCTGTATTTGTCCGAATCTATCTTTACTGATTTTGTCTCATATTTAGCATCTGACATCTGGCTTGCCACAAAACGTTTCCATATAAGCTGATACAATCTGAACTGATCTCTTGATAAAGAGTCTTTAACCTGTGCCGGTGTAAGATCAACATATGTCGGTCTTATCGCCTCATGTGCATCCTGTATCTTTTTTTGACTCTTTCCGGCTTTTTCGTTCTGGTTAAGATACTCCCCGCCATAACTTTCTCTGATAAAATCAGCAGCACTCTGTTTTGCTTCATCTGATATTCTCGTAGAATCTGTACGCAGATAGGTGATAAGACCTATAGTTCCTCTTCCTTTTATGGCAGTACCCTCATAAAGTCCCTGTGCTACCCTCATCGTCTTCTGTGTCGCAAAATTAAGTGTCTTTGCTGCCTCCTGCTGCAATGTACTTGTAGTAAAAGGTAACGGGCTTTTTTTTGTCCTTCCGGAAGTTTTAATATCTGAAATTTCAAACTTAGATTTTTTTATTTCTTCTATTATCTTTTCTGCCTGCTCTTTTGATTCAATGGTCATCTTTTCTTTTAAAGTTCCATAGAAATCTGCCGCAAGAGGTTTCTTCTCTCCGTCAATCTTAAACTCCCCTGACAATGTCCAATACTCTTTTGCGATAAAGGCATTTATCTGCTCTTCTCTGTCTGCTATTATCCTTAAAGCAACAGACTGAACCCTGCCTGCACTAAGTCCTCTTTTTACCTTTGCCCAGAGCACCGGACTAATCTGATAACCAACCATTCTGTCTAGCACTCGCCTTGCCTGCTGTGCATCAACAAGATCCATATCTATCTTTCTTGCCTGTTTTATGGACTGCTTAACAGCATTTTTTGTTATCTCATTGAATGTAATACGCTTTGCATTTTTGTCATCAAGTTTAAGTGCCTTTGACAAATGCCACGATATAGCTTCTCCTTCACGATCCGGGTCAGTTGCAAGATAAACTTTATCAGCTTTCTTAACTTCTTTTCTAAGTTTTGCAAGAAGCTCGCCCTTTCCCCTTATCGTAATATATTTAGGTTCAAAATCATTCTCAATATCAATTCCAAGCTGGCTTTTGGGCAAATCCCTTACATGACCATTTGAAGCTATCACTTCATAGGTACTTCCCAAAAATTTTTTAATAGTCGTAGCTTTTGATGGCGACTCAACAATTACCAGATTCTTTGCCATACTGTTTCCTTCCTTTCACCCAGGCTTGCAAGATCTCATATCTTTATTGCATAATAATTGTTTCCGACCGTGTCAATAAGCCCCTTCATCTCAAGAGATAAAAGGCAGTCCATCACATCAGGGATGCCAAGTCCCGTTTCAGATGCAACTTCTGATACATGTGCCGGCTCCAAACTTAAACTAGCATACACTATTTTTTCAGTGGTTTCAAGCAAAAGATTATTTTTTTTATTTTTAATCTCAATATCTTCACTATAAAATATGCCAAGTGCATCTAAAATATCTCTGCCGTTTGTGACTAAACAGGCTCCGTTTTTTATCAGTTCATTACTCCCATAATAAAAGCTGTCATTTATACTCCCGGGTACCACAAATATGTCCTTTCCATGTTCTAATCCAAGCTCTGCCGTAATGAGCGAACCACTCTTTTTTCCCGCCTGCACAACAAGTATTCCATCAGACAGTCCGCTTATTATCCTGTTTCTTCTCGGAAAGTTTCCTGCCACCGGACTTACACCGGGTGCATACTCTGAGATTACACCTCCCCTTGTCTGCATCATTATATATTCATTTATATGCTGCCTCGGATAACATATATCTATCCCACATCCAAGAACAGCAAATGTTCTTCCTCTTACAACTGACATTGCCCCCGTCTGGCTTTTTATATCAACTCCCCTTGCAAGTCCGCTTATCACCTGCACACCGTACTTTGCAAGTTCACGCCCAAATTTTTCCGCTATACATCTTCCCTCGTATGTTGCATTTCTTGCTCCGACAACTGCTACTGCCGGTTTATTATTGTCCGGAAGTTCCCCCCTGTAAAAAAGACTATACGGAGGGTCATATATATTTTTTAACTTTTCAGGATAATCCTCTGCTCCGATATATGTAAAATTTGTCCCTGCATCACACATTTTCTGCCATTTTTTGCTTATATTTTCGATATTCCTGCTGTCAATAAGTTTTTGTATCACATCTTTCCTTATACCGTTTACTTCATACAGCTTCTCACTATCCGCTTGAAAAACAGCTTTTTCACTCCCGAAATAATTTATTAGTCTTTCTCTGGTTTTTGTCCCGACTCCCTGAATACAGCTAAGCCAGAACGGATACAAAATATCTTCACCTGTTTTCACATAGTCACCCCCCAATACTTCTTATCTGCGGTACGGTAACATACTGCCTCTGAAATATGTTTTCTTTTTATTTCCCCGCTTTCGTCCATATCTGCTATTGTCCTCGCAGTCTTTAGGACCTTGTGATATGCCCTCGCACTAAACTCCATGTTCTCAAATATATTTTCAAGATATTCCTTTGCCTCATTATCCATGACACAATATCTTTTTATCATGCCTGCACTTAGTTCTGAATTAAACAATATCCCGTCATTTTTATAGCGTTCTTTTTGAATATGGTGAACTTTTTCTATCCTCTTTCTGACATCATATGAATTCTCACCTTTGTCACTGTTGCTTATTTCTCCATATTTTAATATTATCGTTTCAGTAAAAATATCTATCCTGTCAAGCAATGGTTTACTTATCCTGCCGAGATAATTTTTTATCTGTCCCTGCGAACAAGTGCATTTTTTCCTGTCGGGGTAATATCCGCACTTACATGGATTTAACGCAGCCGTAAGCTGAAACTTTGCAGGATAGCGGTAGCTTCCCTCCAATCTTGAAACATTTACATACCCATCCTCTAAAGGCTGTCTCATCACCTCAAGCACCTGTCTTTGAAACTCCGGCAGCTCATCAAGAAAAAGCACACCTCCCGACGCAAGGCTCACCTCCCCCGGCTTTGGATACCTGCCGCCTCCTGCAAGTGCCGTCTGAGTAACAGTGTGATGCGGAGACCTGAATGGTCTTTTTTGCACAACCGGATTTTCCTTGTTTAAAAGACCGGCAACGCTATATACTTTTGATATTTCCATTCTCTCTGAAAATGTAAGTTTTGGCATAATACCAGGTATGCACTGTGCAAGCATTGTCTTTCCCGTGCCCGGAGCGCCAATGAGTGCAATATTGTGCATACCTGAAACAGCAACCTCTACCGCTCTTTTTGCCCCCTCCTGACCCCTTATGTCAGATAAGTCATGTTCATCGTCTTCTACTTTAAACGGCATCTTGTGTTTTGTGTCGGATATGTACCCGGCAATATCCTCCGAATTCAATATCTCAACCATCTCTTTAATATTTTTTACACCTATGATTCCTACATCATCTATGATACCTGCCTCACAAACATTGTCAAAAGGCACGATACAATACTTAAATCCGTTTTCATATGCTGTATAAACTCTGGGAAGTACGCCATTAACTGATTTGATATTTCCATCAAGACCTAACTCACCGATAAATAGAATTTGTTTTAAGATTTCTTTGTCTATATAACCAAATGCCGCCAATATTGCAACAGCAATAGACAGGTCAAATGATGTCCCGTCTTTTCTCACATCAGCAGGAGAGAGATTTATCGTTATTTTTTTAGGCGGAAATCTGTATCCGCTGTTTTTTAATGCAATCCTTACCCTCTCTCTTGCTTCTTTTACTTCTGACGACAGATAACCTACCAGAACAAGACCCGGAAGTCCTTCTGATATATCTGTCTCAATATGTACTACACAGCCGTCTATTCCAAATATGGCGGCACTAAATGATTCACTATACATAGTCTACCTCCATGCACAGCAAATCTACCCGTAAATCATAATGTTATATTATCAGAACACTCTGATATTTACAAGCTGTAATTTTATTTATCAAGAATTTTTTTCAGCTCTTCCATAAATGTATCTACATCTTTAAATTCTCTGTATATGGATGCAAACCTGACATATGCAACCGCATTGAGTTTTTCAAGCCCCTCCATTACAAGTTCTCCTATAAGGCTGCTTGGTACTTCATTTATCTCTTTGTTGAATATCTCCGTCTCCACCTTATCCACTAACAGATTCATATCGTCAACCGATATAGGCAGCTTGTGACATGACCTGAACACTCCTCTTTCTATCTTTGCACGGTCATAAGGCTCTCTTGTCTGGTCTTTTTTTATGACAACAAGAGGTATCGACTCTACCTTTTCATATGTAGTAAATCTTTTATTGCACTTATCACACTGTCTCCTTCTCCTTATAGATGTATTTTCATCTGCCGGCCTGGAATCTATAACTCTTGTATCATCAACATAACAAAATGGACATCTCATGTTTTTGCCTCCGTAAATCAGGGAACATCATTTTATCCCCTCTATTCTTTCTGCTACTAACTTTTACATATTCGGGGAGGAATGTCAACTAAAATAATATCCGGCCCGATCTTTACTACATTACAGAAATCGATGCGATACTCCTCGCAAGAACCAAAGCACCAGAAAATTTTTCCCTGCTCAGGAACAATTATCGTCTCAATTCTTCCGGAGCAGGGATCAAATTCAATATCTGCAACAAAGCCAAGCCGCTGGCAGTCCTTGCAGTTTATTACTTCTTTTTCTTTTAATTCACAAAACCTCATCTATATTCCCTTTTCAACAAAATCCACCTTCCGTATCATAATATGAAACAGAGAATATATTTAGACATATAAATTATCGGTTGCACCGATCTGTCTATGAATCAGTCACAGCAGTCAGGCTCTGAATCCGCTCACATTGATCAGCTTATGATCTTGACCGGACACTTTCTGGCACATGCGCCACAATGGGTACACTTATCATAATCAATATGTGCGAGGTTCTGATCTACCGATACCGCATCAAATTCACAGGATCTGACGCAGAGTGAACAGCCGATACAACCTGCTGAACAAACTGCCTTTACTTCTTTTCCTTTTTCCTTTGAATTACATCTGACACGATGAGGGGCATCATACGGAACCAGCTCGATCAGATGTCTTGGACAGACATCTACACACTTTCCGCACGCTTTACATTTTTCCTCATTTACAACTGCAATGCCATCTATAATATCAATCGCACCGAATTCACAAACAGCCTTGCAGGAACCATATCCTGTACAGCCATATGTACAGCCCTTTGGTCCGTTATTCGGACTGTTCTGTGCAAGAACACAGGTCTTTGGTCCAACGTAATCATAAACATCCTTTGCCTTCTCACAGTCACCTGCGCATTTGACAAAGGCTACATACTTGGTGCTTGCTGTATTCTCTACGCCGAGTGCTGCACTGATTGCCTCTGCAACGGCAGTTCCTCCAACCGGACATGCAGATGGCGGCATCTCACCCTTTGCAATGGCTGCTGCAAGGCCATCACAGCCGGGATATCCGCATCCACCACAGTTATTTCCGGGAAGAAGTTCCCGCACCATAACTGCCTTCTCATCTACCGGAACTTTAAACTTTTCACCAGCTACACCAAGCAGAACACCAATGATAATACCAACGCCTGCTACAACTGCAACTGCGATCAGAATTGTTGTAATATCCATAACGATCCCTCCTTATATCAATCCGGCAAAGCCAAAGAACGCTATTGCCATCAGACCTGATGTGATCAGAACGATCGGAGTACCCTTAAACGCTTCCGGAATATCACTGTATTCCAGTTTCTCACGGATACCTGCAAGGATCGTAATTGAGATCGCAAAACCTACTGCTGAACCAAAGCCATTTACAATACTCTCAAGAATCGTATATTCATTCTGCACATTCGAAAGTGCGATACCAAGAACTGCACAGTTTGTTGTGATCAATGGAAGGTATACTCCGAGTGACTCGTATAAAGACTTCATATTCTTCTTTAAGAACATCTCTACAAACTGTACCAATGCCGCTATTACAAGAATGAACACAATCGTATTCAGATAATCCAATCCCAACGGAGAAAGGATTCCATAATAAACAATACTCGTTACTGCTGAAGCGATCGTCATAACAAATATAACGGCTCCGCCCATACCGGTCGCTGTGTTTACACTCTTTGATACACCAAGGAAAGGACACAGTCCAAGGAACTGGCTTAATATTACATTATTTACGAGGGCTGCTCCAACTGCCAATAATAAAATATGCATTATTTTCTACCTCCCCTTTTCTTATTCTTTTTATCTGCAGATTTTTCATCAAATTCCTGATATTTGTTTACCTGATCTGCACTTGCAACATCCGGTCTTACAAGCTTTGATGTGTCCACCGTATCGGATTCTTCCGATACGACTTCCGCCTTCTCTGACTCTGAAACCGGATTGTCTGTCTCTGAGAGTACAACTGCATGTGGTACTCTGTTCAGATTTACCGGGATGTGGATTCTCGGTCTGTCAGACATCTCTTTCGCCACCTGAACCGGAGTCTGCTGTACAGTTGACGCTGTTTTCTCCTGAACCGGCTGCTGCGCTGGTTGTGCTGCCTGTATCTGTGGCTCCTGTGATACCGGAACTGTCATCTCAGGCTCTGATGAAGCTGCCATCTGCGGCTGCATTGTACTCTGAGTAGCAGTCTGCTGTTCGACCGGTGCCGACTGCATCTCCTGAACCGGTTGCTGCACTGGTTGTGCCTGCTGTGCCGGCTGTCCTTCTTCCCGCTCTACCGGCTTCTTTGCTATCTTATCCGGGATCACAACCTTTTTCGACTGTGGTACCGGTGCTGTCGGCGTCTGTGCTACGGATGCCTTGCCGGCATTTGTCTGTGCATTAGCCTGAGTATCCTGCATAGCAGCCTTTCTTCCGGCACACATGATGTTTGCACATCCCATGCAGGCTTCCGGCTTACAGCTTACAGGGATCTCATCTCCATTTGCAAGTGCCTTTGCTGCCTTCTTCGCATTTCTCTTGTTGATCGTTGCGATGATAAAAGCAAGTACAAAGAATGCTCCCGGTGCAAGTACAAAGATTGTGATCGGCGTATATGCTGCAAGCACATCTCCGATTACTTTTCCTATTCCTGATGTCTTCTGAAGGAGGTTGCCTTCTCCGATAATCTGAAATCCAAATACACAGCCTTTTCCGATCAACTCACGGAACATACCGATCAGAGTAAGACCGATCGTAAATCCAAGTCCCATTCCAAGTCCGTCAAAGATTGACGGAAGGACTTTATTTTTAGAAGCATAGCTCTCTGCACGTCCAAGAATAATACAGTTTACTACGATCAGTGGAATATAGATTCCAAGACTGTCATTTAAGGACGGCAGATATGCTTGCATTAAAAACTGAATAACCGTTACAAAGGAAGCAATGATAACAATATAAGATGGTATTCTGACCTTTTCCGGTATCACCTTACGAAGCAGTGAGATAAACGCATTGCTTAATACCAGAATACAGGTTGTAGAAAGTCCCATACCTGCCCCGTTGATCGCTGATGATGTAACCGCAAGTGTCGGACACATACCAAGCATCTGTACAAAGGTTGGATTTTCTTTCACGATACCATTGTATAAACGTTCTGTACATTTACCCATTAGTTTGCTCCTCCTTTCAGATAATCTGCATAGGAAAGTCCTGCATTTACTGCATTTGTAACTGCATTTGTCGTGATCGTCGCACCACTTAATGCATCGATCTCCTCATCCGATGCTGCACCGGATTTTGTATATTTAAACTGTGCTACATTTTTTCCTGCAAACTGTGATTTAAACTCATCTGTATCTGCCTGCATACCAAGGCCTGCTGTCTCACTTAATGACAGGAAGGAGATACCGTTTGTAGTTCCATCCTCTGCCACACCAAGGGCAAGCTGAAGATCTCCGCCATATGCCTCATGGGATGTAATAACAAATACATAACCAAGTGAATTTCCGTCTTTATCACAGGCAATTACTGCCTCATCTATATCTGCCTTATAGCCTTTATCCGAAAGCCATGTAGCTGCAGTCTCACTGTCGAAGCCATCTACCGTCCGGAAGTTATCCGCCTCTGTAAATACTTCCCGGTATGCGTCCTCCTTTGCCTGCTGTTCTGCC
>OGFG01003983.1_pt1 | contig 9921 bp, 10 predicted proteins | sample 1570761 | NCBI WGS metagenome assembly OGFG01 (sample SAMEA2581938, study PRJEB24529) | metagenome | biome: Human gut stool | place: China | collected 2011 | reverse complement strand
TCTTTTTCTGCAAGCAGAAACGACTTTTTATACTTTTGACACTTACATCATATTATTAGCTAAATATTATATAAATATAATAAAATTTACTAAAAATTGCTGGATATTATATACAATTTAATGTATAATAGACCAATAAAAAGGAATGTAATATTTTACATTATCGTAACCAGCAGGAGGTAAGCATTATGGATGGAAGAACAGTAATTACAATTGGACGTGAATTCGGTAGCGGCGGTCATGAGATAGGCATGAAGCTTGCTGAAAGATTAGGAATTAAGTGCTACGACAAGGAGCTTCTTGAGCTTGCAGCAAAGGAAAGTGGATTATGTGAAGAATTGTTTGCCTCACAGGATGAAAAGCCAACTAACAGTTTTCTTTACTCTTTAGTAATGGATACATATTCTTTGGGATACTCTAATTCTTATGTTGATATGCCTATCAATCATAAGGTATTCTTAGCACAGTTTGATGCTATCAAGAAGCTTGCAGAAAAAGAGTCATGCGTAATAGTCGGCAGATGTGCAGATTATGCTCTTGAGGATGACCCATTTGCAGTAAGTGTATGGATTAAGGCAAGTCTTGATGAAAGAGTTAAGAGAATTAAGAAGTTATATGAGCTTAATGATTCAAAGGCTGCTGACCTTATCCAGAAGACGGATAAGAAGAGAGCAAGTTACTACAATTACTATTCAAGCAAGAAGTGGGGCGAAGCTAAGAGCTACGACTTATGTATCGACAGTGGTCTTGTTGGAATAGACGGAGCTATAGATATTATTCTTAAGTTTATAGAGCTTAAGGAAAAACATCAGGGTATTAGTTAATATGATGTCAGGGTCATAAGTTCATATTTTCTTTCGTGTCTGCACGATAAGACTTTTGGACTTATGACCTTTAACACTAAGAACATAATAAAAATGGTTGGTCAATATGGAAATACGTGGATATAAACGCATTAAGAAAAAAGATATAAAAAGATGGTTTAAAGGCAGTAATCTTATTTTATATGTATTAATATTATTATTAATGTTTGCATTTATAGCGTTTGCCTACAAAACGATTATAGGTATGAATAATGATAATGCTGATAGTGAACAGAATGAACAGTCAGAGACAGACGAAGATATAAATGAAGCTACAAAGGAAGAAACAACTACTTATATAGCTAAAAATCAATCTTATAAGATAAGGATTAATGTTTCTAAGAATATAGCTGTTATATCAAGTATTGATGGCTCTGCTGACAGTGGTTCGACAGTACGTGCATTTTATGTTGCAACTAATAGTGATATTAAAACAGGTTCTACTGTTATATCTGAAAAGGCAGAGTGGCGTAAGCTTGATAATGGAGGTTATGCACACTATAGTACAAGACTTGAGAATTCCGAATATATGTGTTCAACAGCTTACTTTACAAAGCGTACTGGTAATATGAATATTGAGGAATATAACAAGCTTAGTACAAGTGTTACATATGGCTCAATATTTATGGCACCAGCGGATGCCAAGTGGATATATAATAACTGTGGCGTTAATACAAGCGTAGAAATATTGTCAGACTTTGATTTACCGGAGGATGTTAACCTGCCGGAATTTACAAAGTATAATTATATTGATAAGTTAGAAGAGTAGTGTTTTATATAAGTACTATTAGCTCGTTCAGAGCCTATCTCGAAAATGCTATGCATTTTCTTGATATGGTGTATCCGCCATATCAAATCTGATAAATATACATAAAAATACAAGCATTTTTATGTATATCTCTCAGGTTTTGCGTGGCTCTGAACGGTATTATATTATTGGCAGATAAAGGTTATTCTTTATCTGTCTTTTTTTGACTTAATCAGGCATATTGTGGTATACTAATTAAGTTATTTTAAGAAAAACTAAATACAGAAATTAAAAAAGGGAGAATATTTATGTCACAGATAATTATTATGGCAACAATTATTATTTACCTTGCCGCTGTTGTCTACATCGGAGTATTATGTTCTAAGAAAAATGATGCTGTTGATGATTTTTACTTAGGTGGACGAAAGTTAGGTCCTTTTGTAACTGCGATGAGTGCTGAAGCATCAGATATGAGCAGCTGGCTTCTTATGGGTCTTCCGGGATTAGCATATCTTACAGGTGTTGCAGATGCAGCATGGACTGCTATAGGACTTGCTATAGGTACATATGTGAACTGGCTTATAGTTGCTAAGAGAATTCGTAAGTATACACACGGATATGATGCATTTACAATTCCTGACTTCTTTTCAAAAAGATTTGGTGATGATAAGAAGGTGCTTACTTTAATAGCTGCGGTTATTATCGTTGTATTCTTTATTCCTTATACAGCTTCAGGATTTGCTGCATGTGGAAAGCTATTTTCAAGCTTATTCGGCTTTAATTACCTTGCTTCTATGATTATAAGTGCTGTTATCATAGTTGCTTACTGTACTTTAGGTGGTTTCCTTGCTGCAAGTATGACTGACCTTATACAAAGTATCGTTATGACAATAGCACTTGTTGTTGTTGTATTATTCGGCATCAATGTAGCTGGCGGTATTGATACCATTATAGAGAATTCAAAGGCACTTCCAGGTTATCTTGGATTATTCGATACATATTCGGCTGCAACTAACTCAGCAGAGCCTTACAGTCTCTTAAAGATTGCTTCTATGCTTGCATGGGGACTTGGATACTTTGGTATGCCTCACGTTCTTTTAAGATTTATGGCTATTGAGGATGAAAATAAGCTTAAGTTATCAAGAAGAGTGGCTACAATCTGGGTTGTAATATCACTTAGTGTTGCAGTATTTATAGGTATTGTTGGTCTTAGCATGACTAAGGCAGGAGCAATAGAGGTACTCGAGGGAAGTGCTTCTGAGACAATTATTGTTAAGATTGCACATTTACTTTCAACACACGGCATATTCGTTGCTATTGTAGCAGGTATAATATTAGCTGGTATACTTGCAGCAACTATGTCAACTGCTGACTCACAGTTACTTGCGGCTGCATCAAGTATTTCACAGAATATCGTTACCGAAGTATTTGGCATCAAGATGACTAAGGAAAAGTCAATGAATGTTGCAAGAATAACGGTTGTTATAATATCTGTTATAGCTGTTATTTTAGCTTCTAATCCAAACAGCTCGGTATTTGAGATTGTATCATTTGCGTGGGCAGGCTTTGGTGCAACATTCGGACCTGTTGTTCTCTGTGCTTTATTCTGGAAGAGAGCTAACAAGTATGGTATTATGTCTGGTATGGTTGCCGGCGGCGTTATGATATTTGTATGGAAGTATGGCATATCAAAGCTTGGCGGTATCTTTACAATATATGAATTATTACCAGCATTCATCGTTGCATTACTTGTTATAATCATTGTAAGCTACGCAACTGGCGGACCTTCTAAAGAAGTTATGGAAAAATTTGAACAGGTGAAGGCAAAATAGAATAGTAAACTAATTAATAAGGTTACTGATTGCGAAATGATTTATTTCATTCTGGATAGATAAATGTAATTCAATCACATAAAACATATAAATAATCATATAACGCCGATAAACTGAGATTTATCGGCGTTATATATGCTAGTTTTTATCCCTCTCCTTTTCTTATATGCAGCCTCTTTTATCTAATGCATTAAGTTATCATTAATATTACGACCTAATTATGCCATTACATATATCATATGAGCCAACTCCAACATTAATATCATTATATAAGCTCCAGTATCATAATTGTAATGTGTATTGCTTATCAGAAATAAATAATTGAAAATACAAAAATATGGTTACAAAGTATATCTGGTTCTAAACATTATCCCTAAGTAAAGATTTAAAGAGCTAAGATTTAGAACTGTTTACTTGTAACCATATTCTTTTTAATTATCGTATTTAGTTATTATCATACTTAATTATATAATATAAAATATATTCATACGAATACATCCTTCTAGTGCAGACATAATTGTACAACATTTTAAAATTCGCTAATATAATATATAGATATCTTAATATCTTACTTAGCTACCAGACGTCCCTGATATAACTTTTTCTGAACCATGTTAATATGAAAATCCTTCTGGTATTTTTTAATCTTGTTAAGCTCATTCTCTGTAATGATAGATAATGTAAGACCTTCATTACCATTACGTCCACAACGGCCGGCGCGGTGAATGTATTCCTTTGGTTCTTCTGGCATATTAACATTGATAACAACATCAATATCATCAATCTGTAAGCCTCTTGCAGCTATATCCGTTGCCAGTAATAACTGAAGCTTGCCAGCCTTGAAGCTGTTAAGAGTATTTCTTTTACTCATTGCATCCTGATTACTTGATATACAACCAACACTGTAATTATGATACTGAAGCTTCTGTAATGCCTCTTCAAGGTCATATTTTGTGTTAATGAATATAATACACTTAGTTGGCTTAACAGCCTTAACAAGCTTTCTTAGTGTTTCTATACGCTCTCTTCTGTCTGTTATTATATAATTATGCTTTATATATGAAGGAATAACACTTTCTAACTTTTTAATTGAATTAATATCAATGTCGATAGGCTTAAAAGTAAGTGAATTAGCTTCCTTACGGGTCTTTTTATCTATACTTGCTGAAAATAAAAGAACCTGTGTATACTTCATAAGACTTTTTCTTATTGAATGTATATGTTCGATATAAGTCTTTCCTAACAGCTTATCAGCCTCATCTAATACGAGTGTCTTTACTTCATGGACTTTAAGCTTCTTTATATTGATAAGCTGATAAATTCTTGCAGGAGTTCCTATTAATATAGATGGCTTGTGCTTTAGAGCATCAAGCTGTCTGTTAATATTCCCCTCTCCTGTCACAAACAATGATGAATAAGGACAGTTATCATATGCAAAAAGTTCTTCAAGCTGTCTGTTAATCTGGGAAGCCAGCTCACCATTAGGGACAAGTATAATAGCCTGAACATTCTTTGTCTTATCTGATAATCTTGATATAATAGGACACAGATATGCAAGTGTCTTTCCTGTGCCAGTTCCAGAACATACTATTAAATCCTTATTATTGTAAATGTGCTTATATGTCTTAGCCTGGACATCTGTCATCTCATTAATATTGTGCTTTGATAATTCTGTTACGATATCAGAATTAATATTCTCTACATCTTTAAATAACATATAAAATCTCCAATTGTAATTATTATTGTATGGCTTATATTCTGACAAACAGGCTTACTATTACTTACCGCCGCTTATTAGAATACTGCCTTATTATATTATATTTTATCAGATTAGAGATAAAAAGTCTAATCAGTAATAGTATAATAAGATATAACGGCCTTCAGTAATTATATCTGTACGCATATTATTGAGCTGCTTTATATTATTAATGTACGTGTCGCGGTCTTCTGTGCCGTTATTATATCGCTCTTCTAGTGACCATAAAGTATCATTATGCTCTACTTCAATACTTGTATAATACTTAACCGGTTGTCCTGTATCAGACGCATTAACAATAATAGTTCCCAATAATATGCTTAACAGTATCATACTGATAAGTAATACTCTTTGCATAAGCTGCTCTTTTCTTAATGTTTCCCTCATAATGTAATCCTCCTAGGTAAAATAATATAATCCCATATACATTTTAGAACACCTGTTCCTTATGATTGGATTATATATCACGAACATTTGTTTGTCAACAATTAATCGAACATATTTTCTGAACATTCTTTCTGAAAATATGTTTGCATAAATAAAGATTATATGTTATTATAAGATATATAAAATCAGGTTATTTATACTTTGACATTATGTATGTTTTATATTTAACCAGTCCTATTCGTCACTCTTATCATAAGATGATTATCTCTGGTTATTTTAATATTTATAATTGATAAAGTATGATGATTATATTCTGTATTAATGGAGGTATATAATATGGCATACGGAAGAATTACTCAGAAGCAGTCTGAGATACTTGAATATATTAAGTCGCAAATTCTTAATAAGGGATATCCACCATCAGTAAGGGATATATGTTCGGCTGTTAATCTTAAGTCGACATCTTCAGTACACGCACATCTTGAGTCACTTGAAAAGAATGGATACATAAGAAGGGATCCTACCAAGCCAAGAACTATAGAGATAATTGATGATAACTTTAATCTTACAAGGCGTGAGATGGTTAATGTACCAGTACTTGGACATGTGGCTGCTGGTGAACCATTATTTGCAGTAGATAATATTACTGGCTACTTCCCTATCCCATCGGAGTTTATGCCTAATGAGGATACATTTATATTAACTGTTAAGGGCGACAGTATGATTAATATCGGAATATATAATGAAGACCAGATTGTTGTAAAGAAATGCAGCTCTGCAGAGAATGGAGACATTGTTGTTGCACTCATAGATGATTCAGCTACTGTTAAGAGATTTTACAGAGAGAATGGTCACGTAAGATTACAGCCAGAGAATGATTTTATGGACCCTATCATAATTGATGACTGTATGATATTGGGTAAGGTTATTGGTCTTATGAGATGGAATATTTCATAATCTTGCTTATTGAATAATAATTGTAATATATTGCTTTCTTACTAACTATTTTACTGTCATCTACATATTACTTTAACCAGACTTACATTGTTGTAATAAATGTAAGTCTATAAATAATTTTCTTAAGACAAACGGACAAATAAATAGGCATAAGTAAATTAATTAAATAGTTTACTTATGCCTATCATATATATTATTCAATTAATACACTACCACTACCCTGCCTGTGATTTCAGACAGTTAATCCGTTTTTAGAGTGTATCTGCATCTACTTCCTTACCATCTCTCCATAATCTTTCAAGATTATAGAATGAGCGGCTCTCTTCATCAAATACATGAAGCACAACGTCATTATAGTCAAGAAGAATCCACGAAGCATTGTTGTAGCCCTCTACCTTAGGGTCATCAAAGCCAGCCTTATACATCTGTTCTTCAACATTGTCGACCATAGCTTGTACCTGGTTAGCGTTGCTTCCGTTGGCTATTATGAAATAATCTGCAAGTATAGATATTTCACTTATATCTATTACCTTTACATCATATCCTTTTTTTTCTTTTAATGCTTCTACAGCTACTTTTGCCATCTGTTTTGAAGTATCTTTTATCATAATATTCAGTCCTTTCAACTATTATTTTAAATTTGTCTGTGTCTTATAGAAATTATAAGTTTTTAAAGTAATACCATCAATAGGATTAGCTTTTTTATTGAGATAGTTAATTGTGTCATTTAAAATCTGTAAAACAGCCTTGTCAATATCGGTAAATGCAAGATATCTGATTGCATCAAGATTAACAGCTTTGTTGCGGTAAGGCTCTATATAATCGGCTACAAATACAATTTTTTCAAGCATAGTCATATCAGGATGACCGGTTGTATGCCACTTTATAGCCCCCAATATATCATTATCCTTAATTCCATACTTTACATCAGCATAAAATGCACCTAATTTTGAATGTAAAAGATAAGGACTATTATACTCTGACTCTGTTATGTCTATATTATTCTGTTCACATTCAGCTATCTTTTGTTCGTCTGGAACGCACTTTGCGCAGTCATGTAACAGACCGCTTATATAAGCCTTCTGCATATCCACACCATATCGGGAGGCAAGACAGGCAGATGTATCGGCAACTCCTATAGTGTGTCTGAAACGCATTTTGTCACTTTTTAAAGCACGTTTAACATCTTTTCTAAGACCTTCAATATATGCATTATCCATACCACTTATCTCCATTTTCGTACATTGTTAAATATTGCAATTACTATATATAGCTAATGTTACAGGATTGCGTGAATTGTGTAGTAATGTAGCAATCCGAATACTTCAGTTAGGGGCAAAATAGCTTTTGACCCCAACATGTTAATATTTGAATAACATTAATTAATAATAGCCAGTATTAAATATAATAACTTCAAACGCGCAAGTAAAATAATTAAATAGTTTACTTTATTCTAATATATACATACACATACAATATTTTATTACGTTTTACCCTACTGCCACCCTATCACATCTTAAGTGAATAAGCAGCAACTTAATTATTAACATATAATTTATTATCCATTATATAATGGGCGACATCATTTCCAACAAACTGTGAAATATCGTTTCCTGCTGCGGCTTCATCACGGATAAATGTTGAGCTGAAAGGATAATCATCGCAAAATATTAAGTCTATGTTGGAATTGTACTTATCTATAAGGTAGTCACGCTGACGTACAAGCTCATCCAGCGGATGCTGGTCTCTGTTTGCAGCAAGTATATGACAGTTAGCACATATATAATCAGGCTTATACCACGTATCTAGTGTAAATAATGAATCAGCACCAATTATAAAGTATATTTTATCATAATCATCCTTCATCAGTTTTAATGTGTCCGCAGTATATGTCTTTCCGCCACGCTCTATTTCAAATGTTGATAAAGTCATATAATCATAGTCTTTAATAGCAAGATTTACCATATTACAGCGGTGTCTGGCAGAAACTATATTGCTGTTGTCCTTATAAGCCGGAGAATATGATGGCATAACAAGAATTTGTGGTATATTGAATTGTTCGTGCGCTGCCTTGGCAATCGCAATATGTCCGTTGTGTACAGGGTTAAATGTACCTCCCATTATTCCAACTATGCCTGCCATATATCCTCCTTATTTTGTTCGTACAAGATACATCTTAATATATCATATAAAACCTAATTATATCAGCATAACAATTAAATGTTATATTTAACATTATTTCTTCTTATTATCCTTAGGAAGTTCAATCTTCTTGTTATCCTTAGACTCCTTATATAAAACAATCTTTTTTCCGATAACCTGAACAACCTGTGAATGAGTTCTCTCAGCTACTATCTGTGCGATTTCCTTAGGGTCATCAGCACAGTTCTGAAGAACATTAATCTTTATTAATTCCCTTGCTTCCAATGCCTCGGCTATTGCCTTAGTATTTTCTGGTGTAAGACTATTTTTACCAAACTGGAATATTGGATCCATAGTCATAGCAAGTCCCTTTAAATATGCACGCTGTTTGCTTGTCATAGTTAATTCCTTTCTGTTGTATAATTTGTTTGTTATTAATAATATGAATGAACAGATAAAATTATATAATTATGTCTATATCAGAAAGATATATTTGTTCATTTATAGATTAGTACATAAATTTTATTATTATAATTAAGTAAATCTGAAATACTACATATATTCTGCAATATAATCCATATTAAGCTCTATAATAATCAAATTCAAGATAATCACCAACACGGACTGTATCGCCCTCTTCTATTCCGAGCTCCTCAAGACGGTCGATTGCACCTGAAGACTTCATAAACTTCTGGAAGAAGTTAAAGCCCTTTTCTGATTCGAGGTTAGTGTATCCAAGCATCTTGTCAATTCTTTCGCCTTCAACGATAAACACTCCGTCATCGCCAAGATATACATTGTAATTATCATCTGAGTTATCAAGAAGCTCATCGATATCGAATTCTTTTTCAAATACAACTACATCATCAGGGAAGTTGTCAAGAAGCTCTCTTACTGCATATAAAAGCTCTTTAACGCCCTGTCCTGTTACGGCTGATATAGGATATACTTTTATGCCTTCTGGTTCAAATGCTTCTTTTATAAGCTCTACAGGATTAGTTCCTGAACCATCGTCATATATCGCATCAATCTTATTGGCTGCTATAACCTGAGGTCTTTTAAGAAGTTCAGGATTATAAGCCTCTAATTCTGCATTGATAGCCTTAATGTCAGCTATAGGGTTCCTTCCTTCAGTAGATGCAGCATCTACAATGTGAATAATAACCTTTGTTCTTTCGATATGTCTTAAGAACTGGTGTCCAAGACCAACGCCCTCAGAAGCACCCTCTATAAGAC
>OGFG01003982.1_pt1 | contig 9923 bp, 10 predicted proteins | sample 1570761 | NCBI WGS metagenome assembly OGFG01 (sample SAMEA2581938, study PRJEB24529) | metagenome | biome: Human gut stool | place: China | collected 2011 | reverse complement strand
TTCCCTACACGACGCTCTTCCGATCTATCTTTTCTCCTTTCGCATTGGGCAGGCTGAAGAAAGGTGCATATTTGCCAATCTCCGATTTTTCTGCCTGAGTGATTGTTTCATTCAAACGTTCGATATACGGTTTGTCCTGTAATACACCTGTCATTACTTCAACTAGCTTTTTAATTTTACTGAAGTCAGGCGTTTCTTTCTGAACGAAGTATTTGTCTAATAAGTAAAGGCTTACATAGGAGGAGTGATGTTGCAGTATGAACTCTTCCGCCATTTCTTCGGCAGTGTTTGCTTTCTCTACAGTTATTCTTTTATCCACTGTTTCTTCGCCGGCTTTTTCTGAAGGATCAGCCGGATCTTCCAGTGCTTTTTGGAAGTCTGTAAACTCCTCATTGTATATATTTCCACTGATAGTCAGGAAATTCAGATTGATCGTATCTCCTTTTATTTTGATCTGATTTCCTTTGTCAAGGAAGATTGGATATTCTGTCTGATTGTCAATAAGTAAAAAGGCAGAAGTAATGGTGTCTATTGAAGCTGTATAAGAGAATTTATCGTTCTTCGCGAAAATGGTATCTATCCGGTCGAATGATTCGTCCATTCCATACAGATAAAGCATATCTGTGCCCAGACCTTTGATTTCCCCGGTTATGCTAACCTTCTTTGAAGATTTACCACAACTGCATAGACAAATGATTATGAGGATTAAAATGCTACTCTTTTTCATTGCTTTGATTTCTTTTCTGCGAAAGTACGGTTTTTACAGATAAAAAAAAAGAATTGCCCGTCATTTATAATGACAGGCAATTCTTAATATTTAAAATAGAGTGGTAATTCTCTTATTTAATGATGTTCATGAAATCTGCATTTGTGAAGAATTTAGCAAATTCCAGGTCAGTAGCTGCCTTCTTAGCTAATGAAGAATCTTTAGCAACTGCGCTCTTCAAGCTGCTTGTTACCATAGAAGAATTATTAGTTCTAGCGCCTAAAACAGCCATCAAGTAGTCTGTGTAAGCATCCGGTCTTTCTACGTTAGCCAAAGTATTTTTAGCTTTGTTGTAGTCTTTTGCCAAGATCTGAGCCAATGCGGCACTATTAGTCTTAGAGTCACCGAATGAGTTTACAGCTCTTTCATATTGACCTTGAGCGATGTACAGGTTACCCATAGATTCGCCAAGTTCTTTAGTACCGGCAGCTTTACCGAAGTAAGCTTCTGCAGCTGCTTTGTCACCCTTCATCAAAGAAACCAAACCTAAGTTCATGTTTACTTCAGGAGAAGCGTTTACGTTGGCTGCTTTCTTGAAATAAGATTCAGCTTTATCGATGTTGCCAGCTTGATAAGCTAATTTACCCAAGTTATTGTAAGCACGGTAATCGTTCGGGAATTGTTTTGTAGCTTGAGTATAGATAGCTTCTTGTTTAGCAGGATCGTTAGTCAGTGTAGCTGCGTACAGCAATTCTTCGATATTCAATTCAGAAGGATTGGAAGAAGCCAGCTTAGCGATTTCTTCGTCAGACTTACCGATGATTTCGTAGTTCAAAGTCAAACGAGAACGACGTAACTGAGGCAGGATTTCGTCAGCCAAAGTTTTGTAAACAGAAGAAATGTTTTTGATTTCTTGTTCTCTTTGTGCAGGATCTTGATACATAGACAATACGCGGAGGATCAACTCTTTGTCTTGAATGTTAGACTTAGAAACTAGTTCTTGGAAACCTTCCCAGTCCTGTGCAGTATATTTTGCATCGATCGGAGCATCGATTTTTGCTTTCTTCAGGTCTTTGTTCAACATCTTAGTAGTGTTGTTCTCACGGTTTTCAGCCAGTGTAGTATTCAAGCTTACACCACCATCTGGAGAAGCGTATGCAGATACTTCGATGTTGCTGATCTTCTTGTTAGCTGCTTCGTTTACGTTAGCAACTTCTTTGTTGAATTCTTTAGCAGTCTTCAACTCGCTTGAACGGATGTTAGCTTGTTGGATCAAGAACATGATGTTAGCATCGTGCTTTTCTTTGATGATACGTTGGAAAGCGTCTTCGCCCAATGCAGGATTAGCATTACCTAAAGTATTGTTAACTAATTCTGAAGTAGAAATTACACCATCAGCTATTTTCACAGCAGGAATAGTAACTTCTTTTTTACCGATAGTAGCTTTGAATTCGAGGTATAACTCGGACTTAGCCATTTCCGGAACATAGTCAAAAGAGGTTTTCATTGTGTAGCTACCACCCATCTTATAAGAGATAGATTGGTTGTTACCTTCCACCTTTTCACCTTGGAAAGTAGCCGGTTGGCCTTTAGCTTCACCGCCATTCCATTTCAATACCGGAGTAACTTCTACAACCGCTTTCTTGTTGAAATACTTTTCAGGGAATTTACCATTGATGGTAGCAGGAACTTTACCACTTACTGCTTCCAGCACTTGCGGAGTAACAGTGAAGTAATCAGCTGACAGCGGACCCATTTTTTTGCTGCAAGAAGAGAATAATGCAACAACCATTGCCATGAGTAAAGGCAAGTACAACTTCTTAGTCATTTTAGGTATAAATTAAATGTTTGTAATTGAAATATCGTCTATTCACAAATCTTCTTCTACTTTACGCAGAAAAAGTAACGCAAAGATATTAATTCTTAATATAAATATATGGATAAGGGGGCGATTTTATCATAATTTAATGAAATAATGACTCTTTTTCTTTCCGATACTTAATATTTCGGGGATGATGTTCAATAATCTCACTGCGAAGCACATTGCGGTCGATGTGGGTGTAGATTTCAGTTGTTGCGATTGATTCATGTCCGAGCATACATTGGATTGCCCGTAAATTGGCGCCGCCTTCTAGTAAATGAGTCGCAAAAGAATGGCGGAAGGTGTGCGGGCTGATGTTTTTGGTAATACTTGCTTGCTGTGCTAGTTCTTTTATCATGTGGAAAATCATAATTCGCGAGAGTCTTTTACCTCTTCGTAGGCTGATGAAAACAAAATCTTCATGTCCGCTCTTGACTTCTATCTGATTCCGGTCTGTAAAATAGAGCTTTATCTCATTAATGGCTCTGGGGGAAATCGGAATAAGACGTTGTTTGTTTCCTTTTCCTTCTACCTTGATGAACCCTTCATCAAAATAAAGGTCGGATAGTTTAAGATTGACAAGTTCCGAAACGCGGAGCCCGCAGCTATATAGGGTTTCCAGAATAGCTCTGTTCCGCTGTCCTTCGGCTTTGCTGCGGTCTACAGTGGCAATGATCCGGTCAATTTCCTCTACTGTCAGTACTTCCGGGAGTTTAAAGCCTATATTAGGGCTTTCCAACAGCTCGCTGGGATCTGCTTCCAGATAGTCTGCCATGATCAGAAAGCGGAAAAATGATTTGATACCCGACAGAATGCGTGCTTGTGAGCGTGGATGAATGCCGATGTCGTGCAGGCCTGCCGCAAAACGTTGGAGGTCAGCCAGGCATACATCCAAGATATCAATCCCTTCTAAGGTCAGGAAACTTAATAGCTTGTCCAAATCTGTAAGATAAGCTTCCAGTGTGTTAGGAGATAAGGACTTTTCCAGTTTAAGATACTGCTGATACTTTCTGATTATCAGTGCTTGTTGTTCCTTCTTCTGTTTTTTTTCGTTGATTTCCATTTCTTTTCTCTATCTTTGCACCTTGAAATATTGTTCTTTGGATACAAAGGTATAAAAAAACAGGATTGTGCGATGAAGATACAAATTATTAATGGCCCGAATATTAATCTGTTGGGTAAGCGTGAACCTTCTATTTATGGAAGCGTTACATTTGAAGATTATCTTGCTGAGCTTCGCAAAAGATATGCTGACTTGGAGATCGACTATTTTCAATCGAACATTGAGGGAGAAATGATAGACTGCATCCAGCAGGTCGGATTTGACGTGGATGGTATTATATTGAATGCCGGTGCATATACGCATACTTCTATTGCTTTGCAGGATGCAATTCGTTCTGTGACATCTCCCGTGATTGAAGTGCATATTTCTAATGTGCATAGCCGTGAGGAATTCCGGCATGTATCTATGATTGCTTGTGCCTGTAGAGGGGTTATTTGTGGTTTCGGATTGAACTCGTATCGTTTGGCTTTGGAGGCATTATTAGAGAATAAATAAAGATTATAATATATAAATAGGTAGAAAGACTATGTTATTGAAACAGACTAAAATTGTAGCTTCCATTTCGGATAGACGTTGTGATGTGGATTTTATCAAACAATTATTTGATGCCGGAATGAATGTGGTGCGTATGAATACTGCGCATGCCAGCCGTGAAGGTTTTGAAGCTTTGATTGCAAATGTGCGTGCGGTGTCCAACCGTATTGCGATTCTGATGGATACTAAAGGACCGGAGGTTCGCACGACTGCTAATGCGGAACCGATTCCATATAAGATAGGGGAGAAAGTGAAAATAGTTGGTAATCCGGAACTTGAAACGACCCGCGAATGTATTGCTGTCTCTTATCCCAATTTTGTGCATGACTTGAATATCGGTGGTACCATTCTGATTGATGATGGTGACCTGGAATTGGAGGTTATTGATAAGACTGCCGATTATCTGCTTTGTGAGGTGAAAAATGAAGCTACTTTAGGAAGCCGCAAGAGTGTGAATGTACCGGGTGTCCGTATCAATCTTCCTTCTTTGACGGAGAAAGACCGCAACAATATTCTTTATGCTATTGAAAAAGATATCGATTTTATAGCCCACTCTTTTGTGCGTAACCGTCAGGATGTGCTTGATATTCGTGAAATTCTGGATGCTCACAATAGCGATATCAGAATTATCGCTAAGATAGAAAATCAGGAGGGAGTGGATAATATCGACGAAATTCTGGAAGTGGCTGACGGCGTTATGGTTGCTCGTGGTGACTTAGGTATAGAAGTGCCTCAGGAACGTATTCCGGGTATTCAGCGTGTGTTGATTCGTAAATGTATTTTGGCTAAGAAACCGGTAATTGTTGCGACTCAGATGCTTCATACGATGATCAATAATCCTCGTCCGACTCGTGCGGAGGTTACGGATATTGCCAATGCTATCTATTATCGTACGGATGCTTTGATGTTGAGTGGGGAGACTGCTTATGGCAAGTATCCGGTAGAAGCTGTGAAAACGATGGCTAAGATTGCAGCTCAGGCTGAGAAGGATAAGTTGGAGGAAAACGATATTCGCATTCCTTTGGATGAAAATAGTAATGATGTTACGGCATTTCTTGCTAAACAAGCTGTTAAGGCTACATCTAAACTGAAAATACGTGCTATCATTACGGACAGTTACAGTGGACGTACTGCTCGTAATTTGGCTGCCTTCCGTGGTAAATATCCGGTATTGGCTATATGTTATAAGGAAAAGACCATGCGTCATCTGGCTCTTTCTTATGGAGTAGAGGCGATCTATATGCCGGAATTGGCAAATGGGCAGGAATACTATTTCGCTGCTTTACGCCGTCTGTTGAAGGAAGGTCGCTTGCAACCTTCCGACATGGTAGGATATTTGAGTAGTGGTAAAGAAGGTACGCAGACTTCATTCCTCGAAATCAATGTGGTGGAAGATGCTTTGAAGCATGCGGAAGAGACTGTTTTGCCGAATAATAACCGCTATTTGTAAAAAGCTATATGCAAGAGACTGAATCTATAGACGAATATATTTTGCAGCATATTGATCCCGAGAATGACTATCTGAAAGCACTCTATCGGGATACGCACGTAAAATTACTCCGTCCCCGTATGGCTTCCGGGCATTTGCAAGGGCGGATGTTGAAAATGTTTGTGGAAATGATTCGGCCTCGCCAGATATTGGAAATTGGAACGTATAGCGGGTATTCCGCCCTTTGCTTGGCTGAAGGGCTTCAGAAGGGCGGAATGTTACATACGTTTGAGATAAATGATGAGCAAGAAGATTTTACTCGTCCGTGGCTTGAGGAATCACCGTTTGCGGATAAAATCCGTTTTTATATAGGTGATGCGTTGAGCCTGGTTCCCGATTTGGGGATTATTTTTGATATGGCTTTTATAGATGGAGATAAACGCAAGTATATTGAATATTACGAAATGACGCTGGCGCATCTCTCACAAGGAGGATATATCATTGCCGATAATACATTGTGGGATGGTCATGTGTTGGAACAGCCTCGTAGTGCTGATACTCAGACGATCGGGATTAAGGCATTCAATGATTTCGTAGCAAAAGATGAGCGGGTGGAGAAAGTGATATTGCCCTTACGTGATGGGTTAACGATTATAAGAAAGAAATAAAGGAGTAGATTTATGGAAACAACTAGACAGAATAAGATATCTCGACTGTTGCAAAAAGAGCTTAGTGAGATATTTCTGCTTCAGACAAAAGCAATGCCGGGTGTTTTGGTATCTGTAAGTGCTGTTCGTATCAGCCCGGATATGAGTATAGCCCGTGTTTATCTTAGTGTCTTTCCGTCCGAGAAGGCAGAAGAAATAGTGAAGAATGTCAATGATAATATGAAGACCATTCGCTATGAGCTTGGAACCCGTGTACGCCATCAGTTACGTATTATCCCGGAGCTGAAGTTTTTTGTGGATGATTCATTGGATTATATTGAGAAGATTGATTCTTTGCTGAAATGAAATAATTTGTTGCAGAGTTGAATTTTCCTTTTTATATAGCCCGGCGTTATCTTTTTTCGAAGAAGAAACATAATGCCATTAATATCATATCCGGCATTTCTGTGTGCGGAGTAGCTCTTGCTACGCTTGCATTGGTCTGCACGCTTTCTGTTTTTAATGGATTTCAGGATATGGTAGCCAGCTTTTTTACAGCATTCGACCCGCAATTAAAAATTACTGTTCGTGAGGGGAAAGTCTTTGATGGTCAGGACAAACGGATTGGCGTAGTTTGCCTGCTTCCTGAAGTAGATGTATTTACAGAAACTCTCGAAGAGAATGCGATGGTACAATATAAAGACCGTCAAGCTATGGTTGTTCTAAAGGGGGTAGAGGATAATTTTGAAGAATTGACAGCCATTGATAGTATTCTCTATGGAGCCGGTGATTTTCTTCTTCATGATTCTATTGTGAATTACGGTGTGATGGGGGGAGAGTTGGTGGCAACCTTGGGTACGGGACTTCAATTTGTTGATCCTCTTCAAGTGTATTTACCCAAACGGAATGCTAAAGTAAATATGGCAAATCCGGGTGCTTCCTTTAATCGTGATTATCTTTATTCTCCCGGAGTTGTCTTCGTTGTCAATCAGCAGGAATATGACGGAAAGTATATTCTTACCTCTCTTGATTTTCTTCGTCAACTGCTGGATTATACAACAGAGGTTTCCGCTATAGAATTGAAATTGAAGCCTGGTGCAAATGTTTCATCTGTACAAGCCAAAATTGAGAAAATACTAGGTAATGATTTTATCGTTCAGAACCGCTATCAGCAGCAAGCGGATGTTTTCCGTATCATGGAGATCGAGAAATTGATCTCTTATTTATTCCTTACTTTTATCTTGATGATTGCTTGCTTCAATGTAATCGGTTCTCTTTCTATGTTGATTTTGGACAAGAAGGATGATGTTGTAACATTACGTAGCTTAGGAGCGGATGATAAACTGATCTCCCGTATCTTTTTATTCGAAGGTCGTCTTATTTCTCTTTTCGGTGCCGTTTCCGGGATTGTTTTAGGGTTACTTTTGTGTTTCATCCAACAGGAATTCGGAATTATCTCATTAGGTGGTGGCGGTGGTACTTTTGTTGTGGATGCCTATCCTGTGAGTGTTCACGCTTGGGATGTGCTACTTATCTTTGTGACGGTTCTAACGGTCGGCTTTCTTTCTGTATGGTATCCGGTGCGATATTTGAGTAAAAGACTTGTGTAATATTTATTGTATATACTTTTCTATAATTGATAACTTTTAATTCGGTTTTTATTTTTATATTTCCTAATATACTACTATATTTGGCACAATTTTGTTAATTAGAAGTAATCTGTAAAACACTTCCGTGAAACTTGAAAGTAATGACATAGACAGAATTGTAAACAGTGATGAAGCGGCTTTTTGCCGTTTTATGGAATATTATTCCTCACGTTTATATCACTATGTTTATGCTTTGATTGGCCAAAAGGAGCCATCTGAAGAGGTTGTAAGTGATGTTTTCTTTGAAGTTTGGAAAAATAGAAGAACTTTGGCTAGCATAGAAAATATGAATGCTTGGATACAAACAATAACCTATCGGAAGGCTCTTTCTTATCTGAGAAAAGAGAAGGGAAAGGCAGATTTATTGCTTGATGATATAGGAGATTTTATATTTGCCCCAATCCAATCACCGGATGAGGCTATGATTAGCAGAGAAGAAATGGAGAAAATAAACAATGCTATTCAACAGTTACCACCGAAATGTAAACATGTTTTTTTCTTGGCGAAAATAGAAGGCCTACCTTATAAAGATATTGCGGCATTATTAGATATATCCGTGAAGACTATAAATAATCATATAGCTTTTGCATTGGAAGAAATTGCTAAGAAACTAAATATTCGCTTTTGAGAATAATATTTTTATTCTTGCCTTATTTGTTTGATTATCAATAGCCTATTCGTGAAAAAATCTGTCTTATATATTTTTTTATATGAAATGAGAAAAAAGTTCATTTTTAACTAGGAGATTCTTTTTTTAATTGCGTCTTTAATTATAGAACAATATTAAAAAAGATTATGAACTTGAAAGAATACTTTCGCCTTGCAAATTTATTTGGTAAGTTGAATTCTCAGGAAAAACTTGAGGATGATTTTACCACTATGCCTGAAGGTGAGACGCTGAGGTTCTTTTGGGAAAGCTGCGAACAAGAGAAAATTGATGCTTCTTCCATTATAGAGAGAACTCGTATGAAGATACAAAAAAGCGAAAAGAAGTGCAAACGGAACTATTTGTTGATAACTTCCGCTTCTATTGCTGCTTCTATTCTGATTTGTATGTCAACTATTTATTTTATGAATCTAGAAACTGTTGTCGATTTAGACTTACAAGCTATTGCAGAAGGTCTAGATAGCCAGACTGTTGATGAAGTAACTCTGATAACTGCTAAAGAACAATTGAACTTAGATGAAGATGCCTTTATTAAGTATTCAAAGGAAGGAAAAGTTGCGGTTAATTCTCAGGTTATTAAAGAAGAAAAGGTAAAAGATGAACAAGAATATAATCAGTTGATTGTTCCCTCAGGTAAGAGGGCTAGAATAGAGCTGTCAGATGGGACTCGTCTAGTGGTAAACTCCCAGTCTAAAGTTGTTTATCCTCGTCGTTTTAAAGGTGACATTCGTAAGATATATACTCAAGGGGAAGTTTTTCTAGAGGTTGCTCATGATAAGAAACATCCTTTTATTGTTGAATCTGAGGATTTTAAATTACGGGTACTTGGTACAAAGTTTAATATTTCCAATTATCGGGGAAGTGCGACCAATATTGTATTGGTAGAAGGATCAGTAGAAGTAACTGATAAGAATGAGAAGAAGGCACAATTGGCTCCACATGATTTATTGAATATAGCAGATGGTTCAATTGTCTGTCAGAAGCAAGTGGATGTAGCTGAATATATTGGTTGGATAGATGGAATTATGCTGTTGAATGGCAATACTTTATCGCAGATTATTCAGAAGCTAAGCATTTATTATGGTGTATCCATACAATGTGATCCATTGGTAGGTAGTGAGAAGGTCTATGGAAAACTAGATTTGAAAGATGATATAGATGAGGTGATTGAATGTATTCAGCAAACATTGCCATTTACGATAGAAAAAAGAGATACTAGTATATACTTGAATAAATAATAACTTTTTAATTAATCTTTTAAATATGCTTGCCTATGAAGAACAGATTATCATCATGACACAAAAAATCGGATAAATAGGGATATTCAGTAAATGTTCCTCTTTCTAAAAAATCAAGAGAAAAGCTTT
>OGFG01003969.1_pt1 | contig 9943 bp, 6 predicted proteins | sample 1570761 | NCBI WGS metagenome assembly OGFG01 (sample SAMEA2581938, study PRJEB24529) | metagenome | biome: Human gut stool | place: China | collected 2011 | reverse complement strand
AAATCAACAATCCCGAGGACAAGCTGCTGACCGCAGAAGACCCGGTCGAATACGATATCGAGGGGATCATTCAGTGCCCGATCAATGATGCGGTCGGCATGACCTTCCAGCGGGCGTTGCGCGCATTTCTCCGTCAGGACCCCGACCGGATTCTCGTCGGTGAAATCCGTGACTTTGAAACCGCGCAGATCGCGATCGAAGCGTCGCTGACCGGACACTTCGTGTTCAGCACACTGCACACCAATGACGCCGCCAGCACGGTGACCCGTCTGGTGGATATGGGCGTGGAGCCGTTCCTGATCAGCGCTTCTTCGACGACTTCCTCGCGAACCAGGTGAAGAACACCGGCACGAAGATGGTCGAGATGAAGGTGGCGGCGAGCATTCCGCCGAAGACGCCCGTACCCATGGAGTGGCGGGCCCCCGCGCCTGCGCCCGTCGCGATGATGAGCGGCACGACGCCGAGCACGAATGCAAAGGACGTCATCAGAATCGGGCGGAAGCGAAGACCCGCGGCCTCAAGGGCGGCGTCGAAGGGACCCATTCCCTCCTCCATCTTCTGGGCCGCGAACTCCACGATCAGAATGGCGTTCTTGGCCGTGAGGCCGATGAGCACGAGTAGACCGATCTGGAAGTAGATGTCGTTGGGCGTGCCGCGCAGCCAGATGGCGGTCATGGCGCCGAGGAAGGCGTACGGGACGGCCAGCACGACGGCGATCGGCAGCGACCAGCGCTCGTAGAGGGCGGCGAGGATGAGGAACATCATCAGGATGCCGAAGCCGAAGGCCGTGGCGGACGAGGCGCCGATGCGCTTTTCGTGGTAGGCCTGACCGACCCATTCGATCGTGTAGCCTTCGGGAAGCACTTCACGGGCGGTTTCCTCGACGATCCTGATGGCGTCGCCCGACGAGACGCCCTGAGCGGCCGCGCCGCTGAACTGAGCGGCGAGGTAGCCGTTCATGCGGGCGAGGGCCGCCGCACCGGACGTGCGCTCGGTGCGCACGAGCGCCGAGATGGGCACCATTTCACCCGAGCTCGAGCGCACGTAGCCCGACCCGATGTCCTCGGGCGTCGAACGGAACTGCGGAGCGGCCTGAACCACCACGCGGTAGATCTTGCCGTTGCGGGTGAAATCGTTGACGTACTTGCTACCCATCAGATGGGAGATCGTGTCGTAGATGTCGTCGACGTCCACGCCGAGCGCAATCGCCTTGGTCTGGTCAACGTAGAGCTTGAGCTGGGGCGTGTCGGCCGTCAGGTAGCTGCGCAGGCCCGTAAGCTCGGGGCGGTCCTGAAGGGCGTCGAGGAAGTTTTCGGCGACGTTCTGCAGCACGAGCGGATTGTCGTTGCCGTGCGAGAGGATATAGCCCGAGAAGCCGTTTGTGGAGCCAAGGCCCTTGATGGCCGCAGGCAGCGCAGCCACGCCCTTGATGTCGGGGTGGGAGGCGACGTACTTCTGGAGGTCCTTCTGGATCTCCTCGGCGGTCTCCTTGCGGTCGTCCCAGTGCTTGAGCTTCAGGATGAAGGTCGATGCGTTGCTGCGGACGTCGCCGCTCATCGTGTCGTAGCCCACCATCGTCACGACGCTCTGCACGGCGTCGTTCTTCTTGAGGTGCTCGAGGATTTCGGTCGAGACGGCCTCGGTGCGGGGGAAGGCCGCGCCTTCGGGGAGCTGGACCGAGATGCGCACGATGCCCTGGTCCTCGCGCGGAATGAAGGAGGTCGGCGTGTGCTCGAGCATCTGCCAGCAGCCGGCCGTCACGGCGACGAGCAGGCCTGCGGTGATCACGCGGTGGCGCAGCGCCGCCTTGACGAGCTTGAGGAACCTGAGCGTGAAGGACGCGAGTCCGCGGTCGAAGGCCTGGAAGAACCTGTTCTTGCGCTCTTCGGGCTTCCTTTCCTTGAGAAGGATCGCGCAGAGCGCCGGCGTGAGCGTCAGGGCGACGAAGCCCGAGAGCACGACGGACAGGGCGACCGTCACGGCAAACTGGCGGTAGAGCTCGCCTGCGATGCCGCCGAGGAAGGCGACGGGGATGAAGACGGAGGCGAGCACGAGCACGATGGCGACGAGTGCGCCCGAGACCTCCTTCATGGCCTTCTGGGCCGCCTCGTAGGGGCCGAGGCCCTCGGTGCGCATGAGACGCTCGACGTTCTCAAGCACGACGATGGCATCGTCGACCACGATGCCGATCGAGAGCGTCATCGCGAAGAGCGTCAGCGTGTTGAGCGAGAAGCCGAAGAGCCAGAGGCCCGCCATCGTGCCGATGAGCGACACGGGCACTGCGAGCATCGGGATGAGCGTGGCGCGCCAGTTCTGCAGGAAGACGAAGACGACGAGGAGCACGAGGATGCCTGCCTCGAACAGCGTGTGGTAGACCTCGTTGAGGGAGGCGCCCACGAAGATCGACGTGTCGTCGGTGATGATGTAGTCGATCTTGTTTTCGGGGAACTGGGCGGCGAGCTCGACGATGCGGGCCTTGACGGTCTCGGCGGCCGCCATGGCGTTGGCGCCCGTCTGCAGGTAGACGCCGACGTTGACGCCCTGCGTGCCGTTGATGTCGACGCGGAACTCGTAGGAGCGCTTGCCGATTTCGGTCGTGGCGATGTCCTTCATGCGCACGAGCTTGTCGGGACCGTCAGCCTTGACGATGATGTCGGCGAACTCCTCGGCGGTGAGGAGCTGACCGGGCGTCGTGATCGTGTAGTAGAGCTGCTGCTCGGACACCGTGGGCGCCGTGCCCACGCGGCCCGCGCTTCGCTGCGCGTTCTGGGCCTCGATGGCGTTTTCGACGTCCTTGATCGTGATGCCCATGAGGCCCATCTTTTCGGGATCGAGCCAGATGCGCATGGCGGACTGCGCGTTGCCGAAGACGCTCACGTCGCCGATGCCGGGCAGGCGCTTGAGTTCGTCGACGATGTTGAGGTTCGCGTAGTCGGCCAGATCGGTGGCGGCCATGCTGCCGTCGGGCGAGAAGAGCGCGACCATGAGGAGGTTTTCCTCGGAGCGCTTTCGCACGCTCACGCCCTGATTGCGCACGACGTCTGGCAGTCTGCGTTCGGCCGTGCGGACGCGGTTGTTGATTTCGAGCATGGCGTCGTTGGCGTCGGTGCCGACGTCAAAGACGCAGGAAATCGACATGTCGCCGTTGCTTCGGATGTTCGTCGTGTAGTAGAGCAGGCCTGTGATGCCCGAGAGCTGGTCCTCGATTGGAGCGGCCACGGTGCGGGCGAGCGTCTGGGCGTCGGCGCCGTCGTAGGTGGTCGAGATGCGCACCGTCGGAGGCGAGATGTCCGGATACTGGGAGAGCGGAAGAACGCGCAGCGCGATGAGGCCCGCGAGCACGATGATGATCGAGAGGACCGTCGCGAAGATCGGGCGGCGGATGCAGAACTGGCTGAGCATGGCGCAGGATCCTACTTGGCCGTCTTGGAGGCTTCGGCGGGCTGCACGGCGGAGCCGTCACGAAGCTTGAGAAGCTGGTTGGTGATCACGCGGTCGCCCGTGGCGAGGCCCGAGGTGGCGATCCAGTCGGGACCGTCCCAGCGGTCGAGCTTGACGGGCCGGAGCCTGGCTTTGCCGTCCTGGTACACGAAGACCGTGTAAGTGCCGTCGGGTTCTTGGCGCACGGCCTTCTGCGGGATGCGCACGGCGTTTTCTCGTACGCCGATCTGAAGGTCCACGTGCACGAAGTCGCCGGGAAGAAGTCCGGAGCCTTCATCGAGCCTAACGCGCATGAGGCGCGTGCTCGTCTTCGGGTTGACGGACTGGGCGACGTAGTCGAGTTTGCCCGAGAGCGTGCGGCCGCGCTCGTCGCGGAGTTTGACCGCATTGTCGGTCGTCACGTCGGCGCCGTCGAGCGCACGTGCGGACGGCGCGAAGACGACCCTGACGTCGTCGTGCTGGGTGATCGTGGCAAGCACGGAGCTTGCCGAGGAGATGAGCGAGCCTTCATTGAACTGCGTGTCGCTCACGAGACCGGAGGCGGGAGCCCTCACGGTCGTCCATTCGAGGCTGATGGCCGCGTCCCTTTCGGAGGCGGTCGCCGCGTTGTAGGCTGAGGAGGCGACGAGGTGCGCGCGGTTGGCCTCGTCGAGGTCCTGACGGCTCTTGGCGCCCTTTTCAAAAAGCGCACGGGTGCGTTCGTAGCTGGTTTTAGCTTCTGCAAGCGTGGCCTTCGCGCTGCGCGTGTTCGCCGCGGCCGACTTCAGCCTGGCTTCGAAGGGCGCGGGATCGATCTGGTAGAGCACGTCGCCCGCCTTCACTTCGGCGCCTTCCGTGAAGGCGACCTTCTTGAGGATGCCGCTCACCTGGGACTTGACCTCGACTTCGCGGCCGCCCTCGGCCTGGCCGAGCAGCGTGATCCAGCGGGGCTGGTCTGCCGCTTCAACGGTCAGGGTTTCAACAGAAAGGGGCGCGCGGACGGTCTTTGGAGCCGTCGTCTTTTCGCAGCCGGCGAGAAGCGTGAGCGCCAGAAGGCCGGCGCAGACAAGACTGAATGTATGTCGCATGTCGTTGAGGGTGGATTGTTCCTTGCTTGCGTTTCAGTATGGCCGCGAAGCCGAAGAGAGGCAAATGTCTTCGGCTAACCCGGGTTAAGCAGTGTTACACAATGTTTCTGGAACGGAAGGCGGGGGCCGTGCGGGCCTTGAGCCATGCCTGTGCGCGAGTAGAAAGCGCCTCGTTTTGAAGGGCGGTCAGGACTTTCCCATGGTAATCGTCGAGCCAGGCCACTTCGTCGGGCGTGAGGAGCGAAACATCGACGGTTCTGAGGTCGATCGGGCAGAGCGTTGCGACGTCGAACGCGAGGAATTCGCCGAACTCCGTGGACGCAGCCCTGCGGGCGACGATCAGGTTTTCGATGCGCACGCCCCTGTGGCCGGGACGGTAGAGGCCGGGTTCATCGGAGACGAGGATGCCTGCCTGGAGACCGAGCTCGCCCGTCTTCGTTGCACGCGGGGAGATGTGGAAGGGACCTTCGTGGACGTTGAGGCGGCAGCCCACGCCGTGGCCCGTGCCGTGTCCGAAGTCGAGGCCCTTGGCCCAGAGGGGCGCGCGTGCGATGGCGTCGAGCTGCGAGCCCGAGACGCCTGCGGGAACGACGGCGCGTGCAAGCGCGATGTGGGCCTTGAGCACGAGCGTGACGTCGCGCTTCATGTCGTCGTCGATGCGGCCGACGGCCGTCATGCGGGTGATGTCGGTCGTGCCCGCCTCGTACTGCCCGCCCGAGTCGATGAGAAGAAGCCCGTCCGTGAGGACTGCGGCCGTTTCGCGCTTCGGCGCATAGTGTGGAAGCGCGGCGTTGCGGCCGAAGGCGGAGATCGTGCCGAAGCTCAGGCCTCTGTTGTCGGGGCGTGCGGCGCGTTCTGAGTCGAGCATGTTCGCGACGTCGGATTCGGTGAGCACGGCGCCTTCGGCGAGTCGCTCGTCAAGCAGCGCGTAGAATTCGCATAGCGCGACGCCGTCGGAGACCATGGCGCGGCGGATGCCCTCGAGCTCCTCCTCGGACTTGCGGCTCTTCATGAGCGTGACGGGCGAGAGCGCCTCGACGGGGACGCGCTCGAGGAGTCCGAAGATCGAGGCGGGAAGGCGGTCGGGGTCGGCCATGAAGACGAGGTCCCTCGAGAGCGCGGAGATGTCCCCTGCGAGCGATTCGGGTGCTCGAACTTCGATGCCCTGTGCGGCCAGAGCGCCAAGGAGTTCGGGCGTGAATCTGGAGGCTTCCGTATAGAGAAGGGCCTCGCTGTCGGTCACGATCATGCTCGCGAGGAAGACGGGATTGAATTTGATGTCGGCCGCACGGCAGCCCGTGAGCCAGGCGATGTCGTCGAGCGAGTGCAGGCACAGGGCTTCGCTAGCGCGGTCGCGAAGCACTTCGCGGACTCGGGCGAGCCTGTCTGCAACGGTTGAGGAATCCTGCGTCATCGGGGTGACGGCGGTCTGCGGACGGGCGGGACGGCCTTGGGTCCAGACGTCGTCAAAGAGATCGGGGACGAGCGCGAGCTCAAGTCCGCAGTCGGCGAGTGATGTGCGGATGCGGCGCACATCCGATTCGCTCCAGAGTTCGGGGGCGAGGCCGACGCGGCCGCGGGTGAGATGCTGCGAAAGCCAGGCCTCCTGCGAGGGGGCGTCGGGCGCACCGAGCCTCACGACTTCGAAGGGCGCTCCGTCGAGCTCGCCTTCGGCCTGCTCCCAGTAGCGGCTGTCGACGAGAAGCGCGGCAGCGCCCTGCGTCACGCACAGGCGGGCGGTGCTGCCCGTGAAGCCCGTGAGCCAGGCAACGGACTGCCAGTGTTCGGGAACGTATTCCGAGAGATGCGGATCGACGATGCGGCCGATCCAGGCGTCAAGCCCCCGGTCCTTCATGGTCTGTCGAAATTTGCCGAGCCGTTCGGCGCTCGATTGGTTCATGACGATGCCTCAGATGAAGAAAGTCCCGAAGAGCCTGCGCAGGGCGGGGCGCATCAGAAGAGCTTGCGGACCTGAACGGTGACGGGGAAGCCCACGTGGGAGTCGCTTTCAAGGTCCTCGCCGATGTCGAGCCTCAGAATGCGCCATCCGGCGTCGCGCAGCTCGTCGAGCGTGGCGGAGACGCCGAGGTCGGGGCAGGCGAAGGGCACTTCGCCCACGCGCTGGAGCACCGTAACGGGTGCTTCGGACGTGCACGTCATCAGGGAGCGGTTCGGAGCGTCGAGGAGCGGGTCGTGCAGGTTGCCGTCGGCGTCGCGCTTCATGCGCTGGGCGGGGCCGCTGATCGTGTCGCCCGTGTAGTAGGCGGTGGAGCAGGCGGAAAGCAGGAGCATGGCGGCGGTGGCGGCGAGAAGACTGCGGACGGGAAGCGAAGCGGACATTTTCTGGCTGCCGGCCCTCGTGTGAGGAGGCCGGACGAACTCGATCGGGTAGGTAAAACAGATCTATTTTAGAGAAAAAGCGCCGGATGTCCGTAAAAACATCCGGCGCTTCTGTAAACACTTGTCGGCGTGCGGGGCGCTCGTGGATCAGCCCTCGCGCTTCTTGCGGTAGTTCCTGCGGCTTCGGTTGAAGCCGCCCTTCACGTTGCCGTTCACATTGCCGTTGACGTAGCCGCCGCGGCGGTTTTCGTCGGGCATGATCTGAGGCAGGCTGAGGGCCTGGGAGGACGGATGGTAGGGATCCGTCGGCTCCCAGTGGATCTGCTGGTCGCTGGGCAGCCCGCGGAGATTCTGGCGCTTGGGCTGGTAGTGGATCGAATTGCCGAAGTTGTCGTCGTCCCAGTCCTGCTGGCGGGGCTTTGCCTCGGCGTCCTGCCTTGCGGGCTTCTTCCTGTCGCGCTTCTTCTCGAAAGGCTTCTTCTCGTAGGGCTTCTTTTCAAAGGCCTTCTTTTCGAAGGTCTTCTTTTCCTGAGGCTTCCTGTCGCCTGCGGCCGCCTGTTCGGAGCCTGCGTTCTGAACGGGCTTTTCCTGCGTTCGGGAGGCTTCGCCCTCACCGTTCTGGAACTTGCGCGACTTGCGGCGGAAGTTCTTGAAATGGTCCTTGCGGGACTTGTCCTGGGCTCCGGCTTCGGCGGCGGGGACGGCCTGCGCCTCGACGGGTGCGGAGGAAGTTTCGGCGGCGTCTTCCTGACGCTGCTTGAAGGGACGGTTCTTGCCGAAGCGGCGCTCCGTGAAGGACTTGCGCGGCTTGCGGGTCTGAGCCTGCTCGGAGGCGGCGCCCTCGGCGGGAGCGGCCTGAGGCTGCATAACGGCATCGGCTTCGGGGGCTGCGGCCTCGACGGGGAGGGCTTCGTCCCTGTGGGGCTTGGCGGCCTTGCGAGGCTTCTTGCCGAAGGTCTTGCCCTGCTCATCCTTTCTGAAGTCCTTGCGGTCCTTTCGGAAACCATCCTTCCTGTCCTTGCGCTGGCCGTTCTTCGACTTGCGGCGCTCCCAGCGGCTGCGGCCTTCGCCGCGGTCGTCCTGCTCGCCCCTGTCGCCCTCGGTGGACTCGGCCGTGCGGCCGTATTTCGTGCGGATCGTGAGCTTTTCGCGGCGCAGAAGCTGGCCGATAACGGTGCGGGGCTCGGGAAGGTTGTACGGATTTTCAAGCGTCAGGCGCTTTTCGGCGGCGATGAGGAGCTTTTCAAAGAGCGGAAGCGTTTCGGGCGTGACGATCGTCACGAGCTCGCCCGTGCCGTCGACCGTCAGGGCCAGATGCTCGAGATAGGGTTCGGGACCACCTGAGAGGTCGGTGAGGATCACGCGGGAGGCGCGATTGTGCTCGAGTTCGCCGATGACCGAGTGCGGCATGACGAGGTGCTCGACGCGGCCTGCGATGAACTTGAGGACGAGCGTCTCTCGGGCCGAGGCGGACTGGGTTGCGGTGGCGCGCTTGGCGGCGATGCCCGCCTCCTTGAGAAGGCCCGTGACGCGGGTGCTTTCGGTAGGGGTCGAGACCAGGAAGAGTACGGGCGTCTTTTCAGCCTCGCGGGCGAGTGTCTCGCTCATCTTCTCTTCGGGTACGAGTACCACGCGTTCCTTGGGGGCGGCTTCACGCGCCGCCTCGTCGGGCGCCCTGCAGTAGGCGGGGGCGTGCAGCATGGCGTTGTAGGGGTCCTCGGTTGTCTCAACGACGACGGGGCCCGTCACGATCAGCTGGAGGGCGGCGGGAAAGCGCTCGACGAGCGAAGCGATGAGGTCCGTGTCGCCCATGACGTCGTGCCATTCGGCGCCGTCGACGAGGATCGTGCGGAAGGCTTCGGGGGCTACGAAACCCTTGTCGAAGACCTTTTTCAGCACCTTGGGATTCGTGACGACGAGGTCGGGTGCGGTGGCAAAGATGGCGGCGAGGCCTGTGCCGTCACGCACGCCCGTCGTGGCGGCGATCCTGAGGCCGGTGCCCTCGGACATGCGGGAGGCCAGCGTGAAGGCGGTCTCCTCGGCTTCGCGCGAGGCGGCGAGAATCAGGGCGGCGCTCTTGTCGCGGCGGTCCTGAAGCTTCTGCAGCAGGGCCGTTACCGCGGTCTTGAGGCGGGACGTGCAGGGCGTGCCGGAGAGGCGCGTGTCGCGTTCGTTCAGGACTTCGTTGAGGGTGCTGGAGAGAAACGGATTGGAGGTCGCCCAGCTCTTGAAGGCTTCGGGCAGCCAGGATAGCACGCGCTCGAAATTCGAGATTTTTTCGTCTTTTGTCATCGTTCTTGAGCAATGCACGCCGACACGGAATGCGCGGAAAAGAAGAGGGCGCCCCTTCGCGTCGGTTGGGTGTATGCGGAATCGAAATCGGATGTGCCCGCCAAAACGCTGTGGCGTGCGGGAGCAGCCTGTCAGGAATAGTGTCTGCGGGCGCGCGGGTGTGCGCCGCGGTCCGTTCCGCGTGCCCTCTGATGCGAAGGGAGGCGGATCTGCGGGATGGCAGGCTGAAGGTCATCGCGTCCGACGGTGAAGGCTTGTCGGACGGCGCATTCATTGTACACGGCGGAAACGTCGAATGCATCCCTGTTGCCAGAGCAACGGCTTGACGCTGTAAGATTGTGTCATCAGCAACCTACACACGAGGGCTACACCCATGCAGGAAGAATTGAAAGATCTCAAGATCGAGGAACTCGCCGAAGGCACCGGCCGTCAGGCGATGAAGGGCGATACGATCGCCGCACACTACACGGGCTGGCTCGAGGACGGCACGAAGTTCGACTCCAGTCTTGATCGCGGCGAGCCGCTCGAGTTCGTCTGCGGCGTCGGCATGGTCATCAAGGGCTGGGACATGGGCGTCGTCGGCATGCGCGAAGGCCAGAAGCGCCGCCTTACGATCCCCGCTCATCTCGGCTACGGCGCCTACGGCGTCCCGGGCTGCATTCCGCCCAACGCTACGCTCATCTTCGAAGTCGAGCTCGTGAAGGTCTACTAAGACCGGATTGAGGCCGCTTCGGCAGTCATGAAAAAAGGTTCATCTCGGAAGTCCGTGGAACGCGGCCTTGACTTTTAAGAAAAAGTCTGGT
>OGFG01003968.1_pt1 | contig 9945 bp, 11 predicted proteins | sample 1570761 | NCBI WGS metagenome assembly OGFG01 (sample SAMEA2581938, study PRJEB24529) | metagenome | biome: Human gut stool | place: China | collected 2011 | reverse complement strand
GGCTACCCTGGCGGCGTGGGGGGGCTACGACAAGTACTTCGGGCACGGACTCGGCCACGGCGTCGGTCTGGAGATCCACGAGCAGCCCACGCTCTCCCAGCGCAGCCGTTCAATGCTCCGCCCCGGAATGATCGTGACCGTTGAGCCGGGTGCGTATATTTCCGGAAAGTTCGGAGTGCGCATAGAAGATATGGTAGTTGTTACAGAAAATGGCTGCGACAACCTCACCAAATCTACAAAAAACCTTATCCACATATAAATTTTTCAGTTTTTTCTTAAAAAGGGCTTGAAAAATTGCGCGAAATAGGGTAAAATAATATAGATAGAATTATACGGACGGGATTTCCAGATTATGGTCGCCCTCCGGATAAACCGGCGCGGAACTATTGCACGGCGCCGCATAATACTAATAATTTGGAGGTTCCCTACTATGATCACAGCAGGAGATTTCAGAAATGGCATGACATTCGAGGAAGACGGTAATGTAATGCAGATCATTGAGTTCCAGCACGTTAAGCCCGGTAAGGGTGCAGCGTTCGTAAGAACAAAGGTGAGAAACGTTATTACAGGCTCCGTTGTAGAAAAGACCTACAACCCTACCGCTAAGTTCCCCACCGCTTACGTTGAGAGAAAGGATATGGAGTACACCTACTCTGACGGCGAGCTCTATCACTTCATGGATTCCGAGACCTATGAGGATATCCCCGTAAACGCTTCCGACGTTGGCGACAACTTCAAGTTCGTCAAGGAAAACATGGTATGTAAGGTACTGTCCTACAAGGGCAAGGTATTCGGCGTAGAGCCTCCGAACTTCGTAGAGCTTCAGATCACCCAGACCGATCCCGGTTTTGCTGGCAACACCGCTACAAATGCGACAAAGCCCGCTACTCTGGAAACCGGCGCTGAGATCCGCGTTCCGCTGTTCATCAACGAGGGCGAGGTTATCCGTATTGATACCAGAACAGGCGAGTACATGGAGCGTGTAAAGTAATTTCCGCCCCTGTATCATATATTCTTTGGAGTTAAAGGACTGGACACAGTTCCGTCCGCGACATGAAAGGATTGATAATTATGACGATCGGTGAAAAGGTTTCTTACATCAAGGGTCTTGCTGAGGGACTCAAGCTGGACGACTCCACCAAGGAGGGCAAGGTAATTGCCGCTATCGTGGACGTTCTCGGCGATATCGCAGAGAATCTATCTGAGGTTGACGAGGAGCTTGACGACGTTGCTGACGTAATGACTGACCTTGAGGAAAGCGTAACAGACCTCGAGGACGAGGTTTACGGCGTTGAGGACGACGAGGACGATTACGACGACGAAGACGACTTCGACGAGGAGCTTGACGAGATGTACGAAACGACCTGCCCCAAGTGCGGAAACACCATTCGTTTCGACTATGATCAGGCTGCGAGCGAACAGCTCGACTGCCCCAACTGTGGCGCCCATCTCGAGTTCTCTCTCGAAGATGACGACGCTGAGTGATCTATAACTGACTGGATATCAGGCGGAGACCTCAGGGTTTTCGCCTGATTTTGTTTTAAGGAGAAAATATGAGCTGGAAAGATAATCTCATTAAGATAGAGCCGTATGTGGCAGGCGAGCAGCCTGACAAGACTGATTTCATCAAGCTCAACGCCAACGAGAATCCATATCCGCCGGCGCCGGGAGTGATCCGGGCAATCGAGCAGTTCCGCGGCGGATCCCTAAAGAAGTACCCGGACGCGAACGCGAAGCCCCTCGCGGACGCACTCGCGGCGCGCTTCGGACTGGAGCGCGGAAACGTATTCCTGGGCAACGGCTCGGACGACGTGCTGGCGCTGTGCTTCCGGGCGTTTTTCAATTCCGACAAGCCGGTAATCTATCCGGACATAACCTACTCGTTCTACCCGGTGTGGTGCGACATGCTGCGTATCCCGTATGAAACTATTCCGGTGGACGATACGTTCAACATCAACGCCGCGGATTACAGACGTCCCAACGGCGGCGTGGTTATCGCGAATCCGAATGCACCCACAAGTATCGGCAGGGGGCTGGATTTCATGCGCGAGATACTGGACGCGAACCCGGACAGCGTCGTCATTTCCGACGAGGCGTATGTGGATTTCGGCGGCACCTCCGCGGTCCCGCTGCTGAAGGAATACGAGAACCTGGTGGTAGTCCAGACGTTCTCCAAGTCCCGTTCCATGGCAGGAATGCGCATAGGCTACGCGCTGGGCAACAGGGAGATAATCTCGGCGCTGTTTGCGGCGAAGGACAGCTACAATTCCTATCCGCTGGACAGCGTGGCTATCGCCGCCGGAGTGGCCTCCGTCCAGGACGAGGAGTACTTCCGGGCGACCGTCGCTAAGGTAGTCGCGACCCGTGATCGCCTGACGGAAGTACTGCGCGGAATGGGATTCGACGTGGCGGACAGCAGCACGAACTTCCTGTTCGCGGAGCACCCGAAATATCGCGCCAAGGATATCCAGGAGTTCCTCAAGACGAAGGATATCTATGTGCGTTACTTCTCCAAGAAGCGTATTGACAACCGCCTGCGCATAACCATCGGCACGGACGGGGAGATTGACGCGCTTATCGCGGCTCTAAAAGAGTACATAGTATAAACAGAATGACCCCCGGAGTGATCTCCGGGGGTCTGTTTTTATTACAATATATCGCGTCCTAGGGCAATACACGGAATTCGCTCGGCGAATGCCCGGTGTACTTCCGGAAAATGCGGCTGAAATAGTTGGAGTCGTCGAATCCGCAGCGGAGCGCGATCTCCGTCACGTTCAGCGTGCTGTCCCGGAGCATGGAGCTTGCGTGGCGTATCCGCACGTCGAGCAGGTAGCGCTGCGGAGTCATTCCGTAGGCTGCGGAGAACAGCCGTATGAAGTGCCGCTGGGAGTAGTGCGACCGCTCAATTACATCGGCGATGGCGATGTTGTCGGCGAAGCTGGTTTCCATGAATGCGGCGGCGTCGGCGATTCCGGAGATCTCCCGGGGTTTTGCCGGGCAGTCGTAGAGCCGGGAAAGCAGCACCGCAAGCTGACGCACCAGGGAAAGCACCATGGTCTTGCGCCCGGGCTGGTCGGAGGTGTATTCCGCCTCGGCGGCGTTGATCAGCGACAGCACCCGGGAAAGCTCCGCCGGGGTAAGCCGCAGCCGGCTCTGGAAGTGCTGCGTGCTGCTGAGATGAGGCTCCAGCAGGGACAGCGCGTGGAATCCCGGCAGCTGGCGGATATCCGAATCTCCGGGAAACAGCATTTCCGGGCGGTACATGATGTTGCAGATACGCAGGTTCTTCGGGGCGTCGAATCCGTGGGAGATCCCTCCGCCGATGACGAATACGTCGCCCTTGCTTATAACGCTGCGCTCGCCGTCCACGATGTGCTCAGCGCTGCCGTCAAGAACTGTCACCAGCTCGTAGAAATCCTCATGACCGTGGACGAACAGCGGAATATCGTGCCTGCCGAACTGAATGAACAGCGGAAAGCTGTCGTCGTTCGTGAAATAGCTGAGTTTCATTTCCTGCACAGTATCACCCCCTCAATTCTATAATAGCATATTATGCGCTAAAAATCAACCGCGCTAAAAAAGGGAGGTCGCCCTCCCTTTTTTGTTCCGCGCCGTTTATTCCTCCGACTCGGAATTCATCTTTTTCTCTTCCTTGCGCGCCTTGCGCTTGGCGATGCTGCGGTTATTGCTCTCACGAATTGCTGACACCGCCGGAATGCTCCTGAACATCTGGACTGCGCTGGTTAGCTTGCTTATACCGGCGAAGAAATCCTGCTGCATTTCGGATTCGTAGTTGCTTGTCGCACCGCTGCGGCAATTCTCGATTATAGCGCCATAGCGGTCGTATGCGTTCCGTATGGAGGTTTCCCATGACATGTAGACCTCGTTCATCGCGTGGTCGCCCATCTGGTGTACCTCCTCCAGGTGATCCGCCGCAAACTGAAGTTCCTCGGCGATTGCCTCCGCGGTGTTGTCCACCAGTATTCCGGTGCGGTGATGGGTGATTCCCTCCGCGGCGCAGCTTCCTTTGATGAGCACCGACGGAACTCCGCAGGCGGCTGCTTCGCGCACAACGATACCGTTCGTGTCGTACAGCGACGGGAATATGAACAGGTCCCCGGCGGTGTAGTAGGTGCGCAGTTCTTCGCGGTCGTAGACGGCGCCCGTGAATACCACTTTTTCGCCTAGCCCCAGCTCCTGGGTGTAGTTTTCGATCTCCTCGCGGTCAGCGCCGTCGCCTACCACCATCATGCGGAAGTCGGTGCCGCGCTGGTCGAGTATTTTCAGGCTGTCCAGTATCGTGCGTATTCCCTTGTACCACAGCAGTCTGCCGACGAACAGGAACACGGGACCGTGTCCGCTGAGGTCCAGGTCCGCGCGCAGGGATTCCACCTCGTCCTTTTCGGCTCTGCCCCGGGGGAAATCCACTCCGTTTTCCATTATACGGATACGGTGACCGTTGGTTTCGACGTAGCCCAGGTCAAGGAGGTTCTGGCGCGCGCCTTCGCTGACAGTCCAGACCTCGTCTGCGGCTGAAATGTTCGATACAAGAAGCTTTATCGCCTGATCCTGCATGAGCTTAGTAGGGAGTGCACGGCGGATATCAATGTCGAATTTCGTGTGGTAGGTGAATACCATAGGTATCCCGGTCTTGATACGGAGCACTCTCGCCATTACCATCGAAGCGAAAGGGCAGTGTGTGTGGATTATATTGAATCCGCTGCCGGTGAGGGAATCCAGCTTGCTGGCGGAAAACGGGTAGCCCATGCGGTAGCTGCATATCTTTTCTGTCACGGAGAGGCTGGGATATCTCACCACGGGGAACGGAAAGTCGTCCTGCACGCCGGGGTATTCCGGGGTGACAACGGTAGCCTTTCCGAGTTTTTCGTTGATTATTTCTGCGTAATTTAGTATAGTAGTAGCCACACCGTCTATAACGGGCGGGAACGAGTCGTTCATAAGGCAGATGTTGAGTCCGTCCTTGTTTTCTGACATGATCCTTTCTCCTTTATTGCAGGTCGCCGCCGGAGTCCGCCCTGTCGCAGGCGGATTCCGGGGTTGTGTATTATCATTCCGCCGGATACGAGATTTTCCGGCAATCAATTTCCAACCAGATAATTGCTATTCTATTATACCGCAGGCTGTAAAGAAAATCAAGTAATTTCAGCCATAAAAAACATTGCAGATGTGTAACATGTGTGTAGCAAATTTCACCGCAGGTCAGTTCATTCCGGTGAATCCATGGGGATCGTCCGGGATCCCGTCGCCGTCCAGATCCTCCATGTGAGCGGAGGCGCCCATCATGTCCCTGCCGCGGACGCTGTATTTGTCGCGCTGTTCCTGGACTGCGGCGTCAAGAAGCCGCTTGACCTCCCGGGGATTTTTGATCTTCTCAAGCGTTTTTGTAGGTGTATCGCTGTCCTTTGATAGCAGCGTGATGGTGCCGCATCCTACGATACGCTGTCCGAATGGCAGCTTCGTGGATTTGTCGTACACGCGGTAAAGCTCTATCTCGTCCTCTTTCAGGTTAAGAAGTCCCACTCGGGTGATGAGCTTGGTTTCCGTGAGAATGTATCGTGTGAAAGATATCGGCATGCCCATAATGCATTTCTTTCCGGTCCAGATTATTTCTCCGTAATCCCTGGTGAGCTTTTTCATGTTAGCCATAGTGATTATCCTTTCTGTTCAGTGATCATATCCAGCTTTTTGCGGATACGGCGGTATTCTGCGGTCAACGGGCTTGCGCCCTTCTGTTCAAGGTAAATGTCGAGAAGCAGGCGGTTGAAGAATACGCTGCCGCTGAAGTATTCCTCCATGCGCTTCATCTGCTGCCAGGAATACACCCCGGTCAGGAATTTCAGCTTCTCCCTCTCAGTGGAGCCAGGCTCCAGGGCGTTAATCAGCAGCAGGTCCGCTGCTGAATGCAGCGCCGCCCGGCGGTCGTCCATGGAGTAGTCCCCGGAGAACATTCCGTCGAGAAAATCCAGCACGTCGTTTATCCGCTGTTCGTCGTGATTCCTGAGCCAGACCTCCCGGTCGTAGACGTACACTGCCCGGACGAGGGTCTGTCGCTGCCGGCTGTCCGGGTGGTATTTCATGACGAGCAGCAGCTTCGGCGCAAGCTCCCTGTCCGGTTCTCCAGGGTAACTGCCTACAGCAAAGCGCGTGGTTTCGTGGTCGAGCCGCGCTGCGTCCGTGAACGGGGCGTTGTCGATATTCACGCAGTGCGCCAGTATCACCACAGCCCTTTCCCTCAGCATGGGGAAGCCCTCCGTCACTGCCCGGAAGAATCCGAACGTCAGCGCCGGTGAAACGAACCTGCCGCCCTTTGACAGGAACTTCTGGAGTATATCGAACGAGTATTCCAGCGCCTTCTGCGCGGTGTTCCAGTCAGACTGGCTGCGGATAAGCGCGGTGCAGTCCGCAAGGCGCTGCTGCCAGTTTTCCACATCGTTCAGCCGCAGTATCCCGGCGGTCATTCTGCCGCAGCACGCTTCGAAATCCTTCGGGCGCCATTCCAGTGCTGCGGAGTAGTGCGTGAATGCGTTCGTGAAATCCCACTTCCCGAGGAATTCCTGCGCCTTTGCGCACTCGGCTCGGCATTCCTCCACGCCGTAGTGATCCTCCCGGGCGTCGTCCTCGTCGATAAGCTCGCTGAGGTCGGCTTCCAGCCGGAGTTCGTCCGGGAGCGTGCTTTTCAGCCCTTCCAGCAGGAACTCCCGGGATTCCTCGTAGGCGATGTGGGTGCCGCAGTAAAGGCAGAACCCGGTGGCGAAATCCGGATCCAGCATTATCATGCGTTCGCATTTCGGACACATGCAGTATTCCAGCATTAAACGCCACCGCCTTTCGATTCGGATAATATATATTAGTATTATAGCACAAATTCTCATAAATTGCAACAAAAATTCCTGCCTGGGCTTGACAAACAGGGTAGTGTGTGCTATAATATGAATCTGAAAGTGAAAATCAAAATCAAATTCAGGAGATGAGCGTTGTGGACCGCAGCAATTATAATACAAAGCAGCGCGATGAGATAGTGGAGTTTTTCAGTCGGCACAAGGGAAACTGTTTCACCGCAAAGGAAATAATCACCAGCGGAGAGGTGAGCGTTGGGGAAGCCACGGTGTACCGCACGCTGACAAAGCTCGCGAACCAGGGCGTGCTGAAGCGCTTCACCGGGGACGGCTCTGGGGCGTGCTATCAGCTGATGGACGAGCAGAAATGCTGTTCGCACTTTCATCTGAAGTGCGACCGCTGCCAGCGGCTGATACACATGGACTGCGGCTTCATGAAGGAAATGCAGCGGCATATAGAGAAAGAACACGGCTTCGCAGTGGACGTCGGCAGGACGGTGATCTACGGACTGTGCGACCGCTGCCAGAAAGAGCTTGACGAGCAGGAACAGAAGGACAAGGAGAGCAAATGAAAATAAAGAAGATACTCGCGGCAGTCACCGCGATAGCGCTGGGTGCGTCGCTGTGCGGCTGCTCCGGCGGAGAAACGGCGGACTCCGCAGATAAGCCGCTGATAATCACCACGATATTCCCGGCGTACGATTTCGCACGGCAGGTATTCGGCGATACCGCCGAGGTCAGAATGCTGCTCAAGCCCGGGCAGGAGAGCCACAGCTACGACCCCTCCGCAAAGGATATCGTGGAGATAAACGGCTGCGACCTGTTCGTGTACAACGGTGGGGAATCCGACCAGTGGGTGGAGAGCGTATTGCAGGCGGCTCCGGACGTTGAAACGTTCCGCATGACGGACGCGGTTTCCCTGCTTGACGAGGAGCACTCCGAGGGCATGCAGGAAGATGATCACGATCACGACCACGCTGACGGGGACGAGGAAGAGTACGACGAGCACGTCTGGACTTCTCCGGACAACGCCGCTGCGATAGTACGCGCGCTGGGCAGCCGTGCGAAGGCGCTGTTCCCGGATTCCGCGGCTGAGCTGGATTCCAACACCGAGAGCTACGCTGCGCAGATAGGGAAAATCGACGGCAGGCTGAAAGAACTCCTGGACGGGGAGGAGCGGTATTTCATCTTCGGCGACAGATTTCCGCTGCTGTATTTCTTTAAGCATTACGGACTGAACTACTATGCGGCATTCCCGGGCTGCGGCAGCGAAACTGAGCCTTCCGCCCAGACGGTGACATTCCTGCTGGATAAACTGGGACAGCCGGACGCTGTGAAGGCGGTGTTCTGTATCGAGCTTTCCGGGAGGAAACTTGCGGACGTCCTCGCGGAGGATTCCGGGCTGGACGTGGTGGAATTCCACAGCTGTCACAATATAACCGCGGACGACTTCGCTGCCGGGGAAACCTACGTTTCGCTGATGGAAAGGAATCTGCAAACCCTGGAGAAAGTTCTGGTGGATTGAAATGGAGCAGGAAGAGCTTATAAAAGTGGACAGCCTGGCGCTGTCCTATGAGAATATGACGGTAATAAAGGACCTCAGCTTCGACGTGAAGCCGGGGGATTACCTCTGCATAGTGGGAGAGAACGGCTCCGGAAAGAGCACGCTGGTGAAATCCCTGCTGTCGCTGAAAAAGCCGGTGGGCGGCACGATAAGCTTCGGCGGAGGACTTCGCCGCAGCGAGATAGGATACCTTCCGCAGCAGACCGGTGCCCAGCAGGATTTCCCGGCGAGCGTGTGGGAGGTGGTCATATCCGGCTGTCTGAACCGTATGGGACTGCGCCCCTTCTACACCGACCGCGAGCGGAAGCTGGCGGCGGAGAACATGGAGCGCCTGGGAATAACGAACCTGAAAAAGCGCTGCTACCGGGAATTATCCGGCGGTCAGCAGCAGAGAGTTCTTCTGGCGAGGGCGCTGTGCGCAACCAAGAAGCTGCTGCTGCTTGACGAGCCGGTTTCCGGACTGGACCCGATGGTGACGGCGGAAATGTACGACCTGATAAATGGGATAAACCGCAGCGGCGTCACGATAATCATGGTGACGCACGATATTTCCGCGGCGCTGCAGCAGGCGAGCCGGATACTCTGCATGAAGCACGACAGCTGGTTCTTCGGCACGCCGGAGGAATTCCTCTGCGACAGTTCCTCGGATTTCCTGAGAGGGGGCGCCGGAAATGGCTGATGTTATATCCGCATTCCTGAATACTCCGATACTTATGCGCGCACTGCTGGTGGGAATACTGGTTTCCCTGTGCGCGGCGCTGCTGGGCGTCAGCCTGGTGCTCAAGCGCTACAGCATGATCGGCGACGGACTTTCCCACGTCGGATTCGGCGCCCTCGCCATAGCCGCGGTGATGAACTGGGCGCCCATGGCGGTGGCAGTCCCGGTGGTCATCGCGGCGGCGTTCCTGCTGCTGAGGATCTCCGGCAGCAGCCGTATCAAGGGGGATTCCGCGATCGCGCTTATTTCCACGGGAGCGTTGGCGCTGGGCGTAATGGCGGTGTCAGTTTCCGGAATGAACAGCGACCTGGACAGCTACCTTTTCGGCAGTATCCTTGCGATAAGCGAGGGGGACGTGGTGATAAGTGTCGTGCTGGCGGTGCTGGTTCTGGTGCTGTTCGTGTTCTTCTACAACAAGATATTCGCGATCACCTTTGACGAGAATTTCGCGAAGGCGACCGGCACCAGGGCAGGCATGTACAACATGCTGATAGCCCTGCTGACCGCCCTTACAATCGTCATCGGAATGCGCATGATGGGCAGCATGCTGATCTCCAGCCTGATCATTTTCCCGGCACTGACCTCCATGCGGGTGTTTAAGAGCTTTAAAGGTGTGGTGTGGTCTTCGGGAATCTTATCCGTGATCTGTTTCTGCATCGGCATGACGGCCTCCTATCTCTGTTCCACTCCGGCAGGTGCCAGCGTGGTGTTAGTGAATCTGGCGGCATTTTTATTGTTTACGTTGTTTACGATCATAAGAAAAAACGGACGGAGATGATCCTATGAAGAAAAAAAGGGGCTTTTTA
>OGFG01003957.1_pt1 | contig 9971 bp, 9 predicted proteins | sample 1570761 | NCBI WGS metagenome assembly OGFG01 (sample SAMEA2581938, study PRJEB24529) | metagenome | biome: Human gut stool | place: China | collected 2011 | reverse complement strand
ACCAAGATAACTAATGATAATGGTACTGTAGAGGTTATTAACCCTGTTACGTAAAAAAACAGTGAAATCATAGCTTACACAATTATCTGTTTAATTGACATTTTTCGTAAAATACCGTAAAATTTTTTTAATATCCATATACTTGGATAGACAGACAGATAAAAGAGACATTCAAGGGAAAGAGGTTATTAAAATTATGCGTAGTGAAGAAGTAAAGCTCGGTTCAACCAGAGCAGCTCACCGCTCTTTATTTTATGCGATGGGTTACACCGAAGAAGACTTAAAAAAACCGCTTATCGGCGTAGTTAACGCCCAAAACGAAATAATCCCCGGACATATGCACCTCGACCAGATTGCCAAAGCTGTTAAACATGGTATTTTAGCTGCTGGCGGAACTCCGATCGAATTCCCTGCAATCGGTATCTGCGATGGCATTGCCATGGGCCATATCGGCATGAAGTACTCCCTCGCCTCCCGCGAGCTGATCTGCGACAGTGTGGAGACCATGTTTATGGCCCACCAGCTGGACGGCCTGGTTCTGGTGCCCAACTGCGATAAGATCGTTCCCGGCATGGTCATGGCCGCTGTCCGCATGGATGTGCCTGCCGTGGTCTGCTCCGGCGGCCCCATGCTGGCCGGCACCTACGGCGGCGAGGAAGTCAGCCTTTCCAAGATGTTCGAGGCCGTGGGCGCTTATAAGGCCGGCATGATCACCGACGAGCAGCTGGAAGACTGCACCTGCAACTGCTGCCCCAGCTGCGGCAGCTGCTCCGGCATGTACACCGCCAACAGCATGAACTGCCTGTGCGAGGCCATCGGCATCGCACTGCCCGGCAACGGCACCATTCCCGCTGTGTACTCCAAGCGCCTGCAGCTGGCCAAGCACGCCGGTATGGCCATCATGGACATGGTGAAGAAGGGCATCACCGCCCGCCAGATCATCAACGAGCGCTCCATCCGCAATGCGCTGACCTGCGATATGGCGCTGGGCTGCTCCACCAATACCGTTCTGCACCTGCTGGCCATCGCCTACGAGGCCGGTGTGCCGATCGATCTGAAGCTTTTCAATGAGATAAGCGCCAAGACCCCGAACCTCTGCCATCTGGCCCCCGCAGGCCCCACCCACATGCCCGACCTCTACGCCGCCGGCGGCATCCCTGCCGTGCAGGCAGAGCTGGCCAAGAAGGGCCTGCTGGACCTCGATGTCCCCACCGTCACCGGCAAGACCCTCGGCGAGAACATCAAGGGCGCTCACATCCTGAACGACAAGGCCATCCGTCCCATCGATGATCCCTATTCTCAGACCGGTGGTCTGCAGATTTTGTGGGGCAACATCGCCCCCGATGGCTGCGTCGTCAAGCGCAGCGCCGTGGCCCCCGAGATGCAGGAGCACTCCGGCCCGGCCCGCGTCTTCAACAGCGAGGAAACGGCCATCGCCGCCATCTATGCGGGCAAGATCGTCCCGGGCGACGTGGTGGTCATCCGCTACGAAGGCCCCAAGGGCGGCCCAGGTATGCGTGAGATGCTCAACCCCACCTCTGCTCTGGCCGGCATGAAGCTGGACAAGACCGTGGCCCTCATCACCGATGGCCGCTTCTCCGGCGCTTCCCGCGGCGCTGCCATTGGCCACGTCAGCCCGGAGGCTGCTTCCGGCGGCCCCATCGGCCTTGTTGAGGAAGGCGATACCATCCACATCGACATCCCCAACGCCAGCATCACGCTGGAAGTTTCGGATGAGGTGCTGGCGGAGCGCAAGGCAAAGTATGTCGCTCCCGAGCCCAACATCAAGACCGGCTGGCTGAGCCGCTACGCCCGTTTGGTCACCAGCGCAAACCTCGGCGCAGTGTTGAAGTAAGATAATATAAAGAACAGGAGCTGCATCCTTTCGGGACGCAGCTCCTGTTCTTTTTGGTGAGGCCAAATGGAATCTTTGCATTTCCACTTTCAGTATATGCGAAATTCAAAAAAAGTCAAGCTTACCGCAGGAAAATTACATTTTACGCCCCAAGCTGAAACTCAAATGTATACCCATCCTCGCCGTAGTGCTCATTGCCTACCCAGAGAACAGACTTATCAGTCAGATCGTAGACCACGCTGTGGACGGTGTTGCTGTTGGAGTCGTCGTTGTTCCAGGTGCGGCGGCCCACCGAAGCCAGCAGGTCCATGGCAGCGTTCTTGTCAGCCACGACGCCGTTGGTCTGGCGCAGGGCAGCCGCAAGGTGCTCGTAGCGGTCAAGGCCCTTCATCTCGACGGTAGTGCCGTCGTAGTAGCCGGGGGTCTTGATGAAGTTGGTCACCACCTGCCAGTCGGAGGAATCGGAGAGGGCGTCGGTGTCGTTCCAGAGGACGTTCAGCTGACGCTGAGAGCCGTCGGCGTCGTGGTCGGCATCAGCACCTACCCACTCGAGGACGGCGCTGCGGCCGGTGGAGTCGGCCACCATGTAGTGGAAGCAGCTGCTTGCCGAGTCGTGAAGGTCGTACTGCTGGGCCAGCGCCACGGCGTCCTCCACCGAGTCGGCGTAGTCGAGGATGAGCCGGAGCAGGGTGGTGGAGGTGAGGTCGGGCTTGTCGGTCTGGGTGTCGGTGGGGGTGCCTTTGCCCTCGCCCTGATAGGACATGAAGATGCCGCAGGCCACACCGGCGTCGTTGATGCCGTCCAGCGGCACATAGGGGGCCGCGAGGGTCAGGATTTTCTGGCCGAGGCTCTCTACGTCCTTGTCCTTGTCGAGGCCGAGGAAGCTCAGGTCGATGGTGGAGTAGGAGGCGTGACGACCCTTACCGGGGTTCGTGTAGACGATGGCGGTGTTGGTGGCTGAGAAGTCATAGTTGCGGCCAAAGACCCGGTCGCCGCTCTGGGTGTCTGCGGTAAAGGCCGAGCAGGCGATGGTGCTGGTCTTGATGTTCATGGGGATGATGCCCTTGGTGATGCTCTGGGTGATGAAAGAGATGAGCTCAGAGTCAGTGGATGCGCCGCCCTGGGCCAGGAAATCGTCGAAGTAGTAGCCGCCCGAGACGTTGAGCTGGTAAACTGCACCGTCGCGGTGGGCTTCGTCGCGGTCAGAGAGCTTTTTGAGGGACGAGAGGGTGGCCAGCTCGTTGTGCCAGAGGGCGAACACGGCGACGGCCAGTGCGATGACCAGCGCCGCCAGCACGCAGGCGAGACGCTTGAGGACTTTGGAGAGAGATTGATGCTTCATGGGACCTCCTGAAAAAGTCAAAAGAATATAGATAAAATACCTGAATATTCTATCACGACTTCTGTCGTGTTGCAAGACTTTTGGAGATCTGGCCGGAAAACAAAAACAGGCGCTGAACGACAGCGCCTGTTCTGAGAGAGACTTAACCAAACAGTTTTTTCGTATTGTGCATATACACCGACAGCACCAGCCCCACGCAGATATACAGCATGAGCACCGAGCTGCCGCCCGCCGAGTAGAAGGGCAGGGTGACGCCGATGACCGGCAGGAGGCGGAGGTTCATGCCGACGTTGACGAATATCTGGGCCATGAACGCGCCGCCGATGCCTGCGCAGATGAAGGAGCCCAGCATATCCTCGCTGTGTGCTCCGGTGGCGAAGGTCTTGATGATGATGGCCAGCAGCACGCCCAGCACCACGCAGCAGCCCACGAAGCCTGCCGCGTTGCCGATCCAGCTGAAGATGAAGTCATTGTGGGCGTTGGGGACGCTGTAGTAGCGGCCATCGAAGAAGCCGTTGCCGAAGATGCCGCCCGAGCCGATGGCGATCTCGCCCCGCTGCTGCTGGTAGATGATGTTCTTCCAGACCGTCTCGCTGGGCGCCCAGCCCGTCTCGTTGTTGGGGTCGATGACCGCAAGGATGCGGTACCACTGGTAGCCCTTGCCGATCTTGTCGCTGAAGAAGGCGAAGGCCACCGCTGCCGCCGCTGCGAGGGCAGCGAAGGCCCCGATGATATACTTCCAGCTCAGCCCGGCGGCAAAAAGCATACAGCAGCCGATGATGCCGTAGATGATGGCCGTACCGTCGTCACCCTGGATGTGGATGATGCCGATCGGCACGAAGAGATGGAGCAGCAGCTTGCCCAGCTCTTTCGGCTCATTGAGGCGGCTGCGGACATTGTTCAGATGCATGGCGAAGGTAAGGATGAAGCTTATCTTTGCCAGCTCGGTAGGCTGGAAAGTGAAGCCGCCCAGTTTGTACCAGGAATAGTTGTCGGTGTCGCCCGCGTTGTAGCCAATGGTCAGCGGGCCGATGGTCACATTGCGGATGACCAGCGTGGGCAGCACGAGGCCCCATGTGAGCACCACATGGACAGGCCAGACATTGACGAGGCTGCGGTAGTCGATGTTGGACAGAAGGATGGCCACCAGGATGCCGATGGCCGCTGCACCCGCCTGCACCACGGCCCGGCGGTAGTCGCCGATGCCGGTGATCTGGCCGGTGAGCTCATCCACGGCAAAGCCGCTGCCCTGCTTCGCCGCCCACGACGACAGCGCCAGTACCGCCATCACGCTGCTGAACAGGCAGAGCAGCAGGTACATCTTGTCTGTCCGTTTCCAATATCGCTGAATGCTTTCCAAAAAAGCACCACCTTTCTGTATCCTTGGGAAGCCGTTTTCTGAGCGTTGCACTCCGCTTACGAAAACAGTTTCCTCAAAACCCCGCCTCACAGCCGGGCATGATCCCCCAATATACCTTATTATACAGCAGGGGAGAGAGGCGCGCAAGATGGCCGGTTGTGACAGCTTTGCAAAATCGGCGCAGAACGCTTGACAAAGGCCGATATGCCCTCTAAAATGAAACGTACCGGGGCGGTAAATGGCCGATTCCCGGCGTTCTTGGAGGAACAGTTTTTACATGAAGGAACAACGCCATCGAATTTTGTGCGCGGTCTGCGCACTGGCACTGGTGCTGACGGCTGTGCTGGCTCCCGCCGCATGGGCGGCAGACGGAGCGGGCGAGGTGCAGGATACGGCAAAGTCTACCCTCACCACGGACGATGCCGCCGAGATGCAGCAGGCAGACGCCGCTGTGACGGCCCTGACCGGCAGCGACGAATACGAGCAGATGTCCCGGGAAGAACGGCTCACCTCGGCCCTTGCGGAGCTGGATGAACTGGCCCGGAAGGGGCTGGTGCGCCGGGACTCCATCCGCACCGACGAGGAAAACGGGATAGTCAGCTTTACCTACCGCTGCGGCGTACTGGGCGGCATCCTGCTCACTCTGCCCGACGAGCTGGACGAGGTGACCTTTGACGCCGGAGACAACGGCCTGCGCGCCCCGAGGGACATTGCTCAGCGAGCTCCCTGCACCGAGATGCCCCTGACCGACGATGTCCGGCAGGCTGCGGAGGCCCGGCAGTACCGGGAGAACGCTCTGCCTGAGGCGATCGGCCGTGCCGCCATTTATTATGCCTTCGATAATACGGTGAACAGCTCCCGCTTTCCGTATTATTCCTATATGCAGGGCTTCTGGGAAGGCATGGGCCTTCGCACGACGATGAACACCCGGGTGACCCTGTCGGACCTGCGCCGGATGAACAAATATGATCTGTGCATCCTGAGCGCCCACGGTGCCTACTATACTTACAGCTACGGTACGTTCCGGAAGCACACCCGGACCGAGCCCATCATCCTGCTGACAGAAGCGTCCACGCTGTACAAAGACATCATCTACGGCTTTGACCTGCTGGCTCACCGCATCATCAAGCTCAACGGCCTTTACTGCGTCACAGCGGATTTCTTCCGCAATGCGTACCGTTCGGGCCAGCTCAGCAATACCATCATCTACTCCGAGACCTGTGAGTTCCTGGGCGTCACGAACAGCGTGGATGAGTCGATGGCCGAAGCGCTGCTGGCGGGCGGCGCACGGACTGTGCTGGGCTATGTGAACAACGTCTACACGGTCTATTCCCGCAGTATGCTCTGGGATACCGTCAACCATCTTGCGATGGGACAGACCATCGGCAGGGCGCTGGCCCACGCGAAGGATACCTACGGCGAGAACGACATCATCTGGTATACGGAGCAGGGCGGACGCCGCCCCCACGCCGCAGCAGCGTATCTGGTGCTCTACGGAGACGAGAACGCCCGACTGAATGTGCCGGAAAACTTCTCGCTCGAGGAACGCGCGGAGGCCGCGGAAGATATGCTGGCCGATGTGCTCGAAAGCGCGGCCTGAGCGTTGCACTTTTGACGGAAATAGTTTATACTAAGGGACGGCAGAACAGGACGGCAGGACTCTGCCGTCCCTTTTTTATAGAAACGCATATGAGGTAGGATACCCATGTCTGAATTTATCACCCACTCCCGTGAGGAGACGGTGGCACTGGGGGCGCAGGTGGCGCAGCATCTTGCACCCGGGGCGCTCATCGCCTTTACCGGCGGGCTTGGCGCGGGCAAGACGGCCTTCTGCGAGGGCATTGCCAGAGGTCTCGGCTGCACCGACCCGGTCAGCAGCCCGACGTTTGCCATCGTGAACTATTACCGCGGGCCGCGGCCCTTCGCGCACTTTGATCTATACCGTATCTCCACAGAGAACGATTTGTGCGCGGCAGGGTTCTACGACTATCTGGATGAGGGCGCTGTGGTGGCGGCAGAGTGGAGCGAGAACTTCGCTGACCTGCTGGCGCTGGAAGACCCTATCCACATCAACATCGAGCGGGTGGACGACCCCTCCCGCCGCATTACCATCGAGGGGGTGGAAGTATGAACATCTTAGCCGTGGATACGGCGGGCAAGACCGTGGGCGTGGCCCTTCTGCAGGATGACCGCCTGCTCTACGAGTGCTATCTCGACGCGGGCATGACCCACAGCGAGACCCTGATGCCCCTCATCGACAACTGTCTCAAACTCTGCGGCATGGGCTGCAAGGACATCGACCTCTACGGCGTCAATGCCGGCCCCGGCAGTTTTACCGGCCTGCGCATCGGGCTGGCGGCGGTGAAGGGTCTGGCCTTCCCCCGGGAGACGCTCTGCGCCCCGGTGTCTACGCTGGAAGCGCTGGCGGCGGCCCACACCGGCTGCGGCACCGTGCTCTGCGCGCTGGATGCCCGCCGTGCGCAGGTGTACAGCGCGGCTTTCGACCTTGAGACCCACGAGCGTCTGATGGACGACGATGCCCGTGCCGTTGCCGACCTGGCCGAGTTTGTAGAAAATTGCAAAAAGCCTCTGTTTTTTGTTGGTGATGGCGCGGCTCTGTGCTATAATAAATATGACAATGTCCCGGGCGTGCTCTGTGTACCGCCAGCTCTCCGCAATGGCCGTGCCGCTGCGGTGGCCTATGTGGCAAAGCAGATGGCCCAGCGGGGCGAAGCCGTTCTGCCCGAGGCTCTGCTGCCGGATTATCACCGGTTGAGCCAGGCCGAGCGGGAGCGGGCCGAGCGTTTGGCCGCAGAAGCTGCCCGTACCGAAATACCGGAAGATACTGCAAAGGGAAAGGATCAACACCAATGACGAAACCCATCGCACTTGCCGCCGACCACGGCGGATTTGAACTGAAAGAGGCCGTTAAGGCCCATCTGGACGAGCTGGGGTTGGAGTACATCGACTTCGGCACCCACAGCACTGCCAGCGTGGATTACCCTGACATGGCTCTGCCTGCCTGCGACGCCGTGGTGAGCGGCCAGTGCAGCAAGGCGCTGCTGTTCTGCGGCACCGGTGTGGGCATCAGCATGGCCGCAAACAAGGTCAAGGGCATCCGCGCCTGCTGCTGCTCTGACAGCTTCAGCTGCGAGTATACCCGCCGCCACAACGACGCCAACGCCCTGTGCATGGGCGGCCGCGTCGTCGGCCCCGGCCTCGCCTGCCAGCTGGTAGACATCTTCCTCAACACCGAGTTCGAGGGCGGCCGCCACGAGAAGCGCATCGCAAAGCTGATGGCGATCGAGAATCGGTAAACCTTAGTATTCCAATATCTATTCACAATATAAGGAGAGTGTATTATGACCCCTATGATCGTTGAGCATCCGCTGCTGCAGCACAAACTGAGCATTCTGCGCAACAAGCAGACCGGCACCAAGGAGTTCCGTGACCTCGTGGGCGAGATCGCCACTCTGCTGTGCTATGAGGCTACCCGTGACCTGCCTCTGGAAGAGGTGGAGATCGAGACTCCCATCACCATGGCAAAGACCAAGGTGCTGGCAGGCCGCAAGCTGGCGCTGGTGCCGATCCTCCGCGCCGGCATGGGTATGCTGGATGGTATGCTGACCCTGCTGCCCGCCGCTAAGGTCGGCTTCATCGGCCTGTACCGCGACGAGGAGACCCTGCAGCCCGTGGAGTACTTCTGCAAGCTGCCCAAGGACATTGCAGAGCGCGACGTTCTGGTCCTGGACCCGATGCTGGCAACCGGCGGCAGCGCCATTGACGCCATCACCCAGATCAAGAAGCATGGTGCAAAGCGCATCAAGTTCATCGGCTTGATCGCTGCTCCGGAAGGCATCAAGGCCCTGCACGAGGCACACCCCGATGTGGACATCTACCTCGGTGCACAGGACGACCACCTGAACGAGAACGGCTACATCGTTCCCGGTCTGGGCGATGCTGGCGACCGTATCTACGGCACCAAGTAAATTTGATTGCACACATATGAAAAGGAGCGGCTCCTCGCGGAGCCGCTCCTTTTGTGTTGTATGAAACCCTCTCAGTCAAAGCCTGATGGCACCGAAGGTGACTGAGAGGGTTCGTTTTTTTCAGATCTCAGCCAGGATGGCGTCGCCCATGGCGGTGCAGCCCAGGCAGGTGCAGCCCTCGCTCATGTTGTCGGCGGTGCGCAGGCCCTTGTCCAGCACCTTGTTCACAGCATTCTCGATGGCATCGGCCTCCTCGGTCATGCCGAAGGAGTAGCGCAGCATCATGGCAGCTGACAGGATGCAGGCGGTGGGGTTGACGATGTCCTTGCCTGCAATGTCGGGGGCGGAGCCGTGGATGGGCTCGTACAGGCCGCGGGTGCCGTCGCCCAGGCTGGAGGACGGGATCATGCCGATGGAACCGGTGATCATGGAAGCCTCGTCGGACAGGATGTCGCCGAACATGTTCTCGGTGACGATGACGTCGAACTGGGCAGGATTCTTCACGATCTGCATGGCGCAGTTGTCCACGAACATCTCGCTGTATTCCACGTCGGGGTACTCGGCCTGCAGGCGGTGCATCACGCTGCGCCACAGGCGGCTGGTGTCCAGCACGTTTGCCTTGTCCACGCAGCACAGCTTCTTGCGGCGCTTCTGGGCGGTCTCAAAGCCGATGCGGCCGATGCGCTCGATCTCGTGCTCGGAGTAGGGCATGGAGTCGATGGCCTGCTTCTCGCCGTTTTCCAGCGTGTGGGTCTCGTGATTGCCGAAGTACACGCCGCCGATGAGTTCACGCACGATGATAAAGTCGATGCCCTGCGCCACGATCTCCGGCTTCAGGGGGCTGGCCGGGGCCAGCTGGGGCCAGATCTTGGCCGGGCGGTTGTTGGAGTACAGGCCCATGCCGGCGCGCAGACGCAGCAGGCCCTTTTCCGGGCGCTGCTCCCCGGGCAGGCCCTCCCACTTGGGGCCGCCCACGGCACCCAGCAGCACGCTGTCGGCGGCCAGGCACTTGTCCAGCTCGTGCTGGGGCAGGGGGTCGCCGTATTTGTCGATGGCTTCACCGCCCATGGCGGCGTCGGTGTAGTGGAAGGTGTGGCCGTACTTTTCGGCCACCTTGTCAAGCACGCGGATGGTCTGCTTGACGATCTCCGGGCTGGAGCAGTCGCCCCAGATGACGGCAATGTTCTTTTCCATTGGTTTCTCCTTACTTCTTTGCCTGGATCGACTTCATCAGGCCGCCGGCGGAGATAATCTCCTGGATGAACGGCGGGAACGGCTCGGCGTGGAACACCTTGCCGTTGGTCTCGTCGGTGATGACGCCGGTGTCAAAGTCCACGCTCACGGTGTCGCCTGCGCTGATGGCGTCCACAGCCTCCGGGCACTCCATGATGGGCAGGCCGATGTTGATGCTGTTGCGGTAGAAGA
>OGFG01003951.1_pt1 | contig 9988 bp, 13 predicted proteins | sample 1570761 | NCBI WGS metagenome assembly OGFG01 (sample SAMEA2581938, study PRJEB24529) | metagenome | biome: Human gut stool | place: China | collected 2011 | reverse complement strand
AATTACTATCCCTTTATTATAAATATTTTTTTAAATCCTCAATATTTTTCTCTTGCACCTTAACATAAGTATCCACTATTTCCTCTACTTCTTTATCCATCTTTTTATCATTTAATATTCTTCTTCCCTCAAGTATTCCCATATTAGTACCCTTAAAGAGAAGCTCCGATATTTTAGCATCACTATCATCAGTCATAGTTCTCATCTCAATACCAAACCAAGTCATAGTCTTTTCCATCTTATTAGTCTCGTGTGGTTCATCATCACTATTATATTTAGAATAAATTTCATTAATATCTTCAGATATCTTTTTATACTCGCTAGACTGTCTTTCAAGTAGTTTTTTAAATTTCTTATCCTTAACTTTATCTATTATATAACTAATAGCATCTATGCCCATACAAGCGCCCTTATTAATTTCATCTAATACATTAATATTCTCTTTCATATTTATTCACCAATAATATTATTAACAATAAATAGTAAAATATACAGTCCAATTTTTTAATTTAACAAATTAAATGATACAATTATGGCACCGGCGTCAAGAGGTTCGAGTGAATAAGTATTAAAAAAAGTCCAAATTTACTTTGAACTTCTTAATATACAATTTAGTGCGATATAAGAGCCTATTTTGAACATTTATATCTATAAAGAATAAACTGATAAATATCAGTTCTAAATATAATATAATATAAATTTTTACTTTTTAAAACAAAATATCGTCAGTTTATACAAAATAAATAGTTTTAATGATATAATTATGTATGTGAGAAAATTAATTAAGGAGTGTAAAATGAGCAATATTATTAAAATAGATAATCTAAACAAAAGTTATGGAAGTATTAAAGCCGTTAATAATTTAAGTTTCCGAGTTAAAGATGGAGAATTATTTTCTTTTTTAGGAATAAATGGAGCTGGTAAAAGTACTACAATTAATATGATTTGTGGTGAGTTAAAAAAAGATTCAGGAACAATTTTAGTCTGTGATAAAGAAGTAGACAGTGATGATAAATATATTAAAAGAAAAATTGGTGTTGTCTTTCAAGAGTCATTATTAGATAAATCCCTAACGGTTTATGATAATTTAAAAATTAAAGCATCTCTTTATGGAATAACTGGAAATAATTTTGTAAAAAGATATAACGAATTATCAAAATTGTTTGATTTATACGAAATTGAAAGACAAACCATTTCACAATTATCAGGTGGGCAAAAAAGAAGAGTTGATATAGCTAGAGCAATGATACATAACCCTGAAATATTAATACTAGATGAGCCAACTACTGGTCTTGATCCTGGAACAAGAAAAAAAATATGGAAAGTTCTTAATTCATTAAGAAAGAATAGCAAACTGACTATTTTTCTAACTACTCACTATATGGAAGAAGCAGTAGACTCTGATTATATAGTTATATTAGACAAAGGCTCTATTGTAGCAGAAGGTACTCCCCTTGAATTAAAAAACAAATTTGCTTATGATATGATACTTATTTATAATATTAATGAAGATGAAATAAAAAAATTAAATAAGCCATACACAAAAATAAGAGATGGGTTTAAAATAGAAATTAAAACATTAGAGGAAGCAACAGAATTAATCATAAAAAACAAGAGTTTATTTAAAGATTATGAAGTTGTTAAAGGAAAAATGGATGATGTTTTTCTTAATGCTACTGGATACGATTTGGAGGTAGAATAATGAGTCAACTTATTAATTTAACAAAAAGAAATATTAAAGTATATTTCTCTGACAAAGGAATGTTTTTTACTTCATTAATAACACCAATTATTTTGCTTGTATTATATGCAACTTTTTTAGCTAATGTTTATAGAGATAGTTTTTTATCGGCTATACCTGATGGTTTTGAATTATCAAATAAATTGATTAATGCTCTAGTAAGTGGTCAATTAATGTCTTCGTTACTTGCAGTAAGTTGTGTAACAGTAGCATTTACTTCAAATCTGCTTATGGTTCAAGATAAAGTCAATAATACAATTAAAGATATAAATGTAACACCAATAAGTAAATTTAAAATTGGACTAAGTTATGTACTTTCAACTTTCATATCAACACTAATTGTAAATATTGTTGTTGCAATAATATGCTTCATATATGTTTATTTTCAAGGGTGGTACATGAATATAAATGATGTTTTATTAATATTACTTGATGTATTATTATTAACTCTTTTTGGAACAATTCTTTCGTCAGTTGTTAACTTTAATCTTTCTACTCAAGGTCAGAGTACTGCTGTTGGAACAATGATAAGTGCTGGTTATGGATTTTTATGTGGAGCATATATGCCTTTATCATCTTTTAGTAAATCTTTACAAAATATATTATCATTTTTGCCTGGCACATATGCGACCTCATTATTTAGGAATCACTCTTTAAATGGACCTTTTAGAGAAATGCTAAGATTAAATATACCTGTTGATGTAATTGATGAATTAAAAAAAGCATTTGATTGCAAAATATCATTTTTTGATAATAATGTAACTATTCGTACAATGTACATTATTCTAATTTCAAGTATCATTATTTTAACTACTATTTTTATCATAATGAATAAATATAAAAAACAAAAATAGATGTCGAGTAAAATTTACCTTGACATCTTTTATTATTACAATGGTAAAGTTTGTTTATTATTTACCTTATTTTCAATATATTCTAAGTTATTAAATGATTTATTGTTTTTAAATAGTTCCATTTGTTTTCTTGCTATATTATTTAATCTAATAAGTTTTTCATTTTGTGGTATTTTCATTTCTCTTTTGTTAAATAAATTATGTTTTCTCACAAATTCTTGATTTGCTTTTCGTTCTTCAGGATCATAATCATGTTTGAAAGAAAATAAACTTAACACATTATTATTAAATAATTTTTCAACTATCTTTTGAATAAATTCAGGAAGTTTTTCAAACACTTGTGTCATTTGATATTTATATTCTAAACTTTTTTCATCCCAATATTCCATATTTCCAAGTTCGATAACTATTTCACAAGCAAGATCATGTTTTGCATCATTACTTATTTTATTAAAGTAGTTATCAGTAGTTCTATCATCTCTAGTTTCTTTTTTAATGCCTCTTCAATATCAATTTCTTGCTTAATAATATTTACCATTAAATCATCCCTTTCTTTTACACAACAAAAAATCAATTCCATTTCTAGAATTGATATTTATTAGTAAATTGAACCAAAGTTCAACTAGATTCCTTAATGGTGCGGGTGAAGGGACTTGAACCCCCACGGATGAACCACTAGATCCTAAGTCTAGCGCGTCTGCCAATTTCGCCACACCCGCATCAAAAAAATTATTTGGTGGACCCTGCAGGACTCGAACCTGCGACCGCCCGGTTATGAGCCGGATGCTCTAACCAACTGAGCTAAGGGTCCATCAGCATAAATAGTACATATTCAGTTGTTAGAGCAGCCGCTCTCTGAATAACAAAATAAGTATACCATTTTTAAAGATTAGTGTCAACCATTAAAACAATATTTTTTTATACTTTCACTACTAATTTATGCAAAAAAGAATAAAATTTACTATGAATAACCAAAAGATCGAAGATAAATCATTAACTGCCCTAGCCTTTATAATAGGATTAGCTCTAATAGATAATTTAACAAGTACCGAGCAGAATGCCGTTGGTAACTGGATAATGCTAATAGCCCAAACTCTATGTACTAATGGAAGCTATACCTTTAACAGGGAATGGAAGTCCCATATAAATAATGGAAATACCCCCGTAACAAAAGATACTCTAGAAAAAGTTGGTGACATAATCAATAATACTATTAAAAAGAATATGTAAATTAATGCATATTCATACTTATTTTAATTTCCTCAATTATATGACCAATATTTCCTTCACCAGCATATTTATTCATATCAAAAAAGTTATCATTTATACTAACCCATTCAAGTTTATTAACTTCCTCTATTAAATTAACCGCTTTATTTAATATACCATAATAAACTTCAATCAACTTATCAAACACAACATATTCAATATTCATAAAATGTATCAAAGAAATATCTTCACTAGTTATATTAGTCTCTTCATTTAATTCTCTATACGCTTCATTAAGACCATCATTTTCTCTTTCAATTTTTCCACCAACTAAATTAAACATACCCTTATATGGTTCTTTAGTTCTTTTACACATTAATGTTTTATTTAGGTCCTTATCAAAAACAACAATCACATTATATTTCTTCATCTTACCTCCAAATAACTAATCTTTTATTCTTACATTTACCCCATTTATATCTTTATAAACTCTCTTTTTATTTTTAGATACTTTATTTAATATTTGTTCCTCTAAGTCAAAGCCTAACATTTCAGAAAGCCCCATTAAATATATAGCAACATCTGCAAGTTCTTCTCCTAAATCATCTTTTTTCTTTCTATAAGCATCATATGCTTCAGCTACTTCACCATATAATAAGCAAAACTCTTTATTAACATCTGCTATATTAAATCCTTTATTAACTTTATTATCCCATATTTCTTTTTGTATTTCTTTCATATTCATTATATTAACCCTCACTTTCTTACATATCAATTATATCATAACACAAAGAAAATTCTATTAAAATAATAGTATTTTTTTATTCATCTAATTACCATATAGATAAACATAAATACATTAGTTTAAGACTTATCTTGCATAAGGCTTAAACTAACACTTTGAGATTACAAGCTCAAAGTGCATAAAGAAAAAGAACTAAGATAACTATTATATCTAAGTTCTTTTAATATAATTATTTACTAGCTTTAATAGCAGCTTGAGCAGCAGCAAGTCTAGCAATAGGAACTCTATATGGTGAGCAAGAAACATATGTTAATCCAATATTATGACAGAATTCAACACTAGATGGATCCCCACCATGTTCTCCGCATATACCAAGTTTAATATTAGGTCTTGTAGCCTTACCTTTTTCAGCAGCCATTTTAACTAGTTGTCCAACACCTACTTGATCTAATCTAGCAAATGGATCTTGTTCATAAATCTTCTTTTCATAGTAGGCTCCTAAAAACTTACCAGCATCATCTCTAGAGAAACCAAATGTCATTTGTGTTAAATCATTAGTACCAAATGAGAAGAATTCAGCTTCAGTAGCAATTGCATCAGCAGTAAGAGCAGCCCTTGGTATTTCAATCATAGTACCAATATGATATTCCATATCAGAACCTTTTTCTTTCTTAACAAGTTCAGCAGTTTCTACTACTATATCCTTAACATATTTTAATTCTTTAACTTCACCAACAAGTGGAATCATAATCTCAGGAACAATATCATATCCTTCTTCTTCATGAACCTCAATAGCAGCTTCCATTAAAGCACGAGTTTGCATTCTAGCAATTTCAGGATAAGTAACTGCTAAACGACATCCTCTATGACCCATCATTGGATTAAATTCATGTAATTCATTACATACATCAATAATATGTTCTACAGTTATTCCCATAGCCTCAGCAAGCTCTTTCATTTCAGCCTCAGTCTTAGGAATAAATTCATGAAGAGGTGGATCAATATAACGAACAGTCATAGGTAGACCCTTTAATTCCTTATACATTTCTTTAAAGTCACCTTTTTGATAAGGAATTAATAAACTTAAATATTTTTCTCTGTCTTCAACTGTTTCAGATAAAATCATTCTTCTTAAGTTAAATATTCTCTCTTCATCAAAGAACATATGCTCAGTACGACATAGTCCAATACCTTCAGCACCAAGTTCAATTGCTTTTCTAGTATCTTTAGGAGTATCAGCATTAGTTCTAACACCAAGCTTACGATACTTATCAGCCCATGCCATAACACGGCCAAATTCACCCGCAATAGTAGCATCAACTGTTGGAATAGCTCCATCATAAATATTACCAGTAGTACCATCAATAGAGATAACATCTCCTTCATGGTATACTTTACCAGCTAAAGTAAATTCTTTCTTAGCTTCATTCATGATAATATCACCACATCCAGATACACAGCAAGTACCCATACCACGAGCAACAACTGCAGCATGACTCGTCATACCACCACGTACTGTTAAAATACCTTGAGCAGCCTTCATACCAGTAATATCTTCTGGAGAAGTCTCAAGTCTAACAAGTACAACTTTTTCTCCCTTACCACCTATACCATAAGTAGCAGCATCTTCAGCAGTAAATACAATTTTACCACAAGCAGCACCAGGAGAAGCTCCAAGACCTTTTCCTGCTGGAGTAGCAGCTTTTATTGCCTTACTATCAAACTGTGGATGTAATAATGTATCTAAGTTTCTAGGATCAATCATTAATACAGCTTCTTCTTCAGTTCTCATTCCCTCATCAACTAAATCACAAGCAATCTTTAAAGCAGCCTGCGCCGTTCTCTTACCATTTCTTGTTTGTAACATATATAATTTACCATGTTCTACAGTAAACTCCATATCTTGCATATCACGGTAATGTTCTTCCAAAGTAGCGCATACCCTCTTAAATTCCTCAAATGCCTCCGGGAACTTATCAGCCATCTCAGTAATCTTCATTGGAGTTCTAACACCCGCAACAACATCTTCACCTTGTGCATTAGTTAAGAATTCACCAAATAAACCTTTTTCACCAGTAGCAGGATCTCTTGTAAAAGCAACACCTGTACCACAATCATCTCCCATATTACCAAATGCCATTGATTGAACATTAACAGCAGTTCCCCAAGAATATGGAATATCATTATCTCTTCGATAAACATTAGCTCTAGGATTATCCCAAGATCTAAATACAGCCTTAATAGCTCCCATTAATTGTTCTTTTGGATCATCCGGGAAATCTTCTCCAATCTTAGACTTATATTCTTCTTTAAACTCTCTAGCTAATTCTTTTAAATCATCAGCAGTAAGTTCAACATCTAATTTAACATTCTTTTCTTCCTTCATCTTATCAATTAGTTGCTCAAAGTATTTCTTACCAACTTCCATAACAACATCAGAATACATTTGAATAAATCTACGATAACAATCCCAAGCCCATCTAGGATTATTAGATTTTTCTGCTAGAACATTAACTACTTCTTCATTTAATCCTAAATTAAGAATAGTATCCATCATACCAGGCATACTAGCTCTAGCACCACTTCTAACAGAAACTAATAATGGATTTTCTTTATCTCCAAATTTCTTTCCTGTAATTTCTTCCATCTTAACAATGTATTCATTAATTTGACTTTGAATTTCATCATTAATTGTACGTCCATCTTCATAGTACTTAGTACAAGCTTCAGTAGTAATAGTAAATCCCTGTGGAACAGGCAAACCAATATTTGTCATTTCCGCTAAGTTAGCACCTTTACCACCAAGAAGGTTTCTCATATCTGCATTACCTTCTGTAAACAAATAAACATATTTTGTCATTTATCTTTCACCTCACCTTAATATAATAACAAAATAAAAATAAAAAGGCAATAATATTACCTTTAATTTACTTATTATTTACATCTTTTTTTATTCACTTTCAGCCTATAGTCTTCCAGTGCTATTTATAGCCTAAAGTCTATAAATAGTATATCTACATATCTATCATATATAAGCCATAAATATATACAAAAAGAAGTCACAATAAATGTAACCTCTTTCAAATTATCTCTTACTAAATTGTGGAGCTCTTCTAGCACCTTTAAGACCATATTTCTTTCTTTCTTTAACTCTTGGATCTCTAGTTATAAATCCATTAGCTTTAAGAACTTTTCTATATGAATCTTCATTAGTTTCATTTCCTGCATCATAAACAAGTAATGCTCTAGTAATACCAAGTCTGATAGCACCAGTTTGACCTGAGAATCCACCACCAGTAACATCAGCATTAATATCAAAAGTATTTTCATTACCAGTTACTACTAATGGTTGTTTTAAATCCATTACTAATACGTCATAAGGCATATATTCTTGAACATCTCTACCATTAACAGTAATCTTACCAGTACCAGGAGTTAAAGTAACTCTAGCTACAGATCCTTTTCTTCTACCAGTTCCATAAAAACTTCTCTTTTCTTTAGCCATTATTTGTTACCTCCCATTTCTAATACTTTAGGTTGTTGTGCAGCATGTTTGTGATCTTCACCAGCATACACAAATAATTTCTTATACATTTCTCTTCCAAGTCTATTATGTGGAAGCATTCCTTTTACTGCTCTTTCAACCATCTCTATTGGATAGCTAGCTCTCATTTCTTTAGCAGTTCTTTCTCTTAGACCACCAACATATCTAGAGTGATCATAATAAATTTTATCCTCTAATTTGTTACCAGTTAAAGCTACTTTATCAGCATTAACAATGATAACATAGTCACCACAGTCAACATGAGGAGTGTATGTTACTTTGTGTTTTCCTCTTAATATAACAGCAGCTTTACTAGCAACTCTTCCTAGAGGAATATCTTTAGCATCAATAACATACCAAGTTCTGTTAACTGTTTCTTTACTTTGCATAAATGTGCTTTTCATTTCTATTCTCCTTCATATTTTTAAAAGTTATCTTCAGGTCTTAAGTGTTCCCAATACCTAATACCCTCCAACAAAATGTACCGATTATGATTTTACTATTATTTTATGCTTTTGTCAATAATTTAAGAGATTTTTTCTCATTTTCTTCCCAAAAACTAACTTTATAAGATAATATTATTCAATTACTTACATCTTTTATCAATTTATACATAAAATATAATTGACAATAATAAACATCTTTGATATATTATTGTTGTAAAGAAAACTTACTTGTGAAGGATTAAAGCTGGGTTCTTGAATAAGAGTAGATATACATTCGTATATTTAGAATTCCTTTGCTCCTGGGGTAAGTTTTTTTTTATATTTTCTTTTGCTTATATTCCTCTTTAAGTTCGCAAATAATGTTATTATCTTTTAAAATTAATTCAGTAACAAAATCTACTAAATGTTGACTGCACCCCCAACTATTAGTTAAAGTATGTTTATAGAAGTATTTTTCATTAGACTTCAAATCAAACTTATCACATATTATTTTCAAATCATATTGACTTATTTTAATGTTAATTCCTTTTCTTTTCAAATTACTAGACACAATTTCACGAACTCTTTTTTGATTATAGCAATGAGTTAAATTAGTATCTTTAAGTTCCTTTATAATTCTAACATTTTCTTCACCATCATTTGCGATTCCAAAAAGTATTTGAGCATCTTCTCTATTTTTAACTATCTTTAAATTTAAATCTATTCTTATTGCCAACTTTTCATTTTGATTATTTTGAATTATAGTTTGAGCATCAATTTTCATTTTATTATATTTATTAAATATGTTTTTACCATATTTACTCAAAATATCTTCTTCACTCATTTCTTCGCTATTTATAACAAGCGTTAAAAATGAACTGTTTATTTTTTCAGTAATATCTCTATTAAAAAAAGTAAACAATTTTTGTGAATAATTTAATACATTTGCTTGCATAAAAGGTAAATAAACAGAATCCATTTCCTTAATTATAAAATGTGTCGCCGTATTTCTTAAACCAAGCATTATTTCTAAATTTTTTCTCACAGGATCCTTATCATTAGTAAAAATATTTTTTATACAATTAGACAAAGAAATAGTTCTATCAGGCTTATCAAAAAAATAAATACTATTTCCATCATTTAATATTTTAGCCTTTAACAGTAATTCCCATGCATTACATATAAAAAAGTAAATCCTTCCAATCTATAATTAATCGTAGGCTTATTGTATATCTCAATTGCCATCAAAAAAGCCTCTTCACTCTTATTCAAAAGATTATCTATTAATTCTTTTTCCAAAACCTCACCCATATCTTTCATATACAAAATATAACATAGCATATTAAGATAGTCAATAATTATTTATATAATGGTTTAAGAGATTTTTTCTCATTTTCTTCCCAAAAACTAACTTTATATATCATTTTAATTCTAAATATCTACATATAGCTTATATATAATAGATATGTA
>OGFG01003946.1_pt1 | contig 10001 bp, 4 predicted proteins | sample 1570761 | NCBI WGS metagenome assembly OGFG01 (sample SAMEA2581938, study PRJEB24529) | metagenome | biome: Human gut stool | place: China | collected 2011 | reverse complement strand
TTCCGAAAGGCATGTAAATCAACCATCAGAGACAACAAAATTTAGAAATCACTGTGAAAAAGAGCAAAACCAGCGTTTTGCTCTACAAGAATTGCTAAAGCAATTCTTGGCGATGTCACGCTACATAACAGCAATTTCCTATCAAATAAAAAAGCAAAGCCAGCGCTTTGCTTTGGCTTCCCCCTACGTTACGAGCATTTTCCTATCAATTAAAAAGAGGCTCCGATACATCTTTTTCTGCTTTCCTTAATATTGAAAACAGTTGCAAGAGTTCTCGGAGCCTCTAATGTAAGGGCTTCCTTTATCTGTAACAATTATATCTTAATAATTGCACACTGTGCTCATTATTTTATCACGATATCTGTGATCGCTGGTACGTTGCTGCCTCCACCAACACCACAATTTAATGTGATTGTTTTACCATTTGCCCAATTGCCATCCCAGCCTGGATTGCTTACGCGGTAACGATTATTGCCAAGGCTCTCACAAGTACCGCTCCACATAGAAGTAATCTCGCGGTCTAAGGTAAACTCTACCGTCCATCCATCGGTATAGCTGACACCTGTATTGTTGGTAAGCGTAATCTGTGCAATTCCGCCACTGCCCCAATTACTGGTAAGTTTTACCGAGCCTGTTACTTTGCTGTCCCCGGAAGGCTCTGTGGTTGGTGCTTCTGTCGGTGCCACTGTTGGTGCCACTGTCGGTGCTACTGTCGGTGTTGCTGTTGGTGCTACCGTTGGTGTTGCTGTCGGTGCTACCGTTGGCGTTACGGTTGGCTGTGGAGTCTCTCCACCTACTTTAGAAAGTGTAAGACTTACGATCTTGCCACCGTTCCAAGCAGACAAGCACAAATAGGTAACCTTTGATGTGCTCTTAATGTTCATGGTTGCCTTTAATTCTTTGACTGTATATGTCTTCGTTACTTTATCCGTTGCATTACTTGCCGCAGAATAATTATCACCACTCTGCCATACATTGTCTACAGATGCACCCCATCCTAAAATACCCCAGTTACCATGGGAAGGATCTGTACAAGTATAAACTACAGTAACAATATCATCGTCAGATGCATTTAACAACCACTGTGGATCGTTCGTTGCATACGTAGACTCTAAGTTAGATACAATCTCCGTCGTATCTGAAATAACCGGTGACTGTGTCGGAGCTGCGGTTGGTGCTACTGTCGGAGCCTTCGTCGGTGCTACCGTTGGTGCCTTTGTTGGCGCTACCGTTGGTGCCTTTGTTGGTGCCACTGTTGGTGCTACTGTTGGCTGAACATCACTGCCACCATTAATACCGGACACCTCAAAGTTCATGGTTACCTTATTCGTCGTCTGGTAATTTACATTATTGAAATATGCCTTGTAATTTGCATTTTCCACAGTTACGTTGTTTACATGTGTATTCGCCCACACATTAATAAATGAGAAATTAAAGACCGGACAGATCAATCCATCATCTGATGCTTTCTGTGAAACATCATACGTAAATTTTCCATTTTTCATGGTATATTTCTGTCCGTTAATTTCAAATGATGTTACTTTCAAAGTTGCTTTGTCAAATACAGATGCCTCATCATCAGCAACATTGATATCTTTGATATACAAAGAACCAATATTCTGCAACTGACTCTTAGTCGCATCTAAGGACAAGGAGAATTTTCCTCCTTCTGAATAAATATCAACATATTCATCACTGATGACTGACTGCCAGCTTGCTGTCTCTAATAAATATAATTTCGCACGTACATAGTTGGCCTGTGGTACCGTCACCTTACAGGTTGCTTTGTATCCTAATGGAACAGATGCAGTGATCGTACAAGTTCCTGCTCCTACTGCACTTACCTGACCTTTGGAATTAACGGTAGCTACTGACTCATCACTGGAGCTCCAAAGAACTTTATCCTTGCTGTCCGATGGTGTTAATGCTGCTGTAAGCTGCTGTTTTTCATCACCAATGTGAATTGTCAACTCGCTCTTGTTTAACTGAATGCCTGTTGCCGTTGCGGACTCATTACCACCATACACTTCCATCATAGCGTCCATCAATTCCTGATGAACAACCTTGTTGGAATAACGGTCAATGATCGCAAAACCATAGTCTCCGTTGTATCCATTGTCCCAAGCTACCGGGATCAATCCATACTGCTTTGCATAATAGCAGACTTTCTGATAATACTCTGCACGGCAAACTTTATTCTGGCTATCATAACTTGCTTTATTGATGGCACCAAATTCACCGATCACCACAGGATAGCCCTGTGAAACGAATTTGCTAGACATCTTTTTGAACTGAGATGCCATATAGGACTCATCACCCCAGCTTGCTCTCTTCGAATAATCCGTAATACTGTCTCCCCACTGTGTGGTTGCACCGGACTCTGTTCCACAGAAATCCCATGGATCATAATAATGTACAGAGATCATAATTCTTTTTTCGCCTGATGCAATCTTAGAAGACAGATAATTATCGGTAGGAAGTGCAAATCCGTAATCCTCCGCCGTGTAATCAATATTGGTATTCCATCCCGGAATCAATAACCATCTCTGATCATTGTTTCCACCGGTTTTTCTTACGGTGTCCACAAAAATCTGATTGTAGGCATTTATATTTGCATAAGCCGTTCTGCTAGGTGTTCCATAAGTTCCATCAAATTCTTCATTCATGGACTCAAAGATCAGATGCTCATCATAGTTTTTGAAACGATCTGCAATCTGCTCCCAGCACGCTTTATATTTTGCTTTGATCTTGGTCTGATCAGAACTGCCGCATAATAACCAGCCACCTGTTACTGTCGTATAACCGTCTCCATGCATGTTGACAATTGCATACATATCATTGTCAACGCAATAATCAACAACCTGCTGTACACGATCTAACCAAGAAGAGTCGATCTTGTATCCATTGTTGTCGTCAATCATGCTAAGATAGGATACCGGAATACGGATAGATTTAAATCCTGCGTCTTTGGCTGCCAAAACTAAGTCTTCTGTTAATTTTGGATTGCCATATGCTGTTTCATTCGGTGTTCCGGAACTTGCAGCCTCCAATGAGTTACCAAGGTTGTAACCTACACCCATCGCCTCTGTAATCTGCGATTGATTAAGGTTGTTAAATGTTGTGCCGGCGGCTTCCGCCGTTTTGGCTGTCGTTGTTGGAATTGACAGCGAAGTTGCTACCATTGCCATACTCATGACAATAGCAAGTGCTTTTTTACGAAAAGCCATAATCCTTCTCCTTCCCGGCAGATTGAGAAACTTGTACGTTTTTATGACAAAATAACACAAATCATCACCAAAAAATATGAATAGAAATCCATAAGAAATACCGATACTTTCCCAATATTTATACCGATAAATCCCAAAAAATCCACATATTTTTGATATTAATTCATGAAAAAAGAAGCAAACACATTAACGATATCCGTCACCATCACGTACAATAAAAAGACATCCTTTGTCCCCACAAAAAATGTCTTTCTACATCCCAATCACGCCCAATACATTATCGAAATAACTCCCCCATGAGTTATTTCTTTTGCTACGAAAACTATCTTAACATTTTCGTAGTAGTATTGCAACATAATTTTGAAAATTTCATGTACAATTTTTACAAAAATATATTTTATTTATCTATTTTATTATGCATATTGCAAGATATTAAGATGCTTTTTGGGGATAGCATACTTCGTTTCCCTTTCTCTTATAAAGCACCCCGGCTTTCACGTAATATATCGGATTGGCATTATCCACCTCAAAAGTGATCTGCTGCCCCAAATCGTCTATGAGTGTCGTAAGCGGTCCGGTAGCATTCTTCCCAAGCTTTACCGTAATTGGTCGGTAATCATATTCCGACTTGCTATAATTCATTTTTTTCGTACAAAGCAGAAAGATTTCTCCCAGATTTAATCTGCATAATATCGTCAAAGAACGCAATTCTTCGTTTGCCATAAACGCACAACTTCCTACAGATACCAGTTTTTCCGGAAGAGTTACACTTTGCAGCCTGCAGGCATAAAACGCATTGCTGCCTATTTTTCTAAGTGCACTGTCAAAGGCAAAGTTGGTCAATCCATCGGCTTCATAAAAAGCCATCTGTCCTATCACTCGAAGTTTTTTGCCGCCAGTAACTGTCTTGACTGTTGAATACTGAAATGCGCACTCTCCAATAGTTGTTAGCTTTGAAGAAAGCTGAATTGATTTCATATCCGCTGCATAAAATGCATACGGTGCAATCGTCGTCACCTTATCGGATAACTTATAATTGGTGACACTTTTACCCGAAGGATATATGTAAATTGTCTTTTTGTCTTTCGAATACAATACACCTTTTGATGATGAAAAGTTACGATTCTTTTTATTTACAGAAATCGTTTTTAAGGTTGTACTCCAGCCTTCATAAGCTCCATTGACACGAACTGGGCTTGCATACTTAATCTTTTTAAAAGATTTTGGCAACGATATCTGCTTGATACCCTCCATTGCAAAATATCGATAATCGACCTGCGTGATCCCCTCTCCAAATTTAATCTTCGTAAACACCGGCAATACAGAATCTTCCGAGCACGGCCACTCATAACTGCTCAGTGATTTGTCATAAAACCCGGTAATTTTAGCATATCCCTTTCCAGTTATAGTTAACGTTTTACTCTTTTTATTGTATGTCCATTTCACCCCACTGCATACTTTACCACTTGGCTGCTTTTTCTTTGTCTTGGCATCTGCTGTCATTGTCATAGTCATCGCTGCCATTAGACAAAACATGATTACTGCTACCTGTCTCCATTTTTTCATAAAAATCACTCCCTTCTTATGATAGTTTTTTACCATTTGACTTCTTAAAGCTCTCTTTCAGACGATCCCCTCGTTTAGCGTATACCGCCTCGTCTTTGATGTAATATGTCTTATTGCCTTTCTCAACTTCAACTTTCATCTTGCCGAGTCTTATGTGATCTGCAAAATCAGCAAACAAACGATATATTGTTGCATTTAATTCCTTACCCAATACAATTCGAAAATCCGTATAGTTCTCTCGGTCATAGGTTTGAAGATTTGTTTGAAAACCACTGTCTGCAAACACATAACTTAGTTTACAATTGCATCGTACGATGATCGTCGATAAATCTTTGATGTTTCCAAACGCATGATTTCCTACCCGCTTAAGGCCCTTTGGCAATTCTACAGATGAAATCTGAGTGCTGTCAAACGCAGAATCTTCAATAATTTTCAACGACTTTGGAAGCTTTACAGACTTTAACTCTGTTTTCGCAAAAGCCTGCCGACCAATTTCACGCAACTTATTTCCCATAATAACACTCTCTATGGAATTTCCATAAAAGGCACGTCTGCAAATTTTGGTTACCTTGGAAGGTATTGCAAATTTTTTCTCCGTCTTGCCACTTGGATAAATGTACAACTTCTTTTTGTCCTTTGAATACAAGATGCCCTTACTGACAGAGAACTTCTTGTTTTTCTTAGACACTTGAAGTTTCTTTAATGTCGTGCTGTATGGTTCAAAAGAGCCATTGACAGCATCCATTTCATTGGACGCTTTGATCTTCTTAAAGCTCTTTGGCAGTGAAATCGTTTTGATACCCTCAATACAAAAAAAGCCAGATGAAATTGTTGTTATCCCCTCTCCAAACACCAGCTTGTCAAAAATTGCCGGCTGTCCCGCTTCTGAACCAGGCCATTTGTATCTTCCCTCTTTACGAAATTTACGGATATCCACCGTTCCTTTTCCTGTGATTGTCAATACTGTCTCATCAGAGTTCAAAGACCATTTGATGTTTTTGGTCAACTTCCCGGTTGACTTTGCATCTGCCTGCGCCGGTAAAGTCAGCATAACTCCTGCAGCGATACATAATGCCAGCGTCATTACATATTTTTTCATCCTCATATTACTCTCTCCTTTCTATGTTGGACAATTGATCGCGCTGTCCGTTTTGCTACAATAGTAATATTACGATGGAGCTTATAATTTTCTCCTTGGTTATATATTACAACATTTATAGCTGTAATATATGTCCGTTTCCTTAAGAAAAAATTAAGATTGCCAGACAGCAATTTCCGATTAAAGAACAAAGAGTCGCTTGCGACTCTTTCGCGCTCGAGCGGTGCTGTTTACAGCTAACTTCTTCTCCGCGAGATGCGCATCCTCGCGGAGCATTTTTCGCTTTATAGGAAACGACAAGTTTCCTATAAAGCAAAAAAGAACAACCAATAAATACTTGGTTGTTCTTTTTCTAAATTTTCAAAAGGCATATTTGCCACTTATTTCTAAGTCGATCTGTTAAAATTTATTTAATGGTAAGTTTGATCACTTTCTTCTTACCACTGCCATCCGTTGCAATTGCAGTAATCTTAACTTTGCCTTTCTTCTTCGCTTTTACAACACCGCTCTGTGTCACTGTTGCAATTTTAGTATTACCAGATACCCAGAATACTTTAGCAGATGCATACTTCTTCTTAGGCGTGATTTTGGCTTTCAGTTTGAGTTTCTTACCAACCTTTAACTTCTTAACGCCAGACAGTTTGATCTTCTTCACCGCTTTTTTCATAACGCGAATGGTAATTTTCTTTTGCAATCCATTCGCTGTACGAATCGTGATCACTGTCGTTCCGGCTTTCTTACCAGCAACAATCTTACCACTACCGCTTACTTTTGCTATTGATGGTTTACTGCTGGTATACGTTAGTTTCTGAGGCTTAGCTCCTATCGGCAACAAAGTCACCGTAAGCTGCATACTCTTTCCTGCTGCAAGCTGCAATTTCTGTTTTACCGGAAGATTACTTACCTTTTTCACACTGGCAATAACACGTATTCCGGTTGCCTGAATTCCCGGCTTCTGCGTTGGTGTGACCGTTGGTTTCTCACTTGGAGCAACACTTTCAGTCGGATCATCACTAGGTACCGGTGTTATCGCCGGTGCATCCGTTGGTTCCGCCGTTGGCTTTTCAGTTACTGTCGGCGCTTTCGTTGGCTCTGCCGTTGGTGTCGGCGTTTTTATCGGTGCTGCCGTTGGTTCCGGCGCTTTCGTTGGCTCTGCCGTTGGTGTCGCGATTGGTTCTTCACTTGGTTCCACGGTCGGCTCGCTGCTCGGTACCACTGTTGGCTCGCTGCTCGGTGTGACGGTAGGTTCGCTGCTCGGTGCCACTGTTGGCTTGCTGCTCGGTTCTACCGGCGCCTTATCAAAATATTTTGCACAGAAGTATGTATTCTCTTGTACCGTGTATATAATTCCCGGGGCATATCCCTGTACCTCACGGTCACTATACCACCGTAAAATTAAATTCTCCTTTGGTTTATTCGGCAAAATAATATCAGAACCTTGTTCCACTGTCACGGTCCAAACTTCATCTACTGTATCAAATGTTACGGTAACTAACTTCGTCGTTGTTCCCCCTGTGGAAATTGTCTCCTTCGAGAACAAATCGTCCGTTCCAAGTGCGCCATCTGTCTGATTAATGATCTTAATATCTCCGACCAAGATAACGCTGCTTTCATCTGATTTCACATCAATAGCAGATTTTTCCGTTTTATTCGGACCCGCTTTCACCGTCAGTGTTCCTCCGATCAAAGAGATCTTACTATCTGCATATAATGCGCCACCTGTTCCGTCCCCGATCGCAGTCACTTCTCCATCCGTGATTGTGATCTTGTCTGCAGATAATGCTGTTTTATTACTTTCTTTGGCAGCTACAGCGGTCAGACTTCCGCCCTTTACCGCAATAGTATCTGCCATAATCTGCTCGGTGTTGTTAGTTCCACCGGAAACAATGACATTTGCTGCCTCAATACTTCCAGTAGTATTGCTACCTCGAACCATCTCAAGGCTTGTATCATCTTCGCTGGAAATGTTTCCGCAAGTCACTCCACATAACGCTGCAGAAACGCCTTTCTTTAATATAATTTTGACTTTCGCATTATCAGCGACCAATTCAAAAGTATGATCTGTCCCGGATAATGTCAATTCATTACTGGAAGCATCATAACTTGCTGCATAAGATTTACCGGTTGCATCATCTTTGCTAAACATGCCATCGACATAAGTCGTATCGTCCAGCTTAGACAAGTCGATCTTATACACATCTTCAACTAGTGTACCTCCTGTCAACGTATGGTCAGAGATCATACTAGCCTGATAGTTGTCGGTTTCTGCATAGCGTACTGACACGGTATAACTTGTAGCAGGCTGTAAATCAGTAAAGGTGGTCTGCGTTTGCCATGATGTGCCATCAATTGTGTATTCATAACTCTTGCCTGCCGGTGCTGCAGCGGTTGCCTGTACGGTTAAGGAGGTAGACGTACGTGCCACTATTGTTAATGCTGTCGATGGTGCCTCCTGTATCCCCTTGTCCGGAGCAGTCGTTACTGTCGGTTTATTCGTTGGTTCTGCCGTTGGCTTTTCCGTTACAGTCGGTGCTTTCGTCGGTTCTGTCGTCGGCTTTTCTGTTACAGTCGGTGCTTTCGTCGGTTCTGCCGTTGGTTTTACGGTTACAGTCGGTGCTTTCGTCGGTTCTGCCGTTGGCTTTACGGTTACAGTTGGTGCTTTCGTCGGTTCTGTCGTCGGCTTTTCCGTTACAGTCGGTGCTTTCGTCGGTTCTGCCGTTGGTTTTACGGTTACAGTTGGTGCTTTCGTCGGTTCTGCTGACGGTGATACTGCCGGATAGGATGCATTTTCTTTCTCCTCGTGTGCTCGACAGGTATTGATCAGCCACTTACCGGTTGTTGTCAGATCATCCGCTGTCCAATCGCCCCCGGCATTGCTGCAGCTGCTCTTAAAATACGCCGATTTTTCATTACAATTACTATAACTCCAGCATGCAAAACTAATATTTAATTCGTCCAACAACGCAATCCACCGATCCGCATTTTCCGCGTCATAACTTCCATTACCATCTGCTGAACATATACCAAATTCGGTAACAAAGATCGGTGTTCCATCCTTGGTTGCCAGACGTACTTTTTCCATTAAATTCTCTTTGTGCGTTGCGGAATAAAAATGGAACGTATACATGATGTTTTCATAACCAAGTGCTTTCATCGGCTTAGCCGCTACCTGATCGACATCCTGTGACCAAGTATTCGTTCCGCATATAATGATCGCATCCGGATCAATGGCACGTATCGTCTTAATAACTTCACTACAATATGTATAAAGATCTTTGCCATTGCCACTATACCAATTTGTGCCTGTCGGCTCATTGCAAATCTCATATAACACATTATCATGATCCTCGTGCATTGTTGCGTACTTTGTAAAGAATATCTTTGCCTCTTTCAAATACTCATTTGGATTGTAAGCATGCACATGCCAGTCTACCAACGCATACATTCCGAGCTTGGTTGCATAATCGACACCATTTTGAATCAATGTATCAAGCTGCTGTTTGGTACTGTCTCCACCCGTCAAATATCCAACCGATCCACCATCGCGTGGATAACAAACTAATCGAACCATATTGATTCCCCAATCATCACGCAATGTCTGGAACGCATTCTGATTGACATACTGCGGGAACCAATGCATACCATGGGTACTGGCTCCACGAAGCTGTGTCGGCACACCATTCTGATCCACCATGATCGGTGCCGCATAGTCGTCAACCTTCTGTACTGACAGTTTACCATGTCTGCCGACCGGAGTGTCCGCATATGCAACATCTTTACGTCCGGTTAATTCATAATTCAGTTCATCACCGGTACTTGGACCTGCACAATTTACAGCAATGACATTAGATTTTCCAACGGAAATAGACGGCTGTTTTCCAAAACCAACTTTATTAGAAGAGCTGCTAACCGTTGCTCCCGCTGCAATCTCTGTCGAATAATATGCCACAACGCCTCCCAGCGCCGCATCATACACTGCAGAAAATCCCTCAACATAGCCAACGTCAACCGATCCCGATGTCGGTATTAAAATCTGAATACCTCTAACCGTTTCGCTGCTGTTATTTGTGATAGAAAAACTGTATTCTGCTTAATAATCATTTGTTCCA
>OGFG01003942.1_pt1 | contig 10011 bp, 7 predicted proteins | sample 1570761 | NCBI WGS metagenome assembly OGFG01 (sample SAMEA2581938, study PRJEB24529) | metagenome | biome: Human gut stool | place: China | collected 2011 | reverse complement strand
AGCGCAAAAATTTCTCGCTGCCGGTCACATTGGGAGTTTTCAGATACACCCTAAAAACGAAATGAAAGACTGTCCTGATACTCCGAGGGTGTTTTCCCGGTGATTTTTTTGAAGGTGCCGGAAAAATATGCAATATCGCGGTAGCCGCAGGCCTCCGCAACCTCGTAGACTTTCAGCTTTCCCTCGCGCAGCAACGCCATAGCCTTCTGGATGCGGCAGCGCGTAAGATACGCGCCGAGCGTCATATCCGTTTCCTTTTTGAACAGGTGGCTCAGATGTCCTTCGCTCAGTCCCAGCTGCGCTGCCGCCTGCCCGACGGACAGATCGCCGCTGCCGCAGTTTTGCTCAAGGTACACCATTGCCTCGCGCACATAGCGGCTCTTGGGGCCGGGCTTCACGCCGGGAAGCGGCTCTGGCTGCGGTGCGGTTTGTGCGGCGATGCGCTTTTGCAGCGCCAGAACGGCGTTTTCCAGATCGCCGTCATGAAAAGGCTTCAGCAGAAAGTCCACCGCGCCCAGACGGATGGCCGTCTGCGCGTAGGCGAACGAATCGTAGGCGGTCAGAATGATGACATACGCGCGGCTGCCTGCTTCGCGCAGCCGCCGCACCATCTCCAGCCCGTCCATCTTCGGCATTTTGAGATCCGTGATGATAAGCGTCGGCTGGCAGTCCTCCGCGACGGCAAGGGCCTGTTCGCCGTTGGCGGCTTCGCCGACCACGATGCAGTCCAGCGCCGCCCAGTCTACTGCCATGACGATACCCTTGCGGATCATTTCCTCATCCTCTACAACCATTACCCGCATCATACGCCGGGCCCTCCCTTCGCGGGCAGGCGCGCAAGAATACAGGCGCCGCCGCCCTCCGGATTTTCAAGACGCAGACCGAACGCGTCGCCGTAATGCTTGCGCAGGATCGTGTCTACATTTAATAGTCCCAGATGTCCCGTCTGCGTTTCCGGCGGTTTGTAAGGCCCCAGAAGGTCCGGCGGGAAGCCGCAGCCGTTGTCCCGGACGCGGATCTCGAGCACGTCCTGCTCCGCAAGCACGGCCGTGACGGAGAGTTCACCGTGTTCTACACCGGAAAGGCCGTGCAGAATGGCATTCTCTGCCAGCGGCTGCAGGAGCATTTTCGGAACCATGCACGAAAGAAGCGCCTCCGGCACGGCTTCTGTATAGGAAAAGCTCTCTGACAGGCGGATGCGCTGAATCTCGACGTACCGGCTCAAAATCTCCAACTCCCGCCGCAGGGGGACAAATTCGTCCGGCGTGATGCAGAAGCGAAGGATATCGGCAAGATTCGTTGACATCAGCGCCACCTGCGGCACTTGATTGATTTTGCTGATCCACTTCATGGTGTCGAGCGTGTTGCACAGAAAATGCGGGTTTAGCTGCGCCTGCAGCATGCGGATCTGCGCGCGGTTAAGTGCGCGCTGGTTTTCCAACAGTGCCTGCTGGTTGTGCCGGAGGGCGACGACCATGGTGTTGAACTGCTGTGCCAATTCGCCCAATTCGTCATGCCGGCCGGCGGGAACGGGAACCTGCACGTCCAGATTATTTTTCCCGACCTGCCGGATGGCGTGATGCAGTCTGCCGATCGGTTGGAAGACCTGCCGGCTTAGCTGCAGGCTGAGTACGACGCTTAAAATGATGCAGGCCAGCGCGCACAGCACGCTCACCGAGTACAAAAGCCGGAGTGTTCCGGCGCTGAGCGGCTGCGGCTGCTGCAGGACGAGATACAGACCGGTTTCGGTATGCTGCCGCACGGTATAGGAAACGTCGGCAGACAGACCGGTGAGCGCCTTGCCGGACAAAAGCTGCCCGCGCAGCGCGTCGGCGAGGCTCTGGGTCTGTGCCGGCTGCGTACAGTAGACCGGACGCCAGCGCGCGTCGAGCAGAAGAAGTTCGTTCTGCGCACCAGCTGTGCCGCCGAGCAGTGTCCGCAGCTGCGTTTCCAGCATGCCGATGGTGAGATATCCGACCGGCGCGCCGTAGCGGTCGGTCAGGAGCATCGCAGCGTGCAGAAGCGGCTCGTCTGTGTCGGCCGGATCTTCTGCCGCGCTGCACACCAGAACACCGGTTCCGGCGCAGGCCGCCTCGTATAAAAGGCCCCAATTGGTCGGCAGCGACCGGATTTCGGGCGCTGTCTGTGTCGAATAGCGCCAGCGGCCGCTGATATCGTAAAGGTCAAAGCGTGCAAAGCTGCGCACGGACTCTGTAGCGTCGAACAGCTGGCTGTAGACCGCCGTGTCCTCCGCTTCTGCGTCAAACAGCGCCTGTGCAACGAGTGGATTGTGCTGCAGGGATGCGGCTGTCTGCAAAAAGCCGCTGTGCAGCGTATCAAGCGCCTCGCAGGAGGCGGACAGCTGCTGTTGGGCCGTCTGCTGGGCGTTCGACGTCATGCGCAGGCGGAAAATCTGCAGCAGCAGACCGGAGCACAACAGCATCGGCACCAGAGACACGGCCAGAAACGCCGCGTTCAGCCGCTGACGGAAGGAGGAAAAGTGAAGCCGCTTCATTGTTCCGCCTCCATCCCGAGATAAAAGGCCCAACTCATCAGTATTGCTTCGCGGTGCTCGCTTGCCCAGCTTACGTCATACGCGACCTGACGAATGGCGGATAGTTCCGGCAGTTTGCTGGCAGGACTCACGTCGCTGCGCACCGGGCGGCGGTAAAAATCAGACTGCAGCAGCTGCTGCACGTCGTAGCTGACGGCAAAATCGAGAAACAGCTTTGCGTTGTCGGGGTGCGGCGCGCCCTTCAGCGCGGCGCAGCCGTCCGGTACGCAGCTTGTGCCGTCTGCGGGGTAGACCATGGCGATCCCGTCCCCAGCAGCAATGCGCTTGCGCGCGGTCTCCTCCAGCGTGATGCCGACGAGCGCTTCGCCGTTTGCAACGGCGGAAATGATCGCACCTGAACCGGACAGGAGCTTTCCGTCCAGGTTTTCCGCAAATGTTTGCAGCACCTCATCCGCGTCGCCGCCCAGCGCGCAGAGCATCGTCACGAGCGCGGTATAGCTCGAGCCGGAGACGGATGGATCGGCAAAGGCGATCTGCCCGCGCAGCGCAGGGTCGAGAAGATCGGCCCAGCAGCTGAGCTGTCCGGAGGACAGCAGCTTCGGATTGTAGACCAGCACGACCGGAAGCGAGGAAAACGGCGTCCAGCTGCTGTCCTGCGCACGGTACTGCGGCAAAATCTGCTCCGCGCCGCGGCAGACGTAGGGCTCAAACAACGCCCGGCAGGCTTCGAGACTCTCGACGCCGCCGCCGAACATCACGTCGGCCCGTGGTGCGTCCTGCTCCTTTTGCAGCTGCTCAAGCAGTTCGTTTGTGCCGCCCTGTACGACCTCGACCCAGATTCCGGTGCGCGATTCAAATTCCTTGACGATCGGCCACCAGACCTCTTTTTTGTGCGAGGTGTACAGAACGAGACGCTCCGATTCATCCGGCGCGTAGGCGGCTGTATCCTGTGCGGCGGGCGCGCAGCCGGTCAGAAGAGCGAATGCTATACATAATATCAGAATGCGTATGTGTTTCATAGTTTCCGTGTCCTGTAGCAGCGAGAACAAAACTCTCTGTTATTTTGCCCTGATTATAACACATCTCCGGCTCGGTTTTCATTGGATTTTTAAAATTATCGCAGAGAATCACAAATAATCGCAGATTTGTCCACTGTTCTTTTGTGCAGAAACACCGTAAAATGAGAGCATACGATGCAGAACTCCCGTTAGCTGCTGCACGAATTCAAATTTTATCAGGAGGAATATCAGAATGAAGAAGATGCTTGCGCTTCTGCTGGCTGCTGTGATGGTTCTGTCCATGGCTGCCTGCGCTGCCGCTCCGGCGACGACCCCGGCTGACACGACCGCTCCCGCAGAAGATACCCAGACGACCGAAACCACTGAAACCACTGAAACCAACGAAACCACCGAGGCTCCCGCAGAGGAAACGCCCGCTGCCGAGCCCGAAAATCTGACTGCGACCCAGCAGATCATCAAGGAAGCCGAAGGCATGACCCTTGAAGAGCTGGCGAAGAAGGCCATTGAAGAGTCCAACGGCAAGATGTTCTACGGCGTCGGCAACTCCAGCCGCGGCAAGAGCGCCCTGCCTCTGTTCATTGAGTATCTGCAGTCCATCGATTCCAGCTACAACATGGAGTTCGAGTGGCAGCAGCCCAAGAACAACAAGATCTTCGATCAGCTGACCGCTGACTCCCTGAAGGGCACCGGCACGTTCGCCATGACCCTCATTCAGGACGGCAACCAGATCGAGAGCAAGATGGTTCAGACCGGCATCCTCGACACCTTCATCCCGAAGGACTGGGCCGATGCCAACGGCACCACCGCCGACGCCTACACCGGCTTCCTGCCGCTGCAGACGCTCAACAAGGTCTTTATGTACAACTGCGTGGGCGACAAGACCTACGATAACTGCTGGGACTTCGTCGCCGAGGGCGAGCATGGCCTGTTCATGGACATCGACTCCGAGATCGTCGGCAAGAACTTCCTGTACATGCTGACCCGCGACGACTACGCAGCGTGGCTGAAGGAGTCCTTTGAGGCTCTGTCCGCTGACGAGCAGGCATACTTCCAGCCCACTATCGCAGAGATGGAATCCGAAGCTGCCGACCTCGGCCTCGGCGCTGACGGCGCTTACGCGCTGGCATGGATCAAGCTGTGGGTCGAAAGCTACAACGCCCAGACCGACGACGGCCCCATCTGCAACACCCTTGTCGACGCCTCCGCGAAGGATCAGTTCGGCCTTCTCGTTTACTCGAAGCTCCGCTCCGTCGAGGAGTCCAGCTCCGTCTCCGTCAACAACATCAAGGTCGCCGCGTATGAGGACGGCTATCAGGGTATCGGCGGCTATGGCTACTGCCATTACCTGTTCGTCACCGACAACTCCCCGCTGCCCTGGACGGCCTGCGCCTTCATCGCCTACATGACCTGCACCGCCGACGGCTTCTCTGCCTGGGGCAAGGACATGGGCGGCTACTCCTCCAACCCGACCGTGGCAGAGGAGACTGAGGCCAACTTCCATCACTCCATCGGCGGCATGGCCGAGGATGGCACCACTGTTGAATTCGCAGCAAAGAACGACCGCGGCTATGAATGGTGGACGACCAACGGCAAGCTCGTGCTTGAGGATCCGGAATACTGCGCAGACGTTGCATTCACCGTCGGCAGCTGGATCGAAATGCTGAGCAAATACTCCGCAGGCTGATCTGTCAACCAGCACCTTACCGGCGCCCCTGGATGCGCATCCAGGGGCGCCTTTGCAAAAACATACCCCATCATCCGCCCTTCAAACCTGAGAAAAGAGGAGGAAGCCATGAGCCGACCCACTACCCTCCGCGCAAGCAGATCCACGATTGTGCTCAATAAGGTCAAGACCTTCTTTTCCAAGCCGCACAACGTCATTCTGCTGCTGCTTGGCATTGTCCTGACCTTCACCACGGTCGCGCCGATCGTCGCCATCGTGGAAGATACCTTCAAAATTCACGCCGGCACCATTGACGCCCATCTGACCGGGCAGGCGTCCGGCTATACGACCGTCAACTACACCGACCTTTTCACCAGCCGCATGGCAAAGACGAATCTGTGGACGCCGCTTCTCAATACGGTGCTTCTCGCTGTCGGCACGTGCGTGGTGTCCATTCTCTACGGCGGGCTGTTTGCGTTTTTGATTACGCGCACCGACCTTGCGTGGAGAAAATATCTGAGCTCCATCTTTATTTTCCCGTACATCATGCCGCAGTGGACGCTGGCCGTCGTGTGGCAGAACCTGTTTAACTCCAACGCCGTCACCGGCACGTCCAACGGTCTGCTTGCCGCCCTGTTCGGCGTCAACATGCCGATGTGGTGGTGCAAGGGCCTGTTCCCGAGCCTGATGGTTCTGGGCCTTCACTACGCGCCGTTCGCCTATATCCTCATCGGCGGCATTTTCCGCAACATGGACGCCAATCTTGAAGAGGCCGCGACCATTCTCGACACGCCCAAGTGGAAGACCATGTTCCGCATTACGCTTCCGATGGTCAAGCCCGCGATTTTGTCCACCATTCTGCTGGTCTTCGGCAGCGCGATGGGCTCTTACCCGGTGCCGCATTATCTGGGCCTGAGCACGCTGTCGACCAAGTATGTCTCGATGAACTCCAAGTATACGGGTGAAGCGAGCATTCTTGCCATCATCATGATGGTCTTCGGCGTGGCGATCATGCTTCTGAACCAGCTCTCTCTCAGAAGCCGCAAGAACTACACCACCGTCACCGGCAAGTCCGGCCAGATCTCCAAGATCACGCTCGGCAAAACCGGCCGCGTCGTCATCGCCTTGATCCTTGTGATTCTCACGTTCTTCACGAGCATCTTCCCCATCATTTCCTTCGCGTTCGAGACGTTCCTGCCGAATCCGGGCGACTATTCGTTCCTGTACACGGGCGACGCGTCGAACCTCACGACCAAGTGGTGGGTCACGGCGGAGAACGTCACCGAAAACGGCATGTACGGCCAGAAGGGCATTTTGTATAACGAGACGATCTGGCGTGCGTTCAAGGGCACGATCCTTGTCTCCGTGGCCTGTGCGCTGCTGGCCGGCTCCATCGGCACGATGATCGGCTACGCCGTCTCGAAAAACCGCCGCAGCCGCTGGGCGAACTATGTGAACTCCGTCGCTTTCCTGCCGTATCTCATGCCGTCCATCGCTGTGGGCGTCGCATTCTTCATCCTGTTCTCGACGGAAAAGCTGAACCTGTTCAATACCTACACGCTGCTCATTATCGTCGGCACGGTCAAATACATCCCGTTTGCCAGCCGCAGCAGCCTCAATTCCATGCTCCAGCTGTCGGGCGAGATCGAAGAAGCGGCCATCATTCAGGATATTCCCTGGATCAAGCGCATGACCCGCATCATCATCCCCATCCAGAAATCCTCGATCATTTCCGGTTTCCTGCTGCCGTTCATGACGTGCCTGCGTGAGCTGTCGCTGTTCATGCTACTGTGCGTGCAGGGCTTCATCCTGTCCACCACGCTGGACTACTTCGACGAGATGGGCCTCTACGCGTTCTCCAGCGGCATCAACCTGATCCTGATCGTGACCATTCTGGTCTGCAACACCCTCGTCAACAAAATCACGGGCGCAAGCCTGGATAAAGGAATCGGAGGTTAAATCATGCCTGAAATCAGATTAGAGCATATCACCAAGCGCTGGGGCAAGTTCTATGGTGTGGACGACCTGAATCTGGTCATTGAAAATAACGCGTTTGTCACCCTGCTGGGCCCCTCCGGCTGCGGCAAGACCACCACCCTGCGGATGATCGCGGGACTGGAGACCCCCACTAGCGGACGCATCACCATCGGCGACACGGTGGTATTCGACAGTGAGCTGGGCATCAACATCCCCGCCAACAAGCGGAAGGTGGGCTTCCTCTTCCAGAACTATGCCCTGTGGCCCAACATGACCGTCTACCAGAATATTTCCTTCGGCCTGTCAAACATCAAGGAGGAAATGCCGAAGATCAGCTTTGAGGCGAAAAACGCCGCCCGTCTGGCACAGATCCTCAAAAATCCTCAGGATGTGGTAAAGACTCTTGAGGAATGCCGGGATAAAAACGGCAAGCTGGACGAAACGAAGGCCATCATCAAGCTGATCGATACCTACACCATCTCCCAGTACACTGCCCAAAAGCTGTTCGGCTATCATTTGGAGCAGGGTAAGGACGTGTCCGCCGAGGTAAAGGCTCTGGAAGAAAAGGTGGAGGCCGCTCGAAAGGCTCAGCCCTTCAACGAGAACTTTGAGCTTCTCAAGGACGGCGAGGTGGAAACTGCTGTGCGCAAGCTGACCAAAGAAGAGATCGACCTGTCCGTGCGCCGGGTGTCCCGCATCGTCAAAATCAGTATGTTCATGGACCGCTATCCCGCGGAGCTGTCCGGCGGTCAGCAGCAGCGTGTGGCCATCGCCCGGACGCTGGCTCCCGAGCCCAGCGTGCTGTTCATGGACGAGCCGCTTTCCAATCTGGATGCCAAACTGCGTCTGGAAATGCGCTATGAATTGCAGCGGCTCCATGTGGAGACCGGCTCCACCTTCGTATACGTCACCCACGACCAAATGGAGGCCATGACGCTGGCAACGCAGATCTGCCTGATGAACAACGGTGTCCTTCAGCAGTATGCCGCGCCGCTGGAAGTTTACAATCACCCTGCCAATCTTTTTGCGGCAGACTTCGTGGGAAACCCCTCCATCAACTTTGTGGAGGCCAAGGGCTGGCAGGGGCCTGAGGGCAGCCTTGAGCTGACGCTGCTGGACGGACACAAGGCAGTTTTCACCCCCGAGCAGCCATTGCAGCTGCCCCAGTGGTTCCACCGGCGGGACGAGGAGCTGGAAGCCCAGGCGCAGGCTCTGAAGGCCCGTGCGGGAGAGAGCGGCTACGTGGAAAAGAGCAACAAGGACGAGACCTTCCGCTACCACATCGCCAGAGTCAACGACGAGGACGACGGCATCCACGAGGAGCCGATGCTCACCAACGAGGATCTGGTGCTGGGCATCCGCCCGGAGTTCCTGTCCATCACCGGCGGTGGAAATGTGGAGTGCGAGATTTACGGTGCCATGCCCACCGGCATGGAATCCACCGTCAAGGTGCGCATCGGAGAGTATTTGCTCACCGGCGTGGTCTTCGGCAGCACCCTGTTTACCATCGGAAGCAAACACCTGCTGGATATCACCGGCAGCAGCGTGATGCTCTTTGACCGGTCAAGCGGTCGGCGCATCACCTCCGGCACCCTGAAGCTGCTGTGATCCGGGGACTGTTATTCGATCTGGACGGCGTTCTGGTGAACACGAACCCCCTCCACGCCCGGGCATGGCAGGAGCTTGCCGAAGAATTGGGAATTCCCTTCACTCCGGCAGACCAGGAGGCCTTTCTGGGCATCAGCCGGGCACAGTGCCTGGAAATTCTGCTGGAAAAGGGAAACCGCTCCCTTTCGGAATCCGAAAAAGAGAGGCTGTGCACCCGGAAAAATGACCGCTACCGGGAGATGATCGGCACTTTGACCCCGGCGGCGCTGCTGCCGGGCGTGTCGGAATTCTTACGCGTTGCCCGGGCCGAGGGATACCGGACAGCTCTTGGCAGTGTCAGCAAAAATGCGGAGTTTGTCCTGAAAAAGCTGGAAATTACGGCGTTTTTTGACGCCGTCATCGACGGCAGGAAAATTGTAAACGGCAAGCCCAACCCGGAGGTGTTCCTCAAAGGAGCGGAGGCTCTGGGACTCCCACCTGAGCAGTGCTTGGTTTTCGAGGACTCAGCCGCAGGTATCGAGGCCGCCCACCGGGGCGGAATGAAAGCCATCGGCATCGGAACGGCCCGGCTGCTCCCGTCGGCAGAGCTGACCATCCCAGGCTTCTCCGGCGTAATGCCGGACGCGCTTCTGGCGCAGTTGCTATAACACTTTTGTCAGATTGATACCGTGTATCGGGGAACCTCTGAACAGTTCTGTTTCGGCTGGACAGCGAGTCTTTAGTCCCAGCTGTGCAGCTCAAAAAATGGGAACAATATCCGCATTTTCATACTGACTTTCATTCGTGAGGATGGAAATTTTAATATGAAGATCATAAAGCGACGGGTATCCATGATTTTTCATTCCGAAAATTACGGATGCCAGATTGGAACAGGAGTATGCGAAACCTATGCCCAGTTCAAATCCATCCGGGAGGATTCTCGGCAGCTTTGGAAAATTAAATTCTATGTGGACTCTGCCCGCAAGAATTTTGAACAGGCGCAGCAGCGCACATCCCACAAACAGGATCAGGAAATTTGATTCCTTCATTCTGTCAGAAAGGGGATAAAAGCATAATTTCAACGGGCAGCATCTGTAATCACTTACGGATGCTGCCCATCTTTTCTTTTTTCTGTGTTGTAAAACATCACCGTTGATAGAGAAGCGTCGCTCGCTGTTTGAACAGCTCCGAGCTGCGATAGTCCAAGCTCAGCGCATTTTTGCCGTCTGCGCGGTAGGCATAGACCGTTT
>OGFG01003934.1_pt1 | contig 10027 bp, 7 predicted proteins | sample 1570761 | NCBI WGS metagenome assembly OGFG01 (sample SAMEA2581938, study PRJEB24529) | metagenome | biome: Human gut stool | place: China | collected 2011 | reverse complement strand
ACGGGTGCCGACTGGCGCCCGTCTAAAAGGGGATACCCTAAAATTGGAAGTTTACGTAATTCTTGTTACACAAGAGAATATACGTCAATATAGCGATATACCTGATTACATTTTTCGTAGGGTTGAGCAAGGTGAAATTAGCTTTACTCATCTTAGTGATATACTTCGTGTAAGTTTATTAGCAATGCATGGTGGATTATGGCTTGACAGTACTTGTTGGATTCCTGCATCTATTCCCGATAAAGTAAAAAGTCTAAGATTGATTTCTCCAAGAACAAAGGACCAACCCAAGATGCCTTTTTGGAGTGATTCACGTTGGTGTGGCTGGTGTTCAGGAACCAATCTCGTACAAAATCCATTATTTGTATTTACACGAGACTTTTTTTATTCTTTTTACAAAACGAGGTCTCGAATTCCTTTTTATCTTTTCATTGATTACGTTTATGATTACGCATATCGTAATATTCCCCGAGGTAAAAACAATGATAGATACAATGCCTGAGAATAATATTAATCGTAATAAATTACATTTTTTGCTCAACGAAAAATGGAATAAGCAAGAGTACAGCAAAATATGCAAAAACAATTGGGTTTTTAAATTATCATATAAATCGGTATGGAAGAAAAAAACTCCTAAAGGAGAAGAGACTTATTATGGAAAATTATTCTCTGTTTAATATTGAATGATGCTCATTTATGACCAAACAAAAAATATTTGTCTCTGCTTATGCCTGTGAGCCGGGCTTGGGTAGTGAAATAGGTGTAGGCTGGCATTGGGTTTTGGAAATGTCGAAATATTTTGACCTATGGGTGTTGACACGTGAAAGTAATCGCCATACCATTGAGCCGTGGATAACGGAGCATCCAGAATATAGTTGTATCCACTTCCTTTATTATGACTGGCCGAAATGGGCACGGTTCTGGAAAAAAGGATTGCGGGGTGTGCGCACATATTATAATATTTGGCAGACTTGTACAAACGGTATTGTGAGGCAAACAATGCAAAAAAATGATATTCATGTTTTTCATCATTTAACGTACGGTAACATGCTTTGGAAAGTCAGCAGCTATGGACAAAAGCAATTTTTTATTTGGGGACCTGTGGGCGGATTAGAAACTATATCTGAAGAATTTACTTGCTACTATGACCGCAAATGGAAACTTATCGAACATGTCCGCAGATTGGCTGTCAAAATGCTACCATTAAATTTAGGTTTTCAGAAAAGGTGCAAAAATGCAGATCTAATTCTGTGTAAAACAGATATTACTAAAAATCTAATTTCAGAAAAATATAGGAATAAGGCTGTTTTACAAACCGATGTAGCAGTAGACCGGCAGTTTAATGTAGAAAATATATTAGACAATTCTGACAAAGAAGAACTGAACATCATAACAGTGGGAAGATTGGATGCATGGCGGGGATTTGATCTTTGCATTGAGTCTGTAGCTAAAGCGTCAAAAAAACTTTCCTATGTACATTTGACCATAGTAGGGGGTGGTTCGGATAAAGCACGTCTTGTTGAGTTGACAAATAAATTGGGGATGAATGATAAAATATCATTTACAGGAAAAGTGTCGATCTCTCAATATAAAGAACTAATCGGAAATGCGGATATCGTTATGAATGCTTCGTTGAAAGAGGGGGCAGTTACGGTATCGTTTGATAGTATGGCTTTAGGCAAACCTCTTATTTGTTTAGATACAACCGGATATACACGGTACTTTAGTCCGGAATATGCCATTTTGATTCCAATACATAATCGTAAACAGGTTATTGATGATTTAACTGATGGTATCATTAAGTTAGCTGATCGTAATTTACGAAAACAAATGGGCCACAAAGCGCTAATTGTAGGTCCTCAATTCTCTTGGGCTAAGCGAGGAGAGGAGATCTGTGACTTGTTTTCGGAAAAGATTAAGATAAAATGTTGATAGATGAAATTCTAACTGATAGAGGTGATTCTTTTTACCATATCTCAAATACTGGTGGGAAAGTCTGGTTAATGCCAGAAAAAAATATGCGGGTGGCGATGAACTTATACCAGCCGAGTGGCATCAAAGGAAAATTGCTTAAAGCGTTTTTCCCTTTGGTGCATCCTGTAGGTTTTGTTCAAAAAGTTGTGAACGTCGAAAAGAAAAAGTGCGCTTTAAGAAGTGAATTATATGATTTGCTGTGTAAGCTATTTCGCAATTCAGATTTGGAGTTCTCTGTATTTTGCGGTACTCCTTGCGTTCACCAGAAAATAACGATTCAGTTATCTGTCGGAAAGAAGATTTTAGGATATTGCAAAGTCTCTGATTCCGAAGAAATCGCAAGTCTATTTATCGAAGAAAGTAAGGTTCTCGAACAACTGAAGAATCAAGGTATAAAAGGTATTCCTCAACGTCTTTATTGTGGAAAGATCAATGAGGATATTTATATTTTTGTTCAGGATACCGTTAAGACGCAAAAATCTCAAGTTCTGCATAAGTGGGGGGCGATTCATGATAATTTTCTAAAAGAAATGGAAGCCCGTACTAAGCAAATAGTTGATTTTGAAAAGAGTGATTATTATCGAACCTTATTGGATCTTCAAACTCATACGGAATGGCTTCCCCGAACCATTGACAAGCTGTTGATTGAAAATACATTAAATACAATTTTTGAAAAATATAGCAGAAAACCGATTGCTTTTTGCGCATATCATGCCGATTTCACTCCATGGAATATGTTTGTTGAAAAAAACGAACTATTTGTTTTTGATTGGGAATATGCTCGAATGCTTTATCCTCCAATGTTGGACAAATATCATTATTTCACTCAGACGGCCATATTTGAAAAGCATTGGGATGCAAAAGAGATAATCAAATATATATCATCTCCTGAAGCGCAATGGGTTGACAAGGAAAGTTATATTCTTTATCTGTTGGATATAATTTCACGTTTTACAATCCGTGAAAAAGGAAATATTGATGAGAATATGGAGGAATCTTTCATAATATGGTTTGAAATTCTCGAATATCTACAAAAATGAAACATATTGTTTGTTTTCACCTTTTCAATGATTATAGCGGCAGCCCTAAAGTGCTGAAGATGGTATTACAGGGAATACTGGATAAAGGGTATGAAGTAGATCTGATAACCTCAAAGGGGGGAGTTTTGGATGAACTTACCGGACATGCAAATTTGAAAAGAATGTCGTATGGTTATCATTTTTCTGCTAATCCGGTAGTAACTATGTTTCGGTATTTGGGTGTTCAGTTATATACTTTTCTTATAGCTTTTCGTTATTTATTTCAAAAACAGACCGTATTTTATATTAACACATTGCTTCCGGTAGGTCCTGCATTGGCAGGGCGCATGATGGGGAAAAAAGTAATATATCATTATCATGAAAACGCTTTCGTTAAGGGGGCTTTTTATAAGATTTTGGCAACTCTGATGCAAAAGCTGGCACACAAAATTATTTGTGTGTCGCAATATCAAAGATCATTTTTGGGTAGAAAAAGTGGGGTATGTGTTATTCCGAATGCTTTGCCTAAGGAGTTTACAAGCCGATTGCATCCGGATGCGGAAGCCGCATTCGGACGACAAACTGTCTTAATGCTTTCATCATTAAAAGAATATAAAGGTACACGGGAATTTATCGAATTGGCTAACAGGTTACCGCAATATAAATTTGTATTAGTTATTAATGATGTCCAAGAAAATATTGATTCTTTTTTATATAAATATAATATTTTTTGTTCTCAAAATTTAATTATATATCCGCGTCAAAATAATGTAGTTTCATTTTATAATAAGGCTTCGATAGTAATTAATTTGACTGATAAAAAATTGGCTGTCGAGACATTTGGTTTGACTGCATTAGAGGCCATGAGTGCCGGACTTCCCGTGATTGTACCGACAGAAGGCGGAATTGCCGAAATGGTAATGGATGGAGAGAACGGGTACAAGATCGATGTGCAGGATTTGAATAAAATTGTCGAATATATTCATCTGCTTTTATCTGATCAAAAGTTATATAATAAACTGTCGAATAATGCTTCTGCCTATTCTCGAAATTTCAATATCGATAAAATGACCGAATCTATTTTATCATTATTCGACTAATTTTTTCTATATACGGGGTATGGCAAGGTCTTACTCTCGTGTTTCTGACGTTTTTTTGAGAGTGTTATCAAATACTCCGAATCACCATATTACCCTACCACACTGACGTATGAAACAGTGAAGAGAAACTTGCCATTATTCCCCGAAAAATGGCCACGCTTGAGCGCCGGTTTAAAATAAAATATTTAGAGCTATTTTTTGAACTTGCTTTTCGTTTCTTGCGTGTCATGTACTCTGTTATACTCCTTATCGGAACAAAAAATATTCTCGAAAGCTACTCTTAAAAAGAGGCTGTTCAAAATTTAAACAGAATAGAATCTTATAGATTTTCAACACTTTACGTTTTATGAAAAATGTTGCTATCGTGGGCACTCAAGGTGTTCCTGCGAGATATGGCGGTTTTGAGACTCTGGTAGAGAACATCATTGGGAAAAATTGTCCTCTTGAAGTGCAATATACGGTATTTTGCAGTAGTAAAGACTTTAAAAAAGAAGAGCGTTTATTGTCTTATAAAGGTGCTTTTTTGAAATATGTCCCGTTACATGCGAATGGTTTCCAGAGTACTCCGTATGATATTTGGTCTTTGTTGAAAGTGATGCGGGGATATGACGTGATTGTCATATTAGGTGTATCGGGGTGTATATTTTTACCGGTATTTCGCTTGTTTTGTCGAAAACGCTTGGTTATAAATATTGACGGGTTAGAGCATCGGCGGGCAAAATGGGGAAAATTTGCCCGTTGGTTTTTGAGATTTTCCGAGGCTATGGCTGTTCGTTTTGCGGATGTGATCGTTGCGGATAATAAAGGTATTCAAAATTATGTTCTTGATGTTTACGGAAAAGATTCTGCATTGATCGCTTACGGAGGGGATCATGTGAAACGGTCGGTCGGAGAGGAGAGACAACGTGCGATATTGGACCTTTATGGGTTGAAAAGAAAAGAGTATTCGTTCACGGTGTGCCGTATCGAGCCGGAAAACAATTGCCATATTACTTTGGAGGCTTTTGCGAAAAGCGGTGATGTGTTGGTTTTTATCGGTAACTGGGATAAGAGTGCATACGGGCAAGAACTGAAACGGAAATATAGCGGGGTCGGGAATATTCAATTGATCGATCCGGTCTATGATCTTGATGTTTTGTATGTATTGAGGAATAATTGTCGCTTTTATATTCATGGACATAGTGCCGGAGGTACGAATCCTTCATTAGTGGAGGCTATGTTTTTTAATTGTCCGATTTTGGCCTATGATGTCATATATAATCGAGAAACTACCGAAAATAAAGCTTTTTATTTTCGGGATGCAGAGCAACTGATTGCTCTTTTAAGAAACGACAATGCTTCATTGTTGGAGAAATCTGCAAGAGATATGTCTGAAATTGCAAATCGCCGTTATCTGTGGGAAGTGGTATCGAGGCAATATCTGGAACAGTTTGATCTTGTATCGGTTAAGGCCGACCGATAATTTAGGCAGGCTTAAAAAAAACAGGGCGGAGAAACCATACATTTCTCTGCCCTGTTTTTTCAAGTTTTTGTTTTTATAATTTTACGGTTACTTTTTTGCCCTTTTTACTTTCATTGTGCATTCTGTCTACTGCGGTTATAACGTAAGTATATTTTTCTGTTCCTTTTTGATAGGGTAGTAAATATCCGGTTTCTCGTGTTGTCGTAACAAGATTTCTTCCGTTCGACAAATCAATAGGTTCACCTTCAGCGAATCGGTAGATACAGAAATAAACCTGCTTCTGCATTTCATCTTTTGTGTTTTTACGTTTCCATTCCAAGACATAGCCTTGCGGTATCCAACGGGCTTTCAAGCTTTTCACTTCTGCCGGACATTTATCATCGATAAATGTGTATGCCGGTATTATTGCGGGAAAAGCGAAGTGGTCGTATTTCAGGGCGTTGCCTACATTTCCGTAATTTTCTAACAGAGGATGCGCCGGCCAGAAACAATTACCGGAGATGTTGTCCAGATAACGGCTCAATTGTATTTTATGATTTAGTTGCGAATATTTCGGATTTACGTCCGCTGCGTTCATCGTTCGTTTTACATCTTGTCCGATATAGAGATGACGTCCGTTACTATGACGATTCCACCAATAAATAAGAGTTTCGTAACAAGCTGCTTTATGTCCTATTTCCCAATATAATTGAGGCATCATATAATCGACCCATCCGTTACGAGTCCACATCAGTACATCTGCATACAAGTCGTCATAATTTTGTAAACCGTTCGTATCGCTACCGTTCGTGTCATTTTTCTTATTCCGGTATATTCCGAACGGACTGATTCCGAACCGGACCCAAGGTTTCCGTTGCGAAATGGTCTGATGAAGTTCTTGAATCAAAAAATTTACGTTATTCCGACGCCAATCAGATAGGCTCAGTCCGTTTCCGTATCGAGCGAAACTCTTTTGGTCGGGAAATTCTTTTCCTGCAATGGGATAGGGGTAGAAGTAATCATCCATGTGTATTGCATCTATATCATAACGAGATACGATATCATCTACTACTTGACAGATAAATTTACGGGATTCGGGCAATCCCGGATCGAAATAAAGCTGATTACCATAAGTTACGAACCATTCGGGGTGTTTATGATAAATGTGTCCGGGCGCTAATTGTTCGTTCAGATTACTTTTTACGCGATACGGATTGAGCCATGCGTGAAATTCCATATTCCGTTCATGACAAGCTTCGATGAGATATTGCATCGGATCCCATACCGGAGTCGGTGCTATGCCTTGTGTCCCAGTTAGAAAACGACTCCATGGTTCTAATGATGATCGATAGAACGCGTCTGCTTGAGGTCTTACTTGAAAAATGACGGCATTTATACCCATTTGTTGCAAGCCGTCAAGCATTGCTGTAAGATATGTCTGCATGGTAGCTTTATCCATGTTTTGGTATTGAGACTGATGAACAGTCTGTATCCATGCACCCCGGAATTCCCGTTTGGGCGACTGTTGACTTTTTAATGGAAAAGCAAATAGTAAAATCGCTAATGTGATAAAGTAGAACCGAAATTTCATAATGAGTGTCTTATTAATATTCGACAAAAATAGAAAAACTTCTTGTGAAATTTGCTCTTTTGTCTCTTTCTGTCTCGAATATTTTGTACTTTTGTGTCGCATTTTGGAGATTTTTGTCTCTTTTGTTCTGTATAAAAATAAAAAAACAAGAAATTACGAAATAGAATGGAAATTGCAACGAAGTACAATCCTGCCGAGGTTGAAGGAAAGTGGTATGAGTATTGGCTCAAAAACGGATATTTCAAGTCGAAACCCGATGGCCGTGAACCTTATACGATAGTCATACCTCCGCCAAATGTTACGGGTGTGTTGCACATGGGGCACATGCTGAATAATACGATTCAGGATATTTTGATTCGTCGTGCCCGTATGACCGGAAAGAATGCTTGTTGGGTTCCGGGTACCGATCATGCTTCTATCGCAACCGAAGCGAAGGTCGTGAACAAATTGGCAGCTCAGGGAATTAAGAAAACCGATCTTACACGAGAAGAATTTCTGAAACATGCATGGGAATGGACAGAAACTCACGGAGGAATTATCTTGCAGCAACTCCGCAAGTTAGGTGCTTCTTGTGATTGGGACAGAACGGCTTTTACTATGGATGAGCTTCGTAGTGAAAGTGTCTTGAAGGTTTTTGTCGATTTATATAATAAAGGACTTATTTATCGGGGAGTCCGTATGGTAAATTGGGATCCGAAGGCTTTGACTGCTCTTTCCGATGAAGAAGTCGTTTATAAAGAAGAACACGGAAAGTTGTATTATTTGCGTTATAAGATTGAGGGTGAGGACGGATATGCCGTAGTCGCAACGACCCGCCCTGAGACAATTATGGGAGATACGGCTATGTGTATCAATCCGAATGATCCCAAAAATCAGCATTTAAAAGGAAAGAAAGTTATTGTTCCGTTGGTAAACCGGGTAATTCCGGTCATTGAAGATGATTATGTCGATATCGAATTCGGTACGGGTTGTCTGAAAGTCACTCCGGCACATGATGTCAACGACTATATGCTGGGCGAAAAGTATAATCTGCCGAGTATCGATATTTTTAACGATAACGGTACGATAAGCGATGCTGCCGGAATGTATGTCGGTATGGACAGATTCGATGTCCGTGTTCAAATAGAAAAAGATCTGGAAGCTGCGGGCCTGTTGGAAAAAACGGAGGCTTATACTAATAAAGTCGGTCATTCGGAACGTACGAATGTTGTGATAGAACCCAAACTTTCTATGCAATGGTTTTTAAAAATGACCGATCTTGCCAAACCGGCGTTAGAGGCTGTAATGAATGACGATATAAAGTTTTATCCAGCAAAATACAAAAATACATACCGCTATTGGATGGAAAATGTTAAGGACTGGTGTATTTCCCGTCAGCTTTGGTGGGGACATCAAATCCCTGCATATTATCTTCCCGAAGGCGGGTATGTTGTAGCAGCAACTAAAGAGGAAGCTTTGGAACTGGCTCGTAAGAAGACGGGTAATTCTGCCTTACAAACGGAAGATTTACGACAAGATGAAGATTGTCTCGATACATGGTTTTCTTCTTGGTTGTGGCCTATATCGCTGTTCGACGGTATTAATCATCCCGGAAATGAAGAACTGAATTACTATTATCCAACCAGTGACTTGGTTACAGCTCCCGACATTATTTTCTTTTGGGTAGCCCGTATGATTATCGCCGGCTATGAGTATCAGAAAGAGATGCCGTTTAAGAATGTCTATTTTACCGGAATTGTCCGTGATAAATTAGGCCGTAAAATGTCTAAGTCGTTAGGTAATTCCCCCGATCCGTTAGAATTGATCGATAGGTACGGGGCTGATGGAGTTCGTATGGGAATGATGCTTTCTGCTCCGGCCGGAAATGATATTTTGTTTGATGATACATTGTGCGAACAAGGACGTAATTTTAATAATAAGATATGGAATGCATTCCGGTTGGTAAAAGGATGGTCGGTAGATTCGTCTATAGATCAGCCTGAATCAGCCAAGATTGCAGTAAGGTGGTTTGATGCTATGCTGAAAAAAGCAAGTATCGAGATTGCAGACTTGTTCTCTAAATATCGTCTTTCGGAAGCGTTGATGGTGGTATATAAATTGTTTTGGGATGAATTTTCTTCATGGTATTTGGAGATGATCAAACCCGGATATCAACAGCCGATAGATGCTACGACATACGAAAAGACTTTGTCGTTTTTTGATGATCTATTGAAACTTCTGCATCCGTTTATGCCTTTTATTACGGAAGAACTTTGGCAGCACATTTGTGACCGTAAAGAGGGGGAAAGTATCATGATCGCTCAATTACCGGGAGTAGAGACTTATGATGAAGCTCTATTGGCACAAATCGAGACGGCAAAAGAGATTATTTCAGGAGTGCGTTCGATTCGTCTTCAAAAGAATATCCCGAATAAGGATACGTTAGAATTACAAGTTATCGGACAGCACAATTCGGGGAATGATGCGGTAATTTCTAAACTTGCTAATTTGTCGGCTATTTTGTCGGTTAATGAAAAAGATGCTACAGCAGCTTCATTTTTGGTGGGCACAACCGAGTATGCCGTTCCGTTAGGAAATAATATCGATGTAGAAGCCGAATTGAAAAAGCAAGAAGAGGAACTGAAATATTTACGAGGTTTTCTAAAATCGGTCATTGCTAAATTAAGTAACGAGCGTTTTGTGAATAATGCTCCGGCACAGGTTGTTGAAATGGAGCGGAAAAAACAGTCCGATGCAGAAAGTAAAATAAAATCTTTAGAGGAAAGTATTGCCGCATTGAAGAAATAAAGAGGTCTAATACTTATATAATTGATTATATAAAAAACGCCAATAATTTTTTAATAAATCGGGATATTCAGTAAATGTCCCTAAAAAATAAGATGGCATATGAAGATGATGGCGC
>OGFG01003928.1_pt1 | contig 10038 bp, 7 predicted proteins | sample 1570761 | NCBI WGS metagenome assembly OGFG01 (sample SAMEA2581938, study PRJEB24529) | metagenome | biome: Human gut stool | place: China | collected 2011 | reverse complement strand
TTCAGCGCCGCCTCAACGCCTGCATAGCAGTTGTCGAGCGAGGGGTGGCTGATGTACTGGATGATGCCGACCTTCTTGACGGTGGTCAGCGTCTCGGCAGAGGTGGTGTCTCCGCCTGCGGGGGTAGTTTCAGGCGTTTCGGTTTTGCCGCAGGCGGCAAAGCTGAGGACGGCAAAGACAAGTGCGAGCAGCACGGAAGCGATTTTCATAATGTTTTTCATGATAGTTCCCTTTCAAAATTCAGTTTATCGGTTTGGTGGGCAGACGGCTCAAGATTCGCACCGCCATCGCCATCGCTTTGTCAAAATCGTCATACTTGCCTCCATGGAAAATAAAAAGATTCCTGCCCCAAACAAATGGGACAGGAATCTGTAAATCCTGCGGTACCACCCAAATTCGCATCTTATGCGCACTCATCGTGTACAAGCATACACTTGCGATGTAACGGTCGCGCCGTCGCCCCTAACCGCCCTGCAGCTCGGTTTGCCCTCGGAAGTCCATTCGCCACAATTGTTGCTGCTGCCATCTCACCGTCGGCAACTCTCTGGATGCGCCTGCATCGTGGGTACTACTCTTCGTCACTGGTTTCTCGGTATGGGCATATGATAGCACCGAGAAATCGGTTTGTCAAGAGGAAACTCAGAATTTTTTGAATTTTTTTCAATCGACAAAGCCGACCTCGTCAAAGCCGGTCACGGTATTCTGCATCGACTTTGCATCGCCGCCGAGCAAAAGCGTGGTTCTGCCGCGCGGAGCGCGCGGCGAATCGGTCGACTGATACAGCCCGACTCTGCCGGAGAAGACGCCGCCCGTGATCTTCATGGTCACTTCGCGCAGCCCCGGCGTGACGGTCGTGTTGTTGGTGCCGATGCGGCAGACTGCGAAGACATCCCCGACAAATTCGCCGCCGTTGATCTCAAAGAGCACCTCGCCGTCGCTGCCGTTCATGCCCGTGCCGGTGTTGACGCTGGCACCGGAATAAGTGAACATGCCGCCATTGATGATATAATGCAGTTTGACGCCGCGATCGACGCTGCCGACCGGGTACTCGGCCTTCTGGCGGATGTTGCCGCCGCGGAACAGCGCATAGGTGCCGCTGTTTATGACAATCGTGCAGTCCTTGTGCGCGCTGACATCCGCGGGCGTCAGCCCGGCAAGCCCGATGGCATAGCCCGCATTGACGGTGTAGTCCACCGTCGCCTTTGCGGTGCGCGTGCAGGTCAGTCCGTCGCCGAAAGTGACATTGTTATAGCCGCAGTAGAAACCGTTGCCGTTCGAATCGTACACAATGTCAAGGTCGCGGAACTCCAGGTCGCAGCCGATCATGAAGGTACCGGCAAGGCGGAGCTTTGCGCCCGCCGTGGCGGCATAATCCACGCCGTCATAGGTCGAGGTAACGGTCACCTTGCCGTTTGTCTTCGGCAGGACGGTGATGCCCTCCTCGGTCACGCCCGAAACGACGACCGTGCCGCCCTCGGGCAGCATGGTGACCGCGTGCGCCAGCGTCTTGACCGCATCGCGCGGTGAGGTGCCGCCGTTTGTCATCGAGCCGCTCTCGGAGACGAAGACGACCTTGCTCTCCGCAGGCTTCACGGCGGGCAGCTCTGCTCTTCCATCGAACACTTCACGGTAGAAGTTGACGGCGAGCGCCTCATAGGTTGCATCGTTCGGGTGCACCTTGTCGTTATAAGGGAGCAGCGCGGTATAGTAGTCGGCCAGCGTCACCGCATTGTCAACGAGCGGGATCTTCAGTTCCTCGGCAACGCTGCGGATAAGTTCCGGCAGAATAACAGTCGTGCTCTGGTGGGAAGTGCTGTCGTTGACGGCGGGAATCATTGTGGCAAGGTAAACTTCGGGCGCGGACGGCAGCGTCTGCAAATCCGAAATCAGGCTCTTATAGGCGGTCAGAAAATCGGCAAATGCGCCCTCGCCGCTCATGCTGCGCCCATCGTTGGTGCCCAACATCACAATGACGATGTCGGCTTCCGTGCGCATCGCGGTCGCGTACTGCGCGGTGGCGGGGTACCACAGCGCGGATTTTGCCGCCTTGACATTGTATGTGCTCTCCGGGGACATCACATAGGATGCCGCCTTGCCGCAGTTGACGACCTTGTAGCCGTCGCCGAGCAGATTTTGCAGGCGATTCGGGTAGTTATTTGCCTGGTTCTTTGCGCCGGTGCCCTGCGTGATGCTGTCGCCGACGCAGAGAACGGTGATTTTCTCACCCGCTGCGATTTTCTTTGCGCGGGTATACTGCCGCTCGGTAAACACATTTTGCTCCATCAGTTTGTCGGCAACGACCTTGCCGGATTTCGTCTCGGCGGCAAGTGTGCCGAGGCAGATGACAAAGGCATCGCCGCGCTTGAAATCGGCGGCTGCGGTATGTTCGGTCATGCCGAGTTTGCCCGCGAGCGTGAACGGGTCGCTCCACACAAAGTCGCCGCTGCCGTCGTTTTTGTCGGCATAGCCCATCGCGCGCAGCATCAGCGTGAGGAATTCCGGTTCGCTGATCGCCGCATCCGCGTCGAAATAAACGCGTCCGGCGGCGTCCTTTTTGCCTGCGACAAGGTTGTTGGCAACCGCATAGCTGACATAGGCGTCCGCCCAGTCGGGCACATCGTCAAACGGCGCCTTCGCCGTCTCGGCTTTTGCCGCGTCCTCAACGCCGAGATAGCGTTCGAGCAGGATGACCGCCTGCGCGCGAGTCAGGTTGTCGGCAAGGCCGAAGCGGTCGCTTGTATTGGCATAGCCCTGCACAAGGCCGAGCGCATACAGGCTGTTTGCGGCATCCGCCTCCGTCGGTGCGGCGGAAACGGCAAAGGCAAACAGCAGTGCAAAAAGAAGCAGAAAAGGAAGAAGTTTTTTCATGTCTGTCCTCCGTAAATCTAAGGATACCTACATTATAAAAGAAAAGCATCGGAAATGCAATGCAAAAAACAAGGCAAGAAGTTTGAAAAATTGGGGAGACATACCGCCTCTGTTCGACCCCCTGCATTGTTTTCCCATAAAGCAAAAGCACCCCGCGAGGGGTGCTTTTGCTTTATGGGGTGATTGATGGGGGTCGAACCCACGACCTCCAGGGCCACAACCTGGCGCTCTAACCAACTGAGCTACAACCACCATACATGGCGTACCTTGGGGGACTCGAACCCACGACCTACTGCTTAGAAGGCAGTTGCTCTATCCAGCTGAGCTAAAGGTACATGGTTTGGTCGTGCAACGCTGAATATTATAGCATTTGTCGTGGGCCTTGTCAAGATTTTTGTGAAATTTTCTGTCGGGAAATTTTCAAAATGGCAATCAGAAGATAATCGGCAGGCATTTTGCGCCGGTCGCGCGGATATAATCATCGGGAGAAAGCACGATCTGCGAGCCTATTCTGCCGCCCGAAACCATGATTTTATCGAACAGCACGCAGGTCTCGTCAATCACCGTGGGATAGTCCTTTTTCATACCGATGGCAGTACAGCCGCCGCGGATATAGCCCGTGACCTTCTGCAAGTCTTTGACGTGGATCAGCTCCACCGCCTTTTCGCCGACGGCACGCGCCGCCGCCTTGAGGTCAAGCTCCTCGGCAACCGGAATCACGAAGGCGAAATAGCCGCCGCTCTTCCCCTCGGCGACCAGCGTCTTGAAGGTCTGCTCTGCCGGCTGCCCCAGCTGCGCGGCGAGGTGCACGCCGTCCGTGAATTCGTCGCAGGTGTAGGTGATGACCTCATAGGGCACGCCGAGCGTGTCGAGAATGCGCATCGCGTTGGTCTTGATGTCTTTTTCCTTATCCTTTGCCATGGTTTATCTCCTTACTTCGTAAAGCCCGCATGCTCCATTGCCAGCACAACGCCGCGGGCATACGCCTCCTGCCCCATTGTGTTGGGATGCAGACCGTCCGTATAGTATTCGCGCAGGTTCGGCACAATGGCGCGGCCGTTGATCACCGTCACATTATCGTGCGCGCCGTACAGTTCGCCGAGGATGGTATAGATGTCGGCAAAGGGCATCCAGTCGGGATGCAGTACCTCCGCCGTGCGCCAGAGCGGCAGGATGCCGAAGATCGGCACATCCGGATAGGTGCGGCAGAGTTTGTCGATATACGCCTTTGCCGCCGCGCGGTAACCGGCGGCATCCACACGGTGTCTGCCCCAGTCGTTCGTACCGTAGGCGACCGTGACGGCGTCCGGCTTGAAATCAAGCGTCTCGTCAACGGTTTTTTCATCGAAGAAGTAGCCGCCGACGCCCTGGTTGAGCGCGACCGCGTCAAAATGCTGCCCCACCAGCGTCGCATAGCAGCGCGAGGTGTAGCGCGCGTCGCAGCCGTGCGTGATGCTGTCGCCGAGCAGCAGCAGCTTCTTCGCGCCGCTGCGGTCGGTGGGGGTGACGGCTGCGCCGTCGTCCACGGTAAAGCCCGCGAGCGCGATGCCGCAGGTATAGGGCAAATAAATCTGCACGCGGCGCGGCTTCTTCTCCGCAAAGCGGTACTCGAAGTGCGTCTGCCCCTCGCCGGTGGAGACCGTATTCAGCGTATAGAGCATGACGCCGTCGGCATACAGGTCAATCGTGAACCACACGCGCGAGGTACAGCCGGTGAAGATATAATCGAAAGCGACAAGCTCGCCGTCATAGGTGAAGTCGAGCGCGATGCCCGCCGTGCAGTGCGCGCGCGTGCCGAAGCCCGCCTTGTCGTAGTACGCATCCTGTGCCGCCGAAAAGCGCAGCGGCTCGGTAAATCTGCCGCCGACGGTGCGCGTACCCGTGCAGTTGGTGAACAGGGCGGTCAGTTGTTCCATGGTCAAAGTCATTTGCGGTTCTCCTTTTTCTCCGGCAGAACGCCGGTCGTATCAAATGCGGGAATAAAACTCTCGGACACGCATCCGCCCTCCTGGATAAAGGCGTTCTCCACGCCGAGCGAGCGGGCAAAGTCCACCACGCGGTCGTATTCGTCCGTCGAAACCGGGCTTGCAAGCTCGGCAAAGCCGCCGCAGTCCCCGACGGGGGTGTACTGGCTCATCAAAGAAAGAATCACGCGGTCGCCGTAGGCGTCGAACACGCGGCGCACGACTTTGCACGAGTCGTCGGCATGCGTCGGCAGCACGAGATGCCGCACGATCACGCCGCGCGTGAGCAGTTCACCGTCGCTGTCATAGACGCATGCAGGCTGCTGCCGCACCATCTCGCGCAGCGCCGCTTCGGCGACGGCGGGGTAATCCGCGGCAGCCGAATAGCGCGCGGCGAGTTCGCCGGACGCGTACTTATAATCGGTTAAATAAATATCCACAAGCCCTTCGAGTGCGCGCAGTGTTTCGGCGCGTTCATAGCCGCCTGTGTTCCAGACAAACGGCAGTGAAAAGCCCCGCGCCTTTGCCATGCGAACAGCGGCGATGATCTCCTTTGTATACTGCGTGGGGGACACGAGATTGATGTTGTGCACGCCGCATTCGGCAAGTTCAAAGAAGATGTCGCACAGGCGCTCTACTGTGATGTCCACGCCGAAGCCGCCGCTTGAAATATTCCTGTTTTGGCAATAGACGCAGCGGAGCGGACAGTGCGAGAAAAACACCGTGCCGCTGCCCCGCTCACCCGAAATCGGCGGTTCCTCCCAAAAGTGCGGCGCCGCGCGCGCCACGCGGAGCGTGCCGTCCGCGCCGCAAAAGCCGACTTCGCCCGCCGCGCGATTCGCGCCGCACAGGCGCGGGCAGAGCTTGCAACCGTCAGACATGCGCAATCCCCCACAGCAAAAGCAGATGCAGCGGATAGAATGCATAAAATCCGTACTGCACAACCTTATAGCCGCGCATCTCCTTTGAGATGCCGCGCTCTCCATTGTAGAAAAACAGCAGTGGCAGCGCTGCCATGCGCAGAATCTGCATCAGATTCCACGGCGATACCGCGCCCGCGGAAAAGAACAGCGACATCCCCGGGATTCCGCACAAATCAAAGCCGAGCGCCATGCATCCGGCTACAATCCACTTCGACAGCGCATTCCAGAGCGAGAGAATCAAAAGCCCGAGCGAGAGCGGCAGGCGGTCGCCCACACGGCGGACATCAAGCACGCCGAAAAGCGCCACCGTGAACACGCCGACCGCGCCGTAATCATTGTTGCAATAGGCGGCGACACCGCCGAATGCGACAAGCGCGACGGCGGACAGCAGCCGTGCGGGCAGCAGCGGCAGGCAGCTGTGCAAAAAGTCGCGCAGCATCAGAAAGAGCAGCCCGCAGAGCAGCGTGAAAAACACGTTGTCAAACTGCGGATGCGGCAGATAGCGGCCGAACGTGCAGATTGTAATCTTCCCCGCCCCGAAAAGCAAGTCATACGGAATCTCGGAAATCACGGCGAAAGCAGCCAGTCTGCCCGCGTATTTCGCACGGTTTGCGGTAAAGCGAAAGCCGTTGGCAATCAGAAAGGCGAAAATCGGAAACGAAATGCGCCCGAGTATGCGAAGCGGCAATATGCCGTACAGATACCCGATATGGTCAAGCGCCATCGTGACGACCGCAATCAGCTTGAGTATATAGCAGGACACCGCATGCCCCCCCTTGTTTTATTTCTTATCAAGCATACCACACGCGCGTCCATCCGTCAAGTTTTTGCAAAAAACATCTTGACATTTTTGCAAAGCTGCGTATAATCATTAACAGGTTAATTGTTAACATGTTAATTTTCAAAAACAGGAGGCAAGGATGCATACCGAAAACGATGGGCAAAACACCCCGCGCGAGGTCATCCACCGCATGTCCGCCGTGATGCGCAAGCATCATGCCGCGTTTGACGCGCTCCGTGAGGAGACCGGGCTCGGGCGCAGTGCGCACTACACGCTGATGCGTCTGTCCGACGCGGACAATGTGCTGTCGCAGACCGAAATTGCGGGCATCCTCGAGATTTCGACCGCCGCCGTCACCAACATGCTGAAAAGGCTGGAGGCGGACGGCTATGTCACGCGGCAGGCAAACCCAGCCGACACGCGCGTCAACGACATTGCGCTGACCGAAAAGGGGCGGCGCGTGGTGGACTTCTCCCGCGAGAAGTTCGGTGCGCTGGACGCCGCCGTATTTGCGGGCTTCACCGCGGCGGAGACAGACGCGCTCTGCAGTTATCTCGACCGCATGCAGGACAATCTCGACGCCCTCTCCGAGAAGACGAAGGGCAGAAAGGAAGATACACTTTGAAAAAATGGATGAAATACGCAAAGCCGTACACCAAATACTTTATTTTGGGGCCGCTTTGCATGATTGTGGAGGTCGTCGGCGAAATCGTGATGCCGAAGCTCTATTCCGTCATCGTCGGCCACGCGAGCGATCATCTGGCGTCGGGTGCGCCCGGATCGGTCTGGTATGTCGCGGGCATCGCGGGGCTGATGATCCTCACCGCCGTGCTGATGATGCTGGGCGGCGTGGGCGGCGCCTACTTCGGCGCAAAGGCGTCGGTCAACTTTGCAAGCGATCTGCGCATCGATGTTTTCCGCAAGGTGCAGAAATTCTCCTTTGCCAACATCGACAAATTCCAGACCGGCTCGCTCGTCACGCGCCTGACCAACGACGTCACGCAGATGCAGAACTTTGTCAACATGCTGCTGCGCATGTTCCTGCGCGCGCCCGGCATGCTCATCGGCGCGCTGATCATGGCGATTTCGCTCAGCCCGAGCCTCGCCGTGGTGCTGGCCGTGGCAATCCCGATCCTCGCGCTGCTTCTGCTTTTCGTGGTGCGGGTCGGCTTCCCGCGGTTCAACGCCATGCAGGGGAAGATCGACGCGCTGAACAACACAGTCGGTGAGAACCTCACCAACATCCGTGTGGTCAAGTCCTTTGTGCGTGAGGAGCACGAAAACGAGAAATTCGGCACGGCAAACGATAACCTGAAAAGCGCCGGGCTTGCCGCGATGAACGTGATGATCTTCATCCAGCCGATCATGATGCTGGTGATGAACCTCACCTCGCTCGCCGTCATCTATTTCGGCGGCAGGCAGGTCATTTTCGACGGCTTCCCGATTGAGGACTTCTCCGCCTTCCTCACCTACATCACGCAGATCCTGATGTCGCTGATGATGGTGACGATGCTCTTCATGATGACCTCGCGTGCGATGGCGTCCTCCCGCCGCATCTCCGAGGTCATGGATGAGAAGATCGACCTCGACGACGCGGACGCAAAGTACCCCGCGCGCCGCGTGGAGCACGGCGACGTCGAGTTCCGCCATGTCGGCTTCCGCTATTACAAAAACAGTGCCGACGAGGTGCTGCACGACATCAACTTCACCATTCACGCGGGCGAAACGCTCGGCATCATCGGCGGCACGGGCAGCGGCAAGACCACGCTGGTCTCGCTGATCCCGCGCCTGTACGACGCGGACAGCGGCGAAGTGCTGGTGGACGGCGTGGACGTGCGCGACTACTCGCTCCGCGAGCTGCGCGAGGGCATCGGCATGGTGCTGCAGAAGAATCTGCTCTTCTCCGGCACGGTGGCCGAGAACCTGCGCTGGGGCGACGAGGACGCAAGCGACGAAGAAATGCGCCGCGCGGCTTCCTATGCGCAGGCGGACGGCTTCGTCTCCTCCTTTGCCGACGGCTATGACCACGGCATCGAGCGCGGCGGCGCGAATGTCTCTGGCGGGCAGAAGCAGCGCCTCTGCATTGCGCGCGCGCTGCTGAAAAAGCCGAAGATTCTGATCCTCGACGACTCGACCAGCGCGGTGGACACCGCCACCGAGGCCAAGATCCGCGAGGCGTTCCGCACCGACCTTTGCGGCTCGACCAAAATCATCATCGCGCAGCGCGTGACCTCGGTCATGGACGCCGACCGCATCCTCGTCCTTGAGGACGGCAGCATAGCGGGGCTCGGCACGCATGACGAGCTGATGCAGAGCTGTGAAGAATACAAGGAAATCTACTCCCTGCAAATGGAGAACAAGGAGGCGAAGCAGAATGACTAAGCGCACGCTGGAAAACCTGCAAAAGCAGTACAATTCCTCTGCCGCATCGGACGACCGCAAGGGTCCGCCGATGCCGGGCCCCGGCGGGCGGCGCGGCGGACCGGGCGGTCCGCGCGGCATGGGCGGCAAGCCCAAGGGCGATACCAAGAAGGTCGTCTCCCGCCTGCTTGCCTACATCGGCGCGTACAAATATCTGCTTGTTCTCGCCTTTGTTTTCCTGATTCTCTCGACGCTGGCAGGCACGGCGGCATCCTACCTGCTCCGCCCGATTGTCAACGCCATGGTGGACACGGCGCGCACGCTGGACGAGCGGCTGGCTTATGTCGTCCGCGTCGTGATTCTGCTGCTGCTGGTCTACGGCATCCAGGTCGTGATGCAGTACGCGCAGGCGAAAATCATGCTCACCATCTCGCAGAATGCGATGGCAAGGCTGCGCCGCGACCTGTTTGCCAAGATCGAGCGGCTGCCCGTCAAGTTCTTTGACAACGAGAGTCACGGCGAGATCATGAGCCGCTTTACCAACGATGTGGACAATGTGGCAACCATGTTTGACAGCACGCTGACCAGTCTGGTCTCGGGCACGCTGACGCTGATTGCCACCTTCACCGTCATGTGCTACACCAACATCTGGCTGACGCTGATCACACTCGCGTTCATCCCGGTCTATCTCTTCGGCGGGCGCGCACTGTCCGGCAAGTCGCGCAAATACTATATTGCGCAGCAGGCGGCGCTCGGCGCAGTCAACGGCTACATCGAAGAGAGCGTCTCGGGGCAGAAGGTCATCAAGGTCTTCAACCACGAGGCAACCTGCGTGGACGAATTTGTACTGCTGAACGACGACCTGCGCGAAAAGCAGATCGGCGCGCAGTTCTTCGGCGGTATCATGGGACCTGTCATGGGCAACACCGGGCAAGTCTCCTACGCGATGACCGCGGGCATCGGCGGCATCCTCTGCATTGCGCGCGGCTTTGACATCGGCGGTCTGACCATCTTTGTCAACTATGCGCGCCAGTTCTCCCGCCCCATCAACGAGATTTCCATGCAGATGAGCACGGTGTTTGCCGCGCTTGCGGGCGCGGAGCGCATTTTCGACGTGCTGGATATGCCGCCGGAGGTGGAC
>OGFG01003913.1_pt1 | contig 10091 bp, 10 predicted proteins | sample 1570761 | NCBI WGS metagenome assembly OGFG01 (sample SAMEA2581938, study PRJEB24529) | metagenome | biome: Human gut stool | place: China | collected 2011 | reverse complement strand
GTGGGTATATCGATGAAGATTAGTACACTTTTTTATACGATCAAGCAGGGATTTGCCAATATTTTCCGGAATAAATGGTATTCTCTGGCATCCATTGCCACGATATCCGCATGTCTGTTTCTGTTTGGACTGTTCTATTGCATCGTGGCCAACTTTCAGAATATCCTGAAGACTGCAGAAGAAGGTGTATCTGTTACGGTATTTTTCCACAGTGATATGGATAACTGTGAGAGTCATGTAGACGGACAGATCCCGTCCGAACAGCGCCTGGAAGAGATCGGACAGGAGATTGCCAAGCGTGCAGAGGTATCCGAGGTACAGTTCCAGTCTGCAGATGATGCATGGGCAACCTTCGGACCGGATTATTTCGGTGAGGATTATGCAGAAGGATTCCCCGAGAATCCACTGGCAGGAGAGGATACTTATGAGATTTTCCTGAGTGATGTCTCCATGCAGGATGCACTGGTGACCTGGCTGCAGTCCATTCCGGAGGTGCGCAAGGTCAACTATTCCGAAATGACAGCCAACACACTGAGCGGTCTGAACCTTCTGATCGCCTACGTGTCCATGGGAATCATCGTGATCCTGCTGGCAGTCAGCATCTTCCTGATCAGCAATACCGTAGCTATCGGTATTTCTGTCCGTTCTGCGGAGATCAATATTATGAAATATATCGGCGCTACCGACTTTTTCGTGCGTGCGCCCTTTGTGCTGGAAGGTATGCTGATCGGTCTGATCGGTGCAGCAGTACCGCTGGGACTGATCTATTCCCTTTACAATTATGCGTTGAACTATGTGATCAACCGTTTTATGGTACTCAGCGGCTTCCTGAATTTCCTGTCTGTGGACGAGATATTCCATTTCCTGATCCCGGTATCTCTGGGTGTCGGTGTGGGTATCGGTTTCCTGGGAAGTATCGCTACTGTAAGAAAGCATCTGCACGTGTAAATACAATTCCAGCAGATAACCCGGATCCTATTTGTCATGATGTGTGCGGAGTGTGGCTCTGCACTGCATCATGACATTTTAAGAATGGAGACTAAATCAAATTGAATAAAAAGAAAAAAGGCTTTCTGTGCCTGGCACTGTGCCTGATCCTGACGGTTTCCTTCGGCATGCAGGGATTGCGGGTAAATGCGACCAATATGTCATCCATTACCTCTGACAGTATCCGGAACAAACAGGATCAGATCAAACAGGCGGAAAAAGAACGTGAACAGATGAAAAGCAATCTGAGCAATTTGGAGCAGATCAAGAAAGACCTGGAGACACAGAAGACCAATCTGAAAAATTATGTAACCCAGCTGGATCAGAATCTGAGCCAGATCGAACAGAATATTGCGGATCTGAAAAATAAGATCACAGCAAAAGAAGAAGAAATTGCAAAGACCCAGGCGGAACTGGATGCGGCACTGGAGAGAGAAGAAAATCAGAAAGATGCCATGATCCGCCGCATAAGAATTATGTATGAGAAACGGGATTCCTACATCCTTGATATGATGCTGAAAGCGGAAAGCTTCAGCGATTTCCTGAACCGGGCGGATTTCATGGATCTGATCATGGCTTATGACAGACAGCAATGGAAAGATTTCATGGAGAACCGCAAATATATTGAACTCTGCAAAGAGGAACTGGAAGCGGAGAAAGCCATTCTGGATGAGGCCAAGGCCGGCGTGGAACAGGAGCAGGCCAATATGGAGGCTCTGATCGACCAGAAGAACCGGGATATCACCGCTTACGAATCCGATATTACCAACAAGGAACAGGCCATCAAGGAATACAAGCAGTCCATTGCGGACCAGGATGCGGAGATTGCAGCCCTGGAGGCTGCCATTGCCGCAGAGAAAAAAAAGATCCTGGAGGCCAGTGGTACTGTGCTGACTTACGATGGCGGTACCTTTAAGTTCCCGTTGGCAACCTATACCCGGATCTCGGATGATTACGGCAACCGTATCCATCCGACACTGGGAATCGAACAGTTCCACAACGGCGTGGATTTCGCGGCGCCCAAAGGCACGGCTATTTATGCGGCCTATGACGGACAGGTGGTGGCAGCCACTTACAGCAACACCATGGGCAACTACGTGATGATCGACCATGGTGGTGGACTGTATACGATCTATATGCATGCCTCGGCATTATATGTATCCAAGGACGATATTGTGGTCAGAGGAGAGACGATAGCCGCAGTGGGCTCCACCGGACGTTCCACCGGCAACCATCTGCACTTCAGCGTGCGTAAGGATGGAGCTTACACATCCCCCTGGAACTACCTGTCGCAATAGTTCTGCAATCGCAGGGCACGTGACTGCTTGCAGGCAAAGTGCTCTGGCGATTAGCAGAACAAACATACATGAGCAAGTAGGGCGATAGCCCGGAATGCGAATGTATGCAGCATTTCGAGAGTGCGAAGCACGGAGAAATGCGTGTTGCGACAAGAAGCACGACGTGTTGCGACAATATCTTGGAAATAAAGGAGAGCATTTATGGAGGAAAATAAGGAACTGGAAACCACCACCGAAGAACAGGCTTCTGTAACTCCGGCGGCAAATAATGGCGAGAAAAAAGGCTTATTTCTCAGTGGCCTTATCGTTGGCTTTGCGGCCACGTTGCTGATCGTGGGCGGTATCTTTATCGCTTTTCAGATCCACAACATCATGACCATGAAGGATGATGTGGCAGCACAGGTATCCTATGGAGAAGATTCCGCGGTCAATGCACAGACCATTAAAAAACTGCAATTGCTGGAAGACACTGTGAAGGAGAACTTTTATCTGAGTGAGGTCACCAATGAACAGCTGGAAGACGGTATGTTCCGTGGCCTGATGGACTCTCTGGATGACCCGTATTCCGAGTACTATACCGCAGAGGAGCTGAATGAACTGACGGAACAGACACAGGGCATTTACTTTGGCATCGGTGCCTATGTCAGCATGGATTCCGAGACCAATCTGCCCAAGATCAGCGGCGTGATCGAAGGAGCACCGGCAGCTGATGTGGATCTGCGTGCCAACGATATTATCTATGAAGTGGACGGTGTCTCCACTGCAGGTAAGACTTTGACGGAAGCGGTGAATATGATCCGCGGAGAAGCCGGGACCACAGTGGATCTGACCATTGTCAGACAGGGCGCCGGGGATTATCTGCACGTCACCGTGGAGAGAGCCAAGGTAGAGAGTCCCACCGTAAAATACGAAATGTTGGATGACAATATGGCATATATCCAGATCGTGGAATTCGACGATGTGACCATAGACCAGTTTACCGATGCGCTGGCAACCGTGAAGGGCTCCGGCATGGAAGGCCTGATCCTGGATCTGCGGGGCAATCCCGGTGGAAGTCTGGATGCAGTGGTTAAAATTGCCAGAAAGCTGCTCCCGGAAGGCATGATCGTATATACCGAGGACAAGGCAGGCAAGCGCACAGAATATACCTGTGACGGCAAGACTCCTCTGGAAGTACCTCTGGTGGTACTGGTGGATATGAACAGTGCCAGCGCCTCCGAGATTCTGGCCGGAGCAATCCAGGACTACGGCGTTGGAACCCTGGTAGGTACCACGACCTTCGGTAAAGGAATCGTACAGCAGATCATGCCCTTCACCGACGGATCCGCCATCAAGATCACCATCAGCGCTTACTATACTCCCAATGGCCGCAATATCCACGGAACCGGTATTGAACCGGATGTGGAATGCGAGTTTGACGGGGAAGCATACTACAACAGTGATGATCCGGTGGACAATCAGCTGGAGAAGGCAAAAGAGGTCCTGAAAGAATTAATGAAATAAAAGTCTTGACAAAGCGCACAAAACTGTATAATATGTAACCCATAAAAACAAAGGCGTTTTTACCGGATCGGTAAAAGCGCCTTTTTCTGTTATCAAAAATTCCTGCCCGGAACGTAGAATGGAGGAGCAAAATGATCAGACTGGAAAATGTATGTAAGAATTTCGGAGATCTCCAGGTACTGAAAAATGTAAATCTGGAAGTAAAAGAAGACGAGAAGCTGGTTATCATCGGACCCTCCGGTTCCGGTAAATCCACCACCGTGCGATGTATGAATTTCCTGGAGGAGCCTACCAGTGGTCAAGTATATATTGATGGACAGAAGCTGACCCATGCGAACAAGACCAAGATCATCCGGGAGTCCATCTCCATGGTATTCCAGCAGTTCAACCTGTATCCGCATATGACGGTATTGAAGAACCTGACCATAGCACCCATGAAGCTGCATCATAAGAGCAAAAAGGAAGCCGAGGATCTGGCTTATCATTATCTGGATGTGGTAGGACTTAGGGATAAGGCTCATGTGTATCCCACAACACTTTCCGGCGGACAGCAGCAGAGAATCGCCATAGCGAGAGCCCTGTGTGCACAGACGAAGATCATTCTTTTCGATGAGCCGACTTCCGCACTGGATCCGGAGACAATCCAGGAAGTACTGGATGTCATGATCAAGCTGGCTAAGGAAAACATCACCATGGTAGTGGTTACCCACGAGATGGGATTTGCCAGACAGGTGGCGGACCGTATCGTATTCATGGCAGACGGACAGATCATTGAGGAAGGTACGCCGGATCATTTTTTCGACAATCCTTCCAACGAACGTGTAAAACAGTTCCTGGGCAAGATCATCCGTTAGACCGCAGCATTACATAACAGCAGGTCTATCCACGAAGTCATATTTACAGCATGTCAGTCAGAAGGCTTCGTGTTTAGATATATAAGTAAAGGGAATTAAAGGAGGAAAACGTTATGAAAAATCTAAGAAAATGGACTGCATTGACAGCAGTCATGGCAATGACTGCAACTTTATTTACCGGATGCGGCAGCACTGATGCCCCCGCTTTCGGGGCAACAGAACCTGCAGCGGAAAGTACCGCAGCAGCAACCACAGAAACAGGAGCGGAAACTCCTGCAACAGACGGCGAGCTGGCAGCAGACGTACAGGCAATCGTAGACCGTGGTGTATTGAGAGTCGGCGTTAAAAATGCAGTAGTAGGCTTTGGCTTCCAGGATACCCTGACCGGTGAGTATTCCGGACTGGAGATCAGCCTGGCTGAGAAGATCGCAGAGAGCCTTGGCGTGGATGTAGAGTTCACCGCCGTAACCGCAGCTACAAGAACCGAGCTTCTGGATTCCGGCGATATTGACTGTGTACTGGCTACTTTCACCATCACCGATGAGAGAAAGCAGAGCTGGGATTTCTCCACTCCTTATTTTACAGACTATGTAACCGTACTGGTAGAGGATAAGAGCGGCATCAGCTCCCTGGCAGACCTGGTAGACAAGAAGGTCGGTGTATCCTCCGGATCCACTTCCGCAAAGGCACTGGTAAAGGCTATGATCGATGCAGGCCTGATCGATGGTAGCGGCTTTGATGCAGATACCTTTGATCCCGCACTGTGGACTACCGGAATCTCTTTCCAGCAGTATGATGACTACCCTGCAATCTCCACCGCACTGAGTGCCGGTGAAGTAGATGCCTTCTGTGTAGATAAGTCCATTCTGGCTATTTACAAGACTGACGGACGTTCCTACATCGACGACAAGTTCTCCCCTCAGGAATATGGTGTGGCTACCACCAAGGGTTCCGGCTTCTCTGCATACGTGGATGAACTGGTACAGGGATGGCTGGCAGACGGTACCATTGACAGCCTGATCACAGAGAACGGATTAGAGTAAAAAAGAAAAAAGTAACTGGGAGGAAACACTATGTCTGGTATTATTTCAGCAAGAGCCTGGGGCAAGGTCTGGGCGTACAGGAGCACATTCCTGTTAGGACTTCTGAATACTGTGGAGACAGCATTTTTTGCGATCCTGTTATCGCTGGCACTGGGTGTGATCTTTGGCCTGATGGCTACCAGCGGAAAAAAGGTATTGCAGATCATCAGCAGAGTCTATGTGGAGATCATGCAGAATACACCGATTTTGCTTCAGCTGTGTTTCTTCTACTATGCGCTGGCTTTTTCCGGTCACAGTATCGGAATCCTGCCGACAGGTATCGTTGCACTGGGCGTATACACCGGAGCCTATATGGCCGAGGTGGTGCGCGCGGGCATCGAGGCCGTCCCCAAGGGACAGTTCGAGGCGGCTGTGTCCCAGGGATTCACTTATGTGGAGCGGATGTATTATATTATCCTGCCCCAGAGCATCAAGATCATTCTGCCGCCCATGGTGAACCAGATCGTAAACCTGATCAAAAATACCTCCTGCCTGTATATTATCGGCGGAGCGGATCTGATCTCGCTGACTTACAGCTTTGTCACCGGTGAAAATACCGGTGGAGCCTATGCTCCGGCCTATCTGGTCAGTGGACTGTTATTTTTCGTTATATGTTATCCCCTCTCCAAGACAGCCAGTGTCTGGGAGATCCATCTGAAGAAAAGAGACCAGCGGGTGACATTTCAGAGAACAGAAGGGACGGTGACGGACAATGAGTAACCTGGAAGCAAGCTTTTCCATACTGGGACAGAAAGGTGTTATGGCCTACATTCTCAAAGGTACGGTATTCACTCTGATCATTGCTCTGATCGCTGTTGTGCTGGGAATCGTCATCGGTTCGGTACTGGCCCTGTGCAGAAACTACTGCACAAGCAAAAAGACGAAAATATTTGGCATGATTGCCACCGTATACATAGAAGTATTTCGAAATACACCGTTGCTGCTGTGGATTTTCATATGCCTGGTATTCTGCCCCTGCCCGGAGCTGTTCAACCGGAAACTGTTCGGGCTGACCACAGTAGAGACCAAGCTGTTGTTCAAGGCAGCAGTTGCTCTGATCCTGTTTACCTCTTCCGTTATTGCGGAGATCATCCGCGGAGGACTGAATTCCATCGCACATGGACAGTTTGAAGCCGGCCACGCACAGGGATTCAATGTGGTACAGGTCATGATCTATATTATTCTGCCGCAGGCTTACCGGAATGTCATTCCTACCCTGTTGAGTCAGGTAATCACCACCATCAAGGACTCTTCCTATCTGGCAAATGTGGCGACCATCGAACTGATGGCCCGGACCAAACAGCTGCTTTCCGCAGCCAGCCGTTACAATGGTACTGGCAATGTAAACGTATCGGATGTATTTGTGCTGTTTGGTGTAGCTGCATTGATCTATTTTATCATCAACTACACACTGTCCTGCGTGGTACGTACCATGCAGAAACGGCGGAAGAGACCGGTACGTGTGACCGCAGATTAAACGAGAAAAGAAAAGAGGATATCCATGGAACAGTATGTGATCACGATTTCAAGACAATTCGGAAGTATGGGACGTTCCATTGCCAGGGAACTGTCCGAAATACTGGGAATAGAATTCCTGGACAGAGATATTGTGGAGGCTACGGCGAAGCGCATGGGCCTTCCGGTATCTGTCATCAGCGATGAAGAAGAGAGTATGAAGTCTACTTTCTTCCGGAGGCAGTATCCGCTCGGAATGGGAATGTCCAGCCTCAAGGATGAGATCTTTCTTACCCAGAAAAATATCATCCGGGATTTCGCAGCCAAGGGATCCTGCATCATTGTGGGACGCTGTGCGGACTATATTCTGGAGGATATCCCGAATCATCTGAATGTGTATGTCTATGCCCCCGATGAGGCAAGGCTGAAAAACTGTGTGGAGAACCTGCAGATGGATCCCCAGACGGCAAAGAAAATGATGCGGGATGTGGATGCTGCCAGAAATCGTTACCACAAAGCCTATATTCCCGGCTGGCAGAGCGTTTTCGACCATAAGGATCTCATGATCGACAGCAGCCGGTTCGGCATCGACGGCACAGCAAAGATTCTGGCAGACATTGTTAAAAACCAGTGGGGCTGACGGCCCACAGATTTTTGATCTGCGGAGACAGCGTGTCATAATCCCAGGTGCGGGAAGAATTGCTTACCCGATTGGGATCTTTGACGCAAAAGCCCGTGTCATCATAATCATAGAGCAGGATATAGTGGCCGGAGGTGGTGAAATCCCCCGGCCGCATGCTGCATACGATAAGTTTGCCCTGATCCAGGGCTGTTTTCATGCTGTTTTCACCCAGGGGAAGTTCCTTGCCGGACAGGCCGAGGGCAGGAAGCCCTTCGGTCCACAGGGACCAGCTGGTGCCATTTTCCGTATAATAACCGTTCTTTTCACAGTAGGAGGCAATCTCTCTCGGGGTGCCGTTCAAATCGTGGGTGAAATAGACATAGACCATGGACAGACAGGTGGGACCACAGCCGGCGAGACCGATGATGCTATCACCGTAGGACTCGTAGCCCCAGCGCTTGTCCCATTGCAGGAGCAGAGGCACCTGTCCAATGAGAACATCGGAAGCAAGATCGATGGACCGTCCCAGATAATTTTGTCTGTTGGGGTAGTCTGCCACGAAATCCGCGGCTTCGGCATTATTTTGGGCAAGATCGGCCAGTGCTTCCGTGATGCTTACGGTATCTGCGGTGGTAGAGAGACTTCCGGCAGCGTCAGATTCATTTTCTTCCCGCAGTGCAGCAAAATCATATTGGACAACCGGCAGATCATACCGGGCAGTCAGCTGATAATACAGATGATTGACGGCAGGAAGAATCTCATGGCCGTAATCCTGCCAGAAAGAGACTGCGGTCAGGAGCAACACGATGGCAAATGAGACCCGGAGGAAGCAGACTATGCGTTTTCTTCTGCGGATCGCCCGCTTCCTGCGGAGCATCTCCTGCCTGGAAATTCTGCGGCGGCGTTGTTGCACCGGAACCTGATAAGCTGCATTTGCATTCATAGAAATCCCTCCCGTTAGAACCTTTTTTGACAAAATAACCGTCTTTTCTATAGAAGAGTATAAAGGATTGTCCCATAAAAAGTCTTTTAAGCAGTTTTAAGCTTTTTGACAGATATCTTTAAGAATTCATGAAGATATGTTACAATAAAGCATGAACCAAAATCATTCGGAAAGGGGAAGGGACCGATGATCAGGAGAAAATATGTCCCGCTGCGCATTGTGCAGCCGGGGATGATGATCGATCAGGCAATCATAGACCGTGCAGGCCGTGTACTGATCGCCAGACGTACCCGACTGGAGGATTTCCATATCGATGCGCTGAAGAAAATGGGGGTTACAGGAATTTATACCTGTGAGGGTACAGAGGATGTGAAGCCGGCGGATGCGGACAAGCCGCAGGAACTGCCGGAACCATTACAGAAAAAATATGAACAGGTGAAGGTGAAGGATCCTGCCAAGGTACAGATCTCAGAGAGCGTGCGAAGCCGCGTGGCACAGGGAGTGCAGTATTTGTACCAGGATACGCAGTCACCGGATTTTACCAATGCTTCCCGGAGTATTACGGATGACCTGCTGCGGGCTATTGAGGATAATGATGCAGTAGCAGTGGATATCGGTGCATTGAAGATCAGTGATGAGTACACTTTCAAACATAGTGTGGATGTGGCAACGATGTCCATGATCGTGGCGCGGAAATACGGACTGGATGACAAGCAGGTCTACGAGATCGGAATCGCAGGACTTTTACATGATATCGGAAAATCAAAAGTACCCAATGAGATCCTGAATAAGGCGGCGCGGCTGACGGATGAAGAGTTTGCCATTATGAAGCAGCATTCCGTGTACGGATATCGTATTCTGCAGTCCAAGGAAGATCTGTCCATGGAGATCAAGCTGGGTGTGTTACAGCATCATGAGAAAATGAACGGAAAAGGATATCCTATGGGGATCACAGGGGACAAGATCGACCTGTTTGCCAGACTGATCTCTGTGTCGGATATTTATGATGCATTGGTGACGGAGCGGCCGTATAAGAAGCCGTTTTCTCCCAGAGATGCCGTGGAAATGATCATGTCCATGACGGAAGAGCTGGATATTACAGTTATGCGGTGCTTCCTGGAGAGCGTTATTCTCTATCCGGTAGGCACAGATGTGGCATTGAGCAACGGAGAGACCGCCCGTATTGTGGAGAACGTTCCCAATGCGGTGCTGCGCCCCAAAGTTCTGGGTCTCACCACCGGCAAAGTGTACGACCTCGCCAATGATGTGAAATGTGCGAATGTAATTATATTGTAAATGGAAAGTTAGCATAGCTACGAGCCATGCAAAAATAGAGTGGAACACCTC
>OGFG01003895.1_pt1 | contig 10129 bp, 9 predicted proteins | sample 1570761 | NCBI WGS metagenome assembly OGFG01 (sample SAMEA2581938, study PRJEB24529) | metagenome | biome: Human gut stool | place: China | collected 2011 | reverse complement strand
ATTCATGATTTCACTACGGTATTGCTCAACTATCTTATACCATTTAAATGCAGACAATCGTTTCCCTGGTGCATTAAAACGCATATTTTTTTGGAATGTACTACAGAAAGATTTTTTCATTCCAACGCTGAGATGGCTCCACATATAACGCCACATACTTGGCATAACACGCAAACTCGGATTTCGCTCATCGTAATCATTTACAAAGAACGGAAACCTCATTTTTTTAATCGTATCGATGATATTGGAATTACCTGATAAATAAGGCGTTTTCCCCGTCATCATCAACATGAACACAAGTTCAGCAACTGAAAAGTTTTCACTATCTAAAGATGCCAAATATAATCTTTTCTCAATATTCTCTGGTGCTGCAAAACTTATGTTTTTACTAAGCGTAGGATATCCTTCAATCTGATAGTCATCTGAATCACAGAAAAATACTGTATTTTGATCAACAACTCTTATTGCTGCCGGATTAATACATCCTAACAAGATACCACGTTTATGTAATTCTTTAATTTTCTGCAAAATTGTCAAAGTCAATGTGCAAATATCAACTTTTGTCCAGTGAGGGAAATGCTGCATCTGCCCCTCTCTCTTTAAGACACTGGTTTGAAGTGGCTGACCATAAAAACTTTCCATTAGAAAGCCACGAAAAACACCATTTGCATCCTGCAACACATCTTTCGGCCAAATAATCCCTTCTATTTCAACTGGATTTTTCAGCATTCTACGTACTTTATCCTCAAAAAATGATGAATTGTAACCGTCATCGTATATTTTTGCCCAAACGCCATTCTGATCGGTTGAATATGTATAAGCTCCATTATTGCGCAATTCTTTTTTTACCAACTTATATGAATTATTGGAAGAATCATAAAGACTACTTCCCTCAGATACCCTTATAGTAGTACTCAATTTTTGAATTCCTTGAATAGTTGGTGTTGTCGCAATTGTATAGTCTCTTTGTTTTTGAACATATGGTTTTTTCTGCTTATCGTTATTTCTCCGTTCGGCACCTTTTCCATTGTTATTTCTTAAAACTGGCTGTCCATTGTGTGCATCTTTCATAATGGAGTCTTTTTTAGGAAACGCCATCTTACTCCAAAACAGCTGTCCATCGTTTTCCAAATCACAGAAAACTGTACGTGTTCGAGATATATTTTCACGTATAATCACATCATGCATTTGAACGTTTTTTGTGATAACGTACACGGTACTTCTATTCTTCCCAAGTTCAGCCAATAATTCCGTGTAATTTTTAGCACCTGAACTGGCAAATACTCCTTTTTGCTTTAGGGACGATAATGCAATCCATACATTATCAGCACACGTTTTATGTTCGTTTTCAAACATTGGAACATGTACGGCATCTTTTCTGACAGTGATAATAGATCTAAGCAATGTCGCCAATCCCTGATAATCAGGCACGTCAAAATCTGCAAGATTGACTATAATAAAATCACCCTTTTCAAGCAGTATCTGGATATCGACTTTTTTTCGTTCCATTACTTTTCTAATCTCCTTCTATTCTGTATGCTTGCCCATTTCCGAAATGCTGCCTCATCAGGCATACTGTTAAAGGCATTATAATAATTTTTTGCATTTTGATCTGATTCTCCGGCGAACAGAAAGCAAGCCTTAGTAATTTCAAAATTCTCTAACATAATTCCTAGATAACCAGCCATCATGAACGCCGATGTGTCATTATTCATCATTGCATGTCCTATATAATAAGCAATTGACTGTGCTCTATGCATAATAGATAACTCGGTATCTTCCCTTTCTTCTTTCTTGCTTCTTGTTTTTAAAGATTCTGCTAACGCTAACCAGCCTGCCGGATCTGAAATCATCGAAATCGGCATAAGAATTTCTTCTACTGTATGACCATTTGCCCATCCACAGTAATACATAAAAGCAAGCATTATTGTAGCGCATGGGTTTTCCAAACTATCAGATTCAACCATTAATGCAGTACATGCTGCGCAACGGTTATTTACATTGGATAACAGATGAAAGCATCTCATAAATGCATTTAAGTGAGTCTCTTCCTTCGTTCTTTCTTCTGTGTCTTTTGTCTTACTTGAGGGCTTTTCTACAGACATCGCATTAATAACAGAGCTCAATGCGGTAGTTACTTCAACAAACTTTGTTGTACTTCGTAAGTAACGAATAATATTAACTTCTTTGCGATACTTTGTTAAGAGTTCATCCTTCATCTGATAGTCCCAAGCTATAGCCAGATAATCAAGAAACTCTTCAAGATTCATTATTGTATCTGTGATTTCTCTTTCTGATGCTATAGGATCACTAACTGTTGACATATGACTATTCAAACGATTTTTATTATTAACTAAACGATCAATCTTCTTGTAAAAGTCGTCCCCCTCTATTTTTGCGTTCTTTCTTTTCTCCTGTTTCCCATATTTTGTTGTCTGTGTAACAGCCATTTTTTCCTGGCATTTTAATACAACTTTAATATCCGAGCGGATACAATCCATCAATTTCTCATGCAATGCTGCTGTATCGTAATTTGCATAAACTGATTCTGGTTTGTTTTCAAAAGTATGAATAATATCAACCATATCAGCTTTTGTCAAACCGCAATATTGAGGTACTGAAACCAAATAATAACAGGTGAAACGCATCAATGTATTCGCAATTGTAACATCAATGCAAGTCTTATCCATTAAGACCAATCCTTTCTCATTTCGCTTTTTGAGCAACATACTCAGACTATTTCTTTCTTGACTCATATCTCTTCCAGAAATATTTTCAGCCAAATTTACAATTGCATTTATCCAATCAGGACCTAATGTCCTAGAAAATTGAACATCCAAAAACTCTTGAAACAAAGACGTAAGACAACGATATAAACGTCCTGTTACAATATCACAGCGTATATAATCATCTTCAGTAAATATTTTCTCCATACACACTCTCTCCTAAGCAAACAATTAATCTTTGACACTATCATTCAAATGTCATAATTCTTCATACCAAAAAATCCTTTTTGACCATATCAATAGTTTCCATTTTTCAGCATCTACCTAATACGATATGTCATGTTATTCGTGTTCCCTTCCACTTTGACAACACCTAGTTCAACCAAAGTCTTCATATAACGCCACGCAGTTGTTCGCGATTTCTGGGTTATTTCCATTACTTCTTGAACAGAAATTTCTCTTTTCACCTCTAATACTCTAATGACATCCACTAATTTTTCAAAATCCTTTGGTTTCAAAACTTGTTTCAAACTTGTTGCAAAACTCGTTTCATTTTGCAACAAGTTATCATTTTCCATTTGATTATTCTCCAAAAACGCCGGATGAATCGGTATCCTAATCCTCATAGCTCGTCTATCTTCATCCGTAAAGAATTCTGCTCGTGGAGAACGGTTCTTTTCCAGTTCTTCTTGTATTGTCGGAATACCGGAAGAATGACCTTCTGACAAATCCAATTCTTTCAAAAATTCTCCCAATCTTCTGTTACGATAATATCTTGAAACAAATCGCTTACCTTCTGCTATCGTCTTTTCGGATATAGACCGATCAATTCCCGGGAAATTCATAATGTTAATGCAATCCGGCTCTATCTCTATTGTTACCGGCTCACAAGACATATAATCTCTATGGTAAAAAGCATTAACAACAGCCTCCTCAATCGCCTGATACGGATAATTCTTAATCCGCAAAGCCTCCATCTGATTGGGAACCTTGATTACTTTTTCTCGTATAAAAAGATTTCGAAATCGTTCCATTGTTGCCTGAATCATCTGTGGTACGGAGCCTGTGATATTAGGAAAATCCTCACTAACACTTGGATTTTCTACACTTCCTTGCGGGAATGACGTCATCTGAACATAGGTGTATGGGAAAAAACGGTCCGGATGCTCACAAAACATCATGATTGCCACATTTTGAATATAACGTAGTTCCGGTGGTCCTACCAGTAACTGCATATCTTCTAATATCTCCTCTACGCCTCGTTCTTTAACCTGTTTTGCTAATTTACTACCTGTTTTTCTCAAATGATCTTCCAAGAGGACAGGTGAAATGTCATCAAAAGCAGCCTTATGATTTGCTCTGCAATCATAAGGAGTCTGATCTGCCATATTGATCAATTCCCTTTCCTGCTCTGAATTTGCCCTGACAGAACTGGTTAGATAACGAATATAATAATTGTATTTCTTGTCCTTTTTACTGGTAACATGTTCTGGTGATTTGTAAGGACGCTGCTGTCCAGTTCTCGCCACAATAACAAGGATCCATTTTCCGTCAACTTCCAACGGAATCGCCTTAGGGAAATATGGCGGAGCAATCATATTATTGTAGCTAAGCATTTCTTTTTGAATTTCGTCCAACATGTACTCTGGAATTCCCTTCACTGGACGGACTGCCACTCCATTTTTTTCTTCAACACCGACAGCAATATATCCACCACCATCATTGTTGTAATCATTTGCAAATGCACAAACACTATGATAGATGTCATCCGGGTTCCATCCTGCTTTAAACTCTATGCGGTCTGATTCAATTTTTCTTTTGTTTAATAAATCTTCTACGCTTATTTCAAGTTCCATAGTGTCCTCGCTTTCCAAGAAAGATTATTTATTAATATACACTTTACTATCAAATCTAATCATGTAATCATATTCAGCTTTGGCTTCTTCATTATTTTGACATTCTTCAGCAACACCTCTGCAGGCCTTCCCTCTTCAAGATGGAGACCCACGAATTTCTTGAATTCCGGTTCGCAATTTTGATTCAATGTAGTGCACCTCGCTTCCTAGTAAGATTATAACTCATTAGGTCGGGGTGTTACAACTAAATTTTACCACAACAGCTTTGCTGGATTGGGTTTCAAGTGATAGCGGTTTGAAAAATGGGGAAACTCAAACGTCCACAGCCTTGAATTTTAAGTGTAAAACTGGAACAATGGAAATATAAGTTTCACGGATTCAGGTGTCAACTAATATGGTCCTATGTCAAGATTTAGTACAAGTTAAAATGAGTTTTTCTCATTCTAACCTGCCAGCAATTCCGAAGTTGCCTGTTGATACAATCTTTCAAAATCATCGGGTGACATATAATCGCAATGACTATGAATTCGTTTGGTATTATAAAACGTTTCCAAGTATTCATATACCAGGCGGTATGCATGTTTGTAATTGCTGATCTTAAAGCGGTTCAGCCATTCCCGTTTTATCAGCGAATGAAAGGATTCGATACAGGCATTATCCCAAGGAAAAGCTTTCTTGGAATAGCTTTGATTCATTTTTGCTGTTGCCTTTTTATATTCTTTCGATACATACTGGCTGCATCTGTCACTGTGGATGATCAAAGGTAATTCGGTGCTGCGTTTTGCTTTTGCTTTGTTTATAGTTTCAATCACACAGGATGTTTCCAATGTTTTGGAAATCGTCCATGCAATGATCTTTCTTGAATACAGATCCATAATGCTGGTCAGATATACAAAACCTTCCATCGTCCAGATATATGTGATATCTGAACACCAGACTGCATTTGGACGTTCAGGATTAAACTGCTCATCAAGGATATTTTGTAATTCATTACTGAAATCGGAATCCTTGGTTGTTACTGTCCATGGACGGATCCATTGGGCCTTGATGCCCATTTGTTTCATGTATTTGCCGACAGTTCTTTCAGAAATGTTTTCCCCTGTTTTACGTAATTCCTTTGTGATCTTTGGGGCACCATAATTCTGATGAGAATCGTCATAAATCTTTTTGATCTTGTCCTTGAGCAGTTTTCTGCGTTTGGCAGTATCGGATGGTATATGCCGTTTCCATGCGGCATACCCTGACCGTGAAACGCCTAAATAGTTTAACATTCCGGAAACAGAAACCCGGCGTCCTGCTTTTTTAGCGTTTTCTGCTTTAACGGTAACTTCGAGATAAACAGCTTCCGTTATTCGCCCAGAATGTTTATGGCTTTTTTTAGCACATCAAGTGCGTCCTTGGCATCACGTAATTCTCTCTTCAGACGGGCAATCTCTTTTGCCTCATCCGAAGAATAATTGCCGGATCCACGGCATTCCAGATCACCGGATTCCCGCAGCTCCTTCTGCCATCTGGACAGAGACTGCTGGCTGATGCCTAGATTTGATGCACAGCCGACCAATCCCAATTCACGGTGATCATGATAGTACTGGACGGCATCCAGTTTAAACTGTTTGTCAAAATGTTTTGCCATGATAAATTCCTCCTTCAGTACGATACTTTTATTGTATCACTAATCGACGGAATGAAAAGCTCTCACTTTGACTTGTACTATTTATATTCTAACACCAGCCAGGGCACGCTCCGTTATAGAGACTCCCGTCCAAGCATCCGTAAAAAGGAAGGTGGCGTGAAGGAACGACTGATGATCCGCAGGTTCCGCTGCCAGAACTGCGGCACTTATCACAATGAGCTTCCGGACTGTCTTGTGCCTTACAAACACTACGAAGCAGAGGTGATCGCCGGCGTTCTGGATGAAGTGGTCCTTCCGGATGATCTGGACTCTGAGGATTATCCATCCGTCCACACTATGATCCGATGGCTTCAATGGTTTTATGAAAATCTTCAGCGTATAGAAGGATACCTGAGGACAGCCGGATATCAGCTGCTTCATCTGGGAGAGGAGATCCTGTTTACTTCTGACTCACTGCTCAACAAGATCAGAAGCAGACATCAAAACTGGCTGGAGCTTATCCTGCGGATCATCTATAACAGTGGCGGATCTTTGGTGCCGATCCGCTGGTAAGCTTTTGCACCTGCTTTGATTCGTCTGTCATACAGACGGATAGTATAGTGGTCTCATAAGGAGGTAACTATACTATGAATACAAGTGAAACATTGACAAAACAACAGTGGCAGGATCAGGAAGCACTTCACCGTTTCCAGATGATCTCACCGCTGCTTCAAACAGGTCTGGATGACGCAAAACGCTTGCAGCTTCGCAGAACGATTGCTGACGAAAATAACATTTCTGTCCGCACTCTTTACCGGTATGAGAAAGCATTCACTGAAAAACAGTTCGCAGGTCTCAGACCGGCAGATCGCGAAAAACACCGGTCGCAGAGTCTTCCGGAAAACTTCGGGTATCTTCTGGAGCAGGCGATCCAGCTTCGAAAGGAAGTTCCGGAACGGTCAGTTGCCAAGATCATTTACATCCTGGAAGCAGAAGGTCTTGTCGCTCCCGGTATTCTGAAACGGTCAACCCTGGAGCGGCATATCTACAAAGCCGGCTATGGGCGGAAGCAGATGCAGATGTACAAAGAGGCCAGGAGCAGCTCTTCCAAACGGTTCTGTAAACCTCACCGTATGATGCTGGTTCAGGGTGACATCAAGTATGGTCCCAAACTGCCCATCGGGAAAAACGGTGCAAAGATACAGACCTATCTGTCCTTTGCCATCGATGACCATTCCAGATATCTGCTTTCCTCCCGGTTTTATGATAATCAGGAGGAAGCCATTATTGAGGACACCTTCCATCAGGCGATTTCCAGATATGGAACGTTTGATGCCTGCTACTTTGATAACGGAAGCCAGTACATTGCAAAACAGATCCGGTTCTCGCTTGCCAGGCTGGGGATCCGTGTCATGCATGCAAAACCGCGGTCGGGCAAGAGCAAAGGAAAGATTGAAAAGTTCCATCAGGTGGTGGATACATTCATCCGTGAATCAAAGCTAAAAGAGATCAGGACACTGGAAGAACTGAACCGCCTCTGGACAGTCTATCTGGAGGAATACTATCATAAGCAAAAACATGCCGGCATCGCAGAATACTACGAAAGCCTTGGAGCTGCCATCCCGGAAGAAGGGATCTCGCCACTTCAGGAATGGAACCGTGACAGCCGTCCCCTGACATTCCTCGATGCAGCCGTAGTATCGGAAGCATTTCTTCATCATGAACAGAGAAAAGTCGATAAGGGAGCCTGCATCAGTTTCCGGGGAAAGCGCTACGAAACAAAGCCGTCTCTGATCGGACACACCGTAGAGATCTCCTATGATCCTGCATCCCCGGAACAGATCACGGTCTCTTACCGGGGAATGGAACCGTTTACCGCCGTGCCGCTTAAGATCGGTCCGTATTGCGACAAAAGTCCGGCTCTGCCTGCTTCCATGCAGGAACAGACACCTACGACCTCCCGTTTTCTTGATGCCCTGGAGGTACGCCATAAACAGAATCAGCAGCAGATGGCAGATGCCATTTCCTTTGCTTCTTACCGGAAGGAGGTGGATGACTGATGTATGAATCTTTCTTTGGCATGGAACATACCCCGTTTGTACGGGATGTTCCACCGGAAAAGCTATACGAATCCGATGCATTCCGGGAGACACTCGGACGTCTGTCTTATGTGGCAGACCGTCAGATGTTTGCAGTGGTTACCGCTGATTCCGGATGCGGGAAATCAACGTTGATCCGCCGGTTTTGCTCGGAACTTCCAAAAGAGGATTATATCGTCCTCTATCTGTCTGACTCCAAACTGACACCACGGTGGTTTTATAAGGGCATGCTGGATCAGTTGGGACTGGAAGCCCGTTTCTACCGCGGTGATTCCAAGCGTCAGCTTCAACAGGAGATCGAGATCATCCGTGGAATACAGCATAAGAAAGTCGTCTGTATCCTTGATGAAGCACATCTGATTGAAAAGGAAACACTGGAAGAATTCCGTTTTCTGCTCAACTACAGATTTGATTCCATGAGTCCGATGGCTGTCGTGCTGGTCGGTCAGACTGAACTCTGGGACAACAAGCTGAAACTGCAGCGATATGCGGCTATTCGCCAGCGTATCGATATGTACTGTATCCTGCCCCATCTGGACAGGTCCGAAACGGAACAGTATATCGCAAGCCATATGGAATACTCCGGATGTGCCCGGGAAGTATTTACAGCCAAGGCATTGGACGAGATCCATAAAGCGTCGGCCGGAATTCCACGTATGGTCAACCGGATCTGCGAAAAGGCTCTTATGTATGCCTTCCAAAACCAGAAAAGCCTGATCGATGACTACATGATCAAGTATGTCGTAGAGCATGAAATGCTTGGAACTATAACAACATAAATCTTATTGCCGCCTGAATTCAGGCGGCAGCCCTGCAAGGGCTGATGACAGAAAGTTAAGCAATCCGGTGACAGTTCATGTGAGCAAGTCCGGGACAACTCATGAGGTCAGTAACAATCTGAATACTATGTATATTTAATTCACAGGATATGTGAATAATATTCACAAACAAAATGAACAATATTAACGGAGGTAAAATATGGTTGTAGACATGGAGCTAATGGCATTAAGTGATGTTGCTAAGTTATGTGGTACAAGCAATAGCAATGTTTCAAATTGGAGAGCAAGAGATTCAAAGTTTCCGGTTCCGTATACTGAAACATCAGCTGGACCAATTTGGAAATCAGAAGATATAGGGGACTTGGTGTTGGAAGTCATCCATGGGAGGAAAGACCGGCACGAACAATGCTCGTAGAGGAGTCGTTGATTGCTGATAAGATTCTTTCTAAGGTACTAGCAGAAGAGGATTGGAAGCAAAATGAACCTTACAGAAAAGCATTTCGTGAAAATAATATAACTAGTGCAACTTGGAATTGTGTTGGATGTGTGAGCGATTCAGAGGCAATAAAGAAGTTGCAGATTATTGAGGCTTGCTTGCTAGATGTCCCAGTTACCACTAGAAAGGGAATGATACTTTGTAGGTATATTGGAGGATTGAGAAAAACAGCTCAGTATAGAATCTTAAGTCTTATGGGATATAGTGAAAAAGAATGCATGGAACAAGTAAAGAGGTTCCCGTTTTAGTTTGGGAGGTGTTCTGATTGGCAGGAGTGCCAGATTATTCTAAGCATGCAAATGAAATAGAGGAAGAAGTTGTCAAGGTTAAACCTGATTTAAAATCCGTTAGGAATAAGTTTAGGGAAAAAGAGCCTATGACAGCAGAAAAATTTGGAATATATCTTGGTGGGTGTTCTATACCCATCAAGGAAATTTCCGAAAAGACCATTAAGCGTTATATAAGGTTTATCAAAATGACAAATTCTCGAATAGGAGTAGTGGCAATCCCGACAATGAAGAGCATCGGTGGCGTAAAGGCTGAAAATGGCGTAAGTTCTAA
>OGFG01003887.1_pt1 | contig 10145 bp, 11 predicted proteins | sample 1570761 | NCBI WGS metagenome assembly OGFG01 (sample SAMEA2581938, study PRJEB24529) | metagenome | biome: Human gut stool | place: China | collected 2011 | reverse complement strand
CGCTGCGTGCCGGACGTGGTCGGTATGCTGCAGCCGGACGATTTCTATCTCCGGCAGAACCGTGAGATCTACGAGACGATCTATACGATGTTCAACTTCTCGGAAAAGATTGACCCCGTTACCGTACTTAATAAGATGAAAGAGCGCGGCGTGTATGACGAGCAGCGCAGCTATGATTACATCGCGCAGCTGTTGAAGATCACGCCGACCGCCGCCAATGTCAAGCAGTACTGCACGATCGTGCATGACAAGTCGCTGCTGCGCGCGCTGGCGACCGCATCGTCGGAGATCACGGAAATGGTCTACGACGGTGTCGGCACGGCGCAGGAAATGCTCGAGGTTTCGGAGAAAAAGATCTATTCGCTCCGGCGCGGCAACACTGGTGACAGCCTGCAGCACATCGGCAAGGTCATGATCAACGTCTACGACCGGTTGGAAGAGCTGGCGGCCTCCGGCAGCGAGATCCCCGGCCTGTCTACCGGACTTCACGATCTTGACCGCAAGATCAACGGCCTGAACAAGACTGACCTGATTCTGATCGCAGCCCGTCCCGGTATGGGCAAGACGGCTATCGCGCTCAATATCTGCCTGAACGTGGCGAAGACCTATGAAAAGACTGTCGCGTTCTTTTCGCTCGAAATGTCGCGCGAACAGCTGGTCATGCGTCTTCTTTCCACGGAAAGCTTTGTTGAAAACCAGAAGCTTACGACCGGTCATCTGGATGAGGAAGACTGGGGAAAGCTCTCTATCGCCTCGTCCGCGCTCAGCCAGACGGATATCCGCGTGGACGACAATCCGGCCATCACGGTCGCGGAGATCAATGCAAAATGCCGCCGGCTCGACAATCTGGGGCTGGTGCTGATCGACTATCTGCAGTTGATGACTGCTGCCGCGCCCGGGAAATCCGGCGATAACCGCGTAACGGTCGTCAGTGACATCTCCCGTGCGCTCAAGATCATGGCAAAGGAGCTGAATGTGCCGGTGATCTGCCTCAGTCAGCTGTCCCGTGCCAATGAATCGCGTACCGACAAGCGGCCGATGCTGTCCGATCTTCGCGAATCCGGCGCTATTGAGCAGGACGCAGACTCCGTCATGTTCCTCTACCGCGACGAATATTACAATCCCAACACGCAGGACAAGAACATTGCCGAGTGCATTGTTGCGAAAAACCGTCACGGCGAGACCGGAACGGTCAAGCTGCAATGGCGGCCGCAGTTCTTCACGTTCTCCGATCTGGAATGGAAGCATGACGGATAAAATTCTTTCGTGGATGCGCGGGCAGTGCATGACGCAGCCGGGCGATACCGTGATCTGTGCCGTCTCCGGCGGAGCGGATTCCGTCTGTATGCTGCATGTTTTGTTGTCCTTACGGAATACGCTCGGCATTACGGTCGAGGCGGCGCATTTCAATCATCAGCTGCGCGGCGAAGAATCAGACCGCGACGAGGCGTTTGTCCGTACGCTCTGCGCCGAACTGGGCGTCGTGCTCCATGTTGATAACGGTGATGTACGCGCCCGCGCGGCAAAGACGCACGAATCCGTTGAGGAAGCGGCGCGTGCACTTCGCTACGCGTTCTTCTCTTCCCTGCCAGGTTTAATTGCAACGGCGCACACGCAGGACGACAATCTGGAAACGGTGCTTTTAAATCTCACACGCGGCACCGGGCTTGCCGGGCTCTGCGGCATTCCGCCGAGGCGTGAGCGGTTCATCCGGCCCATGCTTGCCGTCTCCCGTGCGGAGATCGAGGCGTATCTCGCGCAAAACGGACTTTCCCATGTGACTGACAGCACCAATTTTCTTCCGGACGCACGGCGCAACCGTCTGCGGCAGTCTGTCATCCCGCTTCTCAAAGCGGAGAATCCATCCCTCTGCGAAACGGCGTTTCGTATGTGCCGGCTTCTGGAGGCGGACGAGGCGCAGCTTTCTGCGCAGGCTGAGGAAGCGCTGCGGCAGGCCCGGCTTTCGAATGGGATTCAGTGCAGCGCCCTTACCGCGTATCCGGCGGCCGTCCGCACGCGCGCCGTCAGGCTGTTGCTCGGTGAGATCCACGCGCCGAAGCTTTCGGAGCGGCACATCAGTGCCGTCGACCGGCTTCTGTTTTCTGAATGCCCATCTGCCCGTGTATCGCTGCCGGGCGGATTTTCGGCGCAGCGGGAATACGACCGGCTGCTTCTTACTGCCGGCTCCCCTGCCGCATTCGAGCCGGTCACGCTTCTGGCCGGGGAATCCGCCGTTCTTCAGCCGCTCGGGCTCCGTGTTTGCTGCGAATGGCAAGAAAATTTTTCAGAAATTCAAAATACACTCTCCACTTTTGCCGTAAAGTGTGATACGATAGGCTCAACTACACAGATCCTGTTCCGTCCGCGCCGGGCGCACGACGAGATGCGTGTCTCCGGCGGCCGGAAAACGCTGAAAAAGCTCATGATCGACCGCAAGATTCCTCTGGACAGGCGCGGCCTGCTCCCTGTGGCAGCGGATGCGCATGGAATTCTCGGCGTCTACGGGATCGGCGTCAATCTTGATCGTGCAGCCGCCCCTGGCGACCGCGCGGTCATCATCAGAATAGAAGAATTAGAGAAAGAGGATTCGCTGTATGATTAACAAATCTGATATGCTTCAGGACATTGAACGCGTTCTTGTTTCCGAGGAGGAGATCCACGCGCGGATCAAGGAGGTCGGTGCGCAGATCGCGGAGGATTACCGCGGCAAGTGCCCGATCCTTGTCGGCGTGCTCAAGGGCGTCGTCCCGTTCTTTGCGGAAATGGCCAATGCCATCAGCATTCCTGTGCAGGAGGACTTCATGTGCATCACCTCCTTTGAGGGCGGTACGGAATCCACCGGCAAGCTGACGTTCCGCAAGGATATCGATCACGATATCGAAGGGCGTCATGTTCTGATCCTTGAGGATATCATCGACTCCGGCAGCACGCTCAAAATGATCTGCGAAATGTTCCGTGAGCGCAAGCCCGCGTCCATCAGGATCTGCACGCTGCTCGACAAGCCCACGGGCCGCAAGGTCGATCTGAAGCCGGATTACACCTGCTTCACCGTTCCGCCCGCGTTTGTCGTCGGCTTCGGTCTGGATTACGAGGATTATTACCGGAATCTTCCGTTCGTCGGCGTTCTGAAGCCCTCCGTCTATCAGGATCAGTAAGCTGATCTTTCTATCTATTCTTTCAAAAGGAGATACTCCGTGAATCAACAGCCCAAAACCGTACAGACGATCATTCTGATCGCGATTCTGGCGCTGGTGCTTGTGGTGATCTCTTCGTCCCTGCTCACGCAGAACAGCAGCAGGCTTGCCTATTCCGACGTGCTCGACCTGTTCGAAAATGAACGGGTCGAGTCGTTCGTTTTACAGGGCGACACGCTGACCATGACGCTGTATGCCAGCGATACGGCGCAGGCAGGCACGGCAGCCGCCAGGATCGGCGACATTGAGACATTCCACAAGGACCTCGACGAGACCATTGCCGCGCAGAGCGCGTCCGGCATTCTCAAGTCCTACAACTATCTTCCCGCCGTCAACTCCATCTGGCGGTCTGTCCTGCCTTATCTCGTCGTCGGCGTTGCGTTGCTGTTCGTCTGGTTCATCCTGATGAACCGCTCCGGCGGCAGTCCGAATGCCATGGCGCAGTTTACACGCGCAAACGCCCGCTTCGGCGTCCCGAACGGCGAAGCCGTCACCTTCAAGGACGTTGCCGGTGCGGATGAAGAAAAAGAAGAACTCTCTGAGATCGTGGAATTCCTGCGCGACCCGGATAAATTCAGACAGCTTGGCGCGAAGATCCCCAAGGGCGTTCTGCTGGTCGGCCCTCCGGGCACCGGCAAGACGCTTCTGGCCAAGGCCGTCGCGGGCGAGGCAAGCGTTCCGTTCTTCTCCATTTCCGGCTCCGATTTCGTGGAAATGTTCGTCGGCGTCGGCGCAAGCCGCGTGCGCGATCTGTTCCAGCAGGCGGCGAAGGTCGCCCCGGCTATCATCTTTATTGATGAGATCGACGCCATCGGCCGCACGCGAGACTCCAAATTCGGCGGCAACGACGAGCGTGAGCAGACGCTCAACCAGCTGCTGGCCGAGATCGACGGCTTTGATTCGAGCAAGGGCGTCGTGATCCTTGCTGCGACGAACCGGCCTGAGATCCTCGATAAGGCGCTGCTGCGCGCGGGCCGCTTTGACCGCCGCATCATCGTCGATCGGCCCAATCTCGCCGGACGCTACCAGACGCTGCGCGTCCACACAAAAAATATCAAGCTGGCCGAGGATGTCGACCTGCACAAGATCGCGCAGGCGACTGCGGGCGCGGTCGGTGCAGACCTTGCCAACCTCGTCAACGAGGCGGCGCTGCGCGCCGTGCGCATGGGGCGCAAGGCTGTCAACCAGCAGGATCTGCTGACGTCCTTTGAGCTTGTCATCGCGGGCACGGAGAAGAAGGGCACCGTCCTGACCGACACCGAAAAGCGCATCGTGTCCTATCACGAGGTCGGTCACGCGCTGGTCGCGGCGCTGCAGAAACACTCACAGCCCGTCTCCAAGATCACCATCGTCCCGCACACCTCCGGCGCACTGGGCTACACCATGCAGATGCCGGAGGAGGAAAAGTTCCTGTCCAGCAGGGAAGAGCTTATCGTCGAACTCCAGACCATGCTGGGCGGCCGCGCTGCCGAGCAGGTCGTCTTCGGCATCGCCACGACCGGCGCGTCGAACGACATTGAGCGTGCGACGGAGCTGGCCCGCAAGATGGTCACACAGTACGGCATGAGCGACAAGCTCGGCCTCATGGCGCTGTCTACCGTCTCGAATCCGTATCTCGACGGCAGCACGATGATGAACTGCGCCGACTCCACCTCCTCCGCGGCGGACGAAGAGATCCACAAGCTGCTCATGGACTGCTACGCGGACGCGAAAAAGCTTCTTGTCGAGCACCGTTCGCTTCTTGACGAGATCGCGATGTACCTGCTGAGCAAGGAGACCATCACGGGCGACGAGTTCATGGCCTACGTCAACGCCGACAGCAAAAGGCTGACGGACGGCAGCGAGGCGGAAGAACCGCCCGAGCAGACCGAGGCCCCGTCCGAATCCGAATAAAACCACTCGTGCCCCTGCTGGAAAGCGGGGGCACAGTTCGCTTGCCCCAAACTCCCGGCCTTCTCCTGCCGTGGAGAGGTGCATTTTCAGGGAAAATGACGCAGAGGAGTCCGGGAAGCTCCCGTGCCGGTGCGGCACAGAAAGAATAGTGCGATCCCGCTTGACGCGCAGGGGGAAAGCCTCTATAATAGGGAAGCTTTTGCGGCAAATGATACGAAAAAGAGGAACTGTCGTTATGGCAAGATCGCGTCCCGCCCGTGCGGGCAGTATTCAGATGACCGAAGGGTCGCTATACAAAAATATCCTGCTGTTCAGTGTCCCGCTGATTTTCTCACAGCTTTTGCAGGTGCTGTTCAACATGGCGGACGTCGCTGTTGTCGGGAAATTTTCCAGCGCGACGGCGCTCGGCTCCGTCGGCTCTACGTCAACGCTCGTCACGCTGTTTACGGGCTTTCTCATCGGCCTGTCCAACGGCGTCAATGTCCGCGTAGCGCAGTATCTCGGCGCACGTCAGGAAGAAGACACGCGAAATTGCGTCCACACGGCGCTGATCTTGTGTACGCTGTCCGGCCTCGTGATCGCGGTTCTTTGCTTTTTCCTGGCCGCGCCGATGCTGGAGCTGCTGAAAACGAAAGACGATCTGCTGCCCGGCGCAGTGCTCTATTTCCGCATTTATGCGCTCGGCATGCCCGCGCTCGGCATTTTCAACTTTGGCAACGCCGTCCTGAGCGCCAGCGGCGACACGAAGCGGCCCCTGGCCTATCTGACGGCGGCAGGCATCCTGAATGTGATCCTGAACCTGTTCTTCGTCATCGTCTGCAAAATGGCCGCCGACGGCGTGGCGCTGGCAAGCATCATCTCACAGTATCTGTCGGCGGTTCTGGTGCTTCTGCACATGACGCGGCTGACAGACAGCTGCCGCGTGGAGTGGAAGCTTCTGCGCCTGCATGGCAGCGAGGTCGGGCGCATTCTCGGCCTCGGCGTCCCGGCGGGGATCCAGCATATGATCTTTGCGGTCGCGAATCTGTTCATTCAGGTCGGCATCAACTCGTTTGATTCGACCGTCGTTTCCGGCAACTCCGCCGCGGTCAACGTGGACAACGTGATTTATAATGTCATGGCCGCGTTCTATACCGCCTGCTCGACCTTCATGGGCCAGAACTGGGGCGCAGGGAAAAAGGAGCGGATGATGAAGAGCTATTACATCAGCCTCGGCTATTCGTTCGCGATCGCGGCGGTTCTCGGCGCGGCGTTTCTTCTGTGCGGCGAACCGTTTCTGTACATCTTCACAAACGACGCGGACGTCGTCGCCGCAGGCATGGAGCGGATGCGGATCATGTGCTTCTCCTACTGCGTCAGCGCCTTCATGGACTGCACCATCGCTGCCTGCCGCGGCCTTGGCCGCAGCTTTGTGCCGACGGTGATCGTGATCATGGGCTCATGCGTGTTCCGCGTGATCTGGGTCTATACGATCTTCGCGCATTTCCACACCATTCCGTCTTTGTATCTGCTCTACATCTTCTCGTGGACGATCACTGCCGCGGCGGAGATCCTCTATTTCATTCGCTGCTGCCGCCGTCTGCGCACGGCGCAGACAGCCTGACGAAGACGCGCACGATTCTGGTCATATCTCCGCGTGATGGTTCGGATCTCACGCGGATATAAGCTGCTATGATGTGTCCCCGGCCCTGTCCAGACGCGGACAGGGCCGGGGATTTTCCATTCGTGCGCATATTCGCGGCAAATGTCAATAGGAAAGTGTAACAAAACGAAAAAATATTTTTAGACGGTCTGCAAATAGCCCTCAAACAGCTGACCGGCAGAGGCCCAGCCCAGCAGTTGGCGGGGGTATCTGTTCAGCCAGCTTTCCACCGCCTCCACGTCTTTTTGGGTAACCTTATCAAAGTTTGTCCCCTTTGGGAACTTCCGCCGGATCATCTGGTTTTGTTTTTCGTTGCTTCCTCGCTCACTACTGCAGTATGGGTGACAGTAATATGTCCGGGTGCGCTTGCTCTCACAGCGTTTATATACGGACCGTTCGATCCCGATATAGTCCGCAAACTCGCTTCCGTTGTCCATGGTAATAGATTGGAATACCTGCGGGAAGCGGGCACCCCATTTCCGTTCCATGGTGTCCAGCGCACGGACGACGCTGGCCGCGGATTTATCGCGGATCAGGCGGATCACCTCCATGCGGGTGACGCGCTCGGTCAGCACCAGGAGGCACTTATGCCCGCCCCTGCAGGAAACCACCAGATCCATTTCCCAGTGGCCGAACTCCTGGCGCCCGTCGATCTCCGGCGGGCGCTTTTCTATGCTCTCACCCTTGGGCTGCTGTTTCGCCCGCTGGACGTGCTTGGTTTTCTTCTTCCGCCGGGAACCCTTGAACGGCAGCGCCTTATTGGTCAGGCGGAGAAAAACTCCCTTGTCAATATAGGCATAAAGGGTTTGGCGGCAGATCCGCGTTTCAAAGCTGCCGTACTTTTCCGGGTGGTTCTCAATCTCATGCAGGGCTGCCTCCGGGCTGTAATTGTCGTCAGCAATCAGCGCCTCCAGGGTTTCGGCGTACCGGCGATCACTTCCAATTTTCAGGGGGCCGCCCTTGGCCGCCATGTTGGCCCGGTAGCGGGCTTGTGACCGCTCCGGTATGTACTCGGTCACTTCGATATAATCCGCGTTCATGTAGGTGTATGTCCCGCGTTTGATCTCGCGGCAGACGGTGGCGGCGCTGACGTGCAGGGCCGCGCCGATCTCGCGCATGGTGGCGCCCTCTTTTCTCATTCTGGCGATCTTGTTCCGGTCAAACTCCGTCAGGTGCTTATATCCTTTCATGCCCGTGCCCTCACTTTCAAAAAAATATGGACGGCGCGGTGCATACAGCACTCCACGCCGTCCTATTCTTTGCCCAGCAGCCAGTCCACGGAAACCTCCAGAACGTCCGCGATCACCACCACCTCAAAGTCAGCCACAAACCTGCCGCCGTTTTCGATCCTGCTTATCACGTCCCGCTCCACAATGACACCAGCCAGTTGCAGACGCCGGCAGAGATCAGACTGTGACAGCCGCGCCCGCAGGCGGGCCTCCCGGATCCGGTCACCGCATATATTTCTTTTCCCGTGGAAATCATACGCTTTCATGGGCAGCCCTCCAGGCGCGTGGTAATGTTCAGCAGTTTTCTTGATATTAACACATAGGTTTCCACGAACCCGTGTTAATAATCAGCACCGAAAAATATTGAACACTCTGGAGGGCAAACGCCGAAACGCCCCCGGCGCTGTGTGCGTCGGGGGTGTCTTTACTTCGTGATTTTCATTAAATCGTTTGGGGTGCAATCCAGCAGCAGGCAAAGCCGTTCTATTGTTTCCGTCGTTACATATTTCCCGTCCCTCATTTTTTGCAGGGTACTTTGTGACAGTATATTTTCCTTTCGGATCCGGTATGTCGTGACGCCCTTTTCCTGCATTTTGTCAAATGCCCCCTGGTAGCTGATTGCCATAATATCCACCCCTTTCTGTGCTTCATTGTATCATTTTATATGCACCTTGTAAAGTGCATATTTTAGACAAATTACAGCACCTTTTTTCGTGCATATCGCCACTTGATTATGCACCCTAAAAAGACTATAATATAGACAGTTCAAGAGGAAAGGGGTGGTTGAGATGGGCAAGAAAAAACGCCGACGGCATAAGCCGACGGCGCAGCCCAACAGGTTGCAGGTCTTGGCGGACACAATCCTGGCGGGCACAATCTCCGGTCTGATTACAGCGGCAATCCTCAAATTGCTGAACTGGTAACAGACAGAGGGGCGGGGGGTAACCCCCGCACCCTCAATATAAACGAAACCCACTAAAATGTCAATAGGAGGGCAGCGCATGAAATACCTGCTTTTTGTGGCCATATTCGTGGCGGTTTATATTCCGGTTCGCTACGGGATCCGGCTGCTTCGTAAACTTTTCAATGGGAGGAAATGAGAATGGGGAAAATGGAAAAAGCGGCCCCGGCTGTTACGCTGGAGGCGGTCACGGTCCCGCTGGCTGACGGGCGGCGCGGTGTGGTGTTAGTCCTCACCGATGAATACAGCAGAAAAACAGTCATGCGGGCCATGCCTGCCAGCAGGTGACCCGCAGAAGAACCCCGACGCCAGGGCGGCGCCGGGGTTCCTTTTTTATTCTGCTGCGGTGGCCTCCGCCGCGTCCGCCGGTTCCTCCAATGCGGGCGGCGTGGTTCCGCCGGTCTGCTCCGGCGTCCCGCTCGTTTTGCTCAAAACCAGCTTGGACAGCTTGGAAAAAACGTCTTTCGCATACAGCACATAGGCCGTCACCATGGCCAGGTTGGCGGCTGTTGCCACGTTGACCGTTTCTCCGTCAATGTCGATTGCCACAATATCGGGGTTCAGGCGTCCCGCTACATAGAAAGCGACGAAACAGGCGGCAATAATGATCCCCTTAATGACGCCGTTCCGGCATTTGAATACGGTCGAAAGTCCCGTCAAAAAGGGCGTTCAGGCTGCCCAGCACGACGTTGACAGCCACCAGAAGAACCAGGCCAATGGCCAGGCGGATAATAGTCTGTTCCATTTTTACCTCTCATTCCTGCCCGGTGCTGTCCTGGCCATTTTCGTGGCACCGCGGAAATGGGCAGCTTTCGCATTGGCTCCGATCACAGGGGATCGAACCGTCCCAGCGTACCAGGGCCACCAGCCAGGTGACCACAGCGGCCAGGGAAAGCACCCAGGCCAGCGCCTTGATAATAACCATTCCAGCACCTCCGGCAAAATTATTTGTTGATGGTGATAACCTGGCCCACATGGATCAGGTTCGGATTTTTGATCCCGTTGTCTGCTGCCAGCTTGGCCACAGTGGTGCCGTACTTCGCGGCGATACGGGAAAGGGTGTCCCCGGCCACAACGGTGTACTTGGCGGCTCCGCCGGGCAGGCGGAGGACCTGGCCCACACGGATCAGGTTCGGGTTTTTAATGCCGTTGATCTCCACCAGTTTGGCCACGGTGGTGCCGTACTTTGCGGCGATACGGGAAAGGGTGTCGCCGCTCTTTACGGT
>OGFG01003883.1_pt1 | contig 10154 bp, 8 predicted proteins | sample 1570761 | NCBI WGS metagenome assembly OGFG01 (sample SAMEA2581938, study PRJEB24529) | metagenome | biome: Human gut stool | place: China | collected 2011 | reverse complement strand
CAACAAGGTTCGGATGCTTCGAAAAAGAAAGGGAGCACTTCGCAAAACAACTCTAGTGGCAATGGTAACTCCCCCAGAGATCCAAACAATTGGAATCATCGAGATAAGTATTTAAAACAGGCAAAAGATGAAAAGCTCCGAAAAATCATCAATGAACTATATCGCCCCGGCGACAAAGTGATCGGTGATGGCGGAACGGCAGATATGTTACGATATGAGTTTGATAGCGGTGGGAAACTGGCACATTTACAAAAGGCACAGGAACGAATCGTTCAGCTGGAAAGACTAGTGAATTCTGATACATTGGAGAGTAGCAATTTAAAACTTGCATATCAGCTAATAAACGATCTCTATGACGCAGTTAAATATGTGGGGGGAAACTAATTAGTATGCTAACATACAAAGATTTGACTATTGATATGATTGGCAAGCAAATTCCGCGTTTTAGACAAGTTATTAAACCGACGCAAGAAAGCTGGGCAGCACTTCAATATGAATTAACACCATACGATTACTTCTATTCTGGATTCGTCTTGGACATTCTGGCATTGCGCAAGGAAGGAGATTACAAACAAATTCAAACGTATTTTGATTTTGTAGAATGGCTGTTGCAACATTCTATAGATGATGATATCACAAACCTTGTGCAAACGGGATTCCTAGAATACTTTTGGGAATCTCCAGAGCTGTATAATATGGCTTTGAAATGCTCCGGAGAAAAGACAAAAAAAATCTTTGATAGTATTGAAGCATATTTGGGCGGACCATACAGAGGAACCTAAACGCCGAAAGCTTCCAAGTCAAAACTTTTTTTGCATGATGACGTAGATAAATTGAGTACTTGAATGGTTGCTAGACTAATTCTAATTATGCTATGATGCCAACGGCAATACACTGATCGCCGGGGATAAGACTTACACCTACAATACCCGCGGGCAGCAGACCGGGTACAGCAACGGTACAACTGCCGCAGCCTACGCCTACAACCCAAGCGGACTGCGGAATGTGAAGACGGTCGGCGGCTCGACAAAGTACTTTGTCTACAATGGCATGAACATTGTGTACGAGTACACCGAGAGTGTCGCAGACAGCGTGGCCTACTTCTACGGGCTGAACCGCACACACAACAGCGAGGGGGAGATTTATCTCTACAATGCCCACGGCGACGTGGTGCAGCTGGTCCGTGACAACGCCGTTGTCGCAAGCTACACCTACGATGCTTTCGGCAACCTGACTTCGCAAATCGGCGAGAGCGACAACCCGTTCCTCTACTGCGGTGAATACTACGACGCTGAAACGCAGACCTACTATTTGCGTGCAAGGTACTATAACCCCGCAAACGGTAGGTTCACCCAGCAGGACGCATGGGCATATATGGATGCAAGCGATCCCTTGAGCCTGAATCTGTATGCGTACTGTGGAAACAATCCAATCATGTATGTTGACCCAAGCGGAAATTTTGGTACAGCCGCCGCGGCATGGGGATCTTCAATGTTTTGGCTTTGCGCTATTGATGCAGCGCTGCCTATTGGGGATATTATATATGGAGTAGGATTACTAATAGCCGCTGGGGTAGATGTTGTTTGCAGCATTGGAGTAGAAAATACTGCGAATTTGGTGGACAGCGCTATACACATTCGAGATGCTGCGCAACAAGGTTCGGATGCTTCGAAAAAGAAAGGGAGCACTTCGCAAAACAACTCTAATGGTAATGGTAACTCCCCCAGAGATCCGAAAGACCCCCAAAACTGGAACAAAAACAGCACAAAACTAAATTCCAAAACTCTATATGATAAAAAGGGGGTGCGAGTGGATGTCGAAAACCCAGACCCCTCGTCTCGACCAGGGCAGGTGCATATTCAAATAAAAGATGAGAAATACATTTTTGATAATATTTCAAAGCAGTTTTTCAATCCTGATACAGGGAAATTGGCTCCAAAATCCGTTCAGAAGCTCATGGAAGATCCGCAAATCGCCAAAGCGGTTATGAAAGGGGTTGAAAAGTATTTGGGGCTCTTGTATTAAGCACTAACATGGAGGTTAGCATGAAGCGAAAACTTTGTTCCACTGAGATGGATTTCTATCTGGAAAAATTGTTTTGGCCAACAATTTTTTGCGAAGAAAATGTTTATACAATTAAACCAGTAGTATATTCGCAAGGTTTATGGTTTGATAGAACTTCTTGTGAAGCCTTTATTAACCATGTGCATTTAAGTGACTATGTTTCTTGCGATGACTTGGAAATGTATAAAAAAGTTGCATTTATTATTGCTGAAATGTGGAGAACAAAGTTAAAAGTCCAATTTCCCGAAGAGCACTTTGCAGTATACCTCATTGTTCCCGAGGGAAAATGGAGTGAAAAGTCAAATGTAACTCTCCGCTTTTGTTTAATTCGTGATAATGAGCCGCCATTTACACCGGATAAAGCAGATGATAAGACCCTATGGATTTGGGAAACATAATAGCCGCAATATAAAGTAGCACGATGCGACGCCGTCAAGACTTACACCTACAATGCCCGAGGACAGCAGAGCGGTGTATCATTTGCAGAGGGCGATACTGTAGGGGCGATTCACGAATCGCCCGTGACATACGCCTATAATACAAATGGTCTTCGGAGCATGAAGACGGTCGGCGGCAACACAAAGTACTTTGTCTACAATGGCATGAACATTGTGTACGAGTACAGCGAGAGCGTCGCAGACGGTGTCGCCTATTTCTACGGTCTGAACCGCACACACAACAGCGAGGGTGAGATTTACGTCTACAATGCCCACGGCGATGTGGTGCAGCTGGTTCGAGATAACGCCGTTGTCGCAAGCTACACTTACGACGCCTTCGGCAATCTGACCTCACAGATTGGCAACAGTGAAAACCCGTTCCTCTACTGCGGCGAGTACTTCGACGCGGAGACGCAGACATACTACCTCCGCGCACGGTACTACAACCCCGCAAACGGACGGTTCACCCAGCAGGACGCCTGGGCGTTCATGGATGCATCCGCCCCGCTAAGCCCAGATCTGTATGCGTACTGCTACAATAACCCTATACTGTATGCCGATTTTATTGCGGGAATGCAAAAAAGGGACTAAGCTGCTACAATAAAGCTGCTTTCCATCCTGCGAGACCCTGCCTATGGCAGTGTGCGCGCAGCCGAGCAGCAGGTGCTTGAGCAGCTGATAGCCGCCCCGTCAGAGGCGGAGACCATACTCAAGCAGATTCAACAAGAGACGATGGAGGCGCTGCATTTGCCCGAGACGGTGGAACGTGTGCAGCTTTCATCGTCAGCAACCAACAAAACTGAATAACAGGAGACTGAAAAATGCAAAGGAAATTCAAATTTGCACTCTGCATCTTTCTCGCGATAGTCGCGCTGCTTTGTACGGCAAGCGCGGTGGATATCTATGTTGCCGCTGACGGCGACGACACCGCCGCCGGTACGGCGGATGCGCCTGTCGCAACGCTGACGCAGGCTTATACCCTGCTCGGCACAGACGGCGGCACAGTGCTGCTTGCAGACGCTGTGCCGGTCACGGCGACAAGCGGCGACTGCTACATTGAGCCGACACACAGTGCAAAGATTACGGTGACGAGCGCGCCCGATGCGAACGGCGCACTTGACCTCACCGGCATCGAGCATTTCCATTTCAGCGGCGAGACGGAATGGAACAACATCGGCATCTCGGCAAACGAGGTTGTCCTCACTGCGGACAACAACATTGTCACCATGGGACAGGGATTGACGGTCTCGTCGCCCTCATCCGATACCGAATACCGCGGCGGTCATCGTTGCTCTCCTTCGCCGGAATGAAAGAAGGCCACTCTTTGTGCGCCTTCTTTTTTTGCGTCGATGAGGCGTCGGAGCATGTGCCGCCTCTCCGGAAATGGACGCAACAGCGCCGCGCGTTGCTTGCGCGGCTTGGTATCATGTTTATCGTTATCCCCCGCTTCTGCCGCCGCTTGACATTTTCGGGATTCTCTGTTAAACTCTAAAGTAAGAATAGAATTTTTCGGAGGTCGAAGGATGGAGAACGGGCTGATTTCCATTGGGAAAATGGCAGAAATGAGTCAGCTCAGCGTGGCGGCGCTGCGGCTGTACGACGAGCTTGGACTGCTGAAGCCGAAGTACAAAGACCCACAGACAGGTTACCGCTACTACGACATTGAGCAGAACGCGCGGCTGGATATGATTACATATATGAAGGAGCTCGGCATGAGCCTCGGCGAGATCGGCGACGTGCTGCGCAAGGAGGACATCGTGCTCATCGAGACGATTCTCGCGCAGAAAAACGAGCAGCTGCATCACCAGATGCGCGCGCTGCGCGCCCAGCACGACGCGGTGGAGCGCACGATTGCGTCCATCGAACGCTATCGCAAGGCGCCTGTGCAGGGCACGATTGTGCTGGAATACATCGACTGCCGCTATCTTTGGGGCATTCCCTGCGCAAAAAACTTCTATGAGGACGGCATCCGCGCGTTTGAGCAGGAGCTGGTCACCCTGCGCAAAGCGCTGATGGCGCGCGGCATTTCGCAGGTGTTCTCCTACAGCGTCGGCACATCAATTCAAAAAGAGGATTTTGTCGCCGGGCGCTTTATCCCCAAGGACACCTTCGTCTTTGTCGGCTATCGGGATTTGCAGCGTCTGGTGGACGTGACCGTGGTGGACAGCGGCATGTACGCCTGCGTGTATCTGGACAGCTTTGACGCCGAGCTTGACTATGCAAAGCAGCTGCTTGCGCACTGCAATGCGCAGGGCTGGACGGTCTGCGGTGACTATTTCTGCGAAATCATGACCGAGTTCAATGTCTTTGACGACAGCCGCCGCAGCATGTTTCTGCGCCTGCAGGTGCCGGTGTCGTTCGATAAATAAATTTTTATCAATATCCTCTTGACTCTAAAGTCGGATGAGGGTTTATACTATTTATAGAGACATGCGGGGCGTCCCGCAAACAAAATCATCTTTATGACTTGGGAGGAACTTCTTATGGAAAAGATCAAGGTTGTACAGTATGGCTGCGGCAAAATGAGCAAGTACATTCTTCGCTATCTGCATGAGCACGGCGCGCAGATCGTCGGCGCTATCGATGTCAATCCTGCCGTTGTCGGTCAGGATGTCGGCGACTTTGCAGGTCTCGGCGTGAAAACCGGCGTGCTGATTTCCAACGATGCAGACAAGGTGCTGGACGAATGCGATGCCGATGTGGCGATCGTCACGCTGTTCAGCTTCATCAGCGACATCTATGACCATGTGGAAAAATGCGTTTTGCGCGGCATCAACGTCATCACGACCTGTGAAGAAGCGATCTACCCCTGGACGACCGCAGCTGCACAGATCAATCGCCTGGACGCACTGGCAAAGGAAAACAACTGCACCATCACCGGCAGCGGCATGCAGGACATTTTCTGGATCAACATGGTCGGCCTGGTTGCAGGCGGCTGCCACAAGATCACGAAGATCAAGGGCGCATACAGCTACAATGTAGACGAATACGGCCTGGCACTGGCAGAAGCACACGGCTGCGACCTGACGCCCGAAGAATTTGAGCAGAAGATTGCGCATCCCACGGAGTTTGAGCCGTCCTATGCATGGAACGCAAGCGAAGCGATTTGCAACAAGCTCGGTCTGACAATTAAGTCCATCGACCAGAAGCATGTTCCCTGCATCATCGACCACGACATTTACTCCGAGACGCTCGGCAAGACCATCAAGGCAGGTCATTGCATCGGCATGTCCGCAGTGGTCACCATCGAGACCATGCAGGGCATCACCGTCGAAGAGGAGACCATCGGCAAGGTCTACGGGCCGGATGACGGCGATATGTGTGACTGGCTGATCACCGGCGAGCCGAACACCGAGTTCCATGTGGTCAAGCCCGCGACGGTCGAGCACACCTGCGCAACGGTCGTCAACCGTCTGCCCAGCCTGCTCCGCGCGCCTGCAGGTTATGTCACCGCCGACCAGCTGGAGCCGAACGAATACCTCACCTATCCGATGGAGCTCTATTGCTGAACTGTATTCTGACGAATCTGACGAAATCGACCTAACTCCAACCGAGCAGCATAAATGCTGCTCGGTTGTTTTTTACGCAGATTTTTCGCAGGCGGCATTGCAGCGGCTGCGGCGGCATGTTATAATCAATTTGTAAAAGCAAGCGAGGTGAAAGCCGTGAAAAAATATGCCCTGCCGCTCGCCATGCTGGCGGTATTTGAGGCGATTGCCGTCACGCTATGGCTGACGAAAGACAATATATTCTATCTTTTCAATTTCAGCTACATCGGCATGTCCATTGCGCTCGGACTTTTTCTGCTGCTGCGAAAGCACAAATACGCGCGACGCATTGTGCAGCTGCTCGTCGGCATCTACTTGCTGGTCTACCTCGGTCTCATCTGCGGCGAAAACATGCAGATCGAGGGCTTTTGGTACTACCTGTTCACCGGCGTCTTCGAGGCGGCGACCATCCACTATGCGGTGGCGAAAATCTTCGGTCCGCTGCTGTTCGGCAGAGGCTGGTGCGGCTACGCCTGCTGGACGGCGATGGTGCTTGATTTTCTGCCCTACAAGGTTCCCGCGGCGCCGCGAAAGAAACTCGGCTGGATTCGCTATGTCACCTTTGCCGCGTCGCTCATTTTTGTGACTTCCCTGTTTCTCGCCCGCGTCGGACATATTGAGCGCATCATGTTTTGGGCATTCATCGTCGGCAACATTGTGTATTATGCCGCCGGCATTGCGCTGGCATTTGCCTTCAAGGACAACCGCGCCTTCTGCAAATACCTCTGCCCCATCACGGTCTTCTTGAAACCGATGAGCTGTTTTTCCCTCGTCCGCATCACCTGCGACAAGGAGAAGTGCACCTCCTGCGGCGCATGCAAGCGCGCCTGCCCGATGGATGTTGATGTCACGGACAATGCAAGAAGTCGGAAGAACGGCACGGAATGCATTCTCTGCCTGGCGTGCGTCAAGCACTGTCCAAAGGATGCGTTATAATGCGAAAGCATGACTTCAGCAGGCTGAACGCGCCGAAAACGGCGCGTTTTTTGCTTGACTGCAAAGCGATTTGCGTATATAATATGCGTATATAATAATAGGGAATTCTTTCAATGGAAAGTGAGCATACATGGCATCCATCCGCAAAAAAACGCAAGGCATACTCTATATTCTGACGGCGGCATTCGGCTTCTCGGTGATGACGCTGTTTGTCAAGCTGGCGGGCGAGCTGCCCGCATTCCAGAAGTCGTTCTTCCGCAACTTCGTCGCCCTGCTCTTCATCGCCGCGATGATGGCGCGCGACCGCATCAGCCCGATCCCGGTGAAGAAGAACGTCCCCGATCTGCTCGGGCGTTCCTTCTTCGGCTCGGTCGGTCTGCTCTGCAATTTCTACGCCATTGGCAAATTGAATCTCTCGGACGCGAATATGCTCAACAAGCTGTCCCCGTTTTTCGCAATTCTGTTTTCGATTTTTCTGCTCGGCGAGAAGCCGAACTTGGCGCAGATCGGCGGCGTGTGTATCGCCTTCCTCGGCAGCGTGTGCATCATCAAGCCGAGCTTTCAGAACCCGGCGATGCTCCCCGCGCTTGCGGGTATGCTCGGCGGTATGGGCGCGGGCATCGCCTACACCTTTGTCCGCCGCCTCGGCATGAAGGGTGAGAACAGCCAGCGCATCATCTTCTGGTTTTCGGCGTTTTCCTGCCTGCTCTGTCTGCCGTTTCTGCAGTTCACCTATGCGCCGATGCGCGCAAAGCAGCTGCTGTACCTGATGCTGGCGGGCGTTTTTGCCTGCATCGGTCAGATCGGCATCACCAAGGCGTATGTCTGCGCGCCTGCCAAGGAAATCTCGGTCTATGACTACACGCAGGTGCTGTTTGCGGCGATTCTCGGATTTGTCGTCTTCGGCGACAAGCCGGATGCGCTCAGCGTCCTCGGCTATGTGCTCATCTGCGGCGCGGGCGTCGGGATGTATTTTTACAACAATCGAAAGAAAGCATAAAGAATCCCCGCGGATGCAATGCATCCGCGGGGATTTTTCACTTCTGTGCAGCGGCGCGGAGTGCGGCGACCGTTTTACGGACGGCGGCAAGCGCTTCGGTGGGGTCGGTGATGCCGGATGCGGCAATCTCCATCGGGCACAGTCCGTCGCCGCGGCGGTTGACAATGTGCTCTGCAATCGTCCGCGCGGCGGTTTCGATGCCGTGCGCCGCAAGCGCCTCGCGCGCGCCGACGCTCATGACCTCCGCTGTGACCGCAGCAACGCCCAGATACGCATAGAGCAGCGCGGCGGCTCTGCCGACAATGCTGTCCACCGCGATGCAGTCGCGCGCATCCAGCCCTGCGTCTATTACGGCAAGCAGCGGTCGCACGCCGCGCTCGCGGCTCTGATACAGCACGGCGCCGTCCCGCAGCAGTGTGCAGGTATAGCCGTCTGCAAGATAACGATACAAACCTTCCATACACCCTCCGTCAGCCAAAGGCAAAGCCGTATTTTTCTTTCACCCTGTCCATCCGCGCAAGCATCGGGCGGGCAGCGAAGAACAGGAACACCACCGTGGACAGTGCGTGCACGAGATCCATCGGCAGCCCTGCCGCATAGGCAGCAACAAACATAGGAAGCGTCGGCGCGGACTGCGCCATCAGCACGGCGGCGGGATTCATGATGCCGCCGTAGACAAGCAGAACGGACAAAAAGCCGTAGAGGCAAAGCAGCGCGCGCGGCGGCTGCTTTCGCCCGCAAAACAGCAGCCCCGCAAAGAAGCCGAGCAGCCCGAGTGCGAACATCTGATAGGGCGTCCACGGCCCCTGTCCGAAATAGAAGTTGGACACGAGCGCCGTCACCGCACCGACGAGAAAGCCCGCTTCCCCGCCGAGGGCGACGCCGCTGAGAATGACGCCCGCCGCGATCGGCTTGACCTGCGGCAGCGGCGCAAAAGCGATGCGTCCCGCCACGCCGAGCGCACAGAGTACGCCGAGCGTCACGAGCTCGCGCGCCTGCGGCCGCCGCGCCTCAAGCAGAAGAAAGAAAGGCAGGATGCCCTCAAGCAAGGCAAGCAGGCTGACCGTCATATATTTGCGGTCGCCGAGAACCTGCAGCCCGAAGAACACCGTGAGCGGAATAAGCAGCAGAAAAACCGCGAGTGCGGCAAACATGCGCGCAGATGCGCGGTGCGGCATCTTCACCTGCGGCTTGTCCGTCGATGCAGGCGGAGGAGATTTCGGCGATGGTTTCGCTGTCGGCGGCGGTGACGGTTTTGACGGCGGCGCAGATGGCACGCTGCCGAGCATTGCAAGAATGTCGGCGACCGTGACTGCACCGTCGCAGATGCCTCGCGCCATGCGGTTTGCCGCCGTGGTGTAGAACCGCTTGTCCGCGAAGAAGGCGCGCGGCATGCCCTCGCTTGCAACTGCGCCGTCAAAGACCAGCGCACAGCGGTCGGCATGGGCGGCGCAAAAATCCAGATCGTGTGTGACCATCACGATCGCCACGCCGTCCTGCCGCAGCTTTGCAAGGATGTCCGCAAGCTGTGCCTTGAACGCCGCATCCAGCCCCTTGGTCGGCTCGTCGAGCAGAAGCAGCTGCGGCTCTGCGAGCAGCACCTTGGCAAGCGCGGCGCGCTGCATCTCGCCGCCCGAAAGGTCGTACGGATGGCGCGCGCGCAGCGTTTCCAGCCCGCAGAGCTGAATGACGCGTTCGACGCGTGTGCGTTTTTCCGCATTGGAGATATGTTTTTCGGCAAAAAAGTCGAAGAGGTCGTCCTCCACCGTCTGTTTCATAAACAGCGCGCGAACATCCTGCATAAGCCATGCGCAGCGCGCGTCATAGCCACCTGCGCGCGTGCCGAAACGGAGAATCCTGCCGCTCTGCGGCGCGTTTTCTCCGGCAATCAGCGAGAGCATCGTCGATTTGCCCGCACCGTTGCCGCCGACGAGCGCCAAAAGTTCCCCGGCGTGTGCACAAAGCGACAACCCGCGCAGCACATCGGGCGCGTTCTTGGCATAGCGGAAATACACCTCGTGCATGTCCAGCACGACCGCGCCCGCAGACGGCGTTTTTTCAGGCGGGAGCGGCACCGGCGCGGTTTCCGCCGCGCGGGCGGCAAGGTAATCCCGCCCCTCGCGCACGGTGACCGGGCAGGCGGGGGCACCGCCCGCCGCAGCGTATACC
>OGFG01003869.1_pt1 | contig 10181 bp, 6 predicted proteins | sample 1570761 | NCBI WGS metagenome assembly OGFG01 (sample SAMEA2581938, study PRJEB24529) | metagenome | biome: Human gut stool | place: China | collected 2011 | reverse complement strand
ACCTGTCTTTTTAATTTATCTATCCGGAGTCCCACATTCGCATAATCACTTCTTTGAAGCTTTCCTTTTGCGAATGTGGTTACTTCGTCATATAAACCCTGTCAGATTCTCTTACGAATGCCAGCATTCGACGTTCATCTGCCCGTGTTTACCTGACTCCGGATAGTTACATCTCGTTGGATACTGCATTATCCAGTGAATCTGCGGTGCCGGTGATCAGATCATCTTCCTCTGCCAGTCCGTAATAATACTTAATAATATCTCTGGTAAACTGTGCTGCATAATCAGAAGAATATCCAAAAGGAATTCTCGTTGCGATGGCGATCTCCGGATTCTCATAGGGGGCATAGCAGATGAAAAGTGCATGGTTGGGTCTGGATGCCGTCTGCTCTGCCGTACCGGTCTTACCTGCAACATTTACCGCCAGATCGCTGAAATATTTCTTATTTTCCACTACCTGTCGCATTCCCAGATGGAACGCATTCCAATACTCCTGCGGCAGATCGATCTGATTTCTCACTTCCGCATGATATTCTTTCAGAAGATTCCCCCGGGAATCCGTTGTTTTATCCAGCAAAGTCAGATTATAACAGGTTCCGCTGTTGGCAATCGTGGTAACATATCTGGCCAGACCTACCGTAGTATAACTGTTACTGCCCTGGCCGATAGCGGAACGCACCGGATCCTTGGTAGATACATCCGGCGCATACTCGCCGATCTCTACCCCGGACTTATCGGTCAGACCGTATAGATCCGCATATTTGCTCAATGTCTCCAGACCTGCTTCCTCATTGTAACTACCGCTGCTCGTTGCCAGCTGGTAACCCACATTATAGAAGAAATAGTTACAGGATTCCTCAATTGCCTTAGATATACCGATTGTTCCATGTGCAGACGGATAAATCCAACATTTAGCAGGTGTCTCTGTTTTATCAAAGTATCCTTTGGTCTGGATCACATCGTTGACCCCGATAACGCCCTCATTCATACCGGCAAATGCGGTGATCATTTTGAATGTAGAACCGGGCGCTGTCTGCTGCATAGTTGCCCTACTGTACATTGGTGTTGTTTTGTCTGTCGTAATCTTCGAATAATAATCTGCATCAATCATATTGGTAAGACGATTATTATCATAGCTTGGATAACTTGTCATTGCTTTAACTGTCCCATTATTCGGATTCGTAACGACAATTGAACCGGAGCAAGGATCAAGTGCCAGCATTGCCGGAGTAATCTCAAGATTTTTAATTTTTTTACATATGAAGTCATAGCTTCCCATAACACCGGCTTTATAATCGGAATAATCTGCGTCTGTTGCCATATTAAGGATACCCTGGTCATATAACAGGTTAATTACCTGACTTCCTGTAAGTTCTCCTGATATTATCATATATTTAAAAACAAGTTTGTCGAAACTGGTATTATTTTCAAATTCTTTTAAGATATATTCTGTCAGTACGTTGTAAATCTCATCTGTATCATAATAATCGCTCTTTGTTGATATGCCGGAGATGTCGATGGCGCCCTGGCTGATCGCATATTTCAGATATTCGCACAGCGAAATACTGTTGTTTATATACGAAACATAAGCAGCATCAGATTTGTCAATCTTGCTCGGGTTGTAAATTCCCATCTCACTTAACTGTTCACAGATAAATTCCATATAATCCTGATACTGTAATGTCAGATCATGTAATGGAGTATGGCTGACGTTTAATATATCATCCAGTCTTGAAAGTGTATTTTGTTTTGCGGACTGGAAGTAAGAATTAACGGACTGTTCCAGTTCAGATGCATCTTTTGCCGCAAGGTCATCAATGCTTATAACATTATTATCAAATAAAGCAAAATATACATCGGTGATCGGAATATCATCCTTATCCGTGGATGTTGTTACATTCTTTATATGGGCAAGAAGAATGGATGCAATTTCTGTTTCAAGCGCATTATAACAATATTTTTGCAGATCGGAATCAATTGTCAAATAGATATCATTACCTGCGACAGGATCTTTGGAATCGATCACTTCTATTACCTTACCCATATTATCGACATACATCTTCTGATATCCATCTTTGCCGCGCAGATAAGATTCAAACTCACTTTCAAGTCCCATTTTACCGACCATATCATTTGCACCGTATTTTTCTGAATCATCCAGAGTCTCATTATATTTTTCCAGTTCCTCATTGGAGATATTTCCGATGTAACCTATGATCTGAGCAAAATATACAGAATCATTATATACACGATGTGATTCAACACTTACCTCCATGCCGAGAAGTTCATCCGAATTTTCTTTGATTGCTGCATAGCTTTCTTCACTGATACCATCAGCAAGCTGAACAGACATATACTGCTGGTAACGATTCAGCCATATCTCATATCGTACCGCGAGGATCTTTAATGCCGCCTCATCGGAATATGTTTCGGAGATATTGAATAAATCTTTTCCACGCATATATTTAAATATATCATCGGCAGTTGAAGACGCCTGCTCTTCTGTCAGACTGTCGACAGAGCTTGCACCATATACATTCATTAAAAAAGTATTTAACGTATTTCCGGATACAGTAAATTCAAAGCCCTTCGAGGTTAACTTCAGAGGAAGACTCACTGACATCTTATCTCCGTTTTGTTCAAGGATCAGAATAGTTTTATATACTATGTCATTACGCAATTCATTCGAAGTCGTTTCCTTTGCGGCAGCCGCTTCCGTCAGGTCCGTTCCACTTATATAAGATAAAGTATAGGATGCTTCGTTATAAGCCAGAAGCTTTCCGTTACAATCGTATATATTTCCCCTGGTCGCTTTTACCGCTACTGTCTTTACGGATTTATAAGTAAAACTCTCCTGATATTTTTCGCCATTTACGATCTGCAGATCGAACAAACGATATATAAGTATTCCAAATAGAACCAGAAACAAGACCGTTACAACAAACAGACGATGCTTGACATGTTCAATTATTGATTCTTTTATCAAACTGAAAAATTCTTTAAACATTCTTACGTTCCTTTCACGATCATATAATCAGACAATTGCCGGATCATTCACTTGCTTTTTCCATTTTTTTCAATGTCTTATTTACAAATGCAAAAAACTTGAATACGATCAACGTGATAAGTGCTGTGTAGATCATTTCGGGTAATATGATATCTTTTAAATAAGTTGCGAACTCCAGTCTGTTCCGCATAAGGAAGAAAATTACATAGGTTGCAAAATTAAAAATAAGATCATCAACTAAGATTATAATTATTGGAAGAAGAACATCTTCTACCAGATAAAGTCTGTGGAAAAAACCATTACAATAGCCAAGAATCATATATAAGATCATAAATGGTCCGATGGCATATCCAAAATATACATCATATAAAAAACCACAGAAAAACCCAACCAGCATACCTTCTTTTCTTCCCCGCATCAGTCCGAAGGAAACAGTAAGGATCAGCATAAGATCCGGTGCAATACCTGCTATTTCAAGAAACGGGAAAAGGGCAGTCTGCAAAACAAAACATATTGTTATTAATATTCCAAGTATTATTACTCTTTTCAATGTTACACTTCTTTCTGTTAATCCGTGATATTTTTCTTAGTCTGTAAAATTACGAGTACTTCTTCGATGTTTGAGAAGTCGGCAGCAGGTATAATATAGGCAGTCTTCGTCAGATTGTTGGAATCACTCTCAACCTTTGACACATAACCAATATTAATACCTGAAAGATATTTGTTTGAGACATAGGATGTTACAACCTGATCTCCTTCCGATATTTCGGCATCTTTATCAATATTTTCAGCAATCATATATCCGTCTGCGTAATTCGTCAGACTTCCTGACACATTACAGATGGATCTGCTTGGAAGGATCATGGCATTAACATTTGATGTATCATCAATAATCGTACGAACTTTTGCATAGGATTCACCGATTTCTGTTATGATACCACAGAGTCCGTTACCATACAGGACATTACATCCAACAGATAAGCCATCCTTTGTACCTTTATCGATATAAAAGACATCAAACCAGTTGCCGGTATCCTTTGAGATTACGCGGGCTCCGGTCTTTTCATAATCTGTATAAAGAGCATCTAATTCATATAATTTCTGAAGCCGGTCAAGCTCATAGGAATCCTGCTGATACTGCGCAAGCTTTGTTTCGTAGGAAGATATCTTCTCCTTAAGCTGTTCATTTTCAGTTACTACACTCTCGTAATTGTGGAAGGCTTCTACCTTGGATTCAACCCATGTGCCTACTGTATTAACTCCCTTTTGCATCGGTACAATAAAAGTATTAGTTACATTTCTGACGGATGACATCATTCCGTCAAAAAATAAAGAAGTAACCATCAGCACCACACACAAGATTGTAAGTGCCAGCAAAAAATATTTTGGTGTAATTTCTATTCTTTTACGATTACGTCGTCTCATTCTATGATTCCTCTTTCTGCCAGGCTGACAAAACAATTATTCCCTAATATAATATGATCCGATAAACGTATCCCCAGTGTTTTTCCCGCTTCCTCCACACGCTTGGTCAGAAGAATATCCGGGTTGCTGGGTTCCGGATTCCCTGAGGGATGATTATGCAATAGTACGATATATACAGCCTGATATTTTAATGCATCAATAAAAATATCCCTCGGCGATACAACTGCATGATCGACCGTTCCCTCTGACAGTCGACACTCTTTTAACAAATGATGGCTCGAATCAAACATTAATACATATACCTGTTCTTTGCACAAATATTTGGTGCGCTCCATATAATAGTCTGCAATACTTTTCGGATTACCAAAGGTAACTCCTGACCGGTGTTCTGATCTTGCCATTCTTCTGGACAACTCAGCGATACACTGCATCTGAATTGCTTTTACTTTTCCGATACCATCAACATTCATAAGATCATCAACCGACAGATAATTCAATCCGATGATCCCTTTATGAACCGGGTGTGCAGCTAATATTTTCTGCGCAGTCAACAAAGCATTCCCATGTCTGCTTCCACATCGAAGTATGACTGCCAGAAGTTCCGCATCTGATAAGACGGCTGCACCTTCCAACAGACATTTCTCATATGGGCGTTCACATTCCGCCATATCTTTCATTGTAAATTCTGATCTCATTTTTCCTCCTTCGTCTCCGTCTCTCCACGAATCGGTAAGGAGTATTTACCGTTTTTTCTTTTCGGCTTTTGTTCTAAAATAATCTACCACACTATAAGGTTATTTTCTACCATTTTTTGCAATGTCATTACAATTCCAAATTTTGCATGCTGATAGGTAAGCCCTCCCTGAAAATATACAGCATACGGTTCTCTCATAGGGGCATCCGCACTAAGTTCAATTGAAGAACCGGATACAAATGCACCGGCCGCCATGATGACAGGAGAATCATATCCCGGCATATCCCATGGTACAGGCTTTACATAGCTGTCAACCGGTGCAGCCGCCTGAATCCCTTCACAGAAAGCAACTACACGTTCCGGTGTCTGAAGTTCAACTGCCTGTATGATATCAAAACGATCCTCTGTCTTATTCGGAACTGTCTTAAAACCAAGATTTTCATATACATTTGCAGCAAAGATCGCACCCTTTAAAGCACTTGCCGTAACCGATGGAGCCATGAATAAGCCCTGTGCAAAAGCCTTTGTATTATTTAAAGATGCACCAACCTCTTTGCCAAGTCCCGGAGTTGTAAGACGGTATGCGGCATTTTCCACATATTCCTTCTTACCACAGATATAACCACCGATCTGAGCCAGTCCGCCACCCGGATTCTTGATCAGGGAACCTGCGATCAGATCTGCGCCATAGTCTGTTGGTTCTTTATCTTGCACAAATTCGCCATAACAGTTATCTACCATACAGATGATGTCCGGACGGATACTCTTTACAAATGCGATTGCTTCTCCGATCTTCTCACAGGATAAAGTCGGACGTACGGCATAACCCTTGGAACGCTGGATCTCTACAAGCTTTGTGTGTTCATTAATCGCATTTCGGATTCCGTCAAAATCAAACTCTCCTTCCGGTGTCAGATCTACCTGGGCGTATGTAACACCATATTCTGCCAAAGAACCCGGTGAAGGGCGAAGTCCGATGATCTCATCCATCGTATCATATGGTTTTCCTGAGATTGCAAGCAGTTCATCTCCCGGTCTTAAGTTACCAAATAACGCCGTACAGATCGCATGTGTTCCACAGGTGATCTGAGAACGGACCAGCGCATCTTCCGTATGGAATACATCTGCATAGATCCGTTCGAGTGCATCTCGTCCGTCATCGGTATAACCATATCCGGAGGAACCTGCAAAATGCGCTTCTGCCAGACGATTATCCTGCATGGCTTTGATGACCTTCATCTGGTTGATCTCACAGATGGCATCGATCGCTGCAAAACGGTTCTTTAAGCTGTCTTCAATCTTCTGACAGTAATCAAATACCCGTTCATCAATGTGTAAGGATGTATAATAATCTTTTAATAATGTGTTCATTTTATCTGCTCCATTTTATTTTATGAAATAATTCCCTTTGACCGCAACTGTTCAAGCATGAAATCCGTAATGGTATCTTCTGATGTGAATTCACTCTTATCCACCCAGGTGACTTCTTTTTCCCTCTTAAACCATGTGATCTGACGCTTGGCAAAATGTCTGGTATCACGTTTTAAGATATAGAGGGCTTCATCCAGAGATGTTACACCATCCAGATAATCGAGGATCTCTTTATATCCAAGTCCCTGCATGGATATTAGATCTTTTGTATATCCCTGATCCTTTAATGCCTTTACCTCTTCGATCAATCCCTGTTCTACCATGATGTCAATTCGCCTGTCTATTCTATCATATAATTTTGATCTTGCATCATTTAACACAAAATATTCAAAATTATATGGAGAAATCCGTTTGGATTCTTTCTCGTTATGTTCGGAGATCGGGATTCCCGTCTCTTTATAGAATTCCAATGCCCGGATCACACGTTTGCGGTTGTTATAATGAATGGCTGCGGCTGACGCCGGATCCACTTTTTCAAGCATCTGATGAAGGCAGAGATTTCCATGTTTTTCCGCAAGCTGTTCCAGATAAGTACGGTAGCTTTTATCATCGTCATTTTCATCGAAATGAATATCGTATAAAACTGCCTGAATATAAAAGCCGGTTCCGCCGACAATGACAGGTATCCGTCCTCTGGCATAGATATCATCCATCGCCTTTGTTGCAAGTTCTTTAAATAATACAACATTAAACGGCTCCTTCGGATCTAATACATCGATCAGATGATGGGGAACTCCATCCATTTCCTCCGGCATGATCTTGGCAGTTCCGATATCCATCTTTCGATAGACCTGCATGGAATCTGCAGAAATGATCTCACCATTTATTCTTTTTGCAAGACCGATCGACAGATTTGTTTTACCTACGGCTGTCGGTCCGGTTAATATAACAAGAGGCTTCATTTGCTGCTCCGTTTCTATATAAGTTTAATTACTAAACAATTCGTTTGAATTTCTTTTCCAGTTCTGTCTCTGTCATGGAGATCAGGGTTGGTCTGCCATGCGGACAGGTATATGGATTTTCAAGCTTCATCAACTGGTCGATCAGGGTGTCTGCCTCCTTAAAGCTAATGGAAGTATTCCCTTTTATCGCAGCTTTACACGCCATTGTGGAAAGTTTGCTGATAAAGGTGTCGATCGTCTGTTTCTGTCCGTTTTCGGATAACTCTCCGATAAATTCCAGAAACAGTTCCCTGCCGTCTAATCCGAACAGATTTGCCGGAACGGCTGACAGTTTATATTCCTTTCCTCCGAAGCCCTCGATCTGAAATCCCAGATTCTGGAAAAATTCCAGATTTTCCCGTAAGAACTCTGATTCTGTTCCGCTCAAGGATACGATCGCAGGCGGCATCAGGTACTGTGGAATGGCTGTCTTATTCTTATAGTTTGCCATTAATTCCTCAAATTTTACCTTTTCATGTGCGGCATGCTGATCCATGATAAAGAACTTGTCTTCATACTCGATCAGCCAGTATGTCTTAAATAACTGTCCGATGATCCTGTGCTTTTTCTTAGCTTCCGGGGTCAGAAACTTATCTTCAAACATATCCATCTGCTCGTATTTGACCTTAGCTTCCGGGGTGATCGGTTCCTGTTTCTTCTGTTCTGATGTTTCGTTAGTCTGTAAACTCGCTTCAGCAGGATTTAATGCTGCCTTTGTCGGTTGTGTCAAATACGGAACAATATTTTCAGCAACCATATTATTTGTGATATTTTTACCAGACTGGTTATCTTCTTTCAAATATTGGATTTCAACCGGCGAGCTACTTCTGTTTTCCATCGTAACAGATGGTGTCGGCGTTGGTTGAGCAGATATACCTGAATTTGCCGGTTGCATTGGCATGCTTGGCTTTTTCTGCTGCGCTGGCTTTGCCGGCTGCGGAGGAAGCTCTGCGGCTCTCCTGTTAGCTTCGAATGGCTCCGGGCGTTTCTCCACCTTGCGTTCTGCCAGTGTCTCCGGCCGCATATCCTTTCCCGGTGTAACAGTCGGGATCAGCTCTTTAAATAACAGGGCCTTTCTAACGCTGATATAAGTAAAATCATACATATCCGGTTCATTTATGAACTTCAATTCCCGTTTTGCAGGATGGATATTCACATCGATCAGAGATGGATCAATCTCAAAATTGATAACTGTAAATGGAAATTTATGAACCATAACAAAGGTACGATATGCATCTTCGATTGCCTTTGTTAATATATTGCTCTTTATATACCTTTGGTTCACATAATAATCCTCGAATGAACGGTTACCTCTGGATATACTCGGTTTTGCAAGATATCCTGTGATCTTTACCTGATCATTTGCTGCATTGATCTCCAGAAGGTTATTCGTAATATCTCTACCATATATATGATAGATGATCTCTTTTAGTCTGCCGTTGCCGGATGTAAATAGCTTATCTGTTCCATTCATAATGAACTTAAATGAAACATCCGGATGTGACATTGCCATACGGCAGACAAGATCGTAAATATACGAGCCCTCTGTTGCAGGCGTCTTCATGAATTTCTTTCTGGCAGGTGTATTATAGAACAGATTTCTTACAACGATCGTTGTACCAAGCGGTGCGCCGATTTCCTCATTTGAGATCTCTTTTCCACCATGGATCTGATATCTGGTTCCGGTAAGCGCATCTTCCTGCTTGGTGATCAGCTCTACCTGGGCAACTGCGGCTATACTAGATAACGCCTCGCCACGGAAGCCTAAGGATGCGATCTTTAACAGATCATCCGCCGTCTGAAGCTTGCTGGTTGCATGGCGAAGGAAGGCAACCGGGACTTCTTCTTTTGAGATACCGCATCCATTGTCTGTGATACGAATAAAACTCATTCCGCCTTCCTTGATCTCGATGGTGATCGCGGTTGCACCCGCATCGATGGAATTCTCCACTAATTCTTTTATAACCGAGCCGGGACGCTCGATCACTTCACCGGCTGCGATCTTATCAATTGTATATTGATCCAGTAATTTAATCATAGGTTCTCCTTAACGGATTCGCTCCTGTAATTCATTCAGGTATAACAATGCTTTCATCGGTGTCATGTTGGATAGATCCGCATTCTTGATCTCCTCTAAAATAGCACTTTCTTCCGGATTTGCCAGAAATGACATCTGGGTATCGGAAGCACTTTTATGAAAATCATTTGTTATCTTGATATCTTTTAATTTCGTCGTTATATCCGTATCGATAAGCTGGTTGCAGATCTCATTTGCACGATTGATCACGATATCCGGTACTCCGGCAAGCTTAGCTACCTGAATACCATAGCTTCGATCCGCTCCGCCTTTTACGATCTTTCGTAAGAATACGATATCATCACCGTCTTCTTTTACTGCAATACAGTAGTTATTTACAGAGGATAACTTACCCTCTAATTCTGTCAGCTCATGATAGTGGGTGGCAAATAACGTTTTTGCTCCAAGCAGTTCACTGTTACTGATATATTCCACAACTGCCCATGCAATACTAAGTCCGTCATATGTACTGGTTCCTCGTCCGATCTCATCTAAGATCAGCAGACTGTTCTTCGTTGCATTTCGAAGAATATTTGCAACCTCACTCATCTCTACCATGAAAGTGCTTTGCCCGCTTGCAAGATCATCGGATGCCCCTACTCTGGT
>OGFG01003854.1_pt1 | contig 10209 bp, 10 predicted proteins | sample 1570761 | NCBI WGS metagenome assembly OGFG01 (sample SAMEA2581938, study PRJEB24529) | metagenome | biome: Human gut stool | place: China | collected 2011 | reverse complement strand
AGAAATCTACTACCGCTTCATCGGCAAAATCGACTGACCTTTCTTTTTTACCCAATAATATCTTTAATTAAGGGAAACGGGAGAGTCATATCCGGATATAACGTTATTGCCTGCACTGGCAAACATTTTTGAAACAAGTATTGATCTGTTAGTGGGGATGGACACGATTCGAGCAGAAGAAACGAGATACAATATTCATAAGAAAGCTGTCGAGTATCAAAGGAAAGGAGATTATGATTCAGCAGAAAAAACATATCGAGAGGCATTGTTGATTTATCCTAATAAGCCGGGTATGATTCTAGGGCTTGCAAGTACGCTCGCGTTAAAGGGAAATACGGATGAAGCGATTGAGTTAATGGAAAGAGGATTGCCTATTTCCATTAACGAAAAACAGAAATCAACCATGCGTGCCACATTATGCTTTTTGTATTTGAAAGCTGGATATGAAGATAAAGCTAATAGGCTGGCTTCGGAACTTCCGCATACAAGAGAAAGCAGAGAAGTAATTCAACCTCTAATCCAACGAGGATTATCTGAGATTGAGATAAATGAGAATATAAAGAATATTTTGCTTGGAGATGGAAAAGGGATTTGGTAAGCAAGTATACATTTCAGTTTAGACACGAGTTTGCAAATGAAAAGAATTAATTATAAGTGCTTAAGAGCCATTGTAGAGTAAAATCTACAGTGGCTTTTCTCATGCAGTGAATTGTAGGGATACTAAAAAGTCCTTGACATTTCGTTTCAGGAAAGACAGCGAAATCAATCTTGATTAGCTGTGGTGCGAGGTTAGCACCATTTGATATTAAGGAGCTGCGTGACCTTATGGAATATGACGAGCTGGAGCTTGATACTCTGGGAGAGGAAAAGACAGCATTATTCGTTATTATTTCCGATACCGATGCCACATTTAATTTTGTGGTATCAATCATGTATTCACGGCTCTTTAATCTGCTTTGTGATAAAGCAGATGATGTTTATAACGGAAGGCTCCCGGTTCATGTGCGTATGCTCCTTGATGAGTTTGCGAACATCGGGCAGATTCCACAGTTTGAGAAGCTGATTGCTACAATCCGTAGCCGTGAAATATCAGCTTCTATTATTTTGCAGTCAAAATCCCAGCTCAAGGCGATTTATAAGGACAATGCAGACACTATAGAGGGCAACTGTGTGCGCCCAGAAGTCGCCAGCGCAATATAAATTGGCGACGTGGTACTTACAGGATACCGCCTTTAGCAAGCGGTAGGCAAAAGTATCAGGTGATGAAAAATCACAGCCTATTATTCTACAACTTATCCGAGAGGGGAAACCCGAAGGGGAGTGTAGCATGTTGTTGTTCCGATTGGAACGTAAATAGGAAAGACGCTAATCCTGTGCGTCAAAATATTTAAGAATAAAAATCAGTGTATGAGGTACAAAGCTAAACTGCCTAAACGATAGCCAGAGTGGGGGAATCCGTGCCCCGCATACGAAAAGGATTGAAACGTATGCTTTTCATGTTGGTTTCATTTCGCAGTTATGAAAGCAAGCGATACTCATGAAAGAGCAACCGCAAGACAGCGGATAAATGGCGAAAGTCGGTGCCGACAACACTGAATGCTAATCCTGTATTTACTAACTGGGGATGACCTAAACCTGGTAACAGGCATGGTCACACAGCTCCCATAGTAGTCCGAGACGCTAATGACGTTCACATGGCGAAGGGGAGCAGCTTATCAGAAAATACTAAAATGAAGGAGGGTGCGAGAGGCATTGAGAAATCCAACTGAGGTATTGAAAAATTTGATGGAAAAATCAAAGAATGAAACTTACAGATTCCAAAGGTTATACAGAAATCTGTACAATTCGGAGTTTTATTGGCTTGCGTATAAGAACATTTATGCAAATGATGGCAGTATGACTGCCGGAGCTGATGGAACAACGATTGATGGCATGGGTAACGAGAGAATTGAGAGGATTATTTTAACCTTAAAAGACCGCAGTTACCAACCAAAACCTGCAAGACGAGAATATATTGCAAAGAAAAACAGCAGTAAAAAGCGTCCTCTGGGCATTCAGTCGGGGGATGATAAACTCGTGCAGGAAGTCGTTAAGATGATTTTGGAAAGTATTTATGAGCCTATGTTTAGTAACAAATCGCATGGGTTCAGACCGAACAGAAGCTGTCAGACAGCACTGAAACAGATACAGAACACCTTTACTGGTGCAAACTGGTTTGTGGAAGGAGATATTCACGCATGTTTTGACAGTTTTGACCACCATGTAGTCATTGACCTCTTGAGAAAGAGGATTGATGACGAAGCGTTTATCCAGCTTATATGGAAATTCCTAAAGGCAGGATATATGGAACAATGGACATTCAACAGAACTTACAGCGGAGTACCACAGGGTTCGGGAGTCAGTCCAGTGTTGGCAAACATTTATCTTCATGAATTGGACAAATTTATGGAAAGATATGCAGAAAACTTCAATACAGAAGCAAAAAGAAAACATTTCTCTACTGCATATAAGTCCAGTGTCGGAAAGGCATACAGATATAGAAAAAAGGGCAGAGAGATATGGGATAGTCTGTCCGAGGAAGAAAAGAAAATCAGATGTAAAAATCTTAAGGAACTGGAAAAGATTGAAAAATCTACAACTCCCTATGTCTATAACGACAGTAATTATAAAAGGGTGCAGTACACAAGATATGCGGATGATTTTATCATCGGAGTTATTGGTAGTAAAGCGGACGCAGAAGCTATCAAGAAAGACGTGAAAATATTCCTGCAAGAAACATTGAAATTAGAAATGTCAGACACTAAGACGAAGGTTACACACACTGGAGACAGAGCGAGATTCCTAGGATACGATATTACTGTATCGAGAGTACAGACGCTCAAAAAGGCTTCTAACGGAAAGGTACAGAGATGCCAGACAGGAGTTGTTAAACTGTATGTTCCACGCGAAAAGTGGGTAGGAAAGTTAATTGAATACAAAGCAATGAAAATCAAAATCAACGAAAACGGCAAAGAGAGATTCGTAGCCCTTCACAGGGGAAAACTGGTAAACCAGAGTGACATTGAAATTTTGGCAAGATACAATGCAGAAGTCCGTGGACTATATAATTATTACTCCATAGCAAATGATTCCTTTAAAATAGGGAGATTTGCCAATGTAATGAAATACAGCATGTATAAAACGTTTGCGTGCAAGTATAAGACAAATGTTCATGAGATTAAACGGAGATATTGCAGAAACGAATTATTTACAGTTGCGTATGAAACAAGGCTAGGAACGAAAACAACAACATTCTACAGGGATGGTTATAAACGGAAGGAATGTGCTACAAAGTTTGATAATGTAAGCGAGCTTCCGCAGTTTTCAAAATATGCCAAGACCAATACCCTCAAACAGAGAGTAGAACGTCATACTTGTGAATTATGTCAAAAAGACTGTAGAAATCTGGTAATACACCAAGTAAAGAAACTCAAGGATTTAAAGGGAAATGCAGAGTGGGTACTTCTTATGCGTAAAAGGAGACGGAAAACACTCGTGGTATGCCCCGAATGCCATAATTTAATTCATTCATAACACCGCAAATGATAAGCGGAAAGCCGTATACATCGAGAGGTGTACGTGCGGTTTGGGAGGGAGTGGATGCAAGTCCTTTTCGGAGGATGAGTTGAAGCTTACCTCATGACAGCACCTTGTTTTTGGGAGGCAAGGAGAAATCCACGCTCAAGGAAATTTCGGAACTGCTGGGGAAAGAGACCATTGATCTCTATAACCAGTCCGAAAACCGGGGCAGTCAGGTTTCCCACGGCCTCAGTTATCAGAAATTAGGAAAGGAGTTGATGACCCAGGACGAATTAGCAGTGATGGACGGCGGCAAGTGTATCTTCATGCTGCGGGGCGTGCGCCCGTTCCTTTCGGACAAGTACGACCTCACCCGGCACCCGAATTACAGATACACGGCCGACGCCGACCCTAAAAATGTCTTTGACATGGAACGGTACATGAAGAAGCAGCGTGCCGTGGTAAAACCCACGGACACCTTCGATGTGTACGAGATTGACGCAACAACTTAACCCAAAATCAAAAACATTTTTTAGGAGGATTATTTTATGGAATTTTTCAACAGCGCAGTTGGTGTTTTGCAGACTCTCGTAGTGGCCCTGGGCGCAGGTCTTGGTATCTGGGGCGTTATCAACCTTCTGGAAGGTTACGGCCAGGACAACCCTGCTTCCAAAAGCCAGGGTATGAAACAGTTGATGGCCGGCGGCGGTGTCGCCCTCATCGGCATCACCCTTGTACCTCTGCTCTCCGGCCTGTTCGGTTGATCGTCCGGCGGTGATCGCTTATGGGCGGCATACTCGACAAACTCGATGAATGGCTCCGAGGGCTGCTCATCGAGGGAATCACGGGAAACCTGTCGGGCATGTTCGATACGGTCAATACCAAAGTAGGCGAGATCGCCGGTGAAGTGGGACAGACGCCGCTGGCATGGAACAGCGGCGTCTTTTCTATGATCCGAAACCTCTCTGAAACGGTGATCGTTCCAATCGCCGGGGTTATCCTGACATTCGTAATGTGTTATGAGCTGATCCAGCTTGTGACAGAGAAAAACAATCTGCACGATGTAGATACCTGGATGTTCTTCAAGTGGATTTTCAAGACCTTCTGTGCCGTTCTCATTGTGACGAACACATGGAATATCGTCATGGGTATCTTCGATGTCGGGCAAAGCGTTGTGAACAGCAGCGCGGGCGTCATCATCGGGAATACCTCCATTGATATCAGCAGCGTCATCACGGATATGGAGGCGCAGCTTGAAGCCCTGGGCACGGGAGAACTGTTCGGGCTGTGGTTCCAGTCCCTTTTCGTGGGGCTTACCATGAACGCCCTTTCCATCTGTATCATGCTTGTCATCTACGGCCGCATGATCGAGGTGTATTTGACAACTTCCGTTGGACCGATTCCGCTTGCCACTATGACAAACCGGGATTGGAGCCATACAGGACAGAACTACTTGAAATCCCTGTTTGCATTGGCGTTCCAGGCATTTCTAATCATGGTGTGCGTGGGAATCTACTCTGTTTTGGTACAGAGTATCGCCACGGACGGAAATATCTCAGGCGCGATATGGGCCTGCATGGGCTACACGGTCCTGCTGTGCTTCGCCCTGTTCAAGACCGGCAGCCTCTCTAAGAGCCTGTTCGGAGCGCATTAAGGAGGCTTGATAAATTGGCGTATGTAACCATTCCAAAGGATTTGACGAAAGTAAAATCCAAAGTGCTGTTTGGGCTTACCAAACGGCAGCTTATATGTTTCGGAGCGGCGGCACTCATCGGAGTACCGCTTTTCTTTTTGCTCAGACACACGGCCAGCAACAGTGCCGCCGCGTTCTGCATGATTATCGTCATGCTCCCGTTCTTTCTGCTTGCCATGTATGAGCGGCATGGTCAACCCCTGGAGGTGGTGGCCGGACAGGTCATCCGCTGTATGTTCCTGCGGACGAAGGAACGGCCTTACCAGACAAACAATTTCTACGCAGCCCTGGAGCGGCAGGCCCAGGCGGAAAAGGAGGTGAAAGCCATTGTTCAGAAAGCGAAAGCCAGAGCCGCAGGCACGACAGGCGGCAAAACCCGCGGTAAAGCTGACCGCCGCAGAAAAGCGTGAGATCAGCCGTATTCTGGAAACTGCCAGAGGCGACGGCAAGGTACATTCCGCGCAGGATACTTTACCTTTCCGCCAGATGTACCCGGACGGCCTGTGCAAGCTGGACGTCCACACCTGGTCGAAGTGTATCGAGTTCGAGGATGTGAATTATCAGCTTGCGAAACCTGACGATCAGACAGCGATCTTTGAAGCCCTCTGCGATATGTATAACGCCCATGACGCTTCTATCGGAATGCAGCTATCTCTTGTGAGCCGACGCATGAACCGGGAGGATTTTGTGAAGCGTATCGAGATCGCGGCGCAGGGAGATCACTTCGACCATATCCGTGAGCTTTACACGCAAATGCTCCGCAAGCAGCTTGAACGGGGCAACAACGGTCTTATCAAAACAAAGTATCTGACCCTCACCATCGAGGCACGGGACAGTAAAACCGCACGGGCACGGTTTTCCCGAATCGTCATGGACGCCCTCAACCATTTCAAGGTCATGGGCGCTCTGGCAAAAGAGCTTGGCGGCAAGGAGTGGCTGGAAATGCTCCACGGCATCCTGCACCCGGACGGGGAACGGTTTGCCTTTGAATGGAGTTGGCTTGCCCCTTCCGGCCTGTCGGTCCAGGATTTTATCGCACCTTCTTCTTTCCGCTTCGGTGAAGCAAGGAAGTTCACGATGGCGGATAAATTCTGTGCCGTGTCCTTTCTGCAGATCAGCGCACCGGAAATGGATGACCGTATGCTCACCGAACTGCTGGATACGGACAGCGGGCTGCTTGTCAGCCTCCATATCCGCAGTATGGATCAGAACGAGGCGATCAAAACGGTCAAGAGGAAGATCACCGACATTGACAGTATGAAGATCGACGCACAGAAAAAGGCAGTGCGGGAAGGTTTCGATATGGATATCATCCCAACTGACCTTGCCACCTACGCAGGCGAGGCAAAGAACATCCTCCGTGATCTGCAAAGCAGAAATGAGCGAATGTTCCTAATGACTTTCCTGGTGGTGAACTTTGCGGATAGCAAGCAAAAGCTGGAGAATGACCTTCTCCGTGCGGCAAGCGTGGCGCAGAAATATAACTGCTCCCTGGTGCGGCTGGACTTTCAGCAGGAGGACGGCTTCGTGTCGGCTCTGCCCCTGGGTGTCAACCGCATTAAGATACAGCGTGGGCTTACCACTTCGGCGGTGGCGGTGTTCGTTCCTTTCACCACACAGGAGATTTTCCACGGCGGTGAAGCCCTCTACTACGGGCTCAATGCCACTTCCGGCAATATGATCCTTGCTGACCGCAAAAAGCTGAAAACACCCAACGGCATGATCTTAGGCACACCCGGCAGCGGCAAGAGCTTTTCCGCAAAGCGTTCCATCGTGGGTGTGTTCCTGAACACAAAGGACGATATCCTGATCTGCGACCCGGAGGCGGAATATTTTCCGCTGGTGAACCGTCTGGAAGGCCAGGTCATCAAAATCTCACCTACCAGCACGCAGTATGTGAATCCTATGGATATCAACCTCAATTACAGCGAGGACGATAACCCGCTGGCGCTGAAATCCGACTTTATCCTGTCATTCTGCGAACTGGCGGCAGGCGGACGGAACGGTCTGGAGCCGGTGGAGAAAACGGTCATTGACCGTGCTGTGCGGATCGTGTACCGCCCCTATATTGCAGACCCCCGCCCGGAGAATATGCCGCTGTTGGAAGATTTGTATGACGAGATCAAGCGGCAGCCGGAGCCAGAGGCACAGCGGATCGCGGCTGCACTGGAGCTGTATGTGCATGGCAGCCTGAATGTTTTTAATCACCGTACCAACGTGGATATCAACAACCGCATTGTCTGCTTCGATATCAAGGAGCTGGGAAAGCAGCTCAAAAGCCTGGGTATGCTGGTGATCCAGGATCAGGTATGGAACCGTGTTTCCCAAAACCGGGATCAGGGTAAATCCACCTGGTATTTCGTGGACGAGTTCCACCTTCTGCTGCGCGGCGAGGTTGGTTCCTGGAGCGTGGAGATTTGGAAACGCTTTCGTAAATGGGGCGGTATCCCCACGGGGATCACGCAGAACATCAAGGACCTGCTTTCCTCCCCGGAGATCGAGAACATTTTTGAAAACAGCGATTTTGTGTACCTTCTGAACCAGGCCAGCGGAGACAGAAAAATCCTCTGCGAGCGCCTGAATATCTCCAACCAGCAGGCGGCGCATATCAGCAACGCAGGCCCCGGCGAGGGGCTGATCTTCTTCGGCAATGTGATCCTGCCTTTTGTGGATGACTTCCCGAAGGACAACGAGCTTTACAGCATTATGACAACAAAACTTGGTGAAACCGGGAAAGGAGAAAACGAACATGAATGATCCCCGCTATTTGCATACGGAAGAAAAGCAGGAGGGCGAAACCTTCTTTGATGTGATGAACCGACTGATTGCCAGAAGCAAGGCGGTCACGGCGGATATGGAGGCGGTTCTTGCGGAGCTGGAAAGTGAGATCGAACCGTTCCGTGCGCCGAAGGACCATGAATAAACTGACCCATGTGAGCCTGTTTTCCGGCATTGGCGGTCTGGACCTGGCGGCGGAGGCTGCCGGGTTTGAAACCGTCTGCCAGTGCGAGTGGGCGGATTTTCCGCACTCCGTCCTCTCCGCACGATGGCCGGATGTTCCCAGGTTCCGGGATATTACTACTTTTACGAAGGAGGCGTTTTTTGAAAAAACAGGACTTGAAACAGTTACCGTTATCTCAGGCGGCTTTCCCTGTCAGCCCTTCTCCACCGCCGGAAAACGGAAGGGCTTTGCGGATGAACGCTACCTGTGGCCGGAAATGTGCCGCGTTATTACCGAGCTGCGGCCCCGTTGGGTGCTTGGGGAAAATGTTGCTGGCTTCATCAATATGGGGCTCGACAAAACGATCTTTGACCTGGCAAAAGCGGGATACGCTGTTCTCCCATTCGTATTTCCGGCTTGCGGTGTCGGCGCATGGCATGAGCGCCAGCGAACTTTTATCGTCGCGGCTGATGTTTCCCACCCCCCTTGCCTCCGACAACAACACCGCCAGGGACGCGGCAAGCCTGGATGTGTTCCTGTCGGACAATGGGATATTCCGCAAAAGGAACCGAAACGGGGCGATCTGGAGCCTCAGCCTGTCGGCGGCGGTATTCTATCTGACCCCGGTGGCGTCGGACGGTTTCCGCTCAACCTTGAAGCCGTCGGCCTTCGATCCGGCGAAGAAGGACGGGAATCTGTCGGCGCAGATCGTCTCCCAGGAGCGGCCGGTGTCCGAAACGGCGGCGCTGAATCCGGATTGGGTGGAATGGCTCATGGGCTTCCCGAAAGGATGGACGGACGTATCCTCTGGGCCGCCGAACCGGAAGGAATCCCCCGCATGACCGAGCGCATGGATGACCGGGCGCTGCGGCTGAAAACATTGGGAAATGCGGTCTGCCCGCCCCAGGCCTATCCCATTTTCCGCTATATCGCCATGATTGAGAATGGCACCTGCGGTGACTTCTGCCCCTATGGAAAGGAAGGTGACTGCCTATGAGGGAACTGAAAGCGACCGATAAGATCACGCAGAAAATGACCCGTGACGGTGTGGTATCGGAAAACCTTGCCACGGGCGAGGTCGAACATATCAGCAACCGGGAGCCGGAAACGGAGCTGTCCGCTTCTTCGGAAGAATCCGCTGGCGCTGTGGCTGACCTTGCCCTGCGCGCGGCGGAGCACCATGAGAAGAAAAGCGCACGAAAAGCGGAAAAGGCTGACACCCAGGCGGTGCGGGATGGTTCTGCCGCAAGGCAGCGCCCGTCCTCCCGTCTGCAATTCACCGAGGAAGAACGTGCCGATCCCGCACTTGGGAAATACATTGACCGTTCCGACCGTGCGGCGGACCGGCTGGATGCGGCAACGGCCGCTATCCCCACAAAGAAAGTTCTCCGTACCGAGCGTGTTTTTGACGAGACAGCCGGAAAAGGCAAGACGCAGCTTCACTTTGAAGAAGTGGAGAAACGCCCCAACGGACGCCTGCGGCACAATCCGCTTTCCCGGCCGGTCCATGAGATCGTCCACGCCGCCCATACGAAGGTGCATGAGGTGGAACAGGAAAATGTGGGTGTTGAGGCCGGACACAAAGGCGAGGTGCTGACGGAGCGTGGGATTGCCTACGGTAAAGGTAAAGTCCGTGCCGCCGTTCACCATCACCGCACAAAGCCCTGGCGTGACGCAGCGAAGGCAGAGCAGGCTTCGGTCAAGGCAAATGCCGAGTACCTCTACCAAAAGGCACTGCATGATGATCCTGCATTGGCAGCTTCTAACCCGGTGTCCCGCTTTCTGCAGAAACAGCGGATCAAGCGGAACTATGCAAAGGAGCTGCGGCAGGCAGAGAAAGCCGCAAAAAATACCGCAGCCACGGCGAAAAGTGCGGCACAGAAAGCAAAGGACGCCTTCAAGGAAACATTCCTCTACATCAAGCACCATAGCCGAGCGGTGCTGTTGGTGATTGGCATTGGCGCCTGTGTTGCTCTGCTGTTTGGCGGGGTATCTTCCTGTTCCATGATGGCGGGCT
>OGFG01003848.1_pt1 | contig 10222 bp, 9 predicted proteins | sample 1570761 | NCBI WGS metagenome assembly OGFG01 (sample SAMEA2581938, study PRJEB24529) | metagenome | biome: Human gut stool | place: China | collected 2011 | reverse complement strand
AAGAGATTCATATTCTCCGAGTGTTGCGCCATGAACGAGATTGGGAAAATATCCTGTTGCAAAGATCAACTTATACATATCCAGAATGAATACCTGGGAGCCGATCAGAGATTTTTCTGAAAGGCTTCCTTTTTAATTTTAATTACTTCCCACTGTCAATTAAATCATAACTCATATCCAGAAAATCCAGCGTCTTAGCTTCACTGACAGAATCATCCAAAAGAATCGTAATCCAGTGTTGCTTATTCATATGATACCCCGGTAAAAATCCATACGTTTGAATAATCATCCCAACCAGATCAGGATCACATTTTACATCCAGGATGTCAATGTTTCCATCTTCTTCTAATCCCAGTATTTTCTTTTCCACTGCCATAATTATAGCATACCATTTTCCATTTTTATGTCGAAGCACCGCAGAATCAGGATCTTTTTTCCATAAATATTCCGGTTCCGTTCCATATTGCTCTTTCACATATTGAAAAATTTCCTCACGTTTCAAATTTATCCCTCACTTACGATTTCTTTCTCTGATTATACGCTATCAGGATTGTATTCTCAACCACTTCTCACAGTTCCATTTATGTTTTATAGCTTTTGCATAGCCTGCTTTGCAGGCTACACCCCAAAAGAAGCAAGCACTGCCAGTGTCATGACACCTGGCTCATTTTGTCAAATTCCCTTTCCGGTTCATTCTACCAAAATGTATCAGGGAGTATCCCTGGCCCTCTCATATTTTATAATTTCTTAATTTGACGCTTTCACCCAGTCCTGTTAAAATAACTTACAGATACATCTGTCCAAACCAACAAAAAACCAAGTACCATAACTGTCATAGCCGAACTGGTTAGACAGTTTTTTTGTACTCTTTTTTATAGAAAAAAACGAATTGGAGGATTTCAATGAGCAAACGTACCAGAATTCATCCCGTACAATTTTATTTGAATGATGACGAACAATACATTTTAGAAGAAAAATATCGTCTTTCCAGGATGAAAAGCAAATCTGCCTTTCTACGGAAAATGATCTTATATGGATTTGTATATGAAGTAGACTACTCTCATATCCGAAAAATGAATACCCTGCTGGGCAATATCAGCAGCAATTTGAATCAGATCACCCATCGTATAAACAGTACCAATACAGTTTACCCAAAGGACCTGGACGATATAAAGGAGTTAATGGAAAAAATATGGCAGTTACAAAAATCCATGGTATCAAAACAACCGTTGATAAAGCAATAGAATACATCTGCAATCCAGATAAAACTGACCAGAATCTATATATTTCTTCCTTTGCCTGCTCTCCCGAAACAGCCGTTCTTGACTTTAAATACACTTTGGATCATACACATGACTGCAGAGATCCGCACAATACAAATAAGGCATTTCATCTGATTCAGGCATTTTCCCCTGGTGAAGTTTCCTATGAAGAAGCCCATCAAATTGGCAAAGAACTTGCGGATCGCTTACTGGAGGGAAAATACTCCTATGTTCTGACAACACATATTGATAAAGGTCATGTACATAACCATTTAATTTTCTGTTCTGCAGATAACATCACTTTTTCTCATTACCATGACTGTAAAAAGAATTACTGGAAAATACGAAATCTCAGCGACACTTTATGCCAGGAACATAACCTGTCCACAATTATGCCAGATGGTAAAAAGGGAATGAAATACAATGAATGGGCTGCAAATAAATCTGAATCCAGTAAAAAAGCGCAGCTGCGAAAAGATATCAACCAGACAATCCGAATCGTTTCCACTTATTCAGAATTTCTTACATTTATGGAAGCTAAAGGATATGAAATAAAAAACGCAGAATTTGGCGAAAACAGCAGAAAATACATTACCTTTCGTTCTCCCGATATGTCCCGTCCAGTGCGTGGAAGTGCTAAATCTTTAGGAAAGAACTTTACTAAGGAACGTATCAAAGAACGCATTAATAATAAGCTTCACAGAACTACTGTTCCTTCTGTTCGTAATAAGTTAATAGACACCAACACTCCCAATATAGCAGGAAACATTGGACTTCAGAAATGGGCAAATAAGGAAAATTTAAAAATTGTCTCTGCTGAATATAACAAGATGTTCACACATAATCTACATAATTTTTCAGAACTTGAAGACCGCATAGCCTTGTTACATATGCAGCAAAAAGAGGTAAATACCTCTGTTGTTTCTCTCGAGTCTCAGATACGCCATCTTCGAGAAATGCTAAAATATGCCGAACAATATCAGAAAAATAAAATTTACGACGACCATTATAAAAGCTCCAAAGATCCAGATCGTTATTTCCGTAAATATGAATCTCAAATTATTCTTTTCGCGGGTGCTGAACATATTTTACAGGAAAATGGTATAAACCTGAAACATCTTAATTCCAATAAGTTGCAAGAGCAAATTGCAGATCTTATTTCCAGAAAGGAATCACTAAATAATCAATACGTTTCCTTTAAGCAAGAAATAAAAGAGTTGGAATTGATACAGCAAAACCTGTCCAAATATCTCAAACAGGATGCTCCTGAAATACAAAGATCTTCTCATAACAAACTTCCTTCTTTGTAAAACCATAATAATAGGCAGCGATTTCACTCGCTGCCTAAATTCCCATTAAACCGATATCCTACACCTCGTACTGTTTGTATATATAATGGTTGTCCAGGATCATCTTCTATTTTTTCTCTGATATTGCAGATATGTCGCATAACCACATTATAATCACCGGAATAAGGTTCATTCCATACCAGATCATAAACCATTTCTTTTCCAAATATTCTACCTGGACTTTTCGCTAAAAGAAGTAAAATATCATATTCATATTTTGAAAGATGAACATCACTATCATTCTTTTTAACAATTCGTTCCTGTAGATATATTTTTAATTCTCCAAACCTTATAATTTCCGGTATGAATTGGTTTTTATGTTCCCAGCTAGTCAATATGTTTTCACTTATGCTTCCATTAGCATCTGTGATTCTCTCAATAATTTCTATCTTTTTCACCTTTATTGCCTCTACATTATTAATTTTATATTCTATATATCATCTGCCATTTGACTTTTTTCTTCTACAAGTAATATAATATATTTATTACATATGTAGGATTTAGCAGGAGGATTTTATTATGTCACTACCCCAAATTTCAGAAGCCGAATTTGAAGTTATGAAAATTGTATGGAAATATGCTCCCATCAATACAAATGAAATTACAGAAAAACTTACTCTAACTACCAGCTGGAGTCCAAAAACAATTCAAACTCTTATCAAGAGACTTGTTTCCAAAAAAGCTCTTTCCTACGAAAAACAAAGCCGGGTATTTGTCTATACTCCATTAGTCCAAGAAGATGAATATATACGCCAGGAAAGCAATTCTTTTTTAAAGCGATATTATAATGGAAATCTTTCTTCTATGCTGGCTTCTTACCTTGAAGACGATAAGCTCTCTTCAACAGAAATTGATAACTTACGCCATTTATTATCAAAACATCAGAAATAGGAGGTTTTGAATGAGCAACTGGATCATCCACTTTTTAATCAGTAATATCTTCATATGTATTTTTACACTTGTAATAATCGGAACAAAAAAACTTCTGAAAAAATATTTATCTGCGACTACACAGTACCATCTCTGTTTTCTTTTATTTTTATTACTTGCCGTGCCATTTTTTCCTGTACAGATTCATGGCTCACAACTTTTTTCATGGTTACATTTTTTTCAAACTGACTCAGGACTTAACTCTGGTACCGACACGCTATCCGAACTTACCAGTAATACACAAAATATTTTGTTAAACCAGGTGAATGATTTTTCAGTTTCCATCAGTAGTCAATTTTCTGGAGGCTTGAATACCATACTCTTTCTAATATGGATAACGGGTGTTATGATTATGTCAGTCCTCACCCTTCATTCATTAAACTATGTACGTTCCATAAAAAGATCTGCTCTCCCGCTTCAAAATCAGCAGGTAAAAACTATTTATTACAATTGTTTAAAGGAACTTAAAATCTCTCACCCAGTATCAGTCTACAGTACTGCATTTTTAAAATCACCAGTTTTAATCGGAATAATACATCCCAGAATTTACATTCCCATCCATTTAATTTCCGAACTGAATCCTGATGATATGCGTTTTATGCTGCTACACGAATTACAGCATTACCGTCACAAAGATACATTTATTGGCTTCCTCATGGTCATAAGTAATATACTCTACTGGTTTAACCCTTTTGTTTGGTACACTTTAAAAGAAATTCTCTGTGACCGTGAAATAGCCTGTGATTCTGCTGTATTGCAGATGATTTCTGCTGATGAATACCAAGCTTATGGAACTACACTGATTAATTTTGCAGAAAAAATATCCTCTTTTTCCTCTCCACTGGCAGTTGGAATGTCCGGAAATTTCAGGCAGATGAAACGACGTATTCTCAACATCGCCGTTTTTAGGAAAGAAACTCTTTATCAAAAAATGAGAGCATTGATAATTTATCTGGTCATTAGTGCTGTTTTTATTGGATGTACACCCATTTTATCCATTGATGCCTCTACTCAAAGCGTATATCATTTTAGTGATACAGACAAAAATATCTCCCTGTTAGATATATCCGAAACATTTGGAACATATGATGGATCATTTGTTTTGTATGACAATAATTTGGATTCCTGGAAAATATACGATCTTGAAGAAGCCACCAAACGTATTCCGCCAGAGTCTACCTACAAAATATACGATGCATTATTAGGGTTGGAATCCGGAATCATCACACCAGAACACTCTTCCATGACATGGAATGGTGATGCCTTTCCTTTTCCATCCTGGGAAGCTGATCAGGATTTAAACTCTGCTATGCAAAATTCCGTTAACTGGTATTTCCAGGCAATTGATTCGCAGCTCGGAATTAACAGAGTCCAGGAATTTTTGAATAAAATAGAATATGGAAACCAAACAACCAGTTCAAATCTGGATTTATACTGGTCCGATTTTTCATTAAAAATCTCGCCTTTAGAGCAAGTAACATTATTGAAAAAATTTAACACAAATGAATTCCATCTAAATTTCCAAAATGTATTTTCTGTTAAAAATGCTATAAAAATTGCCAGTACACCTAATGGTAATTTCTACGGAAAAACTGGAACCGGTCGTGTCAACGGACAGGATATCAACGGCTGGTTTATCGGATATGTAGAAACTTCCGATAACAGCTATTATTTTGCAACCAATATCCAAAGTGATTCTAATGCAACTGGCAAAAAAGCATTTGAAATCACTTCTGATATCTTAAAAAAATTACATATATGGAATTAACAAATATGAAAGGGCTGATAGTTGTTATCAGTTCTTTCTTTTTATTCTATATTGATATTTGGGAACTTCTTTCGTACCATTATTCAGAATTTTATTCCCCATATATTTAAAACTCTTATCATCGTTGAACTTAACAGTCAGCTCACTTGTAATAACGGCATCATTACATATAAATGTATCACATACAGCATCAACAACCAACACACTGTTTTCCTCTCCGCTATCTCTTATTTCAACGACCTCCGGTAAAGATGTTCCAAAATAAGTAGGGCTATAATTTAAACAGCCTAATCGTTCCCAGTCATAAGTTTGATGTTCCGAATCAAATACTGCCCATTTTTTAATTTGATCTGCTGTTATCGGCAAAAACTCCATTATCAGATTTTCAAACTCTTCTGCCGGAATTCCACTTGAGTTACCTGAAAACTCATATCTCTCCCCGTATTTCATTCGATATAAATATTCATATAAACCATTATAATCTAACCCTTCCATATCAGATCTATCCCAATCAGAACATAAAAGATTATTCCCCTGATATCCAAGCAAATACACACACTTCTTCGAAACTTCCCGGCATTCATCACTTAAAGGTTTAATTCTTATCATAGAACTGCCATCAACCGCTTCTGATACTTCCGGATACTTTGGAACGCATAGCGTATAACCAAACCAGCCTTTTTCTGTATATTTCCATTCTTCTATCCTTGTATACGAAACATATACAATAGATGGATTGTCGTTCATACCCCAAACAGCTTTCACAGCCAGCAAATACATATCTGTCCCATCATAATTGAATTTGAGTCTTTCTATCCCACCATCCCTGTTAATCCTATATAAGACGATATCTCCTGTCAGATCCTGTTCTGCCCTGAAAAGAAATTCTTCCATTTTAGAATAATTAGCCATATTTGAATACGGCGCTGATGTAATAACAGGGACATTTTTTTCCTTTAATACTTCCTGCATTTCTTCCATTACTGTCTCAGAAACTACTATATTCGATGAAGTCCCTTTATCCGCCTTTTGATAAATGGCTTTCATCTGATTCATAACATTCTTACAATCTTCAATAGCTTCTTCTTTCACGACTTCATCTACTGGCAAATCATATCCTCTTTCTTGTACAGCATAATTCGCAGTTTCCTGTGAAATATATTCTAAATCAGCCCCTTTACATTTTGTATTTCCTATGAAAAAGCATCCCGAAATAAATAAAACGCTCATCATCTTTTTCAGTTTTCTTTTTGTAATCATATCAATTATCTCCATAACATTCCTCCCACTTTTCGTCTGATAATCTTTCTGTATACCAGGTAACCTCTATTTCTGACCTTGATACATAATTGGATACATATTGAAATCTATCTTTATCTAACAGCCGAATGGTTACGCTATGACAAAACGCCTGATCTAATTCTTTTTGTGGCCATACCGCATTTACTTCCAGTGTTATTGTTCCATCTTGATTTTCTATGTAGGAAACAACTTCCGGATATGGAATATATGGTGTGGGAGCAAAATCATATACGATTCCTCTGGTTCGATACCGATATGTCTGTGTTTCCGTGTGAAATACCGTTCCTGTCTGCAGTATCTCTGCGCTTATATTAAAATATTTTTGAAATATCGCTTCAAATGATTCTTTTGGGATTTCATAAGTCTTTCCTTCCTTAAATTCATCAGCTTTTTCTTCCATTGAAAGTAAACGGTCAAAAACATCATAAAAATTTATTCCATCATAATTTTTTTCACTCCAATTAGAAGTAAACAATTTATTAAGTGTATATCCAAAAGGAAGTATATATTTTCGATTCAGCTCCCTGCATTTTTTATTTAACGGCACTACCCGAAAGGCCCGATATCCAGACGGTCCATCATATCCTGCCGGATGATATTCTTCTATAAAGAAATGCCCGTTTTCTGTATATTTCCATGAATTAGCTCTAAACTCATGATAATATGTTTCCTGCCAAGTATCCTCTTTCCATTTAAAAGAGCTTACTTCAACGTCTATTTTCCCCTGTTTGGTTTTCAGATCATACCGGATAAAATGATCCCCTGCTATAACTTGAAATATAGTAGTTTTTCCATTCTTCTCTTTTTCTGCTTTTTTCAAAAAATCATCTACTTTAATACTTTGAACCATATCCAGCTGATTGTAGGAATCAATTACTGCATATCCATATTTTCCAAAATAATCCATACTTTTTTGTATTGTACTCAGCTCATATAGTGCATTTTCTTTCACAGCATTCTCATATATGTTCCGATAGCCTTCTGCTAGCATTTCACACTCTCTGTAAATTTTTTCTTTCGTATCTTCAATTGTCTTTTTCTGCTCTTTCTTTATGCCACATCCACTACAGACAGCAAGAAAAATAACTCCCACAAATATTTTCCAAATTTTTTTCATATCATTTTCCTCTTACATTTGTAATATTTAAAGGTAAAAATTATTCATTACCAAGATATTCATCCAGTATCGCCTTATCCTTTTCCACCACATAACCGCTTCCTCCAATATCTTTCACATTCTCTACCATACTGATGAGCAAAATAGGATTCTTTGTATCTCTATCTGTAGTAAAAACTGTAAACCAGCCAATTTCTGTTCCAGATGTATCTTCTTTTGTAGCTTTCAGTTCCGCTGTTCCGGTTTTTCCTGCTAATCTAATGTCTTCCCGGCATGCTCCATAACCAGTTCCTTCCGGGTTATTCACTACACCCTCTAACCCCTCCATAACCTCCGAAACAATTTGTGGTGAAAAAGCATCTTTTATCCAGATTTCACTGGAAGTGCTTCCACCATCCGCGTGAAGATATGGCTTTATCATATTTCCATCATTTAGAAAAGCCGTATAAATGCTTGCAAGATGCAAAGGATTTACCAGAATCTGTCCCTGTCCATACCCACTGTCAGCAAGCTGGATTTCTGTTTCTATCTTGTCTATATTAGAATATTGGGACTCTGACATTTTAATATCAAATGGAAGTTCCTGATTAAATCCTATTTGATTTAGAGACTGCATCAGTTGATCCGCACCAATTTTTAATGCTGCTTTTGCAAAATAAATATTATCTGAATAAATAAGCGCATTTTTCAAGATCACAGGTTCATAATCATGAAGTGTAGTCACTGTATAATCTCCCCACGAGGAATCTTTCTGCCATGCCAGACCCTCATTTCCAAAATCGTCATTTGCAGTAAATGCCCCCACTTTTAATCCAATTGCAGCAATTACAGGTTTAAAAGTTGAGCCAGGACACCATGTCTGGCGAAAGCGGTTGTATAAAGGCCTGTCTTCATTTTCATTTAATGCACTCCACTGGCTGTTGTCCATTCCACGTACAAAATCATTATCATCATAAGATGGCGTACTTACCAACGCCAATACTTCCCCTGTATAAGGATTCAAAGCTACAGAACATCCTCTGTCTTCTTTAAATTGTTCATAAAGAGTACTTTGAAGATCACCATCAATCGTAGTATGGATATCTTCTCCATCTTTTCTAGGCTCATATGCAATAACACTTTTTTTATTTCCATTTGCATCTACAATACAGATTTCACACCCATCTGTTCCTTTTAGTTCTTTTTCATAAAGCGTTTCCAGTCCAGTCTTTCCAATCACACTGTTTGTACGATACCCTTCCCCTTTATGTTCCTGCAAATCTTCGGCTGTAACCGCCTGTACATACCCTACCAGATGAGAGGCAGCTTCTTTTAGATAATAAGTTCGTACTTTTACATCAGATAACATAATACCTGGAATCTTCAATAATGTGTCCTGCTTTTCTTTTTCTTCCAGAACAGTTTCATCCGGATTCACTGTCAAAAGATCGACCTCTTGTATTTTAGGAATTGTTGCTACTGGTACAAAAGAATCTGCTTTTACCCAACCGGCTTTTAACTTATCCTCAATTTCGTCTGCTCCAATTCCAAGATACTCTGCCAGTTTTTTTATTGTATCTTCCCTGTTCTCCATTCTGCCCGGAACAATTCCTACCGAAGATGCAGTTCCCTCTCCAGCCAGCTGGCGACCATTTCTGTCTAAAATATTTCCTCTTTTTGCCTCTTCTAACGTTACCTGAACTTTATCCGTTGCAGATAACTCTGGAAAAATCAACTGATCCTGCCAGATTAAATGATATCCTGTCCAATCATGTGAAAATACCGCATCGTTGGTAAATTCTACATTTCCTGCAGCAGTCTGCATATTTGTTGTATAGGAAACTGCCGCATTTCCGTTTTCTTGTCTTTTTACTGTAATATCGGTTATGGACAGATCAGACATCTCAATGCCTTCATATATTTTAGAATTTCGTTCTATAAATTCTTCCTTACTGTTCATGCTGCTTTTTTTCTGATCCAGCATGGCATACATTTGCTCATATTCCCCTTTTTCAATATATTTCATATATTCCATTAGTCTTTTTTCAGGAACATTACAATTCATTATTGTTACAATACCGATTCCACCACCAATCAATATACCGCTAAATAAAACTATTTTTGTAATAATCTTCGTGTGTTTTTTTCTTTTCTTTTTTCTCATATAGTTTTATTTCTCCTTTTTTCATATTTTCTTAAATATTACACTTGTAATATTTAAACGTCAAGCTTTTTCTTAGGTTTATATATGTAGACAAGAGAAAAGATTTGCATAAAAAAGAAAGGGCATCTCAAAGCCCTCTTTGATAAAGAACTTTACCGACACCCTGAGGTAATGGTTTCTCCGGATGTTTCCCAAACGCTATAATCACTCTCCAGAAGAACCAAAAACGATTTTTAATTTTCTCTCAGAAAAAAAAGAACTACTCTAAATCTGCTGATCTTTGAAATAACCCTGCTCGTTTCTTATAATCATTTTGTTTTGGGGTCAGACCCTATTAAACAGAACACGGGA
>OGFG01003841.1_pt1 | contig 10235 bp, 7 predicted proteins | sample 1570761 | NCBI WGS metagenome assembly OGFG01 (sample SAMEA2581938, study PRJEB24529) | metagenome | biome: Human gut stool | place: China | collected 2011 | reverse complement strand
AGAGCATGACGCCCTTGCTGCGGCCGGTGGTGCCGGAGGTGAACATCAGCATCATCAAATCATCGTGGCCCACGCAGTTGGTCAGCTCGCCAGGGGCAGTCTCTTTATAGCAGTCCATGGGGCGGAGCTTCGGGCCGTAGGCGGCTTCCAGCTCGGCGCGGCAGCCGTAGTCGATGCCGTCGTTCAGGATGAGGGTAGGCTCCACGAGGCCCAGCTCATATTCCAGCTCCTCCCAGGTCTTTTTCTGGTTCAGAGTCACGAGAACGCCGCCGGCGAGGATGATGCCGTAGGACGCCACGCAGAATTCATAGCAGTTCCGGCTCAGCAGAACGATGCGCTGGCCCTTGATGTCCGGCACTTCGGCCTTGAGATAGGCCACCATCCGGCGGATGTCCTGCGCATACTCGCGATACTTCTTCTCCACGACGGTCTTGCCGTCCTCGGCCACATAGCGGATGGCCACATTATCGGGGAACTCCTGTTCCATGCAGCGGGTCACCATGTCGTATACGCCTGCAGGTACTTTGATGTATTCAGCCATCGGTCTTTCTCCTTTTTTGTCAAATTTTCAGTTCTGTACTTTTTATTTACTTTCCAGAGTCATTCCGAATCTCTGGCAGTTCGAGGAAAACTTTGGCACGACTCCTTATGGCAACAGTATACCGCAAGCAGAGCGTAAACGCAAGATTTAATTGCACAAATATGCAACTTGGGCTTGCGTTCAATTTGTGCAGGCAGATGTAATTCTTTCCTTTTGTTGCGATGTGCGAAAAGCTGTGATACACTTTTTTTCGTCAGGACGAAACTTCGCCCGGAGGTCGAGTCCTTATCAAATTGACAGCAAGCCCAAAAAGCATTATACTGTTTATATTATTTAGCAAAAAAGCTCCCCGCCGAGCTTCATATTTTTATTTATCGCGCCTAAAACACGGCCTTCCGGGGCCTCCGGGACGAATGGCGCACAAGGAGGACCCTTTTCATGGAAGGCACCAAGCCCCGCACTGTAAGCAGCCTTGGCATGTTCGACCTGCTGAAAGGCATCGGAATGCTGGCCATCGTCTTTGCCCACACGGCAGAGCTTTACCCCCTCGGCACCAACGACGTCACCCCTTTCGCGTTCGCGCTGTTCGCTTACCGCGAAGCGCTGATGGCCGCCTTTTTTATTGCCAGCGGCTACGGCTTCCGCAAGCGCTCCATCCACAAATGCATCGAGCAGCAGCTCAAGACCCTGCTCAAGCCTTACCTTTATACTGCACTGGCCACCACGGTGCTCCACGCTTTCATTCACCATGCAGCTTTCGGCTCGTGGGATGCTGCCATCTCAGAATCGGCCAAGGTCTTAGGCGGTTTCCTGTTAGGCCTGCCCCACACGGCCACTTACTTCGGGCAGCAGTTTTTCTCCTGCGGACCCATGTGGTACTTAGTGGCTCTGATGCTGGCGTGGGTGCTTCTGGACGTGCTGCTCGAGATTTTCCCCGAGCGGTACATAACCCCCGCAGTCGTCGGCGTCACCCTGCTTGGCTGGGGCGTCACGCTGGTGTGGGAGGCTCCCTTCTGCATCGCACAGGGCATGGTGTCGCTGCCCTACCTTTACATCGGCTATCTGGCCAAGAAGCGCCGTCTTTTTGAAACTCCCCTTTCCGGCAGAGCCAAAGCCGGACTTATCGCGTCCGCGCTGGGCGTCGTCGCGGGCGTTTTGCTGACCCAGAGCACCGACTGCGTTTCGCTGGGTGAGTGGACGATGGGGCCGCTGAGCATCCTGCTGGATGGCGCAGTGGGCTACGGCATCATCCGGCTCTTTTTGAAATGGCAGCGCCGAGTGGACGGCCCCATCTCCCATGCCATCGAGTGGGTGGGCCGGCGCTCGCTCTTCATCTTCTGCATCCACACTGTGGAGCTGACGGCCATCCCGTGGTATCTGATGGCTGCAAAGTATGCTGACCATCCGGTGCAGGGGATGCTGCTGCAGTTCGTGTTCTCTCTTGTGTCCATCTTCGCCGTCACCGAACTTCTGATGCGCCGCAAAGAGCTTGGCCGGAAGCTTCGGGGCGGCAAGCCTGCGGACAAGCCCCGGCAGCGGAGCAAGACCCGCCGCTATGCGGCAAAACACTGAAATTCCTGCGCTTTGGTATCCATCCATTTTGAGGGTAGACTATAGTTACTTTTGATGCATGGGCTTGCAGCGCGGGTTGTACGCCTTGCGATAAATTGGAGGAGGCCCCGGTAATGATGAACGAAACTCCTGAAGCGGCTCTGCGCAGCCGCATTGCGGACCTTGAACAACAGCTCAAACTTGCAGACGAAGGCACTTCGCGGCTGGCCCAGCGCTGCCTTGAGCTGGAAAAGCAGCTGCAGACCTTCTATGCTGCCCACCCCCAGAAAGAGAGGCAGACCGACTCGCCTGCTCTGGTGCAGCCGCTGCTTTACTATGATGCCGGGTTCGGCTTTTCCCAGAAAGACACCGTCAAGGCCCCGGACTACGAATACGACGAGCTGAACGGCATGGTGACAGCGACCTTCGAGCTGCCGGAGGCCGCGTTCAATCTCCGTCTCGACCCCGGTGAACTGCCTTGCTGCATCACCGATTTCGTCTTCTCGGATGACCGCATCCTCTGCCGCCCGGTGAACGGTGTGCCGCTCCATGGCGACGGCATCCTGTTCCTCAACAACGACCCGAATTTCATGCTGGATGGTCTGAACCGTTTCCCCGCCGGGATGAAGTTGGGCGTGAGCTACTGCTACTTCCCGCTGGAGCCGCTGGCTGACGACCCATTGTTCGCCGCCGTTCTCGAGGGCGTACAGTATTTCCAGAAGACCCGCGTCTGCGAGCAGAAGCACCTCGACCAGCTGGAAAAAACTACGGCTGACCAGAAGCAGACCATCGAGGCCCTGCAGAAGAATCTCTCCGAGCTGCATCAGGCCAACGCCGAGCTGAGCGCCCGGAGCAAAGCCTACGAAAGCTCGCTGGAAAACATCCTCTCTTCCAGCAGCTGGAAACTCACGCTGCCCCTGCGCCGCCTGCTGGGGCTGTTCCATCGCAGCCATTGAGCCTGCCTGCGGAGAGGAGGATACGATGTACAGCAGTTATACCACTCTGCAGCGGGCTCAGCTCGCCAAACAGGAATATCTCGACACCCAGGAAGTTTTTCTCGGCGTCTATGCGCCGGGGCGGAACGCCGCCCTGAAAGCTTCCCTGCAGGACCAGCTCCACCGCAAATTTTTATTGACGGACAGCCTCCGCCCCGAAGCCCTCGGCAGCGCCGTCGGTGTGCTTCTGGTCAGGGAAGACCTTTTCCTGATGCCCACGGCTCTGTCCTGCTTTGCGGACGCACTGCGCAGCGGCGCAGACTACGTCACCAGCGACGCCGTCTTCGGCTACTCAGGCGTCACCACCCTCTACCACAGTCAGGGCTTTGCAGCCTGCCCGGGCTGCGCCCTCGTCTCCCGGGAGTTGCTGCGCCGCTGTCAGGTGGAAGCCCGCGACCCGGAAAATCCCGTCGAACTGCTGACGCTGGCGGCGAAGCTCCGCCGCAGCCACGTCTGCCTCCCGCTGGCGCTGGCCCACTATGAGCGGGACATCTGCGCCGAAGACGTCTGGTCTGTAAAGGGGAAGCGCGTCTTTATCATGAGCCACCTGCTGGACATGACCGGTGCGCCCATCGTGCTGGTGAGCGCCGTGCCGGTGCTGCGCAGCATGGGCTACGAAGTGGTCGTCCTCGGCCCTGAGGACGGCGGCTCCATGCCGCTCTTCCTCGAGGCGGGAGCTACCGTCATCACCCGCAAGGGCTGTGTTCAGTCTCCCCTGCTCTGGGGGCTGGCCCTCTGCGCCGACCTCGTTCTGGCCAACACCGTCGTGGAGGCCCGGGCCGTCCGCGCCCTGAGCGGTGCGCGGGTGCCGGTGCTCTGGTGGCTCCACGATGCCTTTGCAGGCTACCCCCACATCGCCCACCAGATCCCCAGAAAGCTGGGCGAAAATATCCGGCTCTACTCCGTCGGCAGCCACGCCGCCAACGCCATGCACTCGGTGCGGCCGGAGTTCAACATCCGGCCCCTCATCTACGGCCTGCCGGACTACGCCGCCGAGAAGTTCTCCCACTACGATTTGAGCTATGCGGGCGGGCGGCCTCTGTTCGCCACCGTGGGTTCCTTCGAGAACCGGAAAGGCCAGGACATCTTCTGCAAAGCCATCCGGCTGCTGCCGCCTGAGACCATGAAGAAGGCATCCTTCCTCTTCGTGGGCAAGGCCGCAGAGGCTGAGATGATGGACGCCGTGCGGAGCCTGACCGCTGACTGCCCTGACAACGTCTTTTACGTCAAGCGGCTCACCCGCGACGAGATCAAGAGCCTGATGGCCCAGTGTACCTGCCTCGTCTGCGCCTCCCGCGACGACCCCATGCCTACTTTCGTCACTGAGGGCCTCATCTTCGGCAAGCCCGCCATCGTGTCGGAGCACACCGGCACCGCCGGGCTCATCACCGAGGGCGTGGACGGTTTCGTCTACGAGGACGACGACCCCGAAAAGCTGGCCGAGCGGCTGGCCTGGGCCATCGAGCACCCGGAAAAGCTGGCTGCCATGCGCCCCGCCTGCCGTGAGCTTTACGAGAGTCATTACTCCAAGCAGGCGTTTTCCGACAGTTTACAACAGGCTGTAAAGGAGCTCACCGGCGAGTAAGCTCCCCGTTCTTTATCATTCTGCCGAAACTGAGGCAAAAAATTTGGCAGTTGTTCACAAACACACCTCCGGACTGTGATATACTCTCCTAAGAGTCTATCCCGGTCCGTTTTTTGTTGAAATTTGAAAGGAGTCCCCGCATGAGTTCGTCCGCCTCCCCCGCCCCTTCGCGCCGAAAGACCCTGCTCTCGCTGGGCGTTCTGGCCCTGCTGACCGGCATCGTGGTGTTCATCTTCCGGGAGCACTGGGCCGAGATCTCCGAGGCGCTGAGCCGGCTCACCCTCGGACAGGGGCTTCTGGCACTGACCGTGGGCCTGAGCTACCCGCTTCTCGAGGGCGTATCCAGCTGGCTCATCGTCCGCAGCCGCCTGTCCCATTTCCCGCTGCGGCAGGGTATCGACAATGCATGGATGGGGACCTTCGGCAATGTGGTGGGCCTCGGCGCAGGGTCGGTGCCGTTTCAGACGTGGTATCTCCACCGGCGCGGGCTGGACGTCGGCCCCGGCGTGGGGCTGATGACCCTGCAATACGTCTTCCACAAGACAGCCGTCCTGCTTTACGCCACCGTGTTGCTTCTGGCAGGCCGACCCTGGATAGCGGCCCACTCCGACGGTGTGCTGCGGTATCTGCCCGGGGCCTACGCTGTTGTGGCGGGCGTCATCGTGGGGCTCATCGCCCTCTGCGCCCTGCCGGTGGTGCAGCACTTAGCCCGCCGGCTGCTGCATTTTCTGCCCGACACGGGCCGCTGGGCCGAGCATCGGGAAAGCTGGCTCAAGCAGCTGGACACCCTGAGCACCGAGAGCCGCCATCTGCTGGCAGACAGGCCCCGCTGTGCCGCCATTCTGGGCGTGCATCTCGTAAAGCTGTTCCTGCTCTTCTGCCTGCCCTGGATGGGGCTGCGGTTCATGGGGCTGGATACCGGCCTCACCTTCTGGCAGGTGCAGCTCCTGACGTCGCTGACCCTCTTTGTCTCCAACGCCCTGCCCAACGTGGCGGGCATGGGTTCGGTGGAGACGGCCTTCCTGCTGGTGTACAGCAGCTTCCTCCCCGATGCTTCGTCCATGAGCCTGCTGATGTTCTACCGGCTGGCCAGCTATTACGCCGTCTTTGCGGCAAGTGCCGTCGGCTTTGCGCTGGCGCAGCGGCGGCTGAACCGCGGATGACCTTGTGAATGTTTTATTTCATTTTGGTAACAGTTCTTACTTCATTGTGCATTTTGCGTATGAATCTCTTGATTTTTTAGGCAAAGTAATGTATAATAAACTTCTGTTGGCCGTCCATCACGGACAGTCTGATTCAAAAATCAAGGAGTACATTTTTCATGAAACTGAACAAGATCTGTGCTGCCTCTGCCGTTCTGGCACTGGCTGTTGCTCTGACCGCCTGCGGCGGCTCTGCTTCCACTGCTGCTTCCAGCACTGCCTCTTCTGAGGCCGCTTCCTCCGTTGCTGCATCTTCTGAGGCTGCATCTTCTGAGGCTGCTGCTTCCGAAGTAGCTTCCAGCGCAGCCGCACAGTAAATAAAAACACCGAGCGGGCAGGAGAGGGCTGAACCTTTCCTGCCCGTTTTTGCATTGCACCATCTGCCGGAACGTGCTATACTGGAATAAAACAACTCTTGTCCGAAAAACCTGAAAAAGAGAGGATGTTCCCAATGAAACGTGCCTATACGAACGGGATCCTGCTGGATGGCACCGAGCAGATGCAGCCGGAAGCGCACAAGATCCTGCTGACCGAGGATGATAAGATCATTGCCATTGTCGATGAGGGCGTGGATCTGGACGGTTATGAGGTGATCGATCTGCACGGAGGCTATCTGTGCCCGGGCCTGATCAACCTGCATGTGCATCTGGCAGGCAACGGCAAGCCCAGCGCAAAGCCGCGGGATAATGCTGCGCTGGTGCGCAAAATTCTGAGCAATGGCCTGACCCGTGCGGTGGCCTACAGGCTGGTATGCAGCTACGCGAAGCTGGAACTGCTGGGTGGCGTGACTACCATCCGCACCGTGGGCGGCATTGCAGATTTTGACACCCGCTGCCGTGATGATGCTGCAGCTGGCAAGCTGCTGGCACCGCGCATCCTTGCCGCCAACGAGGGCATTTCGGTGCCCGGCGGGCACATGGCAGGCTCGGTGGCGGTGGCGGCCCACAACAATGCCGAAGCGCTGGCCCAGCTCCGCAGGGCCGATGAACAAGGGATAGACCTGGTCAAGCTGATGATCACGGGCGGCGTGCTGGATGCCACCCAAAAGGGCACCCCCGGCGAGCTGAAGATGAAGCCTGAGATGGTCCGGGCTGTCTGTGATGAAGCCCACAGGCTGGGGTATCCCGTGGCTGCCCACACCGAATCGCCCGAGGGCGTGAAGGTGGCGCTGGAAAACGGCGTGGACTCCATCGAGCATGGCGCAAAGATGGACGAGGAGACCATCCGGCTCTACAAGGAGCGGGGTGCTTTCGTCTGCACCACCATCTCCCCGGCGCTGCCCTATGCACTGTTTGATACGGCGGTTTCCGGCGCTTCGGAAAAGGACCAGTATAACGGCAAGATCGTGTTTGACGGTGTGGTGGAAAGCGCAAAGACCGCCCTTGCCAACGGCATCCCGGTGGCCTTGGGCAACGATGTAGGCTGCCCATACATCACCCAGTACGATTTCTGGCGGGAGCTGTGCTACTTCCACAAATACTGCGGTGTAAGCAACCAGTTCGCCCTGTACACGGCCACCCTGCGCAATGCTCAGCTGGCCGGAGTAGGAGACGTGACCGGTTCCATTGAGCCAGGCAAGAGCGCAGATTTTATTGTGACAAAGCACAACCCGCTGGAAGACCTGCGTGCGCTGCAGCATCTGGAACTGGTGGTCTGCCGCGGCCATGTGATCAAAAAGCCGAACCCCAAGCGGAACAAAACGGTGGATGCCCTGCTGGACCCGTACCTCGAATAATACTGAAAAAGCAAGGAGAGACGATCGGTCTTTCCTTGCTTTTTCGTTCACATGCCTGCCATCACGGCCATGATGCTTTGCCAGCTCTTGTTGCGGGCAGCGGGCACAGTGGTGCGGCGGCGTGCGGGTGCAGAGCCGGAAGAGACCGTATTCATGGCGGTCATCGGCACCGACGGATGGAAGAATACGGCTGTATCACCGGCCAGCCACTGGGCGGCAAGGCGGGCTGCCTGCGGGTCGGCCTGCAGGGTGCGGCGCTCGGCACCGGCCAGATGATCCGCCAGCCAGTAGAGGATGGCACCCAGCGGCAGGCTGGGCAGAACATCCTGACTCCAGTAGGTCCAGCGGGCACCGGCCCCTACAAAGCTCTCCACGGTAATAACGGCACCGGTGCGGGCGTTCTGCGGGATGCTGCCCCGATAATCGATACCGGCGCACTGGCGAAGCTCGGCGGTGATGCGCTGGGTGCGTGCCAGATCCAGCCGGTCCTCCCGGCAGTAGGCGCGGAAATCGGTCTCGTCGATCAGGCCGTCGGCGCTGGAAGGAAAGCGGCCCACCAGCTGGCCATCGGCGTTGTGGCACAGCTGCCAGCCCTTGCGGAACAGCTGGAAGTTCAGGTAGCGGCGACCCATGGTGGAGTAGCACAGAATGGAGGTGCTCTCACCGGGCAGCTGCTTCAGCTCCAGGCAGGCATCGTTGCCGCAGGTGTCCTGCAGCTTTACCGTTAAAAGCAGCTGCGCACCGGGGTGCTGAGCTGACATAGCGTTGTGCATGGCATCAAAATAACGGTTGGCATCCATGATCGGTTCCCTCCTGAAACTATAACACAGCAGTTCGTTGTATAACGGATGGGCACTGCGCCAAACGACCCGGTGCACAGCAGGCGGCTTACGCAGGAATGTTTTATTGACTGAACATAGTATAGCATACTTTGCAACAAAAAACAACTATAAGTTTGCAGAAAAACAAAATATTTCCGCGCATCCTGCAACAGTGACCCGAAACATGGTTGTTGCAAGAGCGAATCAGTTGTGTTCTGTATCAAAAACAGCCCACAGACGGCAAGGCCAAAGCCTCCCATCTGTGGGCTGTTCTGGTAAAATATGGTTCAATCGCCCAGTTCACGGATCTCGTTCTGGATCAGCCGCCCGGCCGCGCGGGCCAGTTGGTCCATGCCGCGGATACGGGCCATGTTTTTGCCGTAGATCTGTGCAGCGGCACCGGCAGAGCTGTCCTCACCCATGAACACAGCCGACACCCGGATGCCCATGCGCTGCAGCGCACGCACCTGCGCGGCAGTGTCAGCCACACCGGCAGCGTCCTCGTAACCGCAGCCCAGCGGGTTTTCTGCACTGGGCGGGATGCGGCGGCTGTCGTTGGGCGAAGCGTCCGTCAGCACGATGAGCAGATGCCGCGGCGCAGGACCGGGCGCATACTGCAAAAGGTCGCCTGCGGCCCGCAGAGCAAGGCCGTCACGGTTCCAGCCGGAAGCAAAATATCGGTTGATGTTTTGCAGGTTTTTGTCTGCAAAGCCTTTGAGCACCCGCAGTACGGTGTAGCCCCGCAGGCTGCTGAAGCTGGACACCCGCACCGGGATACCGCAGGCCGCAAGGCTCTGGGCCAAAATGGATCCTTGAGCCGCGATCACTTCCTGACAGTGCAGGCGGGAAGCGGATGCGTCCAATAAAAGGTCTACCGTAAAAGAGGGCTGGTTCTCTTCCTCGGCACACAAAAACACCCGGTCATCGTTCAAAAGTGGTGCGCGCCAGATGCGCCCAGCGTTCAGGTTGCCGCTGCGGGCAACACGGGCGTTGGGCTGCTGGTGCACAAGGATGCAGTTGCGGATCTGCTCGGTAAGCCGCAGCACCACACTGCGGTGCAGTTCCCGATTTTTGGCGTAATAAGCGCGGTTGCGGTCGGCCTGCAGCTCAGCCTGTTCAGCCAGATGCTTTGCTTCCGGTGTGGGAGCCTGCTCCGGGCTGGGCACACCGGCACTGAACCACAAATGGCACCCCAGATGGTCGCCCACACAAAGCTCCTGCTCAGCCTTGCGCAGCCGTTCCGGCGGGTAGAGAGAGCGGCCGAAGCAGCTTTCGATGTAGGCCTTGTCCTGCGCGGCATTCTGCTTCAGGGTGATGTGGGCCCGGCGCTTGTCCACCGCCAGCCCGCCGCCCACAGCATCCACGGAGCTTGAGTGCTCCACGGTCACGCGGTCGGTCTTGATCATCTGGGTGGGCATGGCTTTGGTGGCAAGCTTTGCCAGCAGGCCGTCCAGATGCAGATGCAAAGCTGCTCTCTGGTGCACAGTGCCGTCGAACAGGTTGAATTTTGCGTAGATCGATAAAATTTCGGCTTTCAGCTGTTCCGGCTCCGGCACATGCTCCGGGGCCAGCGCGGCGGCAAGGCCGGACTCGTAAGGGGTCATCACCGGGTCGGCACGGCCCAGCACACGCCGCCAGCGTGCAGCCTGCATGGTGTACACCAGCTGATTTTTTGCCATCCACTCCTGACGGGAGAGCTTGTATTGAATCGCAAAAAAGTAATCTGCATGGGCATGGCGCAGCGCTTCCAGAACAGATCGGAAGAGCGTCGTGTAGGGAAAGAGTGTAGATCTCGGTGGTCGCCG
>OGFG01003830.1_pt1 | contig 10260 bp, 9 predicted proteins | sample 1570761 | NCBI WGS metagenome assembly OGFG01 (sample SAMEA2581938, study PRJEB24529) | metagenome | biome: Human gut stool | place: China | collected 2011 | reverse complement strand
ATGTTTAATGAAATGAATAAGGTTACAGCTAAAGATGTAGCAATTACTATGTTGGATAATTTAAAAGGTGATATCGAAGAATTATCTGGTGCTTGGGAAAATTTTCAAATCACTTTAATGTCTGGAAGTGCTAATTCTGGACTTAGGTCATTAGTTCAAGAACTAACAGATATCGTAAAAATAGCTACATCTGGATTAAAGGATGGATTTGGATTAGATGATATATTCACTTTAGCTAAAAAAGGTATTATTGATTTAACAAATAAATTTATAGCATTTGATGGTATTGGCTCTATTTTAGCAGGTGGAGCTTTGTTTTTGGGATTAAAGAAAATATTTAATATTTTGAAATTCAAACTATTAAATTAATAAGGAAAATACATTTATGAATAATTTGTTTATAGTAGACGAAGAGCTTTTTGATATAAGAATTGACAGGTATTTAAGTGAATTATTACCGGATGTATCAAGAAGTTTTATTCAGAAATTATTAAAAGATAATGAAATATTATTAAATGATAAGCCGGTAAAGGCTAATTATAAGGTTCAGCCAAGCGATAAAATTAATATTAATATACCTAAACCGGTTGAGGCTAATATTGTTGCGGAAAATATACCATTGGACATTATTTATGAAGATGATGATTTCCTAATTGTAAATAAACCTAAGGATATGGTTGTTCATCCGGCTCCAGGACATTATACAGGAACATTGGTTAACGGATTAATGTATCATTGCAAGAATCATTTATCTAATATTAACGGTGTTTTAAGACCGGGAATTGTTCATCGAATTGATAAAGATACCACAGGAGCTTTAATAATATGTAAAAACGATTACAGCCACAATTTTATCGCCGAACAGCTTAAAGTACATTCAATAACAAGAAAATACGTTGGGATTGTTCAGGGTGTTGTAAAGGATGAATCAGGTACAATTAATGCACCAATAGGCAGACATCCGGTTAACCGCAAAGAAATGGCAATTAATCATAAAAACGGTAAAGAGGCAGTTACACATTATAAGGTGCTTAAACGTTTCGATAAATATACATTTATGGAGTTTCAATTAGAAACAGGTCGAACTCATCAGATTAGAGTTCATATGGCAAGCATACATCATCCGTTGCTTGGAGACACGGTTTATAATCATAACAAATGTCCGTTTAAACTTGAAGGACAATGCCTACATGCCAAAACAATAGGTTTTATACATCCAACAACTAAGGAATATGTAGAGTTTGAAGCACCAATTCCTGAATATATGGAACATTTATTGAAGATTCTTTAAATAGTTATTCGTTAAACTTGTCTTTTGCGAATAGTTAAATATTACAAAATCTACTATTACTTTGAAAAAATTAATAAGGAGGTGCCAATTATGAAGGCACAACGTTTATTTAGTTACGTTAGACGTGCTACAGATGACTACAATATGATAAATGACGGAGACAAAATTGCTGTTGGTATTTCCGGAGGAAAAGACAGTTTAACTCTATTATATGCATTAAACGGTTTAAAGAGATTTTATCCTAAAAAGTTTGATGTTGTAGCAATTACAGTTGACTTGGACTTTGGCATTCAGGACTTTTCAAAAATAGAAAAATATTGTAATGACATGGACATTGAATATTATGTTGTAAAAACTGAAATTGCTAATGTTGTTTTTAATGAAAGACAGGAATCTAATCCTTGCTCTCTTTGTGCGAAAATGCGAAAAGGTGCATTAAATGATTTTGCCAAAAGTATTGGCTGCAACAAGATTGCGTATGCTCACCATAAGGATGATATGATTGAAACAATGTTTCTCTCTCTTATTTATGAGGGAAGGTTCCACTGCTTCTCTCCTGTTACATACCTTGATAAAATGGAATTAACAGTTATCAGACCTTTAATGTATGTTCCGGAAGCTGACGTTATCGGTTTTACTAAAAAATACGAACTTCCTGTGGCTAAGAGCAAATGTCCTGTAGACGGCCACACTAAAAGGGAATATGTTAAAAATATTGTTAAACAACTTAATAAAGAAAATCCCGGCTGTAAAGAAAGATTCTTTAGAGCTGTTTTAAATAAGGGTTTTGATTAAAGTTAGAAACCAGCCATATTTATTATAAATAATAAATATACAAGAAAAAATATAGATACTAAAATTATAAAGACATTATTAAAAAAATTAAAAGGAGGGATTTAAGTTATGGCAGGAAATAGAAATTATCATGACCAGGTAATAGTTGACAATCAAATAAAGCTTAGAGAACTTCAAAAACAGCTACCAAAGTTCTGTGCAGAGTTTTTCCGTGGTGTTGAGCCTACTACTTCATCCAGAACAAGAATAGCTTATTGTTATGATCTTATAGTATTTTTTAATTATATAAAATCTTCTAATCCTGAAATGACTAATGTTCCTGTTGTGGATTATCCTATAGAATTACTTGATAAAATTACAGCAACTGACATTGAAGAATATCTGGAATATTTAAGATACTATGTTACGGAAGATGGCAAAGAACATACTAATGGTGAACGTGGAATTATGCGAAAGCTTGCCTGTTTAAGAACATTGTATAGATATTTCTACAAGAAAGAAAGTATTAAGACTAATCCTGCTTCTATTGTGGATATGCCTAAAATACACGAAAAAGAAATTGTAAGATTGGATGCAGATGAGGTAAGCGTTCTTCTTGATCAGGTGGAATTAGGCGATAAATTAACTAAGTCCCAGCAGAAATTCCATGACAAAACAAAAACAAGGGATATGGCGATTTTAACCCTTCTACTGGGTACTGGAATGCGTGTTTCTGAATGTGTTGGCATAGATATTAATGATATTGACTTTAAAAACAGTGGCATAAAGATTAGACGAAAAGGTGGTAATGAAACTGTAATCTATTTCGGAGAGGAAGTTGAAAATGCTTTACTTGATTATTTGGAAGAGAGAAAATTAATAGTTCCACAGGATGGACATGAAAATGCACTATTTCTATCTCTTCAGAAAAGACGTATCGGTGTACGTGCCGTGGAAAATCTTGTAAAGAAATATTCATCTCTTGTTACAAACTTAAAAAAAATCACCCCTCATAAACTTCGTAGTACATATGGTACTGCTCTTTACAAGGAAACAGGTGATATATACCTTGTAGCCGACATTTTGGGACACAAAGATGTAAATACTACTAAAAAGCATTATGCTGCCATTGAAGATGAACGAAGACGTAAGGCACGTAATGCTGTAAAGCTAAGGAAAGATTAAGACTGCTTAACGGTGTTTTCAAAAGCTTATACAATAAAATATTATGTAAAAAAGAATGGATTTTCTAAACAAAGTCCATTCTTTTCTTTTAATAGAACACAGTGTTCGATTCTGGTATTCTTTATATATTATTTCTTCTCGTAAGAATAATATGCAATAATAAGTTTCTTTCCTGATGTTATTTTGTCATCTGAAAGCTTGTTGTTCTTCATTACTTCATCTATATAATCTGATGTGCTTACATTAGAATCCTTAATATGCTCCTGAGCAATAGCTGTTAATGTATCACCGGGCTGAACCTGGTAGCTTGTGTAATATTTATACTTAGCATATTCCTTGCCATTCATTGCGTCCACTTTAGTAAGCTTAATGGATGAGAATACTGCAACTGCTAATAAAAATGTGATAATTGCTCCGTAGACTAATTTCTTCTCTGACTTAGTATTCCCTGACTTCTTCATTGTATGTACCTCCAAATTGTTAAATTAAATATAATTGAATAATTGTTCTATAGATATTCAAGCTACTGAAAACTGTAAGATTTATTATGTATTAAATAGCTATAAGAACAAATGTTTGCTGTCTGATATGGTTATAATATCATCCGAACAAATGTTTGTCAAGAACTTTTTCGAACAAATATTCGAAAAATTCATTGCTTTATTTTTGCTGATATGGTAATATTAGTATATATTAAGTGCCATATTCAGTACTTAGAACTTTAATTTAAGATTTTTTTTAGAAATTCATATTATATTATTCAGACAGAAAGAATTATTGTGAGTTTTTATTAAAGTCTTAGGAATTTATTTTGAAATTTTTTGAGGTTTAAATATATAGATATTGGAGGACGATTATATGCCAGGAAAGATTACACCTAAACAACAACAGATTTTGGATTATATTAAGGAAGAAATTTTATCAAAGGGTTACCCACCAACTGTTCGAGAGATATGTGAGAAGGTAGGTTTAAAGTCTACTTCTTCTGTTCACTCTCATCTTTCAACTTTGGAGAATAACGGATACATAAGAAGAGATCCTACTAAGCCTAGAGCTATTGAAATCATGGATGATGAATTTGGTCTTGTAAGACGTGAAATGACTAATATTCCTATTATTGGAAGAGTTGCTGCAGGTGCACCTTTACTTGCAGTTGAGAATATTGAAGACTATTTTGCACTACCTACAGAATTTTTACCTAATGGAGAAGTTTTTATTCTTAAGGTACAGGGAGAAAGCATGATTAATGTTGGCTTTTATGAGGGCGACTATTTAATAATTGAAAAGGCTGCCCAGGCTGATAATGGAGAGATAGTTGTGGCATTAATAGATGATTCTGTTACGGTTAAGAGATTTTTCAAAGAAGACGGACACATTAGACTACAGCCTGAGAATGACTTAATGGAACCTATTATAGTAGATGACTGTGCAATAGTTGGTATTGTCAGAAGTCTTTACAGAAGAATTATATAGAAGAATATATGATGTCGAACACAGTGTTCGATTGTACTATTAATTAAAAAACAACCTATATTTGGCTACGAACTGAATCAATCAGAATAGTCGAAATATAGGTTGTTTTTTTGGTTGAAATAAATTATTAGCACTACTGCCTTTTAATCCAAATAGAGATTAATTATCTATCATCTTATTTTTACCAATATTAGAAATTAAACGGTCTACCAAATCCAATATCCAAACAATTGCTTTATTAATCAGGTATAGTGCAAGTCCGCATATTGAAACAATAATAAGCAGTTTCACGTTAGCCAAAAGCTTGTCGCCACCTTTTAACAGGTCAGGTAGGATTTTTGTAGCAATCCATTCCTGAACACAATAAAATTCAAAACTCATCATTCCCCAGAACCCTATTAGTTTATTAAGTCCTTTTCCGATAATGGCAAGTTTCCTAATGCTATGTAGCTTATCTAATACCTTTGCCATTAATAAAGGTAATGATATTGAAATTAGATAATTAGGAATGCAACAGTTAGATACTGGCAAAATAAGCCCTAATCCCTTAAAGTTGCTCTGATATGCTAAATACATACCCAATATGAATGTTAAAAGGATAAAAAACCAATTTCTATGTGTTATTTTTATGGCTTTCTCTTTGCACAAATATCCAATAAGGAATCCTGTTACAAATATTGGAATACGGTTGGTGAAGCCGTATAAATCTTCTCTCATAACATTTCTTGCCATAAGTGAAAACAGTAACCAAAGCTCTATAAATCCTGCAAAAAATAAATATTTATTTTCTGCTTTTTTGAAAAAATGATAAAAAACAGGTGTAAATAAATATAATGTTATAACTGCAGGAACGAACCATAAGAACAAATAAATATTTGTTTTATAAAAGCTTATTCCTGTTATGATATTAAAATAAAACTCATTGGTCCAATGGTCAATCTGGGACACAATACTTGCCATAATTATAAATGGAAAGATAACTCTTTTTAGTCTGTTATAATAAAATCTTGAAACCGGATTCTTTTCAAGGGAATAATATAATCCCATTCCTGATAGTAATAAAAAGATGTCTACACCACAGAAACCGATTCTTTTTATAAAGTTTTCGGTTACAAAGAAAAAGCTTGTCTCATTAGTTACGATTTGCCATTCGTGAGTCATTAAAATCCATAATGCAGCAAACCCCATTAAAAATTTTCTGTACTTAAACAATAAGCTTAAGTCATTTTGTGCTTTTGTATTAGTTTTCTTATTTTCTTTTACATTTTCTTTTATATTTTCCTTCATAGTTTTAGTTTTCGCCTCCTACTTTAACTTTATGACATATCATAAAGCGTGTACATTGCATAAAACAGGGACAGTATCCGAATTTTTGAACACTGTCCCAAAATCAAGCTTTAAAAATGTATATATTATTAGAATATATTTATTAGTAAGCTAAGCAATCATCTAATGATTTAATAATAGCTTCCTTGTCCATATCATGGCCAATAAATACTACTTTAATCATTCTGTCGCCTACTTTTTCATCCCAATCCTCAACTAATGTAGGATCTTCTTTCATCATCTTTGCTCGAACTCTTCTAGGAGCTGTAGCAACCCACTGTCCTGCATTTGCAATGTTTATCTGCTTTCCTGCCTGTTCAAACATGTAAGCATCATTGTTGTTTTCAGCAGCCCAGATAATACCCTTACTTCTGATAATGCCCTTTGGCATTTCATCAAGCCAATCTTCGAATTTCTCTTTGGCAAAAGGTCTTCTTCTATAGTATACAAATGAACCGATACCATATTCTTCTGTTTCACCTTCTCCGTGATGATGATGGTGGTGATGATGTCCGTGTCCGTGTTGTTCATGTTCATCGTGATCGTCGTGGTCGTGATGTTCATGATCGTGGTCATGGTCTTCATTATGTTCATGATGGTGTTCGTGTTCATCATGATGGTGTTCGTCGTGATCATCATCATCTTCTTCGTCTAAGTCTGCTTCTTCTAATTCGTGAATCCAACCTGCTGACATACTTGATTTTTCAAAATCAAATCTGTTAGTGTTTAAGATTTCATCTACATCAATCTGGCCGTAGTTTGTTTCAAACATAACAGCTTCAGGCTGAAGTTTTCTCATAATAGCCTTAACTTTTCCAAGCTGTTCAGGTGTAACTGTATCAACTTTGTTAAGAATAATTGTATTACAAAATTCAATCTGCTGAATAATAAGGTTTTCAATATCCTCATCATCAATATCGTCTTTTACAAGGTTTTCGCCACAACCAAATTCATCAGCCATTCTTGCAACGTCAACAACTGAAACAATGTTGTCAAGTCTTGCAATCTGAGCTTTCTTGTCATATGAACCGTCTAACATTGTAATTGACTGTGCAATTGGAATAGGTTCGCAGATACCACTTGCTTCAATAAGGATGTAGTCAAACTTTCCTGTACCAATAAGGTCAATAATCTGATTGATTAAATCAACCTTTAAAGTACAGCAGATACATCCGTTCTGAAGAGGTACAAGATTGTCATCTTTCTGAGTAACCTGTCCACCTTTTTCAATAAGTGAAGCATCAATGTTTACTTCACCGATATCGTTAACGATAACTGCAACTTTATATCCTTTTTGGTTTGATAAAACCTGATTAAGTAATGTTGTTTTTCCGGCACCTAAATAACCTGTAAGTAATGTAACCGGCACTAATTTCTTTTCCATATCTATACTTCCTTTCATATATTGTAATCTATTTTTATGCTAAAAAATAAGCACTGTATGGAGCCATTTTTAAACCGCCATCAAGATTCATTATAGCACCTGAAAGCAAATCTGTAACCTGATTTTTTTCTGCTCCAAAATAAGCTGTATATTCCTGGTCATCAGCATTGATTGCCACATATACTGTTTCATCACCAGTACTTCTTCTAAACACACACTGTTTGTTGGTTAAAACAGTTGATGTAAAATCTCCGTAATTTAATGCTTTAGAGTTCTTCTTTATATCTGCAAGCTTAGAGATAAATTCGCTTAATTCATTAAATTCCGGTTCTTTAAAAGAAGGTCTAAGAGCCGGATCCCCCTGACTCTTATCAGCTTTTGCCCCCCATTCACTTCCGTAATATACACAAGGTATGCCCGGCATTCCAAATAATAATGCGTAGATTAAAGGTAAGTGATTTTCGTTAGTCAGAATACTTGCAACTCTTGTAACATCGTGATTATCAACAAAACACAATAAATGTTTGCCTTTGTATAAAGTCCAGTTTTCAGGACCAAACTGACGAAGTAATGAATGATTAATTTCAAACATATTCATTGAATTAAAACTTGAATAAAGTCCCTTGTAACATTCATAGTTGGTTGCTGAATGTAACATTTCGTCATTCATTCTCTGATTGTAATCGCCGTGAAGCATTTCTCCCACAAGGAAAAAATCTTTTTTAAGTGAGTCTGTGTGACATCTTAAACGTTTTAAAAATTCAAAATCAAGGCAATAAGCTACATCAAGTCTTATTCCGTCAATGTCAAATTCATTAATCCAGAAACTTACTGCATCCAAAAGGTAATCTACAACTTCCGGGTTATAAAGGTTAAGTTTTACAAGGTCGTAATTGCCTTCCCAACCTTCATACCAAAGTCCGTCATTGTAGTTAGAATTGCCATTTAAGTCAATATTAAACCAATGAAAATATTTAGAGTTCTCTCTATTGGCACATACATCCTGAAATTGAGGAAAACCACGTCCCACGTGATTGAAAACGCCGTCTACAACAACTTTTATGCCGTTGTTGTGTAAATCCTTACAAAGATTCTTAAAATCCTCATTATCGCCTAATCTTACATCAATCTTTTTGTAATCTCTTGTGTTATATCCGTGAGTGTCAGATTCGAACAATGGTGAGAAATAAATTGCGTTTGCTCCTAATTTCTTAATGTGTGGAATCCAGTCAGCTATTTTAGTGATTCTATGTTCCAAAACACCGTCATTTTCAAATGGTGCACCACAGAATCCTAATGGATATATCTGATAAAAAACACTTTCATATGCCCACATATTCCAGCCTCCTTTTATTTTATAATGCACAAAAAGGAAATCTTACAAAAAGACAAATGCCTAATTTAAGATTTCCATTTTATTAAAATTTATCTTTATAGTTCTTCTACATTTACGATTTTTCCGTCACGCCAGATTCTTTCCAAATCATAGAAAAGTCTGTCATCTTCATTAAATACGTGAACAATAACATCTTCATAATCAATAAGAATCCAGTTGGCGTTAGTATAGCCCTCTACATGTTTTGGAGAAAGACCGGCCTTTGCAAATTCATCTTCAACATTGCCTGCCAATGCCTTAACCTGATTCTCGTTAGTTCCACCAGCGATTATGAAATAATCTGCTATTATAGAAATTTCAGAAATATCTATAATAGTAATGTTTACACCCTTTTTGTCATCAAGAGCATTGTATGCAATCTTTGCAAGTTCTTTTGAAGTCATAATTTATCTCTCCTCAATTAATTTTTTATAGAAATTATAAGCTGTAATAGTATTGTCATCTATACAATCCAAAGATTTGGCTTTCAAATATTCAACTGTATCTTCAAGAATCCTAAATGTAAGCATATCAAGGTCTGATAATGCTATGCTTCTTAATTCTTCAAGATGTGGCTGCTTAGTTCTGCCCGGCTCAATATAATCTGCACAAAATACTATTTTTTCAAGGTCTGTCATATTATCTTTTCCTGTTGTATGCCATGTTATGGCTGATAATATTTCTTCATCAGTTATGCCATATTTATTCTTTGCCATAAAAGCACCTACTTTTCCGTGCAAAAGAGAAGGATTTCTCTCTTCGAATACATTAATTGGAAGATTATTGTCCTTGCATATCTGCAAAAGTTTTTGGTCGCTGAAATTCTTTGCACAATCGTGTAAAATACCTGCAAAATAAGCTTTGTTAGGATTAACATTAAATGCCTCAGCCATATTTTTTGCTGTTTTTGCCACATTTAATGTATGAGTATATCTTGAAGGCTTTAGTTCCTTTTCCAAATCCTGTGTTATTTTGTTAAGGGACCAGGCTCTGTTAACGTTAGTATCAGTATACAAATCATTATCGATAATATATTTATATACTGATTCCGGAACAGCTTTTTTAATTTCTTCGTGACTATGGGTTCTGATAAAGCCTGAAGAAATATCCATGGCTTTCATATCGATTATGCCAATTGTTGTGTTATAGGTTTCTTCTATTTCTTTGATTTTTGAATCCATTAAATCAAAGCTTTCGTCATCTCTTCTAACTGTAAGAAGTTTGGCATATTTTAAAATAATGTCAGGTCTGTACCAGCTCAAAAAAGACATAATTGAATCGCTGCCAAGAATAAAATAATATTCAATGTCGGGATTTAATTCGTTAAGCAAATATAATGTATCTGCTGTATAAGTTACATCGTGCATATTAATTTCAAAGTCTGAAAATTCAATATTTTCATATGGCAAAATTGCAAGCTTAATCATATTAATTTTATGAAAATTAGATGTA
>OGFG01003827.1_pt1 | contig 10275 bp, 11 predicted proteins | sample 1570761 | NCBI WGS metagenome assembly OGFG01 (sample SAMEA2581938, study PRJEB24529) | metagenome | biome: Human gut stool | place: China | collected 2011 | reverse complement strand
TTTTCTGTTCCTTTTTCTGTTATTTGTGTTAAAGCATTTCCAGCAGCATTTCTAGCTGTTACTGTTCTTGCTTCATATCTTCCGATATAATATCCTCCATTTGTTGCTACACTATTTTTAAAGTTTCTTATATTTTTTGCAATTATGTTTCCATATTTTTTTAATGTTGACGTATCGTTTGCATCTTCTTCTATATAGCTTCCTGAATATGCACTTTCTTTTCCAGTTGTAGCATCAAAGTCATATCTTCCTAATGTTATTGTTGCAGTTGTTCCATCTGATTTTATTATTGTTCCTACTGGTATCCACACAAATTGGCTTCCTTTTGTTGCTGTTTCTGTTACATCTTCTATTACTATTCCTTTATCAACTGTTGTTGCTCCTTCTATTATTTTGAATCCTGCTGGCACAACTATTTTATTATTCTTGGCATCTTTTATTTCTGTATTGTCTGTTGTACTTAATACTTTACCAACTTTTTCTTTGAATGCTTTTGTATGCTCATCTTCATTTTCTAGATATTTATTTATCTCATCCTCATATTCATTTAACCTTTGACCTTGCTCTGCTTCTGCTTTTTCTGTTGCATTTTGAGCTGCTTTTGCATTTTTAAACAAACCTTGATTTGTTAATGCTGATATTGATATTCCTGCTAATATCAATAAAATTATAATCGTTATTACTAACGCTATTAATGTAATACCTTTGTCTTTATTTTTTAACATCTTTTTCCTCCTTAGTTTTTTATTTTATTTTTCTTATTATTTGTGTTTTTTTATTTTTAATACATTTATTTCGTATTAATGTTATTTGATTATAGATTTATTATACTTATAATATAATATTTTATTTTTCTTGTTTAATATTTTTTATATTTGCAAATTATCTACTTCAATAAATAACGTTCTATTGAATGCATGCTTACAAAGGTATTTAATTATCAATGTACTTGTTATTTACTTCCGTAAATATTTTACAGTATTATTTTAATATATCTTTTTATATTTTTCAATACTTTTATTATTTTTTATTATGCTGTTTGCATATGTTTTTTATTTTCTTTTTGTATATTAGTATATATTAATTTTTGTAATATAATTATTTTAGTTGGAGGAAATGATGGAAGATAATATTATAGTAGGCGAAAGAATTAGGAAAATACGTGAAGCTTTAAAAATGAATAGAGAAAAATTCTCAGAGATGATAGATATTTCAGATGTTTTTTTAGGTCAAATTGAAAGAGGTGAACGCTCTTTAAGTACAAAAACTCTTGTTAAAATTGTAAAATTTACAGGTCTTTCTGCTGATTTTATTTTATTTGGTGATGAGTCTTCTAATACTACTATTGCTAAAATAAATAGAATTTTAAATAAATGCTCTGATTCAGTTTTAGAATATATTTATAATTTAATACATAGTACTTTTTACTTTTTTAAAAATAAAGAATAAATTTTTATTTTTTATTTTTTATTTTTTATAATTTTTCCGCTAATTCTAATTGTTCATTTGTTAGATTAAAATCTTGTCCATTATTGTTTATTAAGTTATGCAAGTTTTCTATTGTCTTTACTTCATTTAACAATTTTTCAATTGGAGCTAAATAATTTATTTCTTTTTTTATTTTATTATATTCTTTTTCCATTCCATTAAAATTTTTATTTTCGAAATAATTTTTCCAATTCTGAATATATTTTTCTGTATAACTTAATGCTTTTATTTGATTATTAAATGTATTTTCTATATTTTTCTCTACATTATTTAATATTGAATTTTTTCCTTGCTTTATTGTTCTAGCAACTGTTGAATTTATTAATCCATTAGAATGAACTCTATTTATTACAGTATCCAATAAACTTGAAATATTATCAATAATCCCTCCGCTTTTTACTGCTTCTTGCATTTGAGATATATTTTCAAAATTCCCACTAATTATTCCAATAGCACTTTTACCTAAGTTTATTGCATCATCAATACTCTTCTTTATTCCATCTTTTAAACCATATTTAATTAAATTATCCTTTATATCAATTATTTGTTCTTCTATATAATCTGGTAATATAGCCCTTATCCCTATGTCAATACCTGTATTTATTGTTTTTCCTAATGTAGTCTCTAAAAAATTATTTTGTTTATTTTCTATATCAATATTATTTTTTATTTCTATATCATTAGTTATATTATTTTGCATAATTATCCCTCCATTTATTTTTGTTTTTCTATTTGTTCTAATTCTTTTTCATTTAATCCTGTTACATTAATTATTATATTTTTATCAATTTTCATTTTTATCATTTTCTTTGCAATTTGTTTTATACTTTCCTTTTTTCCTTTTGTTATTCCTTTTGTTATTCCTTCTTTTTTTCCACTAATATAACTATTTTGTTTTTCCTCTTCTATCATTTCAAATACTGCTAACATATTTTTCTCTCCTTCCAATTTTTCCTTATATTTTTTTATTTCATTTTCACTTAAAATGTTATTTAATGTATATTCTATTATGTTGAATAATAAATTTTTTTGAGTATCATTATATTTGTTATTTTTATTTAAAATTTCATTTATTATTTTTTCAATATTTTCTTTTAATTCTTTATTTGTTTTTGATTTTTCTATTATCATTATTTTAGATAAAATACTCTCTTCTTTTAATAATTCTTGAAATTCATAATTATTTATGTCTACTAAATTATATCTAATATCTTTTATTCCCTTATATTTATTAAATTCTGTTTTTAAAGTTGGTAGTTTAATACTTGCATCCCATTGTTTTCTTCCTGTGTATAAAACTATTGGTATTACTATCGGATATAAAATATTATTATTTTTATTTTTTATATTTTCTTTTCTAATTATTTCTATCTCATATTGTAATATTCTTATTGGCATCAAATAATCTATTTTTGTTTGATGTTCTATTAATATGTAAATTTCTTTATTTTTTATTTTATATACAATATCTGATTCTTGATTTCTAAAATCTATACTAATAAAACTACTATTATATTTTTCAACTTCATTTTCTTTTATTTTGTTTTTTAGTTTCAATATTTTATTTAAAAATATTATTAATTCTTTTTTATTATCTAATATTTTTCTAAAAGTTTTATCATGTTTGTTGTTTATATATTTTGTTTCTTTTTTATTGAAAGAATATTTCTCTTCATCCTCCATTAAAATATATTTGTTATTTTTATTTAAAATATGATAATATTTTAAATAATCTACATATGTAAACATTTCCATATTGCTTCTCCTTTATTATAATTTTATTTTTTGATTTTGTCAATATTTATTCACAAGTTTATTTTATTTGTTTTTTCTAATATAGAAGCAGGAATCTCAATATTATTATTAATTATTTCATCATACTCTTTTTTGTAATTTATTTTTTCTATTATTTTATTTTTATTAAAAATATTTTCTATTATTTTTTCATCCACAGAATATATATTATAATTATTTATTATTATTTTAAAATTATTTATTTTATTTTCTTCTATTATTTTTTTAGTATTTTTTATTCCTAATAAATTTGGTCTTATTATTAATATTTTTTCATTATTATTTTTTATTATTTTGTCCGATTGAATACCCGTTTTGAGGGAGGGAATACAATGACCGAACAAAAGGCAATGGCGTATGTGAACCTGTACGGCGTGCTCGGCGCGCTGGAGAACCTGTGCGCGCTGGATGCCGAGGCAAAGGCTGTCGCTGCAGGCATCAAAAAGCCGGTGGCGATCTGCTTTGCGGTGAAGGACGGCCCCTGCCGCACCTTCCACTTCTCCAAGGACGGCTGCCGCGCAAGTGAGGGCAGTGATGGCTGCACCTGCAAAATGCAGTTTGCGTCGCCCGCCGCGTTCAACCGCATGATTGACGAGGGCAAGCCCGGTATGCCCGTCAAGGGCGTGATTTCGCTGCTCTCGTTTCTGACCGGCCCGTTCACAAAGCTCACCGACCGGCTTGCCGCCGTGCTGCGTCCCGATGAGGCGGCGCTTGCCGACCGCGCCTTCTTTGAGGAAAACACGCTCATGACGATGTATGTCATCGCGGGCGCGATTTCGGGGCTTGCCAATTCGGATTCCATCGCGAAAATCTCCGCCGGCAACACGCCGGACGGCGACATTTCGCTTGGCATCAAGGGCAGCGCCGCCGTGACCATCCGCGTGCGCGACCATGTCTTCACCACAATCAAAGCGCCTGCGGAGAATCCGCGCGCGCTGATGGAGTTTGCCGACATCGACCTTGCAAACGGACTGTTTAACGGTAAGGTCTCCACCATCAATGAAATGTGCAAGGGCAACATCCGCCTCGCGGGCGTGCTGTCCATGGTGGACAATGTCAACCGCATTCTCGACCGCGTGTCGGTCTACCTGAGTTAAGGGGGCAGAACAATGAGCAGATTTCCCGAATACACACACGAAAAGAGCCGCGCGTGGTTTGACCGCGCGCTGCATGTCATCCCCTCCGGCATCTACGGGCACCTCGGCCCGTCCGAGGGACTGTTCCTGCCGCTGGAAAAATGGCCGCTCCTCAGTTCCCGCGCAGAGGGAACCTATTTTTGGGACATGGACGGCAACCGCTACATCGACATGATGTGCGCCTACGGCCCCAATGTTCTCGGCTATAACGACCCCGATGTGGATGCCGCCGCACTGGAACAGCTGAAGGCGGGCAACTGCACCACCGCCCCCTCCTACAAGATGGTGGAGTGCGCCGAGCTGCTTGTGGACACGGTTGCCTGTGCCGACTGGGCATACTTCATGAAGAACGGCACCGATGCGACGACCTTTGCCGTGCTCTGCGCCCGCGCGCATACCAAGCGCAAGAAGACGGTCTTCTTCAAGGGCTATTACCACGGCAACGACCCGTGGGCGATGAAGGCGGACTACCCCGGCATTCTGCCCGAGGATGTGGCAAACAACATCATCGTCCCGTGGTTTGACATGGATGCGCTCGAACGCGTGTGGGAAGAGAGCAAGGGTGACATCGCCGCGCTGATCGCGCAGCCCTATGACCACGGCAACTTCTACGACAATGTCTGCTCCACGAAGGAGAAATGGCAGGCTGTGCGCAAGTTCTGCGACGCGCACGGCATCGTGCTGATTTTCGACGATGTGCGCACCGGCTTCCGCCTCGACCTTGCGGGCAGCGACCATTATTACGGCATCAAGGCGGACATCATCTGCTTCTGCAAGGCGCTTGCCAACGGCTACAACATGTCGGCGTCCTGCGGGCAGGAGTTCCTGCGCGCGGCTGCGTCCTCACTCTCCTTCACCGGCTCGTACTGGATGAGCGCCGTGCCGTTTGCCGCCTGTATCGCCACCATCAACAAGATGAAAAAGCTCGACACGCCGCGCCTCTTCCGCGAGAAGGGCGAGAAGTTCACATCTGCGCTCCGCGCTGCGGGTGTCAAGCACGGCTTTGACCTCGTCGTCTCGGGCGAGCCTGCGCTGTTCTATCTGCGCATCGCCAACGACGATAGCCTGATGCTGCATCAGGAGTGGGTCGCCGAGTGCGTCTCGCGCGGGCTGTTCCTCGCGTCGCACCACAATCACTTCATCAACGCCGCCCTCAGCGACGCCGACATCGCGCTTGCCGCCGACATCGCCGACGACGCCTTTGAAGTCGTGGCGAAGCGCCACCCGGACGCACTGAAGGATGTCAAATAAAGATTGCAGAGGCGCCGCCGCGCATTGCACGGCGGCGCCATGCCGCATCGGGGAGGATGCTTATGAGAGCTTGCGGGCTGGTATCGGTCAGCTTTCGGGATAAGACGCCTGCGCAGATTGTCGACGCCGCGCACGCCTGCGGGCTTGCCTGCATCGAGTGGGGCAGCGATGTGCATGCGCCGGCGGACGACCCGGCGCGCTGCGCAGCGATTGCCGCACTGTGCGCCGCGCACGGCATCCGTGTGTCGTCCTACGGCACCTATTTCCGCATCGGGCGGGATGCGCCGCGTGATTTTGCGCCCTATCTTGACGCTGCGGCGGCGCTCGGGACAAAGATTCTCCGCCTGTGGTGCGGCACAAAGGGATACGCCGCCTATACGGCGGACGAACTCGCCCGCCTGTTTGCGGATTGTCGGAAGATTGAAAAGATGGCTGCTGCCGCCGAAGTGACCGTCTGCATGGAGTGCCACGGCGGGACGGTGACCGACTGTGTCGAGGGCGCAAAAGTGCTGATGGACGCCGCTGGCAGCGCGCATTTTCGGATGTACTGGCAGCCGAATCAGTTTCGGACGGTGGCGGAAAATCTGCGCTACGCCGCCTTTTGCGCGCCGTATACCGAGATTGTCCATGTGTTCAACTGGCAGGGGAAGGCGAAGTATCCGCTGCGCGGCGCGGCGGACATCTGGCGGCAGTATCTCGCCTGCTTTCCCGCGTGCGTTCCGCTGCTGCTGGAATTTATGCCGGATGACAGAATCGAGAGCCTTGCAAATGAGGCGGCGGCGCTGCGCGAGATTGCCGCGCTTGCGGACAGCGGCGCGGGAGAGGGATGAAAACGATGGAAGCGACATTTTTGTGCGATTCAACAGAGAAGATAAACGAGGTCTACGATGCCGCCGCCCGCGCGCGGCTGCACGCACTTGCCGACTTTGACGAGACGGTCTGCACCCATGCGGATTTGACGGCGGGCAGGCGAGATCTGCGCGAGGTGCGCTGGCTGTTTTCCACCTGGAAGATGCCTGTTCTGACCGAAGAAGAGATTCGCACCTGCCTGCCAAATCTGGAGGCGCTCTTTTACGCGGCGGGCACGGTGCAGGCGTTTGCACGCCCGTTTCTGCACTGCGGCGTCCGCGTGTTCAGCGCCTGGGCGGCCAACGCCGTGCCGGTGGCGGAATATACGGCGGCGCAGATTGTCCTTGCCAACAAGGGCTTTTTCCCCGCCGCGCGGTTTTGCAGCGTGGGCAAACGCGCAGCGGCGCGCGACGCTTTTCTGCGCTGCCCCGGCAACTATGACGCCACCGTCGGCATCATCGGCGCGGGCATGATCGGCAAGAGCGTCATCCGCCGCCTGCGGGATATGCAGCTTGCGGTGCTGGTGTTTGACCCGTTCCTCGGGGACGCAGAGGCTGCCGCGCTCGGGGTCGAAAAAGTGCCGCTGGATACGCTGTTTGCGCGCTGCAATGTGGTCAGCAACCATCTTGCCGACAACGCCGAGACAAAGGGAATGCTCGACTACGCGCTCTTCGCCAAACTGCCGCAAGGCGCTACCTTTATCAACACGGGGCGCGGCGCGCAGGTCGTCGAGGCGGATCTCTGCCGCATTCTGCGGGAGCGCCCGGATCTGACGGCGATTCTGGATGTCACCGCCCCGGAGCCGCCCGCGGCGGACAGCCCGTTTTACAGCCTCGACAACTGCATTCTGACGCCGCATATCGCGGGCAGCAGCGGAAACGAGGTGCACCGCATGGCGGCGTATATGGCGGACGAATTTGCGCGCTATATTGCGAGCGAGCCCACGCTGTACGGCGTGGACGAAGCAATGCTGGAAAGAATGGCATAATCGGCAGGGCGCGGCTTGCGTTTTTGCGTTTTGCCTGTTATAATGGAAGCAGAAAAATCTGCGGAGGTGTTCTATGAAACTGTTTTTGAGCGGTGGTGCGGCGGACGGCAATCCGGGGTATCAGAAGTTTTTGGAGGCGGTCGACCGCACAAAGCCGATTCTCTATATCTGCTTTGCCGTGGCGCCGCGCAACCGGGTTGCGCGCTACGCCGATTTTGCCGCGCGCATGGCGCGCGAAGGCGTGTTTTCCACGCGGATGTGCGACAGCACCGAATGGCTCGGCGCGGCGGATCTCGGCGCGTTCGGCGGCATATTCTGCAGCGGCGGCAACACCTACCGTCTCCTCAAATGCCTGCGGGAGCACGGCAGCATCGAAAATATCAAAGCCTATCTGCAAAGCGGCGGCGTCTGGTACGGCAGCAGCGCGGGCGCGGTTGTCTGCGGTGCGGACATTCAGCCGATCGGCTATATGGATCCGAACACCGTCGCGCTGCGCGACACGCGCGGGCTGAATCTCATCGGCGGCTGGTCAACCGTGGCGCACTACAATTCCTCTGCCGAGCCGGAGGTCAACGCGGAGTTCAACGCGGCGGTCGCCGAACTTGCAAAGGATTATCCGCGGCTGCTCGGCTTGCCGGAGGCGACGAGCGTGGTGGTCGAGGACGATAAAAAGTACATCTGCGGCGCGCCCTGCCCGGTCTTTGAGGACGGCGTGCAGACCCGCATTCTCGCCGACGGCGAATGCTTTTGACAGAAACAAAACAAGGATAGCCTTCCAAGTACGAGGCTGTGTCCGGGAAAGAAGGGTACGCATTGTTTTTTCTGCTGCTCGGCGCCTTGAATGGGGACGACCGGGATTTTGTGCTTGCCTTGTACGAGCGATACGGCGACTTCCTCTATAAAACGGCATACGACATTCTGAAAAACCAAAGCGATGCCGAAGATGCCGTGCAGGATGTCATGTGCAAAATCATCAAGCATCTTGACAAGTTTGAATCTTCGTCCGAGCGCGCCATTCAGAACCAGATCGTCATTTACATCAGCAGCATCGCGAGAAACACCGCAATCGATGCCTATCGCAAGCGCGCCAGAACCATGCAGAAAGAGACCGGGCTGTACATACAGACCGAGGACGGCGAGGAAACGGCGGTCGAGCTGGAAGACGAGGACGCCGACATCGAAGACATTGCCGTCACCAAGGAAACCCGGACGGCGGTGCAGCGCGCCCTGCTCGCACTGAGCCGGGATTTGCAGGACGCGGTCAATCTCGTGTACCTGTGCGGCTACTCCTGCGTTGAGGCGGCGGATGTGCTGTGCATCAGCGACAACGCGGTGCGGGCGCGCATCTTCAAGGCGCGCAAAAAGCTGCGCGCCATGCTGGAGGTGTGCAGCTCATGATCGGTGTGAAGAATGACAACCTCGACGCGTTGATTTTATTGTCCGCGCAGGTGCTGGAAGAATCCAATCTCAGCCGCTTTGCCGCAGCAGACACCGCGGATACCGTGCGCCCGGCATCGCTGGATCGCAAGGTGCGGCGGCTGATTCGGCAGGAGCAGCGTGCGCGCCGTGCCGCCGCCCGGTGGACGCCGGTGAAGCGCGTTGTGGCGGCAATCCTCATTTTCTGCACGGTGGCCTTTGCCGCTGCCATGAGCATCGAGGCAGTTCGCGGCGCGGTCTGGCAGGCGATTGTCCGCTGGTATGATACATATATTGCGGTTGCGTTTGAAGATGCGGATGCCGATGCAGTTTCCGTGCCGAAGACCATTCGGACAAAGCGGGAGCCGACCGATGTGCCCGATTCTTGGGTAAAGGAAGTGCGCGTGGATTCGCAGAGTTTGCATCGCGTTGTGTACACAAAAGAAGGCGAAAAGATGCTGTCATACAAGCAGCAACCGCTGGAAAATCAGGCATGGACAAACAATGCGGATTCAACTGCCAAGGAGATTTTTGGCGGGAACCGAACCGCGATGCTGGTGACCTCGAAAGTTACCGGGCATTATACACTGTATTGGAGTGACGGCGCTTACAATTACACATTGCAGTCGTTTTCAGACGATATAACGCCCGCAGGGGTGATTCAGATTGCGGCATCCGTAAAATAAAAAACTGCGCTCTCTTGATGAGAGCGCAGTTTTTTATGATTTTTTTCTGTTTTTTTCGAAAAAAGTCAAAAAAAGCGATAACGAAACGGAAAAATGATTCGTTATATAAAACAGGGGAAAACCCAATACGAAAAAAATCGGAGGAAGTTATGAAAAAAAGAATCGTTTCGCTCGTACTCAGTGCAATTTTGCTGCTCGGCATGTGTGTGCCGATTTTGGCATCGGAGGATGACGGCATCATGCCGTGCTGGACCAACATCGTTGCAGTCGATGGCGGCGTGACTTTTGACGGAACATCCGGCAACTACAGCCTTTCAATTGAAGGCATGCCCGGTGTTTCCCGCATCACGGCAACCGCAACACTCTATTATACCAATGTGCGCGGCAACTGGATGAAGTCGACAACCTGGACATATGATGAGTACGCCGATGAACTCAATATCGACGAAGACTTCACCGGCATTTCCGGGCGCGACTACAAAGTGGAGCTGTCCGCAACGGTTTACATGAACGGTTACGGCGAGCCGCTCACGAGAACGGACAAAGCCACCTGCGATTGATTTGTTCCTGATTTGCACACAGTACCCTCGATTGACAAGGGAAGACACGGTTTTTCGGGGCTGAAACTGCACCTGGCTTCGTTTTCCTCATTGGCGGGCATTAGCCC
>OGFG01003820.1_pt1 | contig 10287 bp, 10 predicted proteins | sample 1570761 | NCBI WGS metagenome assembly OGFG01 (sample SAMEA2581938, study PRJEB24529) | metagenome | biome: Human gut stool | place: China | collected 2011 | reverse complement strand
AAGCGACCAGGAAAACCCCTTCGGTTTTCTTGGATCTTTCCCGCGCAATTTGAAATAGCTCAGAACTTCTGACGCTGATCTTATACGTTTTATAGAGGCGGATGACCCGGTCCGCCGGTTTCTTTGAAAATGCCGCCCCGCCAACTGGCGGGGCGGCTTGCTGTCACATGGAGATCCAGCCGAAGGCGTTTGCGACGGAGCTGATGAGGATGATCGCGGCGAAAAACGGGCAGAGGAAACGGATCATGGCGTTGAAGACCCGCTTCCGGCGGAATCTGGGCTCACTGAGCAGGATCTCCTGCTCAATGCGGCCCACACCGGCGACCCGCGAGACGAGCAGGCAGATGGTAATGGCCGCGATGGGCATCATGACGGAGTTTGTCAGGAAATCAAAGAAATCCAGCAGCTGCATCCCGAGGATCCGCACGCCCGCCAGCGGCCCATAGCCGAGCGACGACAGGCTGCCGAGCACCAGCATCACGACGCCGACGATGGCAGTCGACTTTTTCCGGCCCCAGCCAAGCTCGTCCTGGAAGGTGGACACGGCGCTCTCCGTCAGCGCAATGGAGCTTGTCAGCGCGGCAAACAGCACCAGCAGGAAAAACAGAATGCCGATCGGCGTACCGAGGCCCATGGAATCGAAGACCTTCGGGATCGTGACGAACATCAGAGAAGGCCCGGCCTTCAGTGCGTCGGGGTCGCCGCCGGAGAACGCGAACACGGCGGGAATGATCATCAGGCCTGCCATGATGGCGATGGCCGTGTCGAAAACCTCCACGTTGCGCGTCGAGCCTTCGATGGAAATGTCCTTTTTCATGTACGAGCCGAACGTGATCAGAATGCCCATGGCGATGGACAGCGAATAGAACATCTGCCCCATGGCCGCTACGACCGTCATCCACGAGAAATGCGCGAGGTTCGGCACGAGAAAATATTTTACGCCCTCCAGCGCGCCGGGCCGCGTCACGGAATAGACCGCGATGATCACGGACAGCACGACCAGCACCGGCATCATGAACTTCGACACGCGCTCAATGCCGTTTTCCACGCCAGCGAAGATGATCGTCAGCGTCAGCGCGGCAAACACGACGAAGCAGACCTCCGCCGGGACGCCGTTGGAGATAAACGCGGAAAAATAGCCGTCGGCGGCCAGCGCACTGCTCCGCCCGAGCGCGTAATCGGCCAGATATTTGACGACCCAGCCGCCGATGACCGAGTAATACGGCACGATCAGGATCGGAATAATTGCATTGATCCACCCGCCGAACCGCAGCCAGCCGGAGTTCCCGAACGCCTTGAACGCGCCGACCGGGCTTTTGCCCGTCATGCGGCCCAGAGACGTCTCGGCGACGATCATGGTATAGCCGAACGTCATGGCCAGCAGGATATAGACCAGCAGGAAGATCCCGCCGCCGTATTTCGCGGCCAGATACGGGAAGCGCCAGATGTTCCCAAGGCCAACGGACGCGCCCGCCGCTGACAGAACAAAGCCGAGCTTCCCAGAAAATGTGCTTCTTGTATGCCCTTTTTGACTCATGTCTTTTCTCCGATCTGCTGCGCAGCGCGCAGCTTTTACAGTGTATCACAGAAGTGTGTAAAAAACAATCCCTGTCGGAGAAACGTATCCCCCGGTTTCCAAGCGGAAAACCGGGGGAATTTTGCAGTCTAAACGGCAGATATCAGTTCATTTCCTCGAACTCCGCGTCGACGGCGTTGTCGGTGAAGTCATTGTTCGGGTTTTCATAGCGGGCCGAGCCGTGGTATTCCGCGTTCGGGTCGATGTGCACGCCGGCCTCGTTCAGAAGCGCCTCCAGCTGATCGGCGGCGCTGTTCATCTGCGCGGGATCCTTGGACTTGACGGCGCGGCGGGCAGTCTTGACGGCCTCAACCAGACGCGTTTTGTCCTCTTTGGAAACATTTTTCGCGTTTCCGGCCTGGAAGATCATCTGCTCGCAGCGGTCGCGGGCGGTGGCCTCGGCCTTGAGCTTCGCGTCCTCGGCAGCATAGCGCTGCGCGTCGCGCACGGCGCGGTCAATGTCCTCGCGGCTCATGTTGCTCGAGGCGGTGATGGTGATCTGCTGGGCCTTGCCGGTGTCGAGATCCTTGGCCGAGACGTTCACGATGCCGTTGGCGTCGATGGAGAACGTGACCTCGATCTGCGGAACGCCTCTGGGGGCGCGGCGGATGCCGGTCAGCTGGAAGCGGCCAAGCTCCTTATTCTGGTGCGCCATGGGGCGTTCGCCCTGCAAAACGTGGATATCGACGGACGACTGGAAGCTGGAGGCCGTCGTGAAGATCTGGCTCTTGCGGATGGGGAGCGTCGTGTTGCGCTCAATGATGCGCGTGCACACGCCGCCCAGCGTCTCGATGCCGAGCGACAGCGGTGTCACATCGAGCAGCAGAAGGCCCTTCACGCTGCCGGACAGAACGCCCGCCTGCAAGCACGCGCCCATGGCGACGCACTCGTCGGGGTTGATGCCCTTGAACGGCAGAGAGCCTGTCATCGACTGCACCAGATCCTGCACCGCCGGGATGCGGCTCGAACCGCCGACCATGAGAACCTTGCTGATCTGCGAAATGGATACGCCGGAGTCGTTGATGGCCTGATTGACCGGCTCACGCGTGGCCTGCACGAGATGGTAGGTCAGATCGTTGAATTTCGCGCGTGTAAGCGGGATCTCCATATGCAGCGGCCCCTGCTTGCCGACGGCGATATACGGCTGCTCCACGGTCGTCTGCGTCATGGACGAAAGCTCGATTTTGGCCTTTTCGGCGGCCTCCCGCACGCGCTGCATGGCGGCGGGGTCGCGCGTCAGGTCGATCTTCGTCTGCTTTTTGAACTCGGAGACGAGATAGTCGACGATGCACTGGTCAAAATCGTCGCCGCCCAGATGGTTGTTGCCCGCCGTGGCCAGCACCTCGATCACGCCGGACGAGATATCGAGAATGGACACGTCGAACGTGCCGCCGCCGAGATCATAGACCATGATCTTCTGCGACTGCTCCTTATCGATGCCGTAGGCAAGGGCGGCTGCCGTCGGCTCGTTGATGATGCGCTGGACGTTCAGCCCCGCGATCTTGCCCGCGTCCTTCGTCGCCTGCCGCTGCGCGTCGGTGAAATAGGCCGGGACAGTGATGACGGCGTCGGTGACGGGTTCGCCGAGGAAGGCTTCCGCGTCCGTCTTGAGCTTTTGCAGGATCATCGCGGAAATTTCCTGCGGCGTGTATTTATGGCCGTCGATGGAGACCTTGTAGTTGGTGCCCATCTGGCGCTTGATGGAAGAAATGGTGCGGTCATGGTTCGTGACGGCCTGCCGCTTTGCGATCTGGCCGACCATGCGCTCTCCGGTCTTGGAAAACGCGACGACAGACGGCGTCGTGCGTCCGCCCTCGGCGTTGGGGATGATAACAGGCTCGCCGCCCTCCATCACAGCCACGCAGCTGTTGGTGGTGCCGAGATCAATACCGATCGTTCTGGACATACGGAGTTCCTCCTGTGAGATAGGTGCGCTCAATACCAGCTGCCGGAGCCTGTGTCGGAGCCGGTCTGCGACTGGCTCTGACCGGAATAGGTTCCGGAATCGCTGTAGCTGTAATTGCGGTAGTAGTACGGGTCATAATACGCGCCGCGATAGCCGCAGCTGCCGAACAGCATGGCGACGATCTGGATCAGCAGATAAATGCCGAGCAGCCGCACGAGAAAATTCCCGCGGCGGCGGGTGCGGTGATACGTCCAGCGGTAGCCGCCGGGGCTGTCGTTGTCCTCCTGCTGTTCTTCGCCGGAGGGACGGTAGGTATACCAGGTCTGCCAGCCGTTCCGGCTTTCCTGCTGCCAGTCGTCCGACTGGCTCTGCGCGCCCCAGGAACGGAAGAGATCCTCGAAGGGATTGTACTCCTGATAACCGGACTGGCTGTATTGCTGCCGGGCCTGCTGCTGGGCTTGCTGCTGCGCCTGCTGCTGACGGTAAGCCTGCGGGTTCTTGATCGCGTCATAGGCCGCGTTGATCTCGTTCATTTTCTGCGCAGCCGTCTTGTCGCCGGGATTCAGATCGGGATGGTATTGCTTTGCCAGCCTGCGGTACGCCTGCCGGATCTCGTCCTCCGACGCGTTCGGAGACACGCCCAGCACCTGATACGGATCTGTTCCCATGCAGCTCACTTCCTCTTTGTTTCAATTTCGCTGATTATAGCGCCTTTATGCGCAGGATTTGTGAAGCATTTATAAACGATATGCAAAAAAATTGCGGACTTCACAAAAATGCAGGATTTTCGCAGTCTGTCCGCCGCAGAAATCAAAAAAATCCCGGCCGTCCGCACAATGCGGACGCCGGGAAACAAAAGCCGGCAGCTGCTGACGCAAAAAATGGGGCTGTCTCAAAAGGATGTTTGAGACAGCCCTGTGCGCACAATACCTGGGCTTACAAATCGACCTTTTCGAACCGGGCGGCGGATTTCCGGTAGGCGAGCCAGACCTCCAGCGCGTAGACGGCCATGCCGCCGAGCAGAACGGGCAGCTGGCGGACGAGGTCTGCGGAGGCGTAGCTTTCGCAGACGGTTTTCATGTACGGGACGATGTGGTCGAGCGCCTCCAGCAGCACGATGGCGAAGAACAGCACGATGCTGGAAATGACAAACGGCTTGCCGAGATCGTAGCCGTTTTTGTAGTGCATCGGCAGAAACACCAGATCAAACAGACCCATCAGCATGAAGCCGAAGCCGAGGAAGGCCAGATTTGCCTCGATGCCGACGGGGTTATTGGTCTCCGCATAGCCCCTGCGGAGGAGCATGAACGGAACGCAGACGAGCGCCTGCAGAAGCTGGAGCGTCACGATGGTCGAAAACCGCGCCCGGACCAGATCGCGCTTCGTGAGCGGCAGCAGCGCCATGTAATACACGTCCCGGTTCTCGCGGGCGGCCTGCAGCATGAGGAAAATGCCGAGGGCATTGTAGAAAAACGTTACGTAATACGGATAGCTCGGCACGAGTACCAGCGCGCTCAGCAGCAAAAACAGCAGCGGCACCGGCGTGACGGTCAGCTTCCATTCCTTTTTGATCAGCAGCTTCATGCTTCCGCCTCCCGTTCCAGATGTACCATGATCTGTTCCAGATTTGCCGGGCTGACCGCAAGCCCGGCGGCAAGTCCTGCATCCTCCGCGCGGATGAGCGCGTCCAGCTCGCCCTTGTGGCTGCGCGCGCCGATGAGCCTTGCGCGCAGTGCCGCGCCGCAGGCGGCGTCCGGCCCCTGTACGGACAGATACGCGCCGGTCAGCGCCTGCCTCTTTCCGCTGACGGCGACACGGCCAGACTGGATGTAGGTGATCGTGTCGGCACAGGCATCGAGGTCGGACGTGATGTGCGTGGAGAAGAGGATCGACACGCCCTCCTGCTCGCAGAGCGTCAGGAACGTGTCCAGCAGCTCGTCGCGCGAGACGGGGTCGAGGCCGGACGTCGGCTCGTCGAGAATCAGCAGCTCCGCCTTGTGCGACATCGCAACAGCCAGCTGGTACTTGACCTTCATGCCCTCGGACAGCTCGCACACGCGCTTGCGCTCGTCCAGCGAAAACTGCCGGACGAGCCGCGCGTAGCGTTCGCCGTCCCAGCCGGGATAGAAGTCCTTCGTCACGTCCGTCAGCTCCCGCAGGCGCTTGCGCTGGTAATATGACGCGCCGCCGGAGACGAAGCCGATGCGCGACCGGATGGCGCGCTCGTCCGTGTCCATATCCAGTCCGCAGATCGTGATCTGCCCGGCGTCCGGGTGCACCAGATGGAGCATGGATTTGAGCGTCGTGGTCTTGCCCGCGCCGTTGCGGCCGATGAGGCCCATGATCGTCCCGGCCTCCATGGAGAACGAGACGTTGTCCAGCCGGAAGGCCGGATACTGCTTGCAAAGGCCGTCAAGCCTCAGAATTTCCATCGTCGTCTGCCTCCTTTGCCAGCCGGAACAGCGAATCCGGCACGTGCAGATCGTCCATGCCGACCAGCGCAATGCCGCGCTTTTTGTCGGCCATGAGCAAAAGCTGGTCGCCCGGCTGAATCCCGAACAGTTCGCGCGCCCCCTTGGGAATGACGATCTGTCCCTTTTCGCCGACCTTGACCAGACTGATGAATTTCCCCTTCGGGAACTGCATCGCCATGAAAATCTCTCCTTTTTATAAAAGTTATACTGAGTATGAAATTTCATACCCAGTATAACACGGGACCACAAAAATGCAAGCGTTATTTTCGCAGCTGCCGGTCGGTACGCAGGAGGACGAAGCAGGAGGCGAAGAATGTAAGAATATCCGCGGCGGGCATGGAGTACAGAACGCCCATCAGCCCAAACGCCCTCGGCAGCAGCATCACAAGCGGCACGGCCAGCAGAACCTCGCGGAAAAACGACAGTCCCGCCGATTCGACCGGCCTGCCCATGGCCTGCATGAAGATGAACGCGGCCTTGTTGACCGTCGCAAGCGGCAGCATGCACAGATACACGCGGAAGGTCATGACCGCAAACTCGTTATACAGCTCCGATTCCGAGCCGAACAGGCCGATGATCTGACGCGGGAAGAGCTGCGTAATGAGCAGCGCGAGCACGCCGAGCAGGAATTCCGCCCCCATCAGCCGCCACAGGACGCCCCGGCAGCGGCGCAGCAGCTGCGCGCCGTAATTATATCCCACGATGGGAATGCAGCCAGCGGCCATGCCGATGGTGATGGAAATGATGATCTGAAAGACCTTCATAACGATGCCGAGCACCGTCAGCGGGATATCCGCGCCGTATTTGCTGGAAGCGCCGTATCGGACCAGCATATTGTTCGTCGCGGCCATGGCGATGACCAGCGAGATCTGCGCAAGGAAGCTGCAAAGACCCAGCGGCAGATACGCGCCGAGAATTTTCCCGCGCAGTTTGAAATCATCCGCTTTCAGGCGCAGCGCCTTTGTGTGGAGCAGGTACCATACGCCCATTGCCGCCGTGATGACCTGTCCGGCCACCGTTGCGGCGGCTGCGCCCATCACGCCCCAGTGCAGAACAAAAATCGCGATCGGGTCCAGAATGCAGTTCGCGGCCGCACCCGCCAGCATGGAGAACATGGCGAACTGCGGGCTGCCGTCCGAGCGGATGATGGGGTTGATCGCCTGTCCGAAGACATAGATGGGAATGCCGATGGTGATGCAGGTGAAATATTCCTTCGCATAGCCGAAATTCGCCTCCGTCGCGCCGAACAGCGTCAGAAGCGGCATCTGGAACACGGCATAGAGCACCGCGGCTGCGATGCCCACCAGCACGCTCAGCGTCACGGCGCTGCCGACGGCGCGGTTTGCGTTCTCCGGCTGATTCCTGCCGAAGCAGATTGACACATAGCTGCACGCGCCGTCGCCGATCATGACGGCAAGACCGAGAGCCAGAACAGTCAGCGGGAACACGACATTTGTCGCGCCGTTGCCGAGATACCCGACGCCCCAGCCGATAAAGATCTGGTCGACGATGTTGTAAAGCGCCCCGACCAGCAGCGAGACGGTGCATGGCAGGGCAAACTTCAGCATCAGCCTGCCGAGCGGGGCTGTGCCGAGCGCGGCGTTCTGTTTTTCTTTCATTTTGTTTTCCTCCAGACATAAAAAAATTGCGTAAGTCCGTTTGGACTTACGCAAGACTGCTACACAACAGGGAAATCATAGCACAGACGGCGAAAAAAATCAAAGGGGAATCTGCACAAGTTTTTTATTTTTAAACGGGAACTTGCGCGCCATTCCTGCGTCTGATACTATATAGGCAAATGACAGAAAGAGAGGACGCTTTATGTTCGGCTTCGGTTTTTTTGATTCGGTGTTTCCCGTGCTGTTCACGGTGATGTTTGTGCTGATTCTGGGCGTGATCATTGCGACGCTTGTGCGCAATGTCGGCCAGTGGCACAAGAATAATAAGTCCCCGCGCCTGACCGTGCAGGCCACGGTCGTCTCCAAGCGGATGGAGGTCACGCGCCACCACGACGCGAACAGCCACATGAGCCATTCGTCCACGTGGTACTACGCGACGTTCCAGGTCGAAAGCGGCGACCGGATGGAGCTCAGCATCCCCGACCGCGACTACGGCTATCTCGTCGAGGGCGACCGGGGAAGCCTCACCTTCCAGGGCACCAGATTTTTAAGCTTTAACCGGGCGTGACGAAGCAGCAGACAGGCGCAAAGGCTCCCCCCTTTGTTCAAGGGGGGGAGCCTTTGCCGCTTTTTTGGTGCTTATACAGGCCGGATGGCCGAGAGGTCGTACGGCGTGGTCTGGTAGACGAAGTAGTTGAGCCAGTTCTGGTACAGGAGGTTTGCGTGACTGCGCCATGTGACCATGGGCGGCTTCGTGTCGTCGTCGTCCGGGTAATAATTCTCCGGCACATGGATAGGAAGTCCGGCGTTTTTATCGCGCAGATATTCCGACTCCAGCGTCCGCGCGTCGTATTCCGAGTGACCGGTGATGAAAATCTGCCGGCCGCCCTCGGTCGCCATGGCGTAGACCCCGGCCTGCTCGGACGAGGCGAGGATTTTCAGCTTGCCGCAGCGCTCGATATCCTCGCGGCGGACGCTCGTGTGCCGCGAGTGGGGCACCATGAACACATCATCGAATCCGCGCATGAGCATGGACGAGCGCCGCTCGACCCGGTGCGGATAGACGCCGAAGAGCTTTTCGGGCAGATCGGTCTTCCCGATGCCGTAGTGATAATAAAGCCCCGCCTGCGCGCCCCAGCAGATGTGGAACGTGCTGTGCACGTGCGTCCGGCTCCATTCCATGATGCGGCACAGCTCCGGCCAGTATTCGACCTGCTCAAACGGCATCTGCTCCACGGGCGCGCCGGTGATGATCAGCCCGTCGAACCAGCGATCCTTTACGTCCTCGAACGTCTGATAGAATTTCAGAAGATGCTCGCGGGACGTGTTTTTGGATTCGTGGCTGTCCGTGTGGATCAGCTCCAGCTCCACCTGCAGCGGCGTGTTGCCGAGCAGCCGCGACAGCTGCGTCTCTGTGGCGATTTTGGTGGGCATGAGATTCAGAACGAGAATTTGCAGCGGGCGGATGTCCTGCGTGACGGCCCGCGTCTCGTTCATGACGAAAATATTCTCGTCCGCCAGCGTTTTCGCCGCCGGCAGACCGTTCGGGATCATAATGGGCATGGCGTGGATTCCTTTCTGAGATTATTGCAGCGCCTGATCGAGGTCGGCGATCAGATCCTCCGCGTCCTCCAGGCCGCAGGAATAGCGGATCAGATCCTCGCGGACGCCTGCGGCCAGCAGCTCCTCGGCGTTCATCTGCCGGTGCGTGGTGGAAGCCGGGTGCAGGCAGCAGGTGTGAGAGTCGGCCACGTGCGTCTCGATGGATGCGACCTTGAGCCGTCCCATGACGGCCTCGGCTGCGGCCCGTCCGCCCTTTACACCGAAGCTCACGACGCCGCAGGAGCCGTGCGGCAGGTATTTCTGCCCCAATTCATAATATTTGTCGCCCGGCAGGCCGCAGTACTGCACCCACGAGACGTTTTCATGCTGCTGTAAAAACTCCGAGACCCGCTGCGCGTTTTCGCAGTGCCGTTTCATGCGCACGTGCAGGCTTTCGAGGCCGAGATTCAGATAATACGCGCTCTGCGGGGACTGGATCGCGCCGAGATCGCGCATGAGCTGGACGGTCGCCTTTGTGATATACGCACCCGCAAGGCCGAAGCGCTCGGTATATGTCACGCCATGATAGCTCTCGTCGGGCGTGCACAGGCCGGGGTATTTGTCCGGGTGTTTCGTCCAGTCGAAGCTCCCGGAGTCGACGATCGCACCGCCGATGGCGCCCGCGTGGCCGTCCATATACTTGGTCGTCGAGTGTACGACGATATCCGCGCCCCATTCAAACGGGCGGCAGTTGATGGGCGTGGCGAACGTGTTGTCCACGATCAGGGGAACGCCGTGCCGGTGCGCGGCAGCCGCGAATTTTTCGATATCCAGAACGGTCAGCGCCGGGTTTGCGATCGTCTCGCCGAAGACGGCTTTCGTGTTCGGGCGGAACGCCTTGGAGATCTCTTCCTCGCTCGCGTCTTGATCTACGAACGTGCATTCGATTCCCAGCTTCTTCAAGGTAACGGCCAGTAGATTATAAGTACCTCCATAAATGCTGGTTGCGCTTACGATATGGTCGCCAGCCTCGCAAATATTGAAGAAAGCGAAAAAGCTAGCGGCCTGCCCGGATGAGGTCAGCATGGCAGCCACGCCACCTTCCAACGCCGCGATCTTGGCGGCTACAGCCTCGTTTGTCGGGTTTTGAAGGCGGGTATAGAAATAGCC
>OGFG01003818.1_pt1 | contig 10290 bp, 11 predicted proteins | sample 1570761 | NCBI WGS metagenome assembly OGFG01 (sample SAMEA2581938, study PRJEB24529) | metagenome | biome: Human gut stool | place: China | collected 2011 | reverse complement strand
GAATTTTTTGAAATCGGAAAAGACCTCGTTGCATATGACAGCTTCGACAGCCTGAAAGAGCTTTGCAGCTATTACCTTGCACACGATAATGAACGTGAGGAAATCGCCCGACACGGATTTGAGACCGTAGCACGTCTTCACACATATGACACAAGAATATTGCAGATGCTTGATATGGCATTCTCAGAATAAAGATGAAATGGTAAAACCATGCAGAAACAGTAACAACCATAAACACAAAACACTTAAACTATAGAGGAACACGCTATGAATGTACTTATTTTTGAATGGAAAAACTTCGGAATTGAAGATATCTGCGATGCTTTTAAAGATATGGGTATTAAATATAAATGTATTTCTACAGAATTAATGCGTGAAAGAAAGAATGAAGAATTTGATAATATTTTTGAAAATGAAATGAGTATTAAATACGACTGTGTATTTACATTTAATTACAGCCCGGTAATCTCAAACTGCTGCCGTCGTTTTAATATTCCATATATTGCTTTTATATATGACAGCCCGCTTGTATCTTTATATTCATACACTGTTATAAATCCATGCAATTATATATTTATTTTTGATAAAACTCTCTATCTTGAGCTCAAAAATGCAGGAATTAACACAGTCTACTATGCACCGCTCGCAGTAAATACCGACAGGATAACAAGACAGCTTAGAGAAGCAGACACCAATCCTGCAATTTCAAATTTATGTAATAAATATAAATGTGATGTTGCATTTGTCGGTTCAATGTATAATGAAAAACACAATTTATTTGACAGGCTGAAAAACCTGACTCCTTATGTTTCCGGATATCTTGATGGAATAATACAGGCACAACTGAAAGTATATGGATATTATTTTATTGAAGAATTATTAAAACCCGATATTATTGATGCTTTGCAAAAAAGTGTTCCTGCCGAACCAAATAAAGACGGCGTAGAAACAGCTTCTTACCTCTACGCATACTATTTTATTGCAAGAAAGCTTGCAGAACTTGAAAGAAAAGATTTGCTCAGTGCAGTATCAAAACAGTTCAACACACACCTTTACACTCCTAATGCAACACCTGAACTGCCTGAAATAATCAATTGCGGTCCTATAGACTATTATAACCACATGCCATATGTATTTAATAACAGCCGCATAAACTTAAATATTTCACTCCGTTCAATCCGCTCCGGAATTCCTCTGCGAGCCATGGATATCATGGGCTGTAATGGTTTTCTTCTGTCTAATTATCAGGCTGATTTTTACGACTTTTTTGTTCCCGGAGAAGATATGGCAGTATTTGAATCAAAAGAAGATTTAATAAATAAATGTGACTATTATTTAGAACACGATAATGAACGCCGGCAGATTGCTGCCAACGGTTTTGGTAAAGTAAATGAATTCCATACATATAAAGTCAGATTAAAACAAATATTCGATGTAGTGTTCTAAAACACCACACCGAATATTTTTTTCCATGCACATGAATAATCAAATTGCTCAATTATCTTTTTTTGTCCATTTTCCGCAATTTTCATTCTCTCATCTTCATTTTGCAGATAATATTCTATCTTAGACATCAAATCATTTTTATCATAGTACATTACAACCTCTTTTCCCTCCTCAAAACATTCCGCAAGTTCAGGCTGCCAGTTTGAAAGAAGGAATCCACCTGCTCCCATTATATCAAGAGCTCTCAGGCTTATTCCCGATTGTATGCTTCTAAGTGTTATATTAAGATTAATCTTTGAAGAATTAAACATAACCGGCATCTGTGTATTGTAATCAAGATATCCTCTGTTCTCTACATGATACAGCATATTATCGGCAGAACCTGTATAAAGAACAACCTGATATTTTTTTGCAATAAAATTTAATAATTCAATTCTTTCAATTGATGTGGCTTTTTTTCTTATTAAATCAAGCAGAATTTTTTCATCGGACAGCTTGATTTCACTGTCCATATTAAAATCAACCAGCTTCAATACGCTCTCTATAAATGATTTTGGTAATGCTTCTTAAATTAAATCACACCCCTGAAATAATAACTGTGCTTTTATTACAGCATCAACAAAACCTTTCTGATAATCATTAATTCCACTTATCTTATCAAAAAAATCCCTGTCACTATATAAGCTTCCCAGAAAAGATACATCTGCTTTATATTTGTTTTTCTGTATTTTTGATGTTTCTATCTGTTTGGTCACTCTCTTAGTATTTACTGCAAGCGGCATATGAAATATATTTTTAGCCCCTGTACTTCTAAGATTCTCCACTTCTTTTTTATCAAAATGAAAAATATATTCAAGTTTCTGAAAATGATTATAATCAATCTTTGTATGAATTAATAAATTATGTGCAAAATGTGGAAACTTATCTTGCAAAATCTGTAATATCCACAACTCCTGAACATGGAGCAGAAACTCTTACAAATGTGTGGAGAGAGGCAAATCTTGCTCAAGCTTATTTAGCAGAATTACCTGTTAATACAAATGAACTTGAAAAAACAGAAAAATTTTTAAATCAAGTAAGTGATTATAGTTATAGTTTATCAAGAAAAAATATTTACAATGAAAGTTTAACACAAGAAGAATTAGATAATTTAAATGAATTATATAATTATAGTGTTGAATTAGAAAATACATTAGCACAATTATCTACAGATATGGAAAGTGGAAGAATAAGTTGGAAACAATTAACTCAAAGAACAAACAATGCATTTGCTCAACAAGTTAGTAATATTTCTTTAGACGATAATTGGATAAATTTGTTCCATAGAGCTTATAAATTATATCATGATACACCTAAAAATACAAGGCCAGAAACTATGACGCTTCTGACCTTGTTCGTTAAAGAATATTCTCGATAGAAATGATAAATCCGAACACATTACCCACTTGGATAATGTAGTTCGGATTATCATTACTTGGTCCGAGTGACTGGAATCGAACCAGCGGCCTCTTGAACCCCATTCAAGCGCGATACCAAACTTCGCCACACCCGGATAGCTATTGAATTAGCTTATGTATCATAGCATATCCGGGTGGGTTTTGCAAGAGGTATTTTTATTTTTTACGCCAGCAGCTTTGCGGCGGCTTCGGCCAGGCGGGCGAGTTGGGCGTTTGCCTGCTCCACGGTCGGCTTGACGGCGGACAGGTAGGCCTTGATCTTCGGCTCGGTGCCGGACGGGCGGATGATGACCTTGCTGCCGCCGGGCAGGCGGTATTCCAGCACGTTCGCTTTCGGCAGGCCGGTGCCCTCGGCCTCGTAATCCGTATAGCCCTCGACCGGAAGTCCGGCGATCTCGCGCAGCGGCTGCGTGCGCAGGCCCTGCATGAGACTGGCCATCTTCTCCATGCCCGTCTCGCCCGCAAAGGCAAAGCTCTTCTGGGCGTTGCAGTAGCAGCCGAACTCGGCATAGAGCGCATCGATGGCGTCGCCGAGCGTCATGCCCTTTTTAGCGTACCACGCGGCAGCCTCGCAGATGAGGAGCACGGCGTTGACCGCGTCCTTGTCGCGTGCGTGCGTACCGGACAGGTACCCGTAGCTCTCCTCAAAGCCGAAGATATAGCGTTCCGGATGGCCGCCCTGCTCCAGCAGCGCGATCTGCTCGCCGATATATTTGAAACCCGTAAGCACGCGGCGCAGCTCGACGCCGTATTTTTTGGCGACAGCTGTGACCATATCGGTCGAGACGATGGTGGTGACAGCGACGGGATTTTCCGGCATCGTGCCATTCGCGATGCGGCTGCGGCAGATGAAGTCCAACAGAATGACGCCCATTTCGTTGCCGGAAATGAGCCGGTAGCCGCCCTTTCCGTCCGGCACGGCGGTGCCGCAGCGGTCGCAGTCGGGGTCGGTGCCGATGAGAATATCGGGGTGGACGCGGTCGCAGTACTGAAGGCCCAGCTCCATGGCCTGCCGGATCTCCGGATTCGGATACGGGCAGGTCGGGAAATGACCGTCCGGCTGCTCCTGCTCCTTTACGATGGTCATGTTCCGGATGCCGAGCTTCTGCGTCAGCTTTTTAACGCATTCAAGTCCCGCGCCGTTGAGCGGCGTGTAGACGAGCTTCAGGTTTTCAATTCCCTCGCCGCTGCCCACGCGCTGCGCATAGACGGCGTCGACAAACGCGTCCAACACCTCGTCGGGGATGTACCGGATGCTTCCGGCGGCCAGCGCCGCGTCAAAGTCCGTGGTCTTCGCGCTGGTGAAATAGTCCATGTGCTCCAGCAGCGCGACCACGCGCTTTGCCGCCTCCGGCGTCATCTGACAGCCGTCGGAGCCGTAGACCTTATAGCCGTTGTATTCCGCCGGGTTGTGGCTGGCCGTGACGCAGACGCCGAGCCCGCAGTGCAGGTGACGCACGGCGAAGCTCAGCGCCGGGACAGGTTCGAGCCGGGGATAGAGGTACGCCGTGATGCCGTTGGCGGCGAAGACCGCGGCTGCCTCGCGGGCGAAGACGTCGCTCTTGATGCGGCTGTCATGGCCAATGGCAACGGTCTTCGGCAGTTCCGTCTCGTTGAGATACTGTGCAACCGCCTGCGTCGCGCGGCGGATCACGTAAATATTCATCCGATTCGTGCCTGCGCCGAGCACGCCGCGCAGACCCGCCGTGCCGAATTCCAGATCGCGGTAGAACGCGTCGGTGATCTTCTCCGCGTCGGAGTGCATCGCGTCCAGCTCCTGCCGCAGCTCCGGCTCCAATCCCTGCTGCGCGAGCCACTGCGCATATCGCTTTTCTGCCAATTCCATATCTGTAAACCTCCGTTTTTCAGTGTGATAGTTTATATGCTTAAGCCAGCGTGCCGCCGATGGCGTTCGGCATGGATGCGCCGGCTTCGATCAGCGGCAGGTACCAGTCGTCGTAGAAATACGGCAGGCGCGTCTCGTCGTCCGTGCGCACATCCTCCCAATCCATGCCCCAGGGGCGCAGATAGACCGTATAGACGAAGGAATCTTCGCTGTTTTCCGGGTCTGTATAGACGCCGGAGATGCAGATCATCTCGGAATACGGCATGGACTCGGATGGGGCCGCGTCAATGTACCACGCGTCCGCGCCGCTCAGCGAGCAGTCAAAGAAGCTGCCGCCCGTCGAAACGAGCCGTCCGCTCGTCGTCAGATCAGCGCTCGCCTGCACCTGTGCATCGGCGATGATCTGTCCGGCCTCGCAGGAATCGTCCCACAGGGTGAGCGTTCCGCTTCCGTCCGCGTCAAGCTCGATCTGTGCGCAGGCATCCCACCAGCTGCCTGCGTTGTCTTCATAGGCGCCGGTCCCGGATTCGATCATCCACCAGCCGTACCAGCTGCCGTTCCAGAAGGCCGTCTGCGAGACGGCATTCATTGAGGGATCGACCGGCTCTGCCGGCTGATAGGACGCGAAAAGGCTCCTTCCCACCAGCCCCCAGAGCACGGCGGACAGCACCAGAACGCCTGCGATGATCCCGATCACCAGCGGCGCTTTGGATTTTTTCTTCGGCTTCTGCGGGGGCGCACTCTGCGCTGCGGGCTGCTCCGGCGGGGGAGGGAAGCCGTCTGCGCGTGTGGTCTGCGGCTGTGCGGGTTCGGGCTGTGTCAGCTTTGCGCCGCATTCCGTACAGAATTTCGCTGTTTCCTCGATTTTGCTTCCGCAATAGGGACAAAACGCCATGGTCGGTTCTCCTTTCTTATTTCGCCGTCCCGAATGAGTCCGGCATATCGGCAACGCCCCGCGCAAGCAACGGCGCGTACCAGCTGTCGTAATCTGGCGGGAGCATATTGCGGTACAGACAGCCGCTCGTGTCGCCGGTGCGCACATCCTCCCAGTCCGTGCCCCACGGGCGCAGATAGAGACGGAAGCGCACCCAGCCGCCGTTTTCATCCTCCGCACGGCCGGAAATGCAGATCATATGGTCAAACGTATGCACCTCCGACACGCCAGGATCGCAGGAAAGCCCATTCGTCAGATCGCAGTCCAGATACGTGCCGGAGTCCGCCGTCATGTGCCCGGCGTCGGTCGTCCCCGCCGAAAACGTGACGCTTGCCCGGAGCAGAAGCTCGCCGGGTTCATTCTCCGTATCCCAAACGGTGAGCATTCCTGCATCCCCGCGCACGCTGATGTGCGCGCAGGCATCCCATGCGGTGTCCTTCAGGTATTGCAGCTCCTCGCTCGCATCGGTAACAATGTGCCAGCCGTACCAATCCCCGGCCCAATAGGCCGCGTGATCCGGCTCTGCATCCGCGTCCGGCTCCTGTGCCTGCTCCGGCAGACCGTCCAGCAGCGGAAGCGCGGCGGAGGCCGTTCTGGAAAAGCTCATACGGATATCAGCGTCAAAAAAGCCGATGGTGACCGTGTTTGCGTCGACCGTTCCTTCGCAGCGCGCGCTGCCCATTGTCAGCATGAGCCGTTCGCCTGATGTTTCCCATTCGACCGCGGCGGCTTCACCGTCCACGCAGAAAACGCCCTCGCCGCCTGCGTTCAGCGTAAGATAGGTCTGGCCGCTGTAGACCTCGCCGATCGGCTTCCAGTCTCCGCCATAGACGCTGACCTGCTCGCCATGGAAGGTTCCGAGGCCCACGGCGGGCCGCGTTTCACGCTTGCAGGCGCAGAGCGTCAGGAGCAGCACGGCGGCGATCAGAAGCGTGCCCGCCCGTTTCATCCAGCCACTCCCCTTCTGTCTGTTTCTCCTGTTTTCAGTATACAACAGCTGCCAAAAAAGCGCAAGAAAAAGTGCTGCCGCGCATCACAGCTTGAGCTGGCGGGCGGCGCATTCGTAGGCCGTTTTGTAGTCCTGGAGTTCGCGGGCGGCAAGCTCCATCGCCTGCAGCAGCTCCCGTTCGAGAAGCTTTGACAGCGGGCCAGCCCGCTCGGCCTGCCGCAGCGCGGTCATAGCCTCCGCGTACCGGCCGGAGGCCGACGCGAGGCGTGCCTGCAAAACGCGGTATTCCGCCCGGCTTTCCTCCGGCGGCATGGGGACTGCGCGAAGCTCCGCCTCTGCGGCGGCCGTCTTCCCGCGTTCAAGCTGATAGCGGGCCATGGCCAGATGGTACCGGGCGCGGACGGGCTGCGCGGCATAGGCCTGCCGGTAGTCCGCAAAAGCGGCCTCCTCCTGTCCCGGCCCCGCGCTTTGTGCACACCGGGCCAGAATGTCCCACAGGTGCAGCATAAGCGCTGCACTTGCATAGAGGCTGCCGTTGTTCCACGCAAGCCCCCGCTGGGCCAGATGGCGCGCCGTGTCGAACCGCTCGGACTCCAGCGCCCGCTGCGCGCACTGCGCCGCGGCCATGGCCAGCGCCAGCGCCTGCTCGTCGTCCGGCGCGTGCTCCGGCGCAAGCTCAAGACAGGCGGCATACTCGCCGCTTTTCAGAAGTTCCCGCAGCCGCTGCGTGCGCCCGGCCTCCGCCTCCTCCTGCTCGTCCGCCAGCAGCCACGAGAGCCGGACGTTCAGCACCGACGCCAGATATTCCAGCGTCCCGACCGACGGCGAAGCCAGATCATTTTCGATCTGCGAGAGCATATTGCGCGTGATGCGGTCCCCCACGACCTGCGACTGCGTCATGCCGCGTGCAAGCCGCGTCTGCTTGAGCTTCTGTCCGAGCGTCATAGCACTGCCTCCTGCGTAAATGTCATTTACTCTGCATACATTCTATCATATTGCGCATCCGCCCGCAAGCGGCATCGCATAAACGATTGATTTTCCGCGCCCGCATGGTAAAATAGAGGTATCTGAACGAAAAGGATGGGCTTTGCCATGCAGCGACTTCTGATCCGCAATATCAAAACCCTCGTCTCCTGCGACGAGCAGGATACCGTATATGAAAATGTCGACCTCTACGCTGAGAACGGCATCATCCGCGCCATCGGCCCGAAGCTTGACCGGCAGGCCGACGAGGTGCTGGACGCCAGCCATATGCTGTGCTATCCGGGCCTTGTCAACACGCACCATCATCTGTACCAGCAGTTTTCCCGCAATCTGCCGCAGGTGCAGAACATGGAGCTGTTCGACTGGCTGAAAACGCTCTATGAGATCTGGAAAAATCTCGACGCGGAGGTCATCCGCCTGTCGAGCCTGACCGGCATGGGCGAACTCATGAAGCACGGCTGCACGACCTGCTTTGACCACCACTATGTCTTCCCGGTCGGCGCGGGCGATCTGATCGGGACGCAGTTCGAGGCCGCGTCGGAGCTTGGTATGCGGATGCACTGCTCACGCGGCTCCATGGATCTGTCCGTCAAGGACGGCGGCCTGCCGCCCGACTCCGTTGTGCAGACGGTCGACGAGATCATGGCCGACTCCGCCCGCCTCATTGAAACATACCATGACGCGTCGTTCGGCTCCATGCGGCAGGTCGCGCTTGCACCGTGTTCGCCGTTCTCCGTCTCGGCGGAGCTTCTGCGGCAGAGCGCCATCCTCGCGCGGCAGTACCATGTCCGCCTGCACACGCACCTGTGTGAGACAAAGGACGAGGAAGCCTATATGCTCGAACGCGAGGGAATGCGCCCGCTGGCGTTCATGCAGACGCTCGGCTGGGTCGGCCCGGATGTGTGGTACGCGCACGGCATTCATTTTAATGACGAGGAGTTGAAGCTTCTGGCCGAAACCGGCACCGGCGTGTGCCACTGCCCGGCAAGCAACATGAAGCTCTCCTCCGGCATCGCGCGCATCCCGGATATGCTGAAGCTTGGCGTGCCGGTCGGCCTCGGCGTCGACGGCTCGGCGTCCAACGACGGCTCGAGCCTTATGGAGGAGCTGCGCACGGCGTTTTTGCTGCACCGGCTCAATTCCAGCCGCGAAGCGCCATCGGGCTACGATGTTCTGAAGATCGCCACGCGCGGCAGTGCGCGGCTGCTCGGCCGCAGTGACATCGGCAGTCTTGCCGCCGGCAAGTGCTGCGACCTGTTTTTGATCGACAGCCGCCGGATGGAGCTCGTCGGGGCCTGCTATGACCCGAAATCCGTCCTTGCCACCGTCGGTGTGCGCGGCCCGGTCGATTACACGGTCGTAAACGGCAAAATCACCGTCCGCGAGGGCCGTCTTGCCAGCGTCGACGAGGAAAAACTCGCCCGCGACGCGCAGGCAAAATGCACGGAGTATCTGGAAAAATAGAAGGAAAGCGGTATATCCTCCCTGCCGTGTGCAAATGCTACGGCAGGGAGGCGTTTTTTATGCTGATTTCACTCATTCGCGCCGTGGTCTTATATCTGGCGCTGATCCTCGTCGTCCGGCTCATGGGCAAGCGGCAGCTGGGCGAGATGGAGCCGATGGAGTTCGTTGTGACGATGCTGATCGCGAATCTGGCCGCTGTGCCGATGCAGGAGACGGGCACGCCGCTGCTGGCGGGCCTGCTGCCGATTTTGGTCGTGTTGAGCGTGGAACTGGTTTTGTCTGTGCTGACATACCGGAGCGTGGGCATGCGGCGGTTCCTGTGCGGCAAACCAGTTATTTTGATCGAAAACGGGCGGCTCTTGCAGCAGAATCTTAAAAAGACGCGCGTGAACACCGACGAGCTGGCAGAATATCTGCGCATTCAGGGCGTGACGGACCTTTCGCAGGTGCAGTACGCCATTCTGGAGACGAGCGGCGCAATTTCGACGTTCCTGTATCCGAAATACGAACCAGCGCCCGCAAAGGACGCCGGCGTGCAGGTAAGCGGGCGGAAGCTGCCCATTACCGTCATTGCCTCCGGGCGGCTCATGCGGCAGAATCTGCCGCTTCTGGGCCGGGACGAAGCATGGGTGCAGGAGATCTTGAAAAATTACAACTGCCGCGTGCAGGACGTGTATCTGCTCACGAGCGAACCGGACGGCAAGCTGTATTTTGCCGCCATGCGGGAGGATGAGGCATGAAGCATATTCTGATCGCGTGTCTCGTGTTTGCGCTGTGTCTGGCCGTGGGGCTGTTTTCGCTTTTTTATGTGCGTGCGTCCGGCGAGGAAACGGTCACGCTTCTGGAGCGCTCCATCCGGCAGGCGGAGGAAGAACAATATACCGCGGCAGCGGAGTCTCTGCGGCAGGCAAAGCAGCTCTGGGAGGGCCGCGAGACAGTCCTCGGCATTTTCCTGCACCACGAGGAGGTCGACGAGATCCTCGCCCTGTTCGCGCAGCTCGAGGCGTTTATCAAGCTGGAAGATCTGGACGATTACCTCGCCGCCTGCGGCGAACTCACCGCCCGTCTGGAGCACGTCCGCCGCATGGAGCTGCCGACGGTGGAGAATGTGATGTAGGCACGCTCCCGCGCCGGTGCTTTCCTAGGGTGTATCTAAAAACTCCCAATGTGACCGGCAGCGAGAAATTTTTGCGCTGAGCAAGACATTTTT